>JABAOH010008281.1_pt3 | contig 28105 bp, 18 predicted proteins | sample 7062181 | NCBI WGS metagenome assembly JABAOH01 (sample SAMN14538630, study PRJNA623070) | marine sediment metagenome | biome: marine biome [ENVO:00000428]; feature: marine pelagic biome [ENVO:01000023]; material: deep marine sediment [ENVO:00002113]; isolation source: pool of 5 deep marine...
GATCATCCAGAGTATCCCAGGTGTGGAGTTCCGTGAACTGGACCGCATCAAGGACAGAAGCCTGTGCTGCGAAGGCGGTGGCGGCAGGATGTGGTGGGAAGGCACAAACCCCGAGGTGCGGCTCGCCACATCGCGCTTTGAGGAGGTTCTGAGCATCGAGGCTGACGTTATGGCGGTGGCCTGCCCCTTCTGTCTACTGACCTTTGAGCTAGCTGCCAAGGCGGGAGGATACGAGGAGAAGGTCGAGGTTCTGGACATCATGGAGTTGGTGGCCGAGGTGATCTAGGGTCCGGCTCACCTCAGCTGGAGGAAAGATGCCACCGAGAATCGGAGTCTACGTTTGCCATTGCGGCATAAACATCGCTCATACCGTCGACGTCGAAGCCGTAGCCGACGCGGCCACCAAGTTGCCGAACGTGGAAGTGGCCAGAGACTACATCTACATGTGCTCTGATCCAGGGCAGCAACTGATACAGGACGACATTCGCGAGCTGGGCCTCAACCGAGTAGTGATTGCCACCTGCTCCCCCCGCATGCACGAACTGACGTTCAGGAGGGTGATCGAGGAGGCAGATCTGAATCCCTATTATCTTCAGATCGCCAATATCAGGGAGCAGTGTTCGTGGGTGCATAGCGAGCGCGAGTCTGCGACGGAGAAAGCCAAGGGCGTGGTGGCTTCAGCTGTCTCCAGGGCATGTCTGCTGGAGCCGCTGGAGGAGAGGGAAGCACAAGTCACGCCAACGGTCCTCGTCATCGGTGGAGGGATTGCGGGTCTGCAGGCCGCCTTGGATGTCGCCGACGCGGGCTACATGGTTTACATCGTGGAGAAGGAGCCCGAGGTCGGCGGCCACGTGGCTCAGTTGAGTAAGACCTTCCCTACTCTAGATGACGCGAAGGACCTTCTGTGTGAGATAGTGAATCGCATTCAGGACCACGCCAACGTCCAGGTACTCACTAACTCAGAAGTGGTCGCTGTGGATGGATTTATTGGCAACTTCCAGGTTGAGGTAAGGCAAAATCCGCGTGGAGAAGCCGACGAAGACTCCCCGAAAGCACCCACACAGCAGGGCGTCCTTGAACTAAGCGTAGGGAGTATCATCGTCGCCACTGGCTTCGATATGTTCGATGCAAGCTTGAAGCCCGAATTCGGATATAGCGGGTATGACAATGTAATCAGTGCCATGGAGTTCGAGCAGCTGGCATCACCATCGAGCCCCACCGGCGGAGAGATCAGCATCGGTGACAGAGAAATCAGGGACGTCGTCTTCATCCATTGCGTGGGCAGCAGGGATCGCAACCTAGGCAGTCCTTACTGCTCGCGAATATGCTGCATGTACACCGCCAAGCAGGCTCACCTAGTCAGAGAGATGTTCCCCGATGCTCGCATCACCGTCTTCTACATGGATGTGCGGGCCTTCGGCAAGGGGTTCGAGGAGTTCTATGATCGGGTCAGAGAAGAGAGAGTAAGGTACCGGCGTGGCAGTCCCTCCGAGATCCACAGGCGAGGAGACAGACTTGTGGTGAGGGCGGAAGACACTCTGCTCGGCAGACCCATCGAGGTGGAGGCAGATCTCGTGGTCCTCGCGACCGGCATTGTACCCCGTGAGGACGCTGGAGATGTAGCCACGCTTCTCAAGCTGTCTCGTTCAGAGGATGGCTTCTTCATGGAACTCCATCCTAAGCTCAGACCCGTCGACACCACGACCGACGGGGTGTACCTGGCAGGATGCTGCCAGAGCCCAAAGGACATCCCGGACACGGTTGCACAGGCCAAGGCGGCGGCCTCCTCGGCCCTCATCTCGTTATCCCTGGGCAAAGTGAAAGTGGAGTCGGTCACCTGTGCAGTGGACCCATTGTTGTGCTCAGGATGTGGTCTTTGCGCAGACGCTTGCGTGTATGGCGCCTTGTCCCTTGATGAACGGCGGGGAGTGATGACCGCCAACCAGGTAGTGTGCAAGGGCTGTGGTGCGTGTGCGACGGCCTGTCCTTCAGGAGCCATCGAGGTGAAACACTTCACCCCGGGCCAAATCCTGGCCGAGGTGGAGGCGATGGTGTGAACCCTTGGGGTGCTGCTACTGTCAAGGTGGCCGATGGTTCCAGCCATGTGTTCTTGCTATGCACCTGTGCTGTGCCGTGGTGTAGGACTCAAGCGATAATGTGGCCTTGTCTTGCGTCGCTACGGTGCCAGCAGCACACTCACTGGCCGCGTGACCATCCGGCGGCGCCAACCCTCTCACGACGCTGAGACGCTTCCACAAGCGCTCCAATACATGACAGAAGAGTAGTGCGGTTTCTCTCCATATTCTTGGCCGCGCGGGAAGAAAGACATCCAGTAGCTCTTCAGCGGGAGAAGCTCAGATCACTAGTTGGGCAAGACACGTCACACTGATCCTTGATAGGTTCGTGTCCTGGCTGGCCAGACACTGGCTGCTCTTATTCAACCTGGTCTTTGGTCTCTATGCAGGTTTGCCCATACTGGCGCCACTACTCATGTCGTGGCGCTGGGTGAGGATGGCCAACCTGATCTACTTCATCTATCGGCCCCCCGTGTGCCACCAGATGCCCTCGAGGTCTTTCTTCATCGGACGGTTTCAAGTAGCCGTCTGCCAGCGTGATCTCGCACTCTATGGAGGGGCCTGCCTCGCCGGGATGGCCTTTGTGCTGGTCAGGGATCGACTGAGACCATTGCCCATCAGAGTGTGGATCATCTTGATCGCTCCCTTGGCCGTCGATGGAGTGACCCAGGTCTTGGGTCTGAGGTTGAGTACCTGGCCACTGCGTGCGCTCACAGCACTCCTGGCCAGTACGGCCACGGTATGGCTCGTCTACCCGTATCTCAACGCTGCTTTCGCCGATATCGAAGCGTCTGCGGGATCACAATTGAAGAAGGCTGAGGGTACTGAAGGGGGACCAACGTAGAAACCTGGTCTCAGCCGGAGTCATCTGCCCCTGTGGGGGTTCATCAGCGTCGTCGCTTCTTGCTGATGCCTTTCGCCGCCATCTCTACCGCAATCTGGTAGCCGGATACGTAGTACTCGCGCCCCCACTGACTGCGTATGTAGCGATCCACTTTGTTCTCATCGACCACCAGATCCAGCATCAAGGTAATTGGATAGCCTTCTATCGTCCTTGCTTCGGAAGTTTCGACCTCCCCTGCTTCCTCGGTGATGCCTCGCCTCTCAAAGTTGGTGTCCAGCTCGATCCACCGCGCTCCATCTTCGATCCTTTGAACATAGAAGAGTTGACTGCCTCGCCAGCGCAGAACGCCATGCGAGAACGGTGGCCTGGCGGGTTTCCTCGGCTCGGCCTTAGTTGCCATGGCGTCTTCGTACTCTGCGAACAGCTTGGCCAGCTCATCGGCAGCGCTGTCATCTCTGTCCATGGTTTCCCGAGGGACCGCCTCGGACAGCCTTTGGTAGTCATAATTCCCAGCGATGCTCGCCAGGAAACGCTCGCTGACCTCAATCACCCGCCAGACATTCACGGTGTGCGTCGTGTGTGTCTTTGCTCGGGATGCCCTACGCAAACCCAGGTCAATCTGGTTGAGGACAGATCCATGCAAGGCAACGTCTTCCTGGTCCAAGTAGTCACCCAAGCCTTGCATGGCGCTCAAGCATTCCTCGATCAGTTGCAATGATCGCACGTATGGCTCATCCGACGGACTGATAGAGGATTCTCCTGCTTGCGCCAGTAGTCCCTCACCCATCAGCCTAAGGGAATGGTGGTACAGATCCAGTCGTTTCAATGCCCGACGGACCTCCTCATGCCGCTCCGCCGTGTCTATCGCCATCAGTGCCTAGGCCCCTCTCTTGCCGGCTTTGTTGCGGCGGGCCATCATTTGGTGAACGAGGGCCTGCTCCTCATCCAGTGTCTTGACCTTTCCATCCAACCTAGCGTCTCGCAATTCGCGCAGAATCTCAGCATACTTGGGACCAGGGGGAAGCCCCATGGCTTTCAGATCGTCGCCGTCCACCAAGGGCTCAATGAAAGCCAACTCCCCATGATAGAGCTGCAGTCGTTCCTTGACCAACTTGTCATCTGAAGCCAGCCAGCAGATGAAAATGACCTCGTCGGAGTACGGTGACAGCAGACGATAAATGTCGCTGCGAGACAGCTCAGCATCTGCTAGTGTCGACATCGCCGATCCCAGCTCGTTCGTCTCCAGCAACATGCTGGTGTCATCGTTCGACAGCTTCAGACGGCGCGCGAGAGCCTCAACCTCATCCCTGGTGGATCTGATGCTCAGCAGCGCTAGATATGCCAGTGCCATCAGGGGATAATGTGCTGCCGTTGCTGGGGACGGTTCGATGCCCTGGGATCGCCAGGAGGCCAGGGCGGCGGAGTAATTCATCAATCGTTGCTCCAACGAAACATCCCAGACCAACGTGGGCGATATCTGACCCAGCACCCTCAGCTCCGCCAGGCGTCGAAGAGGTCTCGTTGGTTCCTCTTCTTGGAAAAGAGCGTCGAGTTCCTGTCGTATTCGCTCTCCCCCGACCCGGTCGAGCCATTCCAGAGCATCGGAGATCAGTTCCTCGGTCATCTCCTCTATTCGAAATCCCAATCGTTGCTCCAGGCGAACTGCCCGCAGCATCCGGATGGGATCCTCGATGAAGCTGAGATTGTGCAGGACCCGAACAAGGCCTTCCTCCAAGTCCCTCTCTCCTCCATAGTAGTCCAGTAGTTGGCCGAAGGATTCCTCGTCCAGGCTGATAGCCATGGTGTTGATGGTGAAATCGCGCCTATAGAGGTCCTGCTTGATGGAGCTGCGTTCCACCTGCGGCAAGGCTGTGGAATACTCGTAGAACTCTCTTCGGGCCGTAGTGAAGTCGATGAAGGGCACGACTCTGTCCTCGCCCTCGAAGATCAGCTTGGCGGTGCCGAACCGGTGATGGGTATGAACACGACCACCGATCGCCTGCGACAGACGCCTGGCCAAGGCGATCGCGTCGCCTTCAACGACGAGGTCCAAGTCCAAGTGAGCCTTTCCCAGCAGGAGATCCCGTACGAAGCCGCCGACGATATACAGGGAGTAGCCCATCTCCTTTGCCAACTGACTCGCCTTCAGCACCACTTCGAGGAGTTCAGCAGGCAGAGCTTCCCGCACTCGTGTCGCCATTTCGTCGGCCCGCGACGCACGATGAGGTGCGCTCCACAGCTTGATCAGGTCAGTTCGTGTGACTATGCCGACAATCCGACCATTCTCCATCACAGGCACTTGTCCCACGTCGTGCTCCATCATCACTTCTTGGAGATGCTCCACCGGATCCCGTGGCGAGACGACGATTTCTCCTTTGTGCATGTAGTTCGTAATGGGAGCATCTCCCCTCTCGTACTGCAATGCCTTGTCGATCTCTCTTCGCGTGAGGATACCAAGCAGCCTGCTGTCTTCTGCGACTACAGGGAACCCCTCGTGCCCATATCGCCGCATCATCTCCGCTGCTTCCTGGACCGAGGTATCGGGCGACAGGGTATAGACGCCGTATGACATAATCTCCTTGACCGTTGTAGGCGGCCGGACCAATTCGTCCAGGGATTCAAGTAGCCGTTCTCGCGTCTCGCCGACCGTTTGATCCCTAATCAAAGCCGCAGCCGCCTTGCTGTGGCCGCCACCGCCAAACCGACGACATATTTCTGCTACATCGATGGCGTCTGAGCTGCTGCGGGCCACCAGTTGGATGCGAACGTCCAGATCAACGATGAGGAAAATCGCGGCAGGTTCATACAAGTCCCTTAGTTTGTGAGCCAGGGTCGAGATCTCCTCAAGATAGCCCGTAGCCTTGGCGTCGGCGACGACAACTGTTTGGCCAGCAAACTCGTGAAACTCTGCGGCCTCCAGCAGCTTCTGGTATAGTTCCCTTTGGCTCTCGCTGAGGGGACGATGCAGGAATTCGTTGACCACATCGAGGTTGGCCCCCTGTTCCATCAGCCAAGCTGCGCAACGCGCATCAGCCGGCCTGGTTCCAGCATAGCTGAGGGAACCTGTGTCCTCGTAGATGCCGAGCAGCAGCAGAGTAGCTTCTACCAGAGATAGAGACACGTGCGCTTGACTGATTTGCTCAACCAGGAGCGTGGTGGTTGAACCCACGTGCCCACCGTGGTAAGTCATGCGGTCTTCGAGTTCCGTCTCCAGCGGATGATGATCTATGATCCGTATCTGTGTATCCGCTGACACACCTTTCAGGGAGGGAATGCTCTGTGTATCAACCAAGGTCAGGACCTCGGTCTTGCCGCGGGGCATCTCCTCCCGGCGCACAAATGGCAACTCGTCCCGATACAGCGCAAGGAAATCCCGCAGGTTGCGATTCAGCCGTTGAGGCAAGATCGGGATCGCTTTGGGGTATAGCTTCGCAGCTGCCAGCATGGACGCCAGGCCGTCGAAATCAGTGTGCTCGTGGGAGGTTATGATGTTCATGGCAGGCTTTCTGTGTGCAATTCTACCAGACTGAGTCTCATTTGACAATCGGGCGATGCCCAACTACAATTGAAAGTTGCCCAACGCTCCTCACGCGGCGGGCCTCAGGGGAAAATGCCGGTGGTTCGAAAGACAAGATCCTACGCGAGGCTCTACTTCCTGCTGCTGTGCCTCGTTATCACTACTGGCCTTCTGGTCAACGCCTTCATACCTGTCGTCTTCTCAGCCAGACGCGCTGGCAACGATTACCACGAACGCAGGAGCATCCCCAATAGCGACGTCAACCCTTTCGGGGCCAATTTCTTCCTGGACCGGGAAGTCGAAGAGTGGAAGCTGAGAAAGACCCTCCAAATGGCCCGGGACGCTGGGTTGGGTTGGGTCAAACAACAGTTTCCGTGGGAGCAGATAGAGCCCGTTCAAAAGGGGGTCTTCTACGACGAGCGAATCAGACAGAGTAGCTGGGCAAAGTATGACCGCATAGTGGACTTGTGTGAGGAGTATGGGCTACAGATCATCGCTCGCCTTGACCGACCGCCGGACTGGTCGAGGCAGGACAATACGTACAAAGAGCGACCACCCGACAACCTCGAAGACTACGGCGATTTCGTCTACACCTTTGTAGATCGCTACCGTGGTCGAATCAGGTACATCCAGATCTGGAACGAGCCCAACATCTTCCCTGAGTGGGGGAACAGGCCTGTAGATCCGGCTGGTTATGTCGACTTATTGCGCATCGCCTATGAGCGGGCCAAGGAAGCGGATCCCAACGTCTACGTCCTGAGCGCACCCTTGGCGATAACCTTGGGACAGGAGCATCCGGAACCAGGCAAGTGGATCAGTATGAATGAGATTCAGTTCCTAGAGGAGATGTATCGGGCGGGGGCCAAGGATTACTTCGACATTCTCTCAGCAAACGCCTTCGGGCTTGGCAGTCCTCCCGAGGATCCGCCGGAACCTCAGGTCCTGAACTTCCAGAGGGCCGTCCTTTTGCGCGAGGTCATGGAACGCCATGGCGATTCCGGCCAGCCGATCTGGTTCAATGAGTACGGCTGGAACGCCTCGCCCGAAGACTTTCCGAAGGAGCAGCTCATTTGGCAGCGAGTCAGCGAAGAGGAGCAAGCTGAATTCACTGTGCGAGGCATCGAACACGCCCGTGCCAACTGGCCTTGGGCGGGAGTATTCAACATCTGGTACTTCAGGCAGGTAGGAGGCATATCGCCCGATAGATCCGAGTACTACTTCCGCATGGTCGATGTGGACTTCACGCCTCGGCTTGTCTATCACGTTGTCAAACAGACAACCGAGGAACTCTTCGGCCCCGTTTGGCCAGGCTACTATCAAGANNTAGTCGAGCCCCAAGCCAGCGGCCAGGCGATGGTCGTCAGCGAGGCGCCGGGGTCCAGCATCTCACTCGATTTCGTGGGTGAGAATGTAGGTCTGATCGCCTGGCAAGGACCCGATGGGGGGCGCCTGGCGGTGACCCTAGATGGTCACGCTGTCGACGGTCTGCCTCGGACCGGAGACGGTCAGTCCTACGTTGACCTGTTCAGTCCAGTCACCCGCTGGCAGCAGTCAATACCGCTGGTGTACCAAGTCGAGGACCGAGAGCATAGCCTGCAACTCACCGTACTGGGGCGAGGGAATCTGGCCTCAGAGGGAAACGTGATCGCCGTGGACGCCTTCGAAGTAAGCAGAGGCGAGAGACCCTCCTTGCCCCACGGTATCACAGCCTTCCTGGGGCTGGCTGTGCTGGGTGTCGCGGGCTTGACATACCGCGAGTGGAGGCTTCTACGACGAGAGCACCGCTAGACTCTGATGGGATCTCACAGCTTCATCCATTGGGGATGAAGCTTTTTTGTTGGGCGCGCCACGATACGGCTCCAGCGGGGGGCCAAAGATGACAAGGGGTACCTTGGCGCGTGTCCTTCTGATGTGCGTCGTGCTCGCCCTGGCAGCTGGGCTTGCAAGGGAGCACGTGCGGCCCCAGATTCTCATCCGTCAAGCGGACCTGTCCCGGAGTGCGCAGGAGTACAGCCAGGCCATCGATCTGTACCAGCAGCTAGTCGTACTCCGTCCACTCTGGCCGATGCCTCATGTTTGTCTAGGCCAGATATACCTCACTCAAGGGAAGCTCGAGGAAGCCGAAGAGGACTTCGCCATCGCATGGGAGCTTGACGCGGGAGAATCGCTGGCGCTCGCAGGTCTCGCGGAGATCGCCTACCACCGGGGTGATGCACAAAGGGCTATCGATCTCTGGCGCCATGCGATAGCGCTGGATCCCAAAGGCTCCGAGCCGCGGTATCGACTGGGGCAGACCTACCTAGAGTTGTCCGAGTTTGACCTGGCGAGGCAGGAACTGAGGCAGGTCCTGGGTGACGCGCAATACCATCAAGAAGCCAACTACTACCTCGGTCTACTGGCAGCTGGCGACGAAGACGCGGATGCCGTCGAGTACCTGCGATTGGCCGTCGAGGGCGAGGACCGGGAGATATCCAAGAGAGCACGCGAGATGCTTGTCCTGCTGGATGACTTGGCAGCGTCGGAGGACGATGCCCATGTCGCTGCTCACCTCGGGCGTGCCTACCTCAGACTCGATGCGCCCAGCCTCGCACTGACCCACCTCAAGAGAGTAGTGGCCCTCCAGCCCGACAACCATACGGCTCGCGCATACATGGGCTATGCGCTTCTTGCGCTGGATGACCTCGACGCTGCCCGTGACGTCCTGCGGGAGCTCACGCAACTGGCCCCCAAACACCCCTTAGGCCACTACTTCCTGGGGTTGCTCCACCGCTCCGAAGGCTACCTGCCCACCGCACTGTGGGAGTTCAAGAAATCGCTGGAGACGGATCCATCTAACGCCGCCGTCTACGCCGAGATCGCTGACACATATCAGCGCATGGGCCAGCACGTGTCCGCGGGAGAGTGGTACCGGGCGGCGACCGAGGTAGAACCCGACGAAGCGGGATTCCTGATTCTCTTGGCACAGTACTACGTAGATGTACTGCCCAGGGCCGAAGAAGGGCTCGCTGCCGCGCGGCAAGCAGCCGTCGCGGCGCCTGACAACGCTGTGGCACAGGATCTGCTGGGCTGGGCTTTCTATCTGGCAGGCAAGCAAGCCCAGGCAGTCGGTCCTCTGGAACAGGCAATAGCTCTCGACCCCGACTTCGCACGCGCATACTACCATCTTGGCGTCGTCTACGCTCAGCTTGGCCAAGAGGCAGATGCTAAGCAAGCCTACCAGCGCGCCATAGACATCGACACGAGCGGCGAATATCGGCAGAGAGCGATGGCCGGACTGGGTAGCACAGAGTAGGTCTCTCCTCGCGGTCTCCCCGATGGGTCGCCGCCGTGGCTCTTGACCCTCAGCTGAACGCCGTGTAGAATCTCACTGCAGACCGCCATTAGGTTCGTTCACGCACTGGCTAGGCGCTGACGGCTGGAGACACGGGTTATGTTCTGCTCCGGGCTCCTGCGTTGGAGTCGATTCGTGGAGGAGCACGCCCATTCCGGGCTGCTGATGTTCGCCGTCGTCTACTCCTCCATCACTCGCGTCCTGCTCGCCCCAGTGACCACATCTCGAGTGAGGACCGCGTAGGGCTTCTTCCTCTGCGGCGATCCTTGCGAGGCTGCCGGACCGCGTACTGAGCCTGCACCGGACGCTCGCTGAGGGATCATGGTTTGAACGAGCACGCAGAGACCGACAAACGAAACGAGGAGCGACGAGGTACGGGAAGCGCGCTCCGCGTGCTAGCCCGCGGGAGGCGGAGGCCGCCCTAGGCGGTTGACAGCTTGACGGGGGAGCTTACAGTGAGAGTGAAGGGGAAGGTCGCGATCATAACGGGGGCGACATCGGGCATTGGCTTTGCGAGCGCCATGCGCTTCGCCGCCGAGGGGGCCAAGGTCGTGGCGGCCGATATCAGAGAGACCTCGGAGGAGGTGGGCGAGATTGCCGGTAGCGGAACCGAGATCCTCTTCGTGCAGGTGGATGTCAGCGACCCCTCTCAGGTCACGGGCATGATCCAAGAGACCATCTCCGTCTATGGGAGGGTCGACGTGCTGGTCAACAACGCTGGTATTGAGCTGGCGAAAACCGTGACCAACACGACCGAAGAGGAGTGGGATCGCCTGATGGAGGTCAACCTGAAGGGAGTCTTCTTGTGCTGTAGGGAAGCCATCCCTGTGATGCAACGTCAAGGAGGGGGTGTGATTGTCAACGTTGCGTCGGAGCTGGGTCTGGTTGGAGGAACCGAGATCGCCGCCTACTCAGCTTCCAAGGGTGGCGTAGTGCAGTTGACAAGAGCGATGGCCATAGATCACGCTGCAGACCACATCCGCGTCAACTGTGTCTGTCCCGGCCCGGTGGCGACTCCGCTGCTCGAAGGCATAATCCGCGATTCGTCGAATCCCGAGCAGGAGAGAAGGAACATCGTGGAGAAGACGCTGCTGAAGCGCGTGGGTCGCCCCGAGGAGATCGCCAATGTCATTCTCTTTCTCGCCTCAGACGAATCCTCGTATATAACAGGATCCATAGTTGTGGCAGATGGCGGCTGGACTGCCAAATGATGAGACCTGCAGATCAGCCAAATCGCGGACACGGCGCAGGAGGCGGAACGTGAGAATGCGCGCAGAAGAAATGGAGCACAGGAAGCAGATGGTACCGGAGTTGTGTACCTGTCCAGGTTGTCCGAGTTGGGTGGAGTGCGGCTAGGATGGCGGTTCTTGCCATGCCACCATCGGCAGAGCGGCGCCATAGAGCAGGAATCAGGCAACATTTGCCCAAGCTGCCCCGTTACCGAGAAGATGAATCTCCATCACGACTATTACTGCACCAGGCGCTCGGAGAGGAAGCAATCCGGCACGTGATAGTAAGCAAGGCCGCCTAAGTGAGGTATCAGCCCTGATGGACCAACGACCAAGTATCTCGGCATTCTTCACCAATCTGGGGGCTCCCATCCCTTGGCACCGCAAACTGGCGCTACTGGTGCGAAACAACTGGATCAAGATCCGGACGGGCAGCAGCTGCTGCGGCCACCTCGGCGAGCCTGGCTGTTGACAGGTTTCACCCAAGGGACCGGGGCGGTCCCAGAGACTTTCGAACGATTGACGTCCAGGGATAGAACAGTCTTGTGAGTGGACAGACAGTATGTCTCCAGATACGTTGAAGGTTGCCACCTTCAACACGAACTCCATTCGCGCCCGGCTGGAGTTGGTGCTGGGATGGCTTCAGCGAGAGACGCCGGACATCCTGTGTTTGCAGGAGACCAAGGTGCAGGATGCCGAATTCCCGGCCGACGGCTTTCTGGATCTTGGCTACTACGTCGTCTTCCGAGGTCAGAAGGCCTATGCTGGCGTAGCCATAGTCAGCCGAGAGGCGCCACAAGATGTAGCCTTCGGACTGGATGACGGCGAGGATCCGGACGAGGCACGTCTCGCTCGCGCCAGGATTGGGGATGTCGCCCTGGTGAATACCTACGTCCCTCAAGGGCGCTCTCCAGACTCGCCTCACTTCCAGTACAAACTGAGGTGGCTCGCTCGACTCAGGGCATTCTTCGAGCGACACTACTCTTCGCGCGGGGCGCTCTTGTGGATGGGTGACTTCAACGTTGCTCCAGAGCCAATCGATGTGTATGAACCCAAGAGTCTGGAGAGACACGTGGACTTCCACCCGGACGCTCGCAAAGCACTTGAGGACGTACGCCAGTGGGGTTTCGTCGATGTGTTCCGCTTGCACCATCCGGAGGAGCCAGGGCACTACACGTTCTGGGACTACAGAGTTCCCAATGCGTTGAAGCGGGAGATGGGGTGGCGCGTGGATCACATCTGGGCCACGGACCAGCTTGCCACGAAGTGCGCCAAGGCCTGGATTGACGTCGAGGCCCGCCGTGCTGAACGACCGTCGGACCACACCTTCGTAGTCGCCGAATTCACTCTTTAGCTTCACCGTGCCGGACCAGACTGGCCGCCAGCGGTCACGGATCCTTCTCAAACAGGTACTCGTGATAGAATGGAGGAAATGCGCCGAGCTGAGTGCCTCTGGATGCGCGACAGTGGTGGTTCGGTGCAGGTCATGAGGGTGATGGCACGCGCGCTACCTATGTAGGTACACTAGAAAGGCAGGGCACTGAGATGCAAACACGACCGTTTGGCAACACGGAAGAAGAATTTCCCATTCTGAGTTTTGGAGCCCAGCGCATAGTGGATGAGCATGCCTGCAACGAAGAGCAGGCAATTGCCATCCTCAACACTGCTATAGACCGAGGCATCCGCTATTTCGACACAGCCTGGATCTACTCGTACGGCCAGTCGGAGGAGCGGGTGGGCAAGGTGGCCAAGCACCGGCGCGACGAGATGTGGATCGCCACCAAGGTCTGGGATCGCACCCGCGACGGCGCGCTGCGCCAACTCGAGGAAAGCCTCTCTCGTCTACAAACCGACTACGTCGACGAGTGGCGCTTGCACAACATCTGGGGTCGCGAGGAGTTGGACAGATGCTTCGCGTCCGACGGTGCCATCCACGCCCTGACCCAGGCTCGCGAGGAGGGACTGGTCCGCCATCTCAGTATCAGCGGCCACACCGACCCTCAGATTCAGATTGAGGCCCTGCAACGGTTCCCCTTCGACAGCGTGCTCATCGCCGTCTCGGTACTGGACCACTTCATCTACAGTTTCGCCGAGGAGTTCCTACCCGTGGCCAACGCCAAGGGCGTGGCCACCATCGGCATGAAGGTCTTTTGTCTAGGCAAACTGGGGGACGTGTACGATCGGGCTTTGCGCTATACCCTGGGTCTGCCAGTTAGCACGACTATCGTGGGCTGCTCCACCATGGAGGAGTTGCAGAAGGATCTGGAAATCGCAGAGCAATTCGTGCCTCTCAGCGGCCCGGAACGGCTGACCTTCTTCCGTGAGATGCTTCCCCTCGTCACTCCGCAGAACCTGCCCTGGAAAGCCGCCGACTGGAACAACCCTGTGACGTGGAATCCCCGGGTGGAGCCCTCAGCCATGTAGACTCTTCTGCTTCGGGCAGATTATGGGCCTCTACTTCTCCCAAGGCTGCACGAACTTGAAGCCGTGTCCTCTGACGGTTACGATATAGGCGTGCTCAGGGTCAGCAACCGCTATCCGGCGTCGCAGCCTTCCGACAAGAGCATCTATCGTCTCATCTGAGACCGCTCCCTCGGCATCCCCCGGCCACACCACCTCCACGATCTCGTCCCGGCTGTAGACTCGGCCTGATCTCCCCTGCAGGAGCATCAGCAGTCGAAACTGAGCCTTGGACACAGGCGGTGTCAACTTCTTTCCCCGCACCCACACCTCCCGCGTCTCGCGATCCACCCACAGGCCCCTTCCTCGCACCAGCGCTTCAGTGACCAAGGCACCCGTCGCCTCCGGATCGATGTAAAGGGCCCTGTATTCCAGACCTATCTGCACCTCGTCCCCATCGCGCAGAACATATCGTTCGGCGATGCGCTGACCGTTCACGAAAGTTCCGTTGCGGCTGCCGCGATCAGCAATCACGTACTGACCGTGCTCTCTCTCCAGCTGAGCATGACGCCTCGACGCAAGTCGATCATCAATAACGATGTCGTTCTCGGCCGAACGACCGATTGTCAGTATGTCCTGGGTCAACGGTATCTCTTTTCCCTTCTCACCTCCGCCCTGCACGATGAGCCGAGGCGCCCTCTCTTGCATCAGCCGCCTCCCCTGCTTCTCTTGACACTCTGCGCCGACCCGAATATGATAAGAGTGGGGGTACGGGTTGCAATCAGGCGGACGAGTACCGCCAGATGCTCGCCCTGGAAGGTGGAAAAAGACATTGACAATCCCGCTATCGCCTCCGACCGTACTGCGTGACAGATACAGGATTGTGGAATTGATTGGCCGTGGCGGGATGGGAGCGGTCTACCTGACTGAAGACCTCCGTCGCAAGGAGATGAGGTTTGCCCTCAAGGAGGTATTCTATCCGGCAGACACAGATCCCGCTTTCGAAAGCCAACTCCGCGAGCAATTCCACAGAGAAGCCACTGCACTGGCTAACCTGGACCACCCCAATCTGCCCAAGGTCTTTGACTATTTCTCCGAAGACGGGCGCGACTATCTGGTGATGGACTACATCGCAGGTCCCAACTTGAAGGAGCTACTTGACCAGGCCAGGAAACGGGGAGAGTTGTTGCCAGAAAGCGACGTCCTGGACTGGGCCGATCAGATATGCACTGCCCTGATCTATCTCCATGGACAGACCCCCCCTGTCATCCATCGCGATGTCAAGCCAGCCAACGTCAAGCTTACCGCTGACAACGTCGTCAAGTTGGTAGATTTCGGGCTGGTCAAATTCTTCGATTCGGGCGATCCCAAGACCATCACCCTAGTGCGGGGTGTCGGTACGCCCACCTATGCGCCTATGGAACAGTACGGGGCCGGCACCGGGCGGACCGATGCCAGATCAGACATCTATTCGCTGGGAGCGACCCTCTATCATCTCCTGACGGGTCACGCCCCCGTGAATGCCCAACAACGTTTCCTCGAGCCCGAGAGCCTTGCCAGCCCCCGGTCCCTCAACCCCGCTATCTCCTCCCTCACCGAGTACCTTGTTCTGAAAGCCATGGCCATACGCCCGGATGATAGGTATCAGAACGTCGGGGAGATGAGACGAGACCTGACAATGGCCAGAAACCTCTCTCTGGGAAGAAGAACCCAAACGCGTCTGGCTCTGGTGTGGTCAAGCCTCGTGCCGCATAAATGGCTATCTCTTGGCGTCCTGGCGCTATTCATCTTGGCGCTGCTCATGACTATCGCTCAGCCAGAGTTGATATTCTGACCTGGGATCGCGTGGCAGACGCTATGAGCGTCTCGGCCAGGCTACTCCGCTGGGCAAGAAAGCTAGAGCAGCACAGAACAGAAGAAGAAAGACCCTGACAGCCATTCCCTCCCATCTCAGAATCCTGGCCGGATTCAGAAGGCCCAACCCGTAGAGTATGTAGCCTGTCAGACCCAAGCCCACACCATACAGTATCAGCTGCACCTCGCGTTCCCAACCCTTTCTCCTCCCTCTTCTCGCCTGGAGGCCCACGACGCTGCCCACCAGAATGCCCGTACCAGCCAGCAGGAAATCAAACCAATCCACGGGGCGAACCGGTGGCTCGATCGGTGGAACAAACGTAGGGACTGGCGTCGGTCGAACGGTTGGGGTGGGTGGTACGGCAGTGGGTGTCACGGTAGGGGTGCGCGTTGCCGTCGACGTCGGAGTGTACGTGGGAAAAGGTGTTACGGGTACCTCAAGGCGAACTATCATGGGTGCTGAACTCGCTTCCCCACTGACCGCACTGATCTCGATCACCCCAGCTGGTGCAGGCTCGCTGAGCCAGAAGCTGGCACCGGCCACGCCCCCGATGGTGTCTGTCATCACCTGGGGTTCCACGAAAATGTCCCCTCTTAGATAGCTTCCCCTGAACTCCACCTTTGTGCCGTCCGGCACCGGGTTGCCGTTGCGATCCACAATGATGCCTGTTCGCACCACCAACGGATCTCCTCCCACGTACAGGGGCACGTCCTGCGGTGGAGCGAGCCTCTCCAGAGTGATCAGTTGTGTGGGGTCTGGAGCCAGCAAAATCGCCACATCGTGGTCCACACCTTCAACGTTGACTGGTGCAACCCCTGCGGGGATAAAATCGGCTTCGAAAAGGGGCCGCAACGATGCTTCGAGAGAGGCAGGGACCTTACTATAGACGGCGAAGTAGGCATCAAGTTTGCCCACCTCGTTCTCATCAAGGTGATAGGGCGCATCGTAGGTGATGGCGACGACTTTCTTGTCACTCAAGTAGTAGTCTCTCTCCGCTAGAAGGTCCTTGATGGCTCTCGCGGCGGGGAAATCGTCCGGGTTGTAGTCCGACAAGGCGAAGACAACCCACTCGGCCTCCTGTATTCGACCTTCGACCACTGCCATGTCCGACTCGCCCAGTTCGCCAGCCATCCAATCGCCGACTTGGGAGAAGCTCAGCGTATTCACCCTGTCAGGACTGACCTGCCCCGTCCCCTGCGGGCCGTAGATACGCAGCAGTGTATTCTGCAGAGCCCCGCTCGGCAGCACCGGGATCGCATAGCAGTCCTCGAAGCAGTCCACAATCAAGATGTCGTCCTCAGCGGTAGGAGTTGCAGGGAGACGAGAGCGTAAGTCTTCCTTGCTAGGATGTAGAAGCGTGACAGCGTCTTCCGCTATCAGCCGAGCCGCCTCGCCACCGGCCCCAACGAGTTGCGCCGCCAACTCCACATCGACCAGCACTTCATCCAAGGACGGCGTAGGATACAGTGCCGTCTTGGCCAGCAAGATCCTACGCACGGATTCATCCACCCTGTCTCGAAACTCTTCGTCGCTCTCGTAGAGCCCTTGGAAATCCTGTATCGTGTCTATCATGTTCGCGAAGTCACTCGCAGTCCAATCCTCGCCCAGAGAGAACTTGACCAAGGGAAGAAGGTCATTGCCCGCCAAGAGTGCCTCCCGAGCGATCCGACGGTGCGGGAACCCTAGCAGACGAGCACTCACATGGTCCTTGATGGCATCCGCGCCGAGGAACCCAGCCACCAGAAGCCCTGATGTTCTCCAGGCGGCAAACTCTGGCAAGGCCATCGCGGCAGCAAGGCCATTCTCATCTAGAGTCAGAGGATCGGTGAGAGAGCCCACGTCCTCCTGGAAAGCGGTGCACCTGGTGTGGCCAACCAGCAAAGCATCGGTGGTACCTAGCGAGTCGCTCCCGGAGTATCTGGTGACTCCAGCGAAGGGCATCAACTCCTGGGCTCTCATCTCGTCTAGGGTCTTGTTGATAGTGGTCACCTCGCTCTGAGGATCACGGTCGCTCCCGCCCTGACCGGGGAAATAGTGGGCAACAGTGACCACCCTGCCACCGCTGCCGTCGTGCACACCTCTGATGTATGCCCTGCCCAACCTGGCGACCCAGTCGGGGCTTCCGCCAAAGACCCTGACCCCGAGATCCCCCCTTCCTCCTGATCGAGGCGTATCGAGAATATCGATGATCGGGCCGAGAAGCATATTGACGCCCACAGCAGCCAGTTCCTGCCCCGTGACAGTGCCGGCAGTCTGAGCATGTTGCTCACTCCAGGTTGCCCCGATCGCCATCTGACTGGGGAGGTGTGTGAAGCCGTTGCGAAGTTGGCTGTGAGGATATCCATTGCCCTCTTGCTCGACCGCGATGAACAGGGGAACAAAGAACTCCTGGCCGTCAATTTCCCAGCTGTTGGCCCGGAAAGCCAGATTCTGGAGTTCGTTTGTCAGCCCCGCCACCTGAAGCGCCGTAGGGACCTCGCCCTGGTTGTTGATGTTGCGCCTTGACTCTGAGAGGAGTACGGCTCCAACCTTGTATTCCCCGATCAGTTGATCAATTGCGCTCCCCTCAGAGGTATCGTCACCGGCGAAGTCAACCATGAACAGCTGACCTACCCTCTCCTGCGGTGTCATCTGTTCCATGATCTCGATGATCGGATCATCCTGAGCCATGACATCTTGGGGAAGGAGAAGGGTTAGTGTGCCGCACAGCGCGAGCAGCCTGAGAAGGGTAGAGACCCACCGCCTAGTCAATAGAGACCGACTCCTAACTCAGTAGACCCACTGGCCGTCTTTCTGGACGAGAATACCATCGAGATAGATCTCGCCGCCGTCCCGCAGATCCTTGATCATGTCCCAGTGCAGGCCCGATTCATTCTTGCTGCCGGTCTCTGGATATCCCCTGCCCAGAGCGACGTGGACCGTACCACCTATCTTCTCATCAAAGAGGATGTTCTTGACGAAACGCTCAATCCTGTAGTTGTTGCCCAGCCCCAGCTCTCCAACGTACCTGGCACCCTTATCCATTTCCAAGAGCGCCAGGAGGTAGTCTTCCCCCTTCATCGCCGAGGCCTTGACTACTCTGCCTTTCTCGAACCATAGACGCACGCCTTCTACTTCCTGTCCTCCGAACGCGGGGTAAATGGCAGGATAGCTGTAGAGAATGTACCCCTCCACACTATCCTCCAGCGGACCGGTGAATATCTCTCCGTCCGGCATGTTCACCTTGCCGTCGGCGCTGATGAAGGTGCGCCCGTCGACGCGCATCTTCAACTCTGTGTCTTCCCCTTTGATGACCACCTCTTTCCTCTGGTCGAACAGGTCCTTCAGCCGCTCCTGTTGCTGCGAGACCTGGTTCCAATCAAGGTCCACAGCGCCGAAGACAAAGTCCTCAAACTCCGTGACGTTCATGCCGGCATCCTGTGCACCACCGGGAGTGGGATAGAGGGTCACCACCCAGCGTGTGTTGTCACTCAGATAGGCCCTGACAGTCGCATCGGAGCCACGCCAAGTGGCTATCCTTGCTGGCTCGAAACCGCTCAGCATCTTGGTGTTGCCGGGAGCTAGAATCTGAATGTAGACATCGGTATTCTCAGCCTCATGCATGCGCAAGGTAGGAAACCTGCTCAGCTGTTTCTCTGTTGCCTCCCTCAGAAGGATTTCTCTGAACTCCTCCAACTCGATGTGTGTCACGATCTCGCCAGCTCCCTTCTGCAGGGCAGCCCTGTAAGTCTCGACGACCAGCGGCTTCGCCAGGTCACTGGACGCCTTGATCTGGACGGTGTCGCCCTCTTGCACCTCCGTGCAGAAATCCACCACTATCTCCGCAAGTTTCCGCACTCTCGGGTCAAACATGGAACGTTTCTCCTATCCGCAGGAAGCTGCTTCTACCAAAGCGCACAACGATTTTATCGTATTGCGCACCCCATGTCAACGATTGAACTCCTCACAGACTCGCCACAGCCCTGCCCCACCCCAACTCGACAACCGCCCACTCTTACGTCCTTCATTGGAACCAGGCGATGCAGGGAGGAAATTACGTCAACCGATCGAAAGTAGCAGGGAATGAGTCTAGAAGGCTTGCCTTAAATCCGACAATCGGCAAGCTGCCTTGCGGGGAAGACGCTTGGCTGACATAACGAAAGCGTCGAAGGGCTCGGCGACGGACGTGGCTTGCGAGGCGCCGGTTTTTGCGACGCTGGCCACCCGGCAGCATCATCACGCGGTCAACCCGCTCGTCGCCGTTGCCGCGCAGTCAGCGCAGGTAGAGCGCTCGCGGTGGGCGACTGCCGCACTGCCGCTAGTTCATGAACAAACTAGTTCGGCGCTGAGTGAGATCGCCCGTAGGCTGCCTTGAGTTCCTCCTTCACCAGCTCTTGGATCTCGCGACGGAGCGACGGATATCCCGCGTAGCCAAGACGCTGCGCGAACCTGGTTACCGTCGCAGGGTCGACGTCCAGTCGCTGCGACAGTTCGGAACCGTTCATGAAGGCAGCCTCGCGGTATTCCTGAGTCAAGAAGTCGGCGATTCTCTTCTGATTTTTTCCAAGCCGAGCGTACCGGTCTGCGATTCTTTCCCGAAACATGCAAACCCTCCTTGCTCAGTCTCCGTTCTGCCCGCGATCGAGAGGAAGCCGATCCCAAGGGACAGCAATCTCTATTATCAATTATAACACGTAACGATGGTTGACGCAAACGAGTGGTGTGACTCCCCTTCCAATGACGGAAAAGCCCTTGCAGCGACCATGTCAAGCTAGTATAATGAGCCCAACATTGTGACCAGGTGATATTCATTGAACATCAAAACCGTGGTCATCATCCCCACTTATAACGAAGCCGAGAACCTCGTGCAGATGGTGGCGGAGTTGATGACCCTCGGCCTGGATAGTCTCCGCATCCTAATCATCGACGACAACTCTCCCGACGGCACGGGTGAGATCGCCGACGACTTGGCCCTGCAGTACGCCGACAACGTGCGTGTCCTCCACAGGCCGAGGAAGATGGGGCTCGGGACAGCCTACATCATGGGGTTTCGCCATGCACTCGAGTCTGGTGCGGAGTACGTCATCCAGATGGACGCGGATTTCTCCCACTCTCCCTCCTACCTCCCCATCTTGCTGGACAAGATCGAGGAATGCGACGTGGTCATCGGATCCCGTTACGTACAAGACGGACGGGTTGACGCCAAATGGAGCCCTTGGAGACGGTTCCTGAGCTGGGGAGGCAATTTCTACGCCCGAGTGGTTACTGGTCTCCGCATTCATGACACCACGGGCGGTTTCAGATGCTTCCGGCGGCGGGCTTTGCTGGAACTGGATCTGGAAGGCATCCACTCAGAGGGATATGCCTTTCAAATAGAGGTGGCTTACGCTTGCCAGAAGAAGGGACTGGTTCTGTGTGAGATTCCCATTTATTTTGAGGATCGCTCTATGGGTCTCTCCAAGATGAGCTCCCGCATCATCCTTGAAGCAGTGTGGCGGGTATGGCAGATGAGGTGGCGGTACCGGTAGCGCGGTGGCCACTACAGAGACAGAGGGCGTAGTTGATTAACAAAGAGAGATTGTATGACCTCCTCATAGTCCTGATCTTCCTCACCCTTCCACTCCTCCTCTTCTGGCCCGTTACTGTCGGTGGCAAGACGCTTGTACCTTTCGACAATCTCTACACCTTCCAGCCGTGGCAGGCCTTCGCCGACGAGGTAGGGGTTGGCGTCCCCCACAATGAGTTGCTGAGTGACTTGCTGCTTGAGAACTACGCCTGGAAGACCTTCATCGTCCAGGCGTTGCAGGATGGACAAATCCCCCTCTGGAATCCCTACCTGTTCGCCGGTGTGCCCTTCTTGGCGGCCGGCCAGCACTCAGCGCTCTATCCCTTCAGCGTGCTGTTCTACGTCCTCCCTATCCCTCAAGCCTACGGCTACTTCACGGTGCTGCATCTCTTTCTAGCTGGCCTCTTTATGCACGTCTTTGTGCGGGTAATAGGCGGTGGAAGGCTGGGCTCGACTGTCGCGGGAGTGACCTACGTCCTCAGCGGCTTCATGATTGTCAGCGTTGACTTCCCGATGGTCGTTGCAGTTGCCACCTGGCTGCCTCTGATCCTGGCGGCGACCGAACTGGCGATAAGAACACAGGAACGGAAAGCCTCTGCGCGCTCGCCGATTCCGTACCTTCTGGGCGGAGCGGTGGTCTTGGGCATCCAGTTTCTGGCTGGTCATGCCGAGATGTCCTACTACGTGATGCTGGTCACCGCCTTCTATGCCGCGTGCCGACTGGGGATCCTATGGTGGAAAGAGCGAGCAGTGAAGCGCCTCGCACTCCTAGCCCTGCTGCTCCTGGGAATGGTCGGATTGGGAGTCGCACTGGGCGCAGCGCAGTTGATCCCCTTCCTCGAACTGGCCCGTGTGAATTTCCGGCAGGGCTCCGCGACCTACCAGGACGTCATAAGCTGGAGGTATCCCCCGCGACAGGTGATCACCTTCCTCGTACCCGACTTCTTCGGCAACCCCAGCCATCACGCGTACTTCGACATCGTCACTCGCCAATTGACCCCTGTCACTCAGGACTTCTCGGGTCGACCGATCAGCACCATCTTCTGGGGCATCAAGAATTACGTTGAAGCTGGAGCCTATGTAGGCCTCCTGTCCATCCTGCTGTCCCTCGTCGCGGTGCTGCGTCGCAGGGACCGCTATGTGTGGATCTTCGCTTCGCTCGCCGTCATTTCGCTCCTGCTCAGCTTCGGGACTCCCCTCTATGCCCTGCTCTACTATCTGTTGCCTGGCTACAAACAACTCCATACCCCGTTCCGCTGGGTCTTCCCGTACACAGCTAGCATGGCCATATTGGCGGGTCTGGGCGCAGCGTCCCTCGAAAGAGTGGTTCAGAGAAAGCCGGGGTCGCGTCCTTCCTGGCTGGGCCCTCGCCTTGTGGCGTCGATAGCCTTCGGGGCTGGGATCCTGGGGCTGGGGCTGCTGCTCTTTGTCTTCCTGCGCCCTGATCCCTTCGTTGTCTTGGCCGATCGCTTCCTGGCGTACTCCGACTTGTCACAGCGCGCCTTCGCAAGCGGGGCCATGCTGCTTTCCTATCAATGGCGTAACCTGCTAATTTTCAGTCTGTTCCTGATGGCAGCCGGGGCCGTAATCAGAATCAGCTACTGCCGCATCTACCTCCCAGGGCCGTGGAAGGCTCACGGAGTCTGGAAACCACTAGCAGTGGTGGTCCTGAGCCTCGATTTGATGGTCATCGCCGCCGGTTTCAATCCAGCTGCGGATCCTGCCGTGGCCCAGTTCACACCTCCCTCAGTGACGTTCCTCCAGAAGGACGATGAGCTGTACCGCGTGACATCGTTCAACGCTCCAACGGAGAAGACGTTCAACGCGAATGTGGGTATGTACTACCGCCTCCACGACATCCGTGGATACGATTCCATCATCCCGAAGCAGTATGCCATCTTCATGGGCCTCGTCGAGGTGCAGGGGGAGTTGATCTACAACCGCATCGCGCCCCTCTACAATTATGACTCCCTCGATTCGCGACTCCTGGATCTGCTGAACGTCAAGTACATAATGACGACACAACATCTGCCCAACCCGGGCTATACACTAGTCTATGATGACGAAGTGCGCATTTATCAGAATGATGACTACCTGAGTCGCGCCTTTGTTGTCTACGACGCCGACGTCATTCAAGATGAAGAAGCGCTCCTACACGAACTCAAAGAGTTCAACCCCAGTGAACGTGTCCTGCTGGAAGAACAGCCACCAGACGACTTCGTGAACCTCCCGCCGGTCGAGCCAGACGAGACACCCCCCGAGGTGTTTTTCCACGAATACACCATCAGCCAGGCAACGGTTGAGGTAGCGATGCCCCGCAGAGGATGGCTCGTACTTGCGGACAGCTATTTCCCGGGCTGGAAAGCGTTCCTGCAGACGGACGACGGTCAGGAACAAGAGCTCCAGATCTACAAAGCCAACTACAACTTTCGCGCGGTGCCTCTGGCCGCTGGGGACAATGTTGTCCGTTTCCGCTATAGCCCCATGTCCTTCAAACTGGGTCTATACGGTAGCTTCATGGCAGTGGTGGTAATCCTGGCCGCTGGTGGGTACTGGCTGTGGGGACTGGTGTACCGCGAAGAGGAAGAGGATCCGCTGATCAAGCGAGTCATCAAGAACAGCATGACACCCATGGCTACCTCGTTCCTCAACAAGGTCATCGATACCGCGTTCGCCATGCTGATGCTGCGTATCCTAGGTCCCGAAGGGGCCGGGAAGTATGGCTTCGCCATAGTGGTGTATGTGTTCTTGGAGATACTCACCAATTTCGGCCTCAATACCTTGCTCACGAGGGAGGTGTCGAAAGACCGTACCCAGGCCAACCGATACTTGAGCAACACAGCCATCCTGCGGCTGATCATCCTCTTGGCCGTCACACCCTTCCTATTCATCTTTCTTCTGGTCTGGAGACGACTCTTCGTGCTGCCGGATGACACCACCCTCACCATTCTCCTGCTGACGCTGAGCCTCATCCCCGGAAGTATCTCGACCGCTCTCACCTCCGTTTTCCTGGCGTATGAGAAGATGGAATATCCTGCCGCAATCACTACGGTTACTACCATCCTCAGGGTCACCCTTGGAGTGGCGGCCCTGTTGATGGGACTGGGTATCATCGGCTTGGCAGCGGTGTCGATTGTCACCAGCATCATCACGGCCTTCATCCTCCTCTATCTGCTGGTGACTCTTATCCTTCGACCCAAGTTGGAGTTCGACCCGAGGTTCAACCGGGAGATGTTGGGCACGTCCTATCCCCTCATGATCAACCATCTCTTGGCCACAGTCTTTTGGCGGGTAGATGTGACGCTGCTACAACCCATGAAGGGGGATGTGGTGGTCGGCTGGTATACCACAGCATACCGGTTCCTCGACGGGTTGAACATCATCCCTTCGACCTTCACCGTCGCCATCTTTCCCATCATGTCCCGCTACGCCAGGGAAGCGAGACACGCCCTGGTTCGGACCTACACCACTTCGCTGAAGGTCTTGATCATCATCAGTTTGCCTGTCGCCCTACTGACGACCTTCTACGCCGACGGGATCATCCTCATCTTCGGGGGCCAGGCCTACCTCCCCCACGCCGCCATCGCCCTGAGACTGCTGATCTGGTCCCTACCCTTCGGCTTCATCAACAGCGTCACTCAATACGTGCTCATCGCCATTGACCAGCAGCGCTTCCTGACCGGAGCCTTCATGATCGGGGCGACGTTCAACCTGGTCGCGAATCTGCTGCTCATCCCTACATATGGCTACCAGGCGGCAGCGTTCACCACCATCCTCTCCGAAGTCGTGCTTCTGATGCCCTTCTATTATGGAGTCCGGAGGCACCTCTCAACTATCGCCTGGGCGAGCCTGACGTGGCGTCCAGTGCTCGGAACGTTGGTGGCTGCAGCCTTCCTCTGGCTAGCGCGTGACATCACCTTCCTGCTGCTCATCCCCGCATCCCTGGTCATCTATCTGGGCTGCCTGATCGCCACAGGCACCTTTACCCGAGACGACATATCCCTTATGAGGCAGTTGATTCCCGCCAGGCTACGCCCCAGCAGACAACCTGTAGAGACCGACCAATAGGCACCCGGTCCTCTTGCTGCGCGTCCTCCCCATCAGATATAATGGTTATCCAGGAGGTTCAACCATGGCCCAACGGGCGTACGTTGAGAGCATAGCTGAACACCAGGGCGAGGAGGTGACCATCAAGGGCTGGCTCTACAACAAGACCGACAAGGGGAAGCTGCAATTCCTCTTGGTGCGGGACGGGACGGGCATCATCCAGGCTGTGGTTCTCGAGGACGAAGTGTCGCCAGAAACGTTCGACGCAGCGCAAAGGGTCACTCAGGAATCCTCCATCATCCTGACCGGCACCGCGAGGGCCGACAAGAGAGCCCCTGGCGGCTACGAACTGGCGGTTACCGAAATGCAAATCGTGCAACTTGCGGAACCGTACCCCATCACCCCCAAGGAGCACGGAGTGAGCTTCCTCATGGACCATCGCCACCTGTGGGTCCGCTCTCCGCGCCAGCACGCCATTCTGAAAGTGCGTGCAGAGGTCATCAGAGCTTGCCGGGATTATCTCGACGACAATGGATTCGTCCTGGTAGATACACCTATATTGACCCCTGCGGCTGTCGAGGGCACCAGCACGCTCTTCGAGACCAGCTACTTCGGAGAATCCGCCTATCTTGCTCAGAGCGGGCAGTTGTACAGCGAGGCCACCATTGGCTCCCTGGGAAAGGTCTACTGCTTCGGCCCTACCTTTCGAGCAGAGAAATCAAAGACCCGCCGCCACCTCCTGGAGTTCTGGATGGTGGAACCGGAGATGGCCTTCGCCGACCTGGAAGACTGTATGCGTCTTAGTGAGGAGTTCGTGAGCTTCATAGTGCAGACCACCTTGGAGAAGAGGGCACCCGAGTTGGAGTTGCTGAAAAGGGATACCACACCTCTCCAGAAGGTTCAGCCGCCATTTCCGCGCATAACCTACGACGAGGCCGTCGACATACTGCACAGCAAGGGGCTAGATTTCGAGTGGGGCGGTGACTTTGGGGCCCCGGACGAGACAGCCTTGGCCGAGGAATTCGAGAAGCCTGTCCTGGTCCACCACTATCCTACGCAGGTCAAAGCCTTCTACATGGAGCCCGACCCGGAGCGACCTGAGTTGTCCCTGTCTGTGGACTGTCTTGCCCCCGAAGGCTACGGTGAGATCATCGGCGGGGGCCAACGGGTCGCCGACTATGACGTTCTACTGCAACGCATCACGGAACATAGCCTGCCACAGGAATCCTACGAGTGGTATCTCGACCTCCGGCGCTATGGTTCCACGCCCCACTCCGGGTTTGGCCTGGGCATCGAGCGTACAGTCACCTGGATCTGTGGCCTCGAACACATCCGGGAGACAATCCCCTTCCCACGTATGCTGTATCGCCTCTATCCCTGAGGGCAAGAGCATGAAGATTCGCCGCGGGCGCTATCTGCGCATAATCTGGTACTTCTCGCGGCTGCTCCTCTCGCTGTTGTGGTGGGAGTTCATCTTGGCACGGTTCGTATCCCGAGGCCTGGCGCAGCGCGGGGCGAGCGAGAGGCGACGCCGGTGGGCGGCGAGCTTCCGCGCATTGGCCGTCGAGATGGGGGGCGTACTGATCAAGCTGGGCCAGTTCCTCAGTTCTCGCGCCGATGTCATGCCGCCTGAGATCACCAAGGAACTCGCGGCCCTGCAGGACGAAGTACCGCCTGATCCGTTCCCACCGGTGAAGCAACTGATAGAGGAAGAACTGGGCGCTCCAATCCCAAGACTGTTCTCACGCTTCGTTGAAGAACCTCAGGCAGGGGCGTCCTTGGGCCAGACCTACTACGCCTGGTTGCCCGACGGAGACCCGGTGATTGTCAAGGCACAGAGGCCGCACATAGAGGAATTGGTCGCTACGGATCTGGCGGCCGTAGGGTGGGCCATTGGCCTCATCAAGTGGTACCCAGCATTACGGCGGAGGGTCGACTTGGGTGCCCTCTTCGAAGAGTTCACGCGCATCACCTACGCGGAACTGGACTACATAGCCGAGGGACGCAACGCCGAAGAACTGCGGGCCAACTTCGCCGACAACCCCGATGTCTTTGTCCCCCGTACGTACTGGTCCCATACCAGCAAGCGGGTGCTGACCCTCCAACGCGCGGACGCCATCAAGGTCACCGACTATGAGGCCTTGACCGCTGCCGGCATAGACCGCACTGATGTCGCTGAAAGAGTCTTCGGCACGTATGTGCAGCAAATGCTGATTGATGGGTTCTTTCACGCCGACCCTCACCCGGGAAACCTCTTCGTAGAACCTCGAGGACCGGAACCTGAAGATGACCCTCTGAGCGGGGACTTCGTGGTCACCTTTGTCGACTTTGGTATGATGGGCCGCATTGATCCAAGAGAGAAGGCCCTCTTCCGCGACCTCGCCATTCATGCCTTCAACAGAGATGTCCCAGCCGCCATCACTGACATGAAGAAGTTGGGCTTCATCCTCCCAGGGACCGACACCCGACCCCTAGAGAGAGCTCTCTACATCCTCATCGACCGCTACTACGGCCTTTCCGTGCGCGAGTTTGCAGAGATCGAGATAGACGAGATGTTGGCCATGGCCTATGAACTGCGCGACATCATCTATGAGTTTCCCTTCCAGATACCCATCGATTTCGTGCTGCTGGCCCGAGCCCTCGGCATCTTGGAGGGCCTCTGCGTCGGACTCGATCCCGATTTCAACGGCTTCACCGTCGCTGAGCCCTACGTCAGGCAGCTGATGGCCATGGAACTGGCGGAAGAAGGCGTATCCGAACGGGCGATGAAGGAATTGCAGGGGCTGGCAACTCTCTTGTGGCGTCTGCCGCGAGAACTGGATGACTTCCTGAGTCAGGCCACCAGGGGAGAACTGGAAGTGGGAGTTGTCGTCACACGCGAACTGGAAAGGCTGGTCGGCCGGCTGGAGCGGGCCATAGATCGCTTGATAACCGTCATCGCCTTTGCAAGCTTCCTCATGGCGGGGGTGGTCCTGTTGAGACAGGACTTGCGGATACTTGGCGCGTCCCTCCTCATCATCTCCTTTCTAACGGCTATGTATCTCATCTTCCGGCGTTAGCGCCATCGAGCCCAGGCGCGTCGGAATCACCACACCTCGGTCCAGCGTTTGCCGTGCAATCTCCGCTCCTGGGAACACGATGACCTCGCGAAGTGTACACTCACGCACGCGAGCACGAGGCCCCACCACCACATGTGGACCAAGGTAGGAATCAGAGACCCTACTATCGGGCGCGATCCAGACTGGTAGTCGCACGTTCTGTA
>JABAOH010115875.1_pt1 | contig 28098 bp, 24 predicted proteins | sample 7062181 | NCBI WGS metagenome assembly JABAOH01 (sample SAMN14538630, study PRJNA623070) | marine sediment metagenome | biome: marine biome [ENVO:00000428]; feature: marine pelagic biome [ENVO:01000023]; material: deep marine sediment [ENVO:00002113]; isolation source: pool of 5 deep marine...
CGTAGGTCGGTTCCGCATCCAGGATCTGCCGAATCGCCGTGGCCAGCTCCGCATCCCCCGGCCGTTCTCGCCGCGGAGAGATAATTGAACTTATCCCCTTTCTCCCCCTCGCCACCAGGAATGATCAGAACTTATAAAGTGTTGCGCATGCAGTATAATTATGACCCGGAGAGATAATTGAACTTATCCCCTTTCTCTCTCCCTTTCTCTCCTTTCTCTATCCCGAGTTGACGGGGAAGACTCTCCTCCGATAACCTGTTCGAGAATTGGTCAATCCGTGTGTGCAGGTCAGGGGTGTCAAGCCCTTCGTGCAAAGCATCCCAAGTGGGCCTGCCCTCGAGAAGCTGCAGACGGCTTCATCGTGCCGTGGCCGGACGCGTACAGTTTTTGCCTACGGCGTGTGGTGTGCAGTAAAATCCCGGTAGATAAACCCGGGCGAATAAGCAGAGGTAGTGGCCATGCAGAAGCACTCGATCCTCGTTATTGACGACGATCCCAAGGCGTGTGAGCTTATCAATGCTATTCTCACAGAGGCGGGTTACGAGGTCCTCTCAGTTCTCGATGGTCCGTCGGGGATCGCGCTGGCCCGCACGTCGCGGCCTGCCGTAATCATCTTGGATATGATGCTGCCTGGCCTTGATGGAATTGTCGTGTGCGAACGGCTCAAACAGGATCCTGTCCTCTTGAACATCCCCGTGATCGCCATCACGGCCTCGCTGGAATCGAAGTACACCGGGGAGGCCTTTCGCGCCGGCGCGGAGTTCTTCTTGTCTAAGCCGTTTCGGGCGGCAAACCTGATTTCTGTGGTGCGGATGGCTGAGGAAACGACTCAACGCGACATCCCGGTGCGTCTCCGAATGCATTCCCGTTTGGAGACAGAGCTACCTGTCCGGGTCGTCATTCCGGGGGATGAGGGGAGTGCCTGCGAGATTGTGGGCCGCACGGAAAATGTTAGCCACGGAGGATTCCTGATCTGGTTGCCAGAAATGATACCAGCAGGGACTGTGGTTTGCCTCCAACTGGGGTTGCCCCGGGGGATGGTGACCGCCGAAGGTGAAGTGATCTGGCACGATTATGAACCGGGCGACCGACCTATTCCCCACGGCATCCGGCTGGTGCATTTTGCACAAAAGGCGGGTGAGATACAGTATAGACGCCACCTCAATAAGCTACCTTTGAGTAGCACGTGGTAAAGATGTCTCACTAACACAGCCCATGTCTAGGTTCCTTCCCGTACTGCTGAAGCTTCAGAACTTCAGATCCTCCACCTGCTTCGGATGATCTAGAAACCGATTCCGCGTCCCCTGTAGCTCCTCAATGGTGTTATTGCGCCGCATCTCGTTGTAGCTTCCTGAAAGCAGAATGCCCTCCCAAGCCGTAATTGGCCTGAGAGGGCGTCTGAATGCTTGGTGCGCCAGCAGAACTGCCGCTAGTGCCTCCGGGGAATTGTGTTACCCGGGTTTCATTGTACTGACCCTAGGGAGACTCTCGCTCTCCGGAGACGGTTGCTGCCCGTTCTATCTCTCGTGTCCGTTTATGCAACGCCTCGGCGTCGACGTACTTGCCCTGGGCTCGGTAAAAATCCGCCAAACGTTTCAGGGAGGCCGCCTCACCATGTTTTCTAATTGTCTCGCGTTTGTCTTTCCGTCGTTTAACCCACCAGGTTTTCGATAGCGGAAAGGGTGGTGCAGACTTCCACCGACGCCTCGTGCTGAGCAGCAGAAACACATATGGTATCCGAAACAATGTCAAACTTGCGAACTGGAGAATCCCACCCCGCGGAAGGACGGGAGTCGTAATGACCAGTATCCCACAAATCATTCCCAGGTGTAATCCCCAGCTCTTGCCTCGCAAAAGACCGTAGCTCGCCAGCCCGAGGCACGCCGATACGGACAGACCGAGAGTAGATACCTCAAGGTGGGCGGGCTGCCCACCCAAGGTTGCGACAACATATAAGTATAATACGAGTGCCACAAAAGACAGTACGCCCGAAATCATTAAGAACCTGCTCATTTTACGGAGCGGGCTTGGCAATAACGATTTCCTGTGTTCTTCCATTTGTAACGATCTCATACTCGTGCGCCCTCTCTATAGCAGCTTACAAGGAGGCCGTTCCCGATAGCACACCCTGGAATGTCCAAAGAAGCAATAATGGTGCCAACCGATTGATGCGAGGAACAGCACGAATGGACTCAATACACCGGATGCAAAACGAAAAAAACCTTTCGGGCCGTCCTCTGCCTGGAAGGGGGTCCGAGTGCTGGGTGTGCCCGCAATTGTGCGAGAGGTGGACTATGGCCTGTGCCTACCCCGGTTCCATGGGCGGAATCTACTGTACCGGGGTCCTCAATTCAACAGCCTTCAGCCATGGGGAAAGGGGAGTGTCCGGCCACACCCCCCGGGAGCGCGGAATACTGTGCCCGCAATTGTGCCCACGAGGGGCCAAAAAGACTCCAAAAGAGCCAACGAGAGCCAAAGTTCCGATTGCAGCTATATGCCTGGAAGTGCTAGACAACTACGGAAAGAGAGGGCAAATACGCTGAGAACTCATAAGCCCTTTGTCGGAGGTTCAAGTTCTCCCAACGCCACCAGCGATTTTCCCCACCTTCCGGCCAACAATTGCCCACCTTCGGAATACTGCGATGATGGCCCATATTTTGCACACCTGCTAATCCTCGTTTGTCTCGCAGGCTATCGCATCGGGATGGGGCCTTGCGATGGGAGTCTCCGCATGAATAAGTTTGTGGCCGGCGAAGAAAAGCATCACTATCGCATATTTTACCCATCTGGGCTTCAGTTCCACCTCGAGGGGCAGTTGGAAACGGTGAGGATGGAGGGCGACCTGTATCCGGTTGTCGTCTTGGCAAGCGATGAGATCATGATCCTGGACCCGAGGGCGGTGATTGCCAATCTTCGTACGCGAAGCATCGACTACAGCCCGCGCTACCATCGGCTGGAGTCCTTTAGCCGTGCCTTCCAAAGCTGGTTAGCCGAGTGGCCCTCGTGGGGGATGCCGGGATGCCTGCCGGTGGAAAAGAGACAGGAAGGCGGTTGAGCGTGGTGTTGACAAACTTCCCCGCTTGAACGTTCTTCCTCACCAGTGCCGAGTTGTCCAAAATTTTACCTGCGAGCCTGCCCCCCGCCTGCCGAATGTCACTTCTTCAACCCAGAAGGAAACGGGCGCAAGTCATTGCCAGAGGCGTTCCGAAGGTCCTTCCCGGGAGACTCGTCAGGCCATTTTGTCTCTATCTTTCCGAGGGCAGATTGCCCGTCCGAGACTGCTCCGGGCCCTTAAATCCGTGAACTCCTGCCCCAATCCATTTTGGCCCCAAAATTGCTATGACGGTTACAAGACAATTTTTGGGTGCCGGTGGTGTTTGCCCCCGATCAGTCTCGTACGTGTAAGACGGTCAGGGACCGCCGACCCTCGGAGGAAGTCACATGATCCCGAATATCGAAGCTGCTCTGCCTCCCGAATGGCGACTGCTCTTTCGGATCCTGACGCTGCCAATCGCCTGGATCCCGAGCGTCCAAACGGTCATGGTGCGCTTCTTGTGGGATTTCTCATCCCCCCTGGGGGGAACCCTGAAGCTCACGCTTTTCTTGCTTCCGGCTTTGCACGTCCTCGCCGGCATGTGGTGTACCATGATCTCCGTCTACACCCTGCCGTTCCGTGGCGGAAGGCACCAGTTCATGGCCACCTTCCTCACCGCCTGGTGGGATAGCGGCCGGGGGATCGCGATGTTCTGGATCGGCATGTTCCGGGCGCTCTTCCTCACGGCGGGATGGATCTGGGGTTTCATCCGCATCCTGGCCGCGGGCGTGTACCTCGCCCTCGCTGACCTGCTCACGCTCCCCTTCTCCCTTATTGGGCGGGCGACACAGAGTTCCTTGCGGCCTGGTGTCCCATGGATCGCCGTTACGCTGACCCTGTTCTGGTCTCTCCTCGAGGCAGGGATCTTCAGCTACACTCTGTACCCGGTCGTTGCAGAGATCGCGAGCGACGTCGTGGGGACGGGCCCCCACCCCTTCCTGCAACCGCTCCTCTTCATCGTCCTCTTCTTGCTCATCGCCGGGAGCTTCGCTTGTCTGTACGTCATGGTTGAGGCGATCCGGCAACGCAATTGGAAGGACATTGTCCAGATGGTGCTCGTGGAGTTCTTCGTCATGATCGTCGAGGTCGTCTTCCTCTACCGCGAGCTGGTCGACGCCATCACGCCCGTGCTTGCCTACCAAAGCGGCGGGCAGGTCCGGATCGGTATCGCGGGTGTGCTCCTGATCTCGACTCTGGCTTGGGTTGGTGTCCGAGGGATGACGTGGTTCCTCTTTGCACGGTACGGGACGCCGACACTCCTGTCAGTCATCTCCGGACAGGGCGTCACAGTGGCAGGCTCCGTGGGAGAACGGCCTGCCCCGAGACCCGCCACTTCGTGGACCAAGGAGATGATCAATCAGGTGAAGGCCGACATCGGTTGGTTCCACACCACCGGAATGCAGCTTCTCGAGGCGTATATCCTGCCGCCACTCCAACTGGTCGCCGGAACGATCAACTTCTTCATGATCCTCGTCGCCGGGCGGCATTTCTTCCGATTGCCGCTCAATTCGATGCACGCCTTCATGGATACGGGCGAGCTCGTCAAGCTCGCGCGATCCGGGGGCCACGCCTCCGGCAGCGCGAGAGGCGGATAGGGAAGGGGGAGGCGACCATGGTGTACCAGCTTCGGATACTCCTCATTGCTGTTGTCCTTCTAGCGCTGGGGTGCACCTCCAGCGAACAGGAAAAGCCCCGCCTCTCCCTCTTTGTGGGGGTGGACGTCAGCGGGTCTTTCTCCCGGACGCCCCAGTTCCAGGATTCCCTCCGCTTCCTCTCGTATTACATGTATGGTCACCTGCACGGCATCGGGGGCCTCGAGAGGCCGCGGGCCCTCTTCGTGGGCTCGGTCGGCGGGGATGTGCCGAACGAACCCAAGGCTTTCCACCCGATCCAGGTGTTCGAGCGGAAAAGTGCGGCCGAGATCGAGGAAAAACTAACCGAGCTCTTCACGATCCGGGGAAACTACCTGACGGATTTCAACGCGTTTTTCAAGCGAGTCTCGGAGACCGTTCAGAAGCAGAACCTGCTTCTCGCCCCCATCACCGTCGTCATTGTGACGGACGGCGTTCCCGAGGTTGCGGGGAAGAGGGGAGCCGACGGTGTTCAAAAAGTGGCCTTTGAGAAGATTGACGTCTCACCCCTTGAGTACCTGGCGCGAAACGTCACCATCCGCGTGCTCTACCCATCCCCCAAGGTCGCTGCGCGATGGGAACGGGAGATCCCCCGGCAGCGGGTCCGGATCTGGCCCGTGGAAGCCGAGGTGATGCAAGGATGGCACGAACAGCTTGAGGGGCGACCCAACGTCGAGGAAGAAAAGCGCTTCTGGAAGTGGATCCAAAACATCGTGGATCGCCGGGTCCGCCGCCAACGCATCATCTAATTTGTCCTCCTCTACCATCCCCTCATTCGGCATGAGAGGTCCCCTCGCCCATGGTCGACCGGAGACGGGGGACTGTCTCAACTCTCAGCTAATAAGACAAAGGCGAGAAGGCTCGAGATCAGGAAGACGGAGACCCACGAGGTTACTTCGAGACCGTCGGACCACCGGGTAATGATGGCCACGGCGTCGACGGCTCCGATGCCACAGGCGACCAGCTCCCGCCACGAGAACGGGATTGTTCCCTCCTTGTAACTCTGGATGAGTCGAAGAAAGGGAATCACCCCGGGCACGAGCACCCCCACGACCACTAAGGTAAGAACCCATCCCCAATTTCCCTCGAGGGCCTGGGCGAAGGCCAGAACGACATTAAAACCGGTGACCGCGGTGAGAAAGAGTCGGAGTATGAATTGGGGTCGGTCCTCCTCCAGCCGGACCGCTTGCTTGGTCTCTTTATGACTCATGAACCGTCTGCCCCAGGAGAAAGACATCTCGCCGGCGTGAGTGTACCATGCACCAGTGCGAAACAGAAGCCTAACTTCATGATTCCCGCCGCCTTGCGTTCTTTGTCGTTTTTTCGTGCGTCCGACTGCAAAGGAGGAGACTGCTGTGGCTCGCCCGGAGGAGGGAATATTTCTGAGGCGCATCCTGTTTTCATCGCGTGGGAAATGAAGCTGGACCAGGCGGACTTCCCCTTGGAGCACGAAGGAGGGGATCCCCCTTTTTATGGGTCGGCTAAGGCGATACTCTCCGCTCAAGCAGATGACGGCAGCAGATGCAGCCGCCTTTCAGCACGAGGCGGTCAAGCATCTGACTTCGCTCTACAACTTTGCCCTCGGGCTGGCCAAAAATGGCGAGGATGCGGCAGACCTCGTCCAGGAGACCTACCTCCGGGCTCTTCGGTTCCGGCACCGCTTTCAGCCGGGAACCCATCTCCGGGCTTGGCTGTTTAAAATATTGAGGAATGCCTTTATTGACAGTTACTGGCGCCACAGCCGGGAATCGGATATGGAGGAGATGGACCCCGAGGGGGGGGTCTGCAACGCTGGCCGAGGTCGATGGGGTTCACGGCGCCGCGGCGGCCCCCCTGAACCGCTTGATCCGAATGGACCTCCAGGACGCCCTTGAGCAACTTCCGGAAGCCTTCCGGACCGCCATCCTCCTCTCCGACGTGGAGGGACTCAATGTTGAGGAGATCGCCGCGATCATGGGTTGCCCCCAGAACACGGTCAAGACGCGCCTCTTTCGAGGGCGTCGTCTCCTTCGCGATCACTTAAAGGATTACGGGAGCTGAGATGAAAGACGAGACGACCTGCCGGGAGACCCAGGAATACCTGCAGGAAATTATGGATGCCACCGTGACGCCGGATCGCGAGCGGAGGCTGCAGGCACATCTGGATATCTGTTCGACCTGTGCCCGTGAGCTGGCGCTGCAGCGTCAGATGCGCAGCCGCGTGGCCGCCGACGTTTCCCGGCGCGAGGTGCCTGCCGAGCTCAGGCAGAAGGTGCGGGAGATCCTGACCCCCAAAGAGAAGCAGGTCTGGGGGTTCCTGCCGAGGCCTGCCCTTCAGTGGGGGATGGCGGTTGCTGCTCTGGCCCTGATCAGCCTCGTCCCCCTGACCCTCTTGGATCGGGGCGGGGAGGAGCGGGTCCCGTTGATCGTGATCGAGGCCGTGAACGACCACCGCAGTTTTGCCATGCGGGTGAACCCTCCAGCGCTGCCCACCGCGGACCGCCAACAGGTGAGAAAATTGGTGGAGTCTAAGGTCGGATTCCAACTCGACCCACCGACGGGGCAGGGGGGAGAGCTTCGCCTGGTCGGCGGAGATGTCACCTACTTCCTCGAGCGGAAGGTGGCCTGCATCCTCTACGGGAAAGGGCCGAACCTCGTCACCCTCCTTTGCTGCGCAATGAAGGAGTCGAGGTTGATCAGCTCGGGTTCCGCCAGGTGAATGGGCTCCAGGTCTATACGGCGTCCCACGAGGGGACCGGTGTCGTCCTGTGGAAGCAGGATAACCTTCTGTACTCCGTGGTCTCAGAGCTTCCCCAAGAAGAGCTACTGGGGGTCGCCAAACAGATGGCAGAAATCTGAGCCACTTGGCCGCCGATTGCTTCTGATAGGGGCGATGAGCCTTTCGTGTCACAGCGGCTTCTGATGGTCTTCTCACGGTTCACCTTTCTTCGTTGCACTTTCCGTCCTTGACATTTCGATCCTGCCGGTGCTAGGTAGAAAGCCTGCAGCATGGCCGTTTCCTTCTTGAGGCGGCTTGGAAGGAGGGCCGACCTGTGCCCGTCCTGGCCCAACTGGAAGAGCGGATTCATGAGTCGTGGGAGGCCAGCCGCCACCGTCAGTCTTCCCTCCTGTCTCGGTTTATATCGGAAAGTGAGCGGGTAGGAACAGCTATCCGGGAAGCTGTTGATCCTCAAGCGGTGGGATTCTCCATCACCGCGCTCGCCAAGGCTCAACGGGTTACCCTCTGCCAAACAACCGATCCCGATCTTGCCCAAGAGATGAACCTGGACAGCGCATTGGCGGAGGCCGGTATCGGCCTGGCGACTGGCCCGAGCCCCGAATCGATCCTCCATGCCGGGATCGGGATTACCCGGGCGGTCTTGGGGGTGGCCGAGACCGGATCGATCCTCGTCCATCTCGATGACGTCGATGGGCGACTGCTCGGCATGCTTCCGGAGATCCATGTCGCCGTCCTCCACCAGGACGCCTTCGTCGACTCTTTGGAAGAGGGCCTGCTCCTCACCCGCTACCTGATCCTGAAATCCCAGGCGCAGGGCCGGCCATCCTATGTTTCCTGGGTGACAGGTCCTAGCCGGACCGCGGACATTGAACGGGTGTTGACCATCGGCGTCCACGGACCCCGCGAGCTCCATATTTTTCTGCTGCCGCCGACGGGGAAGGGGTTTTTGCCATGACCCGCCAGGACGAATTTCGGCGTCGGGCGGCCGAGGCCTTAGCGAATCCCCGGATCCGCGAAAACCTGGGCCGATTCGGAACCGCCTACCGCACCGCCAGGAAAAACGCCCTCGCCGTCCTCAACTACGAAGGTGAGCGGGCGCGGCTGCGTCGAATGAAAGAGGACGCGATTGAGCGGCTCCCGGACCTCGCCGAGCAGTTCGTAAAGGCGGCCAGCCGGGTTGGAGCGTTCGTCTACCAAGCCAAAACCGCCGAGGAGGCCAGCCGATATATCGGCCAGCTGGCAAAGGAAAGGGGAGTGGAGCTGGTTGTCAAGTCCAAGTCGATGGTATCCGAGGAGATCGAGCTGAACCAACACTTGGTGCAGCTCGGGATCAGTCCCCTGGAGGCAGACCTTGGGGAATGGATCATTCAACAGGCGAGTGAGCACCCGTCCCACAGCGTCATGCCCTGCATCCACATGAGTAAGGAGGAGGTGGCCGGAATCTTCTCCACGGCCTTGAAGCGCGAGGTTTCTCCCGACGTCAGCCTGATGGTTCGCCTGGCGCGGGAAGAGCTTCGGGAGAAATTTCTCAGCGCCGGCATGGGGCTCTCGGGGGCCAACATCGCGGTGGCCGAGACCGGGACCGTCATCATCGTGACGAACGAGGGGAACGGCCGGCTGGTGACTACACTCCCTCCCATTCACGTGGCCCTGCTAGGCTACGACAAGATCGTGCCCACGATCGAGGACGCCGCCTCACACCTGAAGCTGCTGTCCAAGACGGCAACCGCGCAGCATTTGACGGTCTACACGACTTTCATTACAGGCAAGACTGGGATAAGTGGCATCCAGAGGCCAAAGGAGTTCCAGGGCGCCCCCAGAGGGGAGATGCATATCGTCCTCCTCGATAACGGCCGGTGGGCCATGCGGGATGACTCGGAGTTCAGGGAGGCCCTTTACTGTGTCCGCTGTGCATCGTGTGCGAATGTTTGTCCCACGTACCGAATAGTGGGCGGGCATGTGTTCGGTCACATCTACACCGGAGTCATCGGCACCGTGATTACCCCGTTCCACCATGGTTGGGAGGCGGCGGCGGTTCCCCAAGAGGCGTGCCTTCTCTGTCGGGCGTGTTACGATGCGTGCCCGGTGCAGATCGACCTGCCTCGGATGGTCATTGCCATGCGGGCGCGAATCGTGAAACAGGAGGAACACAAGAAGAAGGCGAAAGGACTCCGGGGCATTTTCCTCGATAAGATCCTTCCGAATCCCAGCCTCTTCCATCTGACCCTTCGGCTGGGGGCCATTGCGCAACTTCCTCTCACCCGCGGGCGGAAGGTACTTCGCGAGCTTCCCCGGCCGTTAAAGAATCTGACCAGTATCCGCGCGATACCAGCACTGGCTGCCCGGCCGTTGCGAAGCCGCGTCGCGGAAGTTCTCCGGCCCCGCAGAGAGTCGAAGCGGGGCGTGATCCTGTTCGGGAGCTGTCTCGTCGATCAGTTTTATCCCGAAATCGGACAAGCGATGATCAAGGTGTTGAACCACTACGGGGTCACCGTCCATTACCCCAAGGCCCAGAGTTGTTGCGGCCTGCCGGCCTATTATGAAGGACACCAGGAGACGGCAGCACGAATGGCCAAAGACCTGATTGCCGCTCTCGAGGCCGGTCAGGGCGAGCACATCGTCACTGCGACCCCCCCGTGCGGGATCACCTTGAAGCAGTACATCCCCAAGCTCGTTCATGAGGATCTCGTGTGGGATGAACGGGGTCGGTCCCTCGCGGCACGGACGATGGACTTCTCAGAGTATCTGGTCGAGGTTCTGGGGCTTGGTGACGAAACGGTGGGAGATACCACTGCTGAAAGGGTCCCGCTCGCGTACCATGATTCGTGCAGTGCACTCCGGGGCCTCCGGGTTCAGAATCCGCAGCGGCGTCTCCTTGGGATGCTCGAGCGGTACGAGCTGCGGGAGCTCGACGAGATCGGAGAGTGCTGCGGCTTTGGAGGGCACTTCTCTACCGACTATCCAGATGTTGCCGGCGAGGTCCTCAAGCGCAAGATCGAAGCGATCGAGCGGACGGGGGCCCGCGTCGTGGCTCTGGACAGCCCCGGGTGTCTCATGCAGATTCGAGGCGGCCTGCTCAAGCAGGGAAGTCCCATCGAGGTCAAGCACGTCGCCGAGCTCCTCGCCGAAGCTTTACCCTGAGCCCTGTCGAAGCACTTGTCCTGAGCCCCTGGGCTGAGCTGTGCCGAAGCCCTGTAAAAGAAGGGCGCGCTTTCCCGGTTGTTCCGCAGGGCGAAAACCAATAACGTGAAAAAAATTGTTCCGAGGGAATACTTTTCTCTTGCGGATGGTTTTGGATGATCGGTAAAATTCGTTTTCACGTGGAGGATTTCTGCGAACGGGTGGACGGGCCGTATGAATGATTCACCCCCGAGCACGGGGGAGGAGGATATTATGGGTAAGGTGATCGACGAAACAGGACAGCTCTATATCGATGGACAGTGGACGGACTCGGACGGGGGACGGACCTTCGAGGTACGCGATCCCGCCACCGGGGATCACGTGGCGGATATCGCGGATGGTGGGGTCGCGGAGACAAAGCGGGCTATCGACGCGGCTCACCGGGCCTTCAAGGGATGGGCGGCCACCCCTCCGAAGCAACGGGGAGAGATTCTAAAGAAGGTCCAGAGTATCATGCAGGAGCGCGTGGACGAGATCGCCAAGCTGGTGGTCTACGAAAACGGCAAACCATTTGCCGAGGCCAAGGGAGAGGTCGGCTTCTCCATGGGGTACTTCGGATGGTTTGCTGAGGAGGCGCGCCGGGCTTACGGTGAGGTCGTGCCGTCTCCGTTCCCGAACAAGCGGCTCTGGGTCCTGTCCCAACCGGTGGGCGTCGTCGGGGCCGTTACCCCCTGGAACTTCCCGGCGAACATGATCACGCGGAAGATCGCGCCGGCGATGGCCGCCGGCTGCACGGTGGTCCTGAAGCCGGCGTCGGCTACGCCACTGACCGCGCTGGCCATCGCCCAGGCGTGTCACGACGCGGGAATCCCGCCAGGCGTTCTGAACGTGATCACGGGGGCCAAGTCCCGACCGATCGCCGACGAGCTCCTCAATAATCCCAAGGTCAAGAAGATCGGCTTCACCGGATCCACCGAGGTGGGAAAGACTCTCATGGAGCAGGCGGCCAAATCAATCAAACGCATCTCCTTCGAACTGGGGGGGAATGCGCCGTTCATCGTCTTTGACGATGCGGATTTTGACGCGGCGGTGGAGGGGGCTGTCGCCATCAAGTACCTCCGGGTTGGCGGGCAGTCTTGCATCTGTGCAAACAGGATCTATGTGCAGGAGGGGATCGCCGACCGGTTCATCCCCGCCTTCATCGAAAAGACCAAGGCCCTGAAAGTCGGGCCGGGCTTCGAGCCCGGGATGCAGGTGGGGCCCCTCATCAATGAAGAGACCCGCAAGAAAGTCCACGGCCTCGTAGAGGACGCGTTGTCCCGGGGTGGCGAGGTCGCCCTGGGTGGCGGTCCCTTGAAAGAGGGCGCCTACGCCAAGGGGTATTTCTACGCGCCCACGGTCGTCCTCAAGGTCAAGGATCAGTGGCCGGTATGCCAGGAGGAGATCTTTGGACCGGTCGCCCCGATCCTGACGTTCAAAACGGAGGAGGAGTTGATCGAGCGGGCGAATGATACCATCTTCGGCCTGGCCAGCTACCTGTACACCCGGGATCTGGGGAAGGTGGTTCGGGTGGCTGAAGCCCTCGAGTATGGCCTGGTGGGGGTGAACGACGCGGCGGGCTACACGCACGAGATTCCCTTCGGCGGCTTCAAGGAGTCTGGCCTGGGTCGCGAGGGGGGCAAAGAGGGACTCGAAGAGTATATGGAGGTGAAGTCCGTCGTGGTCAATCTCACCAAGTAGCCGTCGCGTGTTAGATCTCGAAGGGCCAGCGCGTCTGCGCTGGCCCTTCCTTTTTTCACGCCCTCTCCTTGACACAAGGAGAGGGCTCGCCTAGAGTGGACCGGGTATTTCCGGTGTTACAAACAGGAGCAACGAGAGTTCCGCAGTGAGGGAAAGAGGATGGCGGCGACGGTATCACCCGTGTTGGTGACGGGGGGCACGGGTTTTATCGGCCAGGCACTCTGTACGACGCTCAGGGATCGGGGACAGACCTTCACGGCACTCGCCCGCCGTCCGGAGAGGGCCAAGGCGGGGCTAGCGGGGGTGAAAGAGGCGTGGAAGTGGAGGCCGAAGATGGAGCCCGCCCCCTTGGCTGCCGTCCAAGGAGCTGGTGCAGTTGTCCATCTAGCGGGCGAGAGTGTGGCCGGACGGTGGGATGCGCTCAAGAAGCGGGCCATACGGGACAGCAGGATCGTCGGCACCCGCCACCTGGTCGAGGCCATCGGCGAAGCAAAATCGAAGCCGGGGGTGCTCGTCTGTGCCTCGGCCGTCGGCTACTACGGTGATCGCGGGGATGAGGAACTGACCGAAGAGGCCGTGGCCGGGAGTGATTTTCTTGCCGATGTCTGCCAGGCCTGGGAGGCCGAGGCCCGGCGGGCAGAAGAGTTCGGGGTCCGGGTGGTGTCGCTCCGGACCGGGCTCGTCCTGGGCCGGGGAGGCGGGGCGCTCAAACAGATGCTCCTCCCCTTCAAACTGGGTCTCGGGGGCCCGCTCGGGAGTGGGAAGCAGTGGATGCCGTGGGTGCATCTGGACGATGTGGTGGGAATTATCCTGCACGCCATTGAGCAACCGAGGGTCCGCGGGCCGGTCAACGCGACTGCCCCGACACCTGTCCGAAATCTGGAATTCAGTAAGACGCTGGCTCGGGTGCTTCACCGTCCCGCCTTTCTTCCGGTCCCGGCCTTTGGTCTCAAAGTCCTCCTCGGCGAGTTTGCCGATGTTCTGCTCGCCAGCCAGCGGGTCCTCCCCAAGCGGACCCAGGAATTGGGCTATTCCTTCCGCTACCCCGACTTGGAGGCGGCGCTCCAGGCTACTTTGGCCTGAGCAAGGTCGAATGGCCCTGTCCTGAGCCCCGTCGAATGGGTTAGCCTGACCCCTCGACGAAGCTCGGGGCTAGGCCGGTCGAGTGAGCCTGTCCTGAGCTTGCTCGAACGACGGAGGCAGATTGGATCCCAGGGACGGGGGCGATGGTGATCTGCAAAAGTTGCGATGGTGGAGGTGCAGATGCCGTTACAGAGCAAAGACGTGGACTCCGGACTGATCGATGGGCTGGTAAAGAAGCACTTCGGAGATGACTTTACCTGCCTTGTCACGCGCGATCACCCATCGGGCAGGTACGTCACAGGGGAGAGACCTGACGTCATTGGCCGACCACGGAAGGTCTTTTTCCTCACACTAGGCTATGAGGTCATCGGCCAGTTCAGAGACGAAAATGGCGATGTCTTAGAATTTTACCGGGATACGGATCGAGACAATGCGCGAGCCTTCGTCGAGGCGTACCAGAAGGCCGTAGGACGAGATCTGCGATTACACATGGTTGGATAGAACACTAGCGGAGACCCTCCATCGAAGTCCTTTTCCGCGAGCTGTAGGGAGCGGTCGGAAAGGGCGCCTGTCCTCAACCTGGAATATTTCCCGGGCTCAAAACGTCCCTATGACGAGGATCATGCCTGTAAGTGCCTCTTAAAGAAAAGCAGTACTATCCGTTGTCATATTTCTTCAGTACAGTGCTCCTGATAAATACGGCGGACCGACCGAGGATTTTTCCGTCCTAAAACTATATTTTGTAAGGGCTAATGGGCCAGAAGATCTCCGCTGTTTTTTCCTTGACAGGGGGGGATACGTGGGATAGAAACACCCGTACGTTTGTCTTTTCGAAAAATATAACGCCTTTTCATTCTGTGAAATTTCGGGTTCGGTTATCATACGCCAGCCGGAACGGAGAGAGTTCTTTGGAGGAGAGGAACGCTGTCCTCTCTCTCGACCCTCCGAGGGGCCCGGAGGGAGAGAGCCTAGGGGCAGCAGTGCGGGGACTAGGGAGGTGACCCTGGTCTGTTCGCGGACGCGAATGAGCGCGTTCCTAGAAACAATAGTTAACACAGGAGGGAGACTATGAGCGAGGAATTCAAAACGCAGGAGACCCAGGGCGTATCCCGCCGGACCTTTCTGAAGAAGGCGGCGGTCGCGACCGCGGCGGCGGGGGCGGCAACCGTCGCGTTCCCGAATGTGGTCAGGGCGAAGCCGGTCGTGTTAAAGATGCAGGGTGCCTGGGGTGCGAAGGACATCTTCAACGACTTCGCCGTAGACTACGTCAAGCGCGTCAACGAAATGTCGGGCGGCAGCCTGAAAATCGAGTATCTGGTCTCCGGCGCGGTGGTGAAGGCATTCCGCGTGCAGGACGCCGTCCACAAAGGCGTGCTCGATGCCGCGCATAGCGTGACCGTCTACTGGTACGGCAAGAGCAAGGTCGCCTCACTGTTCGGCACCGGCCCCGTCTTTGGCCAGGACGCCCACCTCGGTTTGGCCTGGATTCACTACGGCGGCGGAAAGGAACTCTACGCCGAGCTCCTTGAGCAACTGGGGATCAACGTCATCGGGTTCTTTGCCATGCCGATGCCGACCCAGCCCCTCGGCTGGTTCAAAGCGCCGATCAAGGACGCCAGGGAGTTGAAAGGTCTCAAGTACCGCACGGTGGGTCTCGCGGCCGACCTGTTCCAGGAAATGGGGGTCAAGGTGACCCAGCTTCCCGGCGGCGAGATCGTCCCGGCGCTCGAGCGCGGCGTGATCGAGGCCTTCGAGTTCAACAACCCGACCTCGGATAGCAGCTTCGGCGCCCAGGACGTCAGCAAACACTACATGCTGGGGAGCTACCACCAGGCCGCCGAGTTCTTCGAGATCATTTTCAACAAGGACAAGTTCAAGAAGCTGGCCAAGGAGCACCAGGCGATCCTCCAGTACGCGGCCGAGGCGGCGTCCTCCGACAACTTCTGGAAGGGGATTGACCAGTATTCCAAGGACCTCCTGTGGCTGAAGGACAAGGCCAAAGTCAACATCTACCGCACACCCCAGTCGGTCATGCAGGATCAGCTCAGGGCCTGGGATATCTTGATCGAGCGGCTGGAGAAGGCGGATCCGTTCTTCGCCAAGGTCTTGAAGTCACAGAAGGACTTCGCGCACCGGACCAGCTACTACTACATCATGAACCAGTGCGACTACAAGCTTGCCTTCGACCATTACTTCCCCGGCCAACTCGGCTTCTAAGGCCGTGGTCTCGAGTTGACCAAAGCGTTTCGGCGTGGGTTCGGGGCGGTGCTTGCGAGCGCCGCCCCGCCTACGTGAGGGTATGCACGGGCTCGGTGGGCGAATAGAGTTATGACTCGGATTGCCTTTTTCATCGAAAAATTGAGCATGTGGGTGGGGCATGGCTTCGCCTGGTGCATCCTGGTCCTGACCTTTGCGGTCAGTTACGAAGTCTTCGTCCGCTACGTGCTGAGGGATCCGACCGCGTGGGCGTTTGACGTCAGCTACATCATGTACGGGACGTTGTTCATGATGGCCGGGGCGTACGCGCTTTCGCGGGACGCCCACGTCCGCGGGGATGTCGTCTATCGGCTCTGGCCCCCGCGCGTGCAGGCGGGGGTCGAGCTCGTGCTGTATCTCGTGTTCTTCTTTCCCGGGATCCTGGCGCTGATCTATGCCGGGTACGACTACGCGGCGGAGTCTGTCAGGTGGCGGGAGGCCAGCATCAATAGCCCCGCGGGGGTCAAGGTGTATCCCTTGAAAATTATCCTTCCCGTGGCCTCATTCTTTATGCTCCTGCAGGGGATCGCGGAGACGATGCGCTGCGTCCAATGCCTGCGGAGCGGCGAGTGGCCAAAGCGGCTGGCCGATGTCGAGGAGATGGAGACGATCATCCGGGAAAGAAAGCAGCAGGAAGAGGCCAGCATGGCCGCCCAGCAGGGCAGCGAGGCCGGGGGGGAGGCGTGATGACCGATCCCCAAGTCGCCATGTTGATGATGGCCTCCTTCATCTTTGTCATCGCCCTGGGCTTCCCCATTGCCTTCACCCTGATCGCGATGGGCGTCGGCTTCGGTTTTTATGCCTACTACGTACCGGAGCAGGCGATCCTCCAGAATCGGATCTTCGACCTGCTGGTGAACCAGACCTACTCCGTCATGGTGAACGACGTCCTGGTCGCGGTGCCGCTGTTTCTCATGATGGGCTACGTGGTCGAGCGGGCCAACATCGTCGACCGCCTGTTTTACAGTCTGAATATCGCGGGCCGCCGTCTCCCGGCCGCCATGGCGGTGGCGGCGTTGATGACCTGCGCGATCTTTGCCACCGCCGTCGGCATCGTCGGCGCCGTGGTGACGCTGATGGGACTCTTGGCCTTCCCGGCCTTGCTGAAAGCCGGCTACGATACCGAGTTGTCCGCGGGCGTCATCTGTGCCGGCGGGTGCCTGGGCATTCTCATTCCGCCGAGCATCATGCTGATCGTCTACGGGGCGGTGTCCGGTGTCTCCGTGGTGCGGCTCTATGCCGGGGCGATGATCCCGGGATTCATGCTGGCCGGCCTCTACATCATCTATGTGATTGGGCGGGCGTACCTCAATCCCAGCCTGGCGCCGAAGCCGCCGAAGGAGCAGTGGGATATCCCGTTCTCGGAGCTGGCCTATATGATCGTGACCGGCTTCGTGCCGCTGGCCGTCCTGATCATGTCGGTGCTGGGCGCCATCCTGTTCGGGTTGGCGACGCCGTCGGAGGCGGCGGCGGTGGGCGCTTTCGGCAGCCTGGCCCTGGCTGCGGCCTATCGCGAACTGACGTGGGATCGCCTGAAAGAATCGGTGTTTCTCACCGTACGCACCTCGGCCATGGTGTGCTGGCTGTTCGTCGGCTCCTGGACCTTTTCCTCGGTCTTTTCCTACCTCGGCGGCCATAAATGGATCGAAAGTTTTGTCCTGGGCCTGAACCTGTCGCCGGTTCTCTTTCTGATTCTGGCACAAGTCATCATCTTCTTACTCGGCTGGCCGCTGGAGTGGAGCGAGATCATCATCATTTTCGTGCCGATCTTCCTCCCGCTGCTGGACCCCTTTGGGATTGACCCGCTCTTCTTCGGGATCCTCGTGGCACTCAACCTGCAGACCTCGTTCCTGACGCCGCCGATGGCGATGTCGTGCTACTACCTGAAGGGGATCGCGCCGCCGGACGTCCAGCTTTCGCAGATCTTCAAAGGGGCGTTGCCCTTTTTGTTTATGGTGCTGATTGCCATGGTCATTCTCTACAATTTCCCGGTGATCGCGTTCTGGCTGCCTGACCTGGTTTACGGCATCATCAGGTAGGGACAGGCGTCGCTTCGGCTTATTTCAGGGATAATACCGTTTCGAGGGGGAGATGGATTTAGTGCAGTTGAGCGCGGCTCAAGCGGTCGAGGCGATTCGGTCTGGCAAGATAACCTCAGAAGAGCTGGTGGGGGCCTGCCTCGATCACATCGCCGCCGCCGAGGAGCGGGTCGGGGCCTGGGCCCACCTCGACCCCGAACACGCCCTGCAGCAGGCGCGCGAAGCGGATCTGGCCCGCCGCCAGGGAGAAAAGGCCATCGGCGCGCTTCACGGGATCCCGGTAGGGGTCAAGGACATCTTCGAGACCGAGGACATGCCGACCGAGGACGGCACGGTGCTCCACGCAGGGCGGCAGCCGGTCGAGGACGCCACCGCGGTCGCCTTGCTTCGCGAAGCTGGCGCGATTATCATGGGCAAGACCGTCACCACCGAGCTGGCCGTGTACGCACCGGGGAAGACGACCAACCCGCACGATCCCAAGCGTACCCCTGGTGGCTCCTCGAGTGGGTCCGCGGCGGCCGTGGCGGCATCTATGGTTCCCCTGGCCATTGGGACCCAGACCAACGGATCGATCATCCGACCGGCGTCCTATTGTGGCGTTGTCGGCTACAAGCCGACCCACGGTCTTATTTCCCGCCATGGGGTGCTCCAGCAATCACGCGCCCTCGACCAGGTCGGGGTGTTTGCACGGACGGTCGCGGATGTAGCGATGATTGCGGAGCAGCTCATCGCTTTCGACAACCGCGATCCGGACATGCGGCCGCGGGCGCGTGTAAAGCTCACCGAGACGCTGAACGAGGAGCCCCCGTTCCCGCCGTGCCTGGCCTTCGTGAAGAGCCCCGTGTGGGACCAGGCCGACGAGGATATCCACGCCGCGTTTGCAGAGCTGGTCGAGCACCTGGGGGAGCACGTGGCGGAAAAAGAACTTCCCGATGATTTCCATGAGGCGGTTACGTGGCACCGGACGATCATGGAAGCGGACCTGGCCCGAAGTTTCGAGCAAGAGTACGCCCGCGGGAAAGAGAAGCTCAGTGCCACCCTTCGGGAGATGATCGAGCGCGGACACAAGGTCCTCGCCGTGGATTACCACCGCGCCGTGGACCAGATACCGGTCCTCAACGGCATGCTCGACCACATATTTGAATGGCACGATGCGATTCTCACCCCCGCGAGCACCGGCGAGGCCCCGGTGGGCCTCGATTCGACGGGAAGCCCGATCTTCTGCACCATCTGGACCCTGTGCGGGATGCCCGCGATCAGTCTCCCCATCCTCCAGGGCACACACGGGATGCCGATGGGGGTGCAGCTGGTCGGACCCAAATTCGACGACGCCCAGCTGTTGCGAACCGCCCGCTGGCTCGTAAACTTCGTCGAGAAGTAACGGCCCTCGGTGGCTCCCTCGGCCGCCACTGGAGGGACGGGTTTCGGGTCAATCGCGTGTCCCGTACGTGAATATTGCAGGGACACGGAAAAAAGGCGTAGAAGGAGGCATCGAGGTCTCGTGAGCAATTTGATCGGCGGGTTGATCGCAGTTCTGTTGGTCCTCGCGTTCTTAGGTTTTTACGCTGTCTCGTTACGTTCTCTTCCGCTTTGGATCATAATCGTTGCTGTCCTCGCCCTGGTGATGGTCGACTTTTTCCAATCTGTCAGAAAAGACAAGGACTAGGCTAGAAATTGATTCCTCTTTGACTCGCTCCCCTATCCCTCCCTCCAATCTGCTTTACGCTCCCTTCCCATGTTCTTTTCTCTGAAATTATCCTTTGGTTACGGCAATTGAGCGGCGACTTTTGCCGGGATACGGACGAAGATGGCCCCGAGCCATTGTCGAGGAATACAAGGGGGCGGTGCAACGAGATCTGCGATGACACGTTCTTGGCTGGGGGAGGTCGGTTTTGCCGAGGGGGGTGCTTGACGGGGCTTCAACAGGAGTGCTTTTTCAGCTCATCGTACTCGATGATCCACATGTTCAGGTGGAGGCGCGGGTCGTCGACGTGGTAGTAAAGTTTTTGGGTGGTCCGAAAACGCAGGGTCACCTGGCCCGTAGGCTCTGCAAGGAGGATCGGGTTTTCGCCTTGAGGATTATCGGCGAGCCAAGCCATAGGTGGCGTCCCGTCTCGTTGACCTTCAATGTGATACCGAAACGTGATGGCAGTCGTGCTGCGGGGCACCGCCTCCGAAAGATCCATTTCTTTAAACACCCTGGCCCTCCTTGCTCTCCACCGACCGTCGCGACGGTGATACTTCCTGGTGGCGTCATCTGACGCCACCCCCTCGCCTGGCCCCTCCGGGGAACTCGCTCAGCCCACGCCGGCAGTCGATATCCTTTGCGTCATGAGGCTCGAGGCGAAATCTCGCCCCGATATGCCCCGTCGAGCAGCTCCATGGGGTGGAGCACCCGGATATTCAGTCCTCGCTCTTTGAGCCCCCGCTCAATCTGGAAGGTACAGCCGGGGTTCGCGCTCACCACCACGTTGGCCCCGGTCTCTTTGATCCGGTCGATCTTCCTGTCGAGGAACTGCTGGGCGACATCGGGGTAGATGAGATTGTAAACCCCGGCGCTGCCGCAGCAGAAGTCCGATTCGACGAGTTCGATGAACTGAACGCCGGGAATGGCTGTGAGGAGCTTTCTGGGCTGGAGCCGAACCTTCTGCCCGTGGGCGAGGTGGCAGGCGTCATGGTAAGTAACTTTGAGTTTGAGCTCGCGAAGCCGGCCGTTCAGATCCGCTTGAGCGAGAAGCTCCGAGGCATCCCGCACCTTTTTGCTGAAGGCTTCGGCCCTTTCGCGGTAGGCCGCGTCAGTGTGAAGGAGCTCCCAGTACTCCTTCATAACCGAGCCACACCCCGCTGCGTTCACGACAATAAAGTCCACGTTTGCGCGCTCGAACACGTCAATGATCTTGCGCGCGCATGCCTTCCCCTGCTCCCGCTCCCCCTCGTGCACGAAGAGCGAGCCACAGCACTCTTGATCTCGCGGGATCACCACCTCGAAGCCGTTCTCGGCTAAGACGCGGGCTGTCGCCGCATTGACCTGCGGCAGGAAGAAACGCTGGGCGCAGCCGATGAGTAAACCTACCCGCCCCCGCTTTTGGCCCTTGGCCACCATCACCTCGGGGAGATCGAGGCGGAGCCGCTGGTCCGGGATTGGAGGCAAAAGGGCCTCCATCTTCCCGAGGCGGCCAAAGAGGCCTAACAATCCTGAAGCCCGTACCAGGTTCTGAAGGCCGGACCGCTGGTAGAGGCGGAGCAGCGGGGTGAGGGTGCTCAAGCGGCCCAGGTTCGTGAATCTGTGAAGGATGGAACTCCGGAAACGCCGGTCCGAAGCAGGGTACTGGTAGTTCCGCTCGATCTGTCCCCTCGCCGCCTCCATGATGAAGCCGAACTTGACGCCGGAGGGACACGCGGTTTCGCAGGCGCGGCACATCAGACAGAGATTCATGTGTTCAACGAAGCTCGGTGTGATCTTCGCTTTCCCCTCGTCCACAGCCCGCATGAGGTAGATCCGGCCCCGCGGATTGTCCATCTCGTTTCCCAGGACGAGATAGGTAGGACACGTGGGGAGGCAAAAGCCGCAGTGTACACAGTCCAGGTAGATTTCGGTGTTCGGTGGATCGATGTGGTCGAACCCGCTCGCACGGGTCTTCTCTGGCGCTGGCTGTCCCATCTCACAGTCCCCCTACGAACCGTCCCGGGTTCAAGATCCTCTGCGGATCGAATTGATCCTTGATTCCCTGCATTAAGGGAAGGGCATTCCCAAGAGAGCCCCAAATGTCCAGTCGGGTCTTTGCGTCAGGCGGGGCCTCCAGGACAACGAGGCTCCCTCCGCCCTCTTGGGCGAAGGTTCTGAGCGTGCTGACGGCTTCGTTGAGGCCCTGCTGGAGCCGCTCGGGCCGATCGCTGGCCAGGTAGTACCGCACAATGCCGGAGCCGGCCTCGGAGACGACTCCGAGGCCGAGTCCAGCATTGGCCGCCGCCGCCTCTCCGTGCTTGACCGCCTCGCCGACGTGGGCCAAAAGGACGCTCGCCTTCAGGACCGCACTGTGGCCGTCTCCCAGGGTGAAGTCTCGGACGGCCTGCCAGAAGGTCTGGTGAGCTGTGCGGTCCAGGACGTGGCCCTGGAGACTTTTTCCTTCCCGACAGAGCCCTTCCACGGCACCAATTTGTGCGTCCACCGCCTCGGAGACGCTGCCGATCGCCACCGCCAGCCCGTAGCTTCCTTCCTGCCACGGGAACCCCGCCTGGGGTGCGATCCGGCGGGCCGCCTCGGGATTCAATAACTCGACCGCGTTTGGAACAATCGTGGAGTCGAGGAGCCTGTTAAGAACCTGCTGCACGGCCTCTGCGGTGGGGAAGGGGGCGAGGTACGACTTTTCCACAGGTGGAACGGGGTAGACGCGGAACGTCGCGTCTACGATGATGCCCAGGGTCCCCAGCGAGCCGATGTAGAGCTTGGGCATGTCGTAGCCGGTCACGTTCTTGACGACCTTGGCCCCACCCTTCGTGATCTTTCCGTCCGCGTGAACCACACTGATGGCGATCAGAAAGTCGCGAGACGATCCGTAGCGAAGTCGCCTGGGGCCGCTCGAATTTGTGGCCAAGACACCGCCGACGGTCGCCCGCTCGGCGTAAGGGGGATCGAGAGCGACCCACTGTCCCTTTTCGCCCAGGACAGTCTGAACATCCTTCAGGGGGGTACCCGCCTGGAACGTGGCCGTCATATCCTCAGGGACGTAGTCGACCACTTGGTCCAGGCGGCGGAGACCGAGGACAAGGTCGACTCGCTCAGGGATGCCGCCCAGTGCGATCTTCGTCCCGCTTCCCCAGGGAGCGACCTTGAGCCCTTCGGCCGAGGCAAACGCCATCACCGCCGAAACCTCCTCGACCGAACCTGGGAAGGTGACAGCCGTGGGGACTTTGCCGTCCACGGCATACCCCGATGCTTCCGTGCCTGCTACGACGTGCTCCGGGCCCACCAGGGTGTTGAGGCGTTGAACCAAGTTTTCCTGTGACAGCATGATCGTCTCCTACGTCTGTCCGACCACTTTTTCCACGATTTCGCGCTGCCCCGCGGGTCCGACCTTGACGTCCGGCGTGGTCGTCGGGAAGATCTTCCCGGGGTTGAGCACCTCATGGGGATTGAAGGCCCTTCTCACCTTTTTCATCGCCTCGAGATCGTCGTCGGTGTACATGAGGGGCATATACTCCCGCTTCTCCCGGCCGACCCCGTGCTCGCCGGTGATACTGCCCCCCATCCTGATGCACGCCTTCATGATCTTGCTCCCCATCTCTTCCGCCTTGTGGAGCTCCCCTTCGTTTCTGGAATCGTACAGGATCAGGGGATGGAGATTGCCATCGCCGGCGTGGAAGACATTGGCGACCCTAAGCCCGTACTGTTCACTGAGCTCGGTGATGTGCTGCAAGATCTGGGGAAGCTTCGTGCGAGGGATCACCGCGTCCTGGACGTAATAATCTGGGCTGATCTGCCCCATGGCCGCGAAGGCGGCCTTTCTTCCCTTCCATAGCAGCGTCCGCTCGTCTTCGTCCTTGGCCACACGGACTTCACGGACATTATTCTTCTTGCAGACATCCCTGATGGGATCGACGAGCGCTTCGACCTCGGCCCGCGGCCCGTCCACCTCGATGACGAGGACCGCCCCCGCGTCCGTGGGATACCCAGCCCCCACACCCTTCTCCACCGCTACGATACTATTGTTGTCCATCATCTCGATGGCGACCGGGATGATCCCCGCCGCCACAACGCCGGAAACCGTGTTGGATGCGTCCTCCAAGTTTTCGAAGACGGCCATCAGGGTCTTGACCGCCTCCGGCTTCCGCATGAGGCGGACGATCACCTTCGTGGTAATTCCAAACGTCCCCTCCGAACCGACGTAGACGCCGAGTAAGTCGTAGCCGGGTGTGTCGAGGGTTTTGCCTCCGAGCTGGACCAGCTTGCCGTTGGGCAGGACCACTTCGACGCCCATGATGTGGTTCGTGGTCACGCCGTACTTCGGGGTGCGGACCCCTCCGGAGTTCTCCGCGACGTTGCCACCAATCGAGCAGGCGATCTGGCTTGCCGGGTCCGGGGCGTAGTAGTAGTTCTGAGGGCCAACCGCATTCGTGAGCCAGACGTTAACCATCCCGGGCTCTACAACAGCCCGCTTATTGTCGTAGTCGATCTCCAGAATGGCTCCCATCCGGTTGAGCCCGATCATGACCCCTCCATGGAGGGGGAGGGCGCCACCTGAAAGTCCCGTTCCCGCCCCCCTCGGTACGTAGGGGATCTTCTCCCGTTGGCAGAGTGTGACCAGCTCGGCCACCTGCTTGGCCGTGCTCGGGAGGACGACGATTTCTGGCATGGCCTTGAAGATAGTTAATCCATCCGTCTCGTAGACGCGGAGCTCGTCTTCCTCGTGGACCACTCCCTTTGGCCCGACGATCGTTTCCAGCTCCCGGACGATCCGTGCCTTGTCTTGAATCATCGCCTCCTCCTTTTACTCCTTAAACCTGACTGGGAACTCAGTTATTTCTCCAGGAGATTAGAATTGTAGAATGGAATTTGAATGATGATGTTTGCTCTTATGGTTGTCAAGCGATTTTCCGGTGGCCCCCGAACTAGTTCGAAATAGAGGACCCGTCCTCGTTGTCGTCATCCTCGGTATCCCCTTTCTTCATTGCTTCATCCATCTTCGGGCAGGTGTGACTGGAGCCGAATGGAACAGCGTTACTCCAATGGAAAATGGCTTCCCGGGGCGAGCACAAGGAAAAGGAGACCTCCCTAACGCAGAGCGCGTCGGCGGCGTCCTCTTTGCGGAGCGGTCAGACTGAATGATAAAGGGGGAGCCCGGGGGCTCCCCCTTCATGCTTGTCAAGCTTGTCAAGCCGTTAGCGGGCGGAGGCGACCGCCTCCGCCGGGACCTCCTCGGGCAGGTCGATGACCGGGTCGAACTCTCGGACCTTATCGATGGCCATCCCCATGGCGCAATCAGTGTGCCGGTCCACCCGGATCTCCACCAGCGCCGGGAGATTCTGGCGGTTCGATTCCTTCACCGCCCAGTCCAGGGCTGGCTTGATCTCTTCGGGCCGGATGACCCGACGGCCGAGCCCCTTCATCCCCTCCATGATCTTCACGAAGTCGGGACCGTAGCCGTCGTCGTAGCCGATGTCCACGGCATATTCCATATCGTACATGTATTTCTCCGGTTGCCGGATCAAGGAGAGATAGCCGTTGTTGATCATCACCAGGACATAGGGAACGCGGTACTGGACCGCCGTGGCGATGTCTCCGAGCAGAAACTGGATGCCGTAGTCCCCCACGATTCCCACCACCTGCTTCTCCGGTGTCCCCAGCTTGACCCCGATGCAGGTCGGCACTTCCCAACCCAGGGGTCCCGCCTGGCCACAGCAGAAGTAGTGCTTGGGCTTGTAAATCTCCTGGAACTGCCCAGACCAGATCTGGTAGAGGCCGATGGCGAGGACGAAAATGGTGTTGGGATCGAAGAACTCGTTGATCTCCTTGTAAACTCGCTGCGGCTTAATGGGGACGTCGTCGAAGTCCATCTTGCGCCGAAACCGAATCCGGTAGTCCGCCGCCTTCCGCGACCAAGGGGTGGGGGCACGCTTGGAAGTCATCTTTTGCGCCTCGTCCAAAAGCATCTGGATGGCCAGCTTGGCGTCTCCCACGATCCCCAGATCTGGAGGGAAGACCTTGCCCAACTGCGTCGGCTCGATGTCGATGTGAATGAACTTTCGCCCCGCAGTATAGACGTCGAGTTGACCGGTGTGGCGATCGGCGAACCGGTTGCCGATGGAGAGGACCATATCCGACTCCAAGAACAGCTTATTCGCCCCTCGGTGGGAGGTCTGGATACCCACCATCCCCGCGTAGAGAGGGTGGTCTGCCGGTATGCCGCCCATGGCCATGTAGGTTGGGATTACCGGGATCTGGAGATACTCGGCCAACCGCACGAAGTCTTCGGCGGCATCAGCCAGGATCACGCCGCCTCCCATCATGAGGATCGGTCGCTCTGCGGAAAAGAGCATCTTCAAGGCCTGCCGAATCGCCTTACGATGAGGGGCAGGCTTGAAAACAGGCAACGGCCCATCGGCCTCAGGATCGTACTCGATCTCCGAGCGCCCCACATCCAAGGGGATGTCGATAAGCACCGGTCCCGGCCGTCCCTCCCGGGCGATCTTGAAGGCTTCCCGGACAATAAAGGGGAGCTGGGCCGGCTCAAGCGCCAGGTAACTCCTTTTGGTCACGGGCTTGGCGATCTCGGTGATGTTTACCGCCTGAAAGGCCTCCTTGTGGAGCGTCGGCCGGACGGCCTGGCCGGTGAAGCAGACGATGGGAATCGAGTCCCCGATGCAGGTGTACAGTCCGGTAATCATGTTGGTCCCGGCCGGACCGGAGGTGCCGATCGCCACACCCACCTTGCCGGTTACCCGGGACCACCCGTCGGCCATATGACAGGCTGCCTCCTCGTGGCGGACGGTGAGATGTCGGATCTTCTTGGACTTGGACAACGCCTTGTAAAGCGGCAGGATGGCCGCCCCGGGGATGCCGAATGCGACATTGACCCCTTCGTCTTCGAGGATGTGAACGACCGCGTCCATCACAGGCATCTTCGGCATCGTCGTTTCCCTCCTTTTCCATCAGTGGTACGACTTCGGCTCGCGGATGAACACGTGAAGGTCCTATAGCCGCGACCAAGCCTCCACCAGGGTCCGTTTGGCCCCCGCGACGACTATTTCGGATGACTCCCCGGCGAGGGGTTTCACCTCAAAGGCCACGATGGGGCGTTTCCCCTCCCCGAGATAGCCAATGTGGAAGAGTTCCCGCAAAAACTCTACCACCTGCGGGACATCATTTTCTCCTCCGTCAATGCCAAACCGGGGATGCTGGTCGCCGTAAGCGGGGTGCCCCTCTTGCATGACGCAGTTGCCGATGTGGATGTGCGCCACATGGTTCTTGGCCACCTGTAGTGCCTCCTTGGAGGTTTCGCCCTGCAGCGGCAGATGGCTCAGATCAAGCATCAGCCCAAAGCCGGGATCCACCTTGCGGACCTCTGCAGAGACCTTGACCGCATCCACATGGGGGCCGATGAGGCAGCGCTTGTCAATCTTCTGATCAAAGGTCTCGAGGAGGATCCGGAGCTCTCCCTTCGATCGCGCATGGGTGGAGATCTCGCTGAGCGACTCCACGAGGAGCCGCATGGCTTCTTCCCGGCGCTCCCCGGGCTCGGGCCCGCTCAGGACCGCCAGGGCGCCCGCGCCCAGCACGTACGCCTCGTCCACGGCCTCTTTGACCGCCTGGACCGCCTGCGCCCGCGCAGCGGGATCAAAGGCGTTCAAATTCAGCTTCCGGGTCAGCAGGATCGGTTGGGCCCCGTAGCCCACCACCAGATGGCTCTCCGCGAGGAGTCGCGCCACGGCCTCGCGGGCCTTCGGATCCTTGATCGTGGTGATCTCGACGGCCGAGAAGAAGTCATCCTCGGCGATGCAACGAATCGTCTCCTCGACCGGTCCTTCCCCGGTGAGCGTCTGTGGGTAGGCCATGAAATGGACGATGCCGACCTGCATGTACGTGTGGAGGCTCTCTCTCACCTGCGTCCTCCTTTCCGGGCGCGCGACGCGCCCGCGGCATTCCCGCCCCCGGGGTAGCCCAAGCCCGCGGAGGCCCGCCCCCCTCTTGCAGCATGACGGGGATGAGCTCGGCCAGGCGCCGCTCGGGGAGCCGGACCGTCGGCCCCGAGATCCCCAGGGCCGCCACCACGCGGGCGGTCAGATCTCGCATGGGCACGGCCAGACACGAGACCCCCTCTTCACATTCCTCCCGATCGACCGCAAACCCCTGGTCCGCGACCTTCTTCAGCTCCCGCCGCAGCTGCGGCAGGGCCGTGATCGTGTTCCGGGTCTGCGGGGTTAAGGTGACCCGGGTCAGGTACTCCTCCACCTCCTCGGGCGGCAGATGGGCCAACAGGACCTTCCCCACCGCGGTGCAGTACAGGGGGGCGCGATGGCCGATCTTGGTCAGAAACTTCAGGCTCTGCGGCCCTTCCACCTTCTCCAAGTAGCACGCCTCATCTTTGTCGAGCACCACCAGATTGGCCGTCTCGCCGGACACCTTGGCGAGCCGCTCCAGATGCGGCCGGCTCACCCGGCGCGGATCCAGCCAGCCCAGCGAGGCCTGGGCCAACTGATGAATCTTCCCGCTCAGGGCGTATCGCCCCGTCTCCGGATCCTGCCGGACATACGCGCCCGCCATCAGGGTCCCCAGGAGGCGGTGCACCGTGCTCACGTGCAGCTCTACCCGCCGGCTCAGCTCCAGGACGCCCATTTCCCGCCCCTCCAGGGCCAACACATCCAACAGGGTCAAGGCCCGGAGGACCGAGTGCACCCGGGGGGTCCTGCCTTTTCGTC
>JABAOH010061118.1_pt3 | contig 28095 bp, 23 predicted proteins | sample 7062181 | NCBI WGS metagenome assembly JABAOH01 (sample SAMN14538630, study PRJNA623070) | marine sediment metagenome | biome: marine biome [ENVO:00000428]; feature: marine pelagic biome [ENVO:01000023]; material: deep marine sediment [ENVO:00002113]; isolation source: pool of 5 deep marine...
CGCACCAAAGGAAGGTGTACGTGCCTGTACGTCCCAGGTGGCTGAAGCGTTTCTGGAGATCCTTGGAGATTTCACTGTAGGCCATATCATCCATCGAGCGGAGATATGCGTGGAACGATCCAAATTCCTCACGCAAGGCCTGCACTGTGCGTGCGTTGTGGAGCGTGGCTTCAATCTTGCGCCCATTGCGCACAATGCCCTCGTCGGACAATAATCGCTCGACATCCAATTCATCGAAAGCGGCTACGGCGTCAACTGAAAAATCCTCAAAGGCCGTTTTGAAATTGGGCCACTTGTTTTCCACTACTTTCCAACTGAATCCCGATCGAAAGACTGCTTTGGTCATTTCCTCTAGATACTGATCATCATTCTTTGGCTTGATTTGTGGCGGCGGCATTCCTTCTGGCATGATACAACCTCCGTATTATGTAGATCAACCTTTGCTCGCACCTCGTGTAAAAAGTTTACCGCAAAGTTTTCCACGCTAAGAATGCTACCCGACGACTGAATAAGGACCTTGTGAAGTACATAGGGATCAGGGAGCAGGGATCAGGAAGGACGTAAAGATCAAGAAATTTGAGCAGGTTGGATCGTGATGCTAATCCCAAATCCCAAATCCCTGATCCCACAATCCTATATAGAGTGGCCAGATCTTGATCGAGCTGACCTGAAGAAAAGTCTTGCAACTCTGCTTGAGAGCGTCGTTTGGGTCTTAAAATTCCAATGCGGAGGAAAAACGAGGACGAAGGGCCTCAGGCTTGTTTCACACCGGGAAGCGTCCCCGTGTCTGCCATCTTCTTGAAGACCGTTGTCTTCCCGCCCGTCTCTAAATCAGTGAGCAGGCATTTTTCTATTTGCAGAAAGTCTTCGAACGTAGCGCAGAACATCGAAAACTCTTCCTTCGTCTGTTTCGGTAATGGATTTCCGGCGAGGTCTTCCCGTTGCATAGAAACCCGCGTCCGTCCATCTTGTACTCTAACGAGATGGACGGTGCCAATGCTGCTTTCCAACTCAGGTGGGCGGTCGGAACCAAGCAGATTGGGGAAAATCGAAACCCTGAAGGCAGCTGTATTCGGCATGACCTGAAGGACCGAAGGATCGCCTCGAAGAGACCACAAGAAGTAGCCGAACTTCCGACAGGCTTCCGCTAGGAGGCCCATCGAATCCCCCAAGGTGCCCTGGATATATAGAATGGTTGCAGGCTCCATCGATCCTCCATCCCGAAACACCTATGCGGTGGTCGGGAAACGCGCCGTCATCCTCCCCAACGTTCACAAGATTTTATCACGCATTTCGGGAAGATACGATACACCTATCATCCTATATCCTTAATAAGTATTTCAGGTGAATTCGACCACGCTTGGTACGGCTCAACGATGGCCAGTGCATGGGGGCTTCCATTTTAAGTCGTATGTGTACCATCACCTGTGAGATCTACTCGCGGCACTCTACGACCTTGGAACTCGCAAGCTCTTTTCGTTACAATAATCCTATGCGTAGAGTCATCCTCTTCTCCTCGCCAAATCTCTGGGGACGTGGACACGGGCCACAGCACCCCCTCAAATCGGAACGACTGCAAAAGACTCACGAGCTGCTCCGCAGCTACGGCGCACTAGAACTTGAGAACGTCCAGGTTGTCTCTCCACAATCCGCCACGAAGGACGAGCTGGCCCTCTTCCATACACCCGAGTACATCCAGGTCGTGCGTGACCTAAGCGCAGGGCAGACTCAGATCCCCGCTTACCGCTATGGATTTGGTCCCGGTGACAACCCGGTCTTCGAAGGGATGTACGAGTCGGAAGGATTGAAGGTCGGCGGCGCGCTCCAAGGTGTACGGATGCTCATGGACAACCATTGCGATGTGGCCTTCAACTATGCTGGGGGCTTGCACCACGCTGGTCCGGATTTCGCCTCGGGGTTTTGCGTCTTTAACGACATCGCAGTTGCAATCCAATGGCTTGTGCGAGAGGGACTGCGCGTGGCCTACATAGACATCGACGTACACCACGGAGACGGCGTCCAGCATGCTTTCGACCACACCGATCAGGTCCTCACCGTCTCGTTGCACCAGAGCGGGCGCACACTCTTCCCTGGCACCGGCTTTGTGAACGAAATTGGGCACGGCGAGGGGCAGGGCTTCAGCATCAATGTGCCACTCCCACCATTCACTGACGACGATATCTACCTATGGGCGTTCCGGCAGGTCGTGCTTCCTTCGGTGAAACGTTTCCAGCCCGACGTGCTGGTTACACAATTGGGAGTGGACACACACTTCCTCGACCCACTAGCCAGTCTTGCGCTGACCACAAACGGTCACAAGGCGCTGTTCGAGGAACTTAGCGCGCTTTCGCCGGGTCGCTGGTTGGCTCTTGGCGGCGGTGGGTACAACCTCGATGTGGTGCCGCGATCATGGGCGCTGGCCTTCGCCGTTATGACTGAACAGACCTTTCCCGACGAGCTTCCGCAAGATTACCGGGCGAATTTCGGCGGAAATCGGTTGCAGGATGATCAGGCACCCCAAATCGATGAGCATGTGAGGACGCTTGTCCGCAGGCGAGTAGAAGAAGTTGTGAACGAAGTAAGCTTGCTTCACAATATCGAATAGATGNNATGGATCGCGAATGCCAGTAATACTACTTAGCCTCAACCTTGCGTCTCAGCCGGATTACGTGTACATCTTGTGCGCTTTCATGTCGATAACTCAGAATCTGCTCCTCTAGATCCACTTCGAAGGTGCCATCTGAGACCTCAACAGTATAGCCACCCGGAAACTGCAAATTTGGAACGAAGATCTCAGTCGGTGCTTCGATCTGCGTATCATGTTTGAAAAGGAACTCGAAAACCCCACCTTTGTAATCAAACACCATCCGTTGAGGTTCCCCTGCGACCTTGCGCGGGTATGGCCGAACGACGGCGTCCAACGCACGCCCACCGGAATGAATGTCCGCCGGGTTGAGTTGTTGATCGCGACTGAAGATGGAGAGATCCTCCCCGTTCCATTGATCACCGCGCGCGTTCGAGTTGTCGGACGTATAGTTCCACAACGTGCAACTCAACAGATTGTCCTCCACCGCTCGGAAGCTTCGGTCCATCGCCTTGACCTGAAGGTTGAAATCGCCGCTGCGATAGGCTCGCTTGTTTCGCAAATCGAAGGCGATGCCAAACTCCCCCAACATCACCGGTGCGTTGCCAAGTCTTTCCCTAGATTCTCTCAGAAAACGCCCCAGTTGCTCGCTAAACGAACGGCGCACGCGCCGCGGCCCGAGGATCAAATCTCCAGTGTGAAAATCCACTGCCAGAAAAGACCAAAAATTCTTCATAAAGAGAACGTAGCCATCGTACCAGTGAGGCGCATAGACAATACCGCTCGCATCCTCCAATCCCCATTTGGGTGGTGGATTCCGGGGGTCAGATTCGATAAATATAAGCGCCTGAGGATGGACCGAACGGATAACCTCGGAGAATCGGTTGGCAAACGGAAGGTAGTAATCATGAGAGAAGTCTACCTTTCGCCCCTCTACCCGCGTAAAATGGTCGGGGCGCAGCAATTGTGGTTGGCCCTTTGCATCGTAGTCCCAGACACCAGCTCGACGCCAAACACAATCGTATCCCGGCAACCAAGCTCTCACACCCAGCGGATTAACCCATTCACTACCCTTCACCTGCTCACCGCGAACCCCTAATCCCCAGACATCAACCTGCTGTGGAATACCACTGCCAAGCAACATGGCCTGAAGAGGTGTTGGGGACGGACCGAGCCGGATTATTCCACCAGGAGCTCTCAGATTCTCCCAACCGATATAACCGCGCAGAGGTTCGTTCATCGTGCCGTACCCTACGACATTAGGTAAATCCTTTAGTCGATCGGCAACGCGACGGATGGACTCAATATAATGACGCTGGAGGTACGATCCAACTTGTTCGCCCTCCACTTCCGACGCCGGCGCGAAATCGTCACCACCGAAAAATAAGGTGAACATCGTCGCCGCGGCCAACTTGGAGCTATTGGATGGCCAAATCACCTTCGGAAATGGATCACCGTGGGTTTGATGAACGATCGCCGCACCGCTATCATGAAACTTGGTGATGTCCAACCCCACCACCTCATATGTCCAGCCAGGNNGCTTTAGAGACGACGTCACGCAGGTAGTCCAGGTATACCTCATCATAAATCCCCGGACCTGCATGCTCGATTGCCTCCCATGTGACCAATAATCGAACGAACGTAAAACCCCAAGCGCGTAACCTGGCAAAGTGTTCGTCGGCCTCGTTCAAGGGGAATGGACGGCCGACAAAAGATACCTGGCGGTGCTCGAAGAAATCACACCGAATGTGAGTCGCGCCGTTCGGCACAAGAGGCACTTTCGAGCTGCCTCCCAGATTCACACCTCGCAAAAGCAGTGTGCGACCTTCTGCGTCCTTAAAATTCGGCCCATCAATGCTTATCATCCTGCCTCATTCCCATTTTCCCATATGGTATTTATTCTCTTTCAAGTAGTCTACAACACTCAAGGGAACTCTCAAAAAGATTGAAACGTTCCCTCGACTCACCATCACATCTCGGGCTTCGTGTAGATCAATCCTATCGTCGTCACCTGACCAGGGAACGAAGCAGGGAGTCAAACGTCTAAACGGATCAAATCGCCATCTGATGTCATTATAAGCAGCTGAAGGGGGCGCCTGTCCCGGGGACCGAGGGGAAGCAATATCCAAGATACATGAGGGGGATGCATCGCCCCTATGGGATTCGCTAACACTGTACACGGTGCACATAGAGAGCAAAATCCACAAGCAAACTTCACCTGTGGATACATGGCAGTATTGGGGATCTAGGATTGAATGGTTGAATCTTATGAAAAAGGTATTAAGCTCATAGAGCCCCTGCACCTCATGTTTATGAGGATACCCAAAGGATCGCCCTCCTAATCAGAAACTCCAAAACTACGTCGACGGGAGCCCTCCTCAAAGTGTTCCTCCCCATCTGTGGCAACCTCAGCCCCAACGTTCGCTTCAAGCCAATCCTCCAACATGAGCTTCCAATGATCGGGCTCTGATTCCCTACTGAATTCTGACACGGAAAGCAACCTCTCAATCACAAAGTGACCAATCTCCCGATCCTGCTCCTCAACGGGCTCCAATTCTGGGATGTGTTCTTGTGGAAGAGGGAGCCCACTGAGTTGTAATGCTTGCAGTAATTCAGCATAATCGTTGCGAAGAAGTGATGAGGCCTTTCCGATTTCCAGAGCATCCTTCAAGAGCTCATCGACGGCAAACATGTCTCTGGCCTCCATCGCCTCGTATTGATGCTTCAGTATTTCCAAATGCTGTTGTCGCTGCCATATGGCCATCGAACGATTGACCTGAAGAGAGTGCAGCAAGCGGTATTGAGTCTCATCGAAGCTATCACTGGCCTCGATTTCCCTCCAAAGATTGACTTCTTCCCGCATGAGATCTAGAAATCGAGGCTGCCAATGGCGGATATCGCGTGCCCACAACTCCATTAGGAGATCACGTTCCGTTGGATATGTCGCATCTTTCGCCACCTCATACTCCGTAGAAAATGCTTGAAAAGCGTGATTCCATGTCTCCCACACACCAATCAGCGAATCAAGAGTCGTTCGCCATGGAGCTTCAATCTTCCTGGAGGCAGGGTCGATTTCGTGGTCAGGCAATTCCACTTCTTCAACGGATCCATCATTAGCAACATCACTCGCCTCACTGGAGGGCGCCTTCTGCAACACCGCGCTTAGCAATTTATCCAAGAGGGCTTCATTGTCCGCTGCGTGTAAGAAACCTTCCGAGAAAGCCGCAAGGCTCGACATCACCACCACCTGACCCCGCCCGATCTGAGAAACCGCTAATACGGGTCTTTCTTCATGCTGCAACACGGTGATCGCCGGCTCGGCAACCTTTAGGTACATCCCTCCACCACCACGTAACGCGCCCAAACGGATTGCGCGCACGCCTGAGACGATCTCGTGAGGCAAGATGTCATCCTGCTGCAAGGTGACGTCACGAACAAGATCGCGCGTGAGGACAACACCAAAAGGCACAGTCAACGCACTCATGTTTTCGGCATTTGCCAGACTGTCTCCCAGTATCAACAGACCCCCGCCATTTTCGACGAAACCTTGGATCACAGCGATTTCCTCGTCGCACCATTTGTCGGCGCCGCGACCGATCAGCCATGGACATTCAGGACCGCCGATGACGAGTAATACCACACCCTCAAGATGACGTTCCGTCATTGGGCGATCCTTGTTGACGACAAGCGTGCCATGCCTTTCTAATTGCACCTTGAACGGTGTGTATTCATCCGCCCAGGTGCGCTCCTTGTGCGCCTCGTCAATCAGTACCACAGTCCGTTGCAGCGAAGAGATGCGAATGCCACGGCTCGGTGGCACTGTTTCAACAACGGGAGAGGTCCTTGATACAACCTGCGCGCTGGATTTGTCGAACGGTGAATTCATGACTTGATGGGATTCACCACAGTGATAACAAAATTTGGCGCTTCTTACCAATTGGGTTCCACAGGTTACACAATACAATATCACGCCTCCTGGGGATTGAGTTACTGTCGATCGTAAAGATCACCATTCGATAAAATCAGACCCGTGGTTGTTGTACCATTTATGGCGGATCGACGAACCCATCAAAATCACAGATCCTGGTCTGACAAAACACGAATCAATCCTTAGCGACGGTTGGCAGCACAGACCTTCCCCATTATCGCAGAACGACCGCTGAATCCTTCTTACAAGAGGCTTACGAAATGCTTTAGCAATCTAGGCGATCGAGGTCAATCTTGCCATATGGTAAAATCGAATTTGCCGGGCCAATCTGCCGACCGTGTGGAGAATATGTGCGCCCCCGCTCGGAGATCAACTCTACCTCTGAGCCCCGAGCCCCGGGTCTGCAAGCGTACAAGCTCCAGCGAGCCCACCCGGCGGGTTGCACGGTGGGGCAGATTTGTCGGACCTGGGACACATACCCAGGTCCGACTTGTTTCACCCCCAGACTGGGCTACCGACTAGGTGGTATGAGCCTGCATGGGAATGATTGTCAAGAAGTTATGACACATAATAGAAGGCACATATTGAACGGTTACCCCTCGTAGTGATAACCGTCTAGCGACGTATCACCAAACGAGTTTAATCATCGAAACAGCTCACGATGCAACATTTCGATGCACAAAAGGTGTATAGCTTGGTAGAGGGTGAACAACCGTTCGCCGACACCGATGGAACATCGGATTTAGCAGGAGAAGGTGCTAGCTCCGGTTCGAGTACAAAGCCCTCATCAACGTCCAAGACGTCGTTGACACTTTCTTTTCGACTCCTGGGAGGCGAGACTGTGAAGAACAAATTGTCCATTTCCGTACTCATCATCTTGGTAGGTTTGGCCAGTACGTTGAGCGCCTGCGGCCTGAACCTCGAACGCAACCCCGACGGCTCGATCCGCCTGGAAACCAACATCACGGAGCAAAGCCTACAAAATGAGATCGACATTGCTATCGCCGACCCACTCATCACCGATTTTTCCACCGACCTTCGAGAGGGCTATGTCTTCGTCAGCGCGGATCGTAAACGCGTCGGCAGTGATGTCATCGATACGATGGATTTTCGGCTGGATCTCGGTGAAAGCGACGGCCATCTCACCGCCGTCATCTCGGACGTACAACTCAATGACATCCCCATCGATGAGGCTCGTGTTGCTGTCTGGAACCAGACCATCGCCACTCGCTTAGAAAGAGCAGGTAAACGTAATCCGAACAGCTCTTTGCAGGAGGTTCTCATTACGGGAGACGCCATCACGATGGTCTGGAGAATCGAAACTGCGCAAAGCCGGGGAGAGTAGCGTTGAGAGGATCAATACACCCCGAGATGGGGTGTGAGATTTAACCACGAGGATCATACCGAGTACCGACTGTGAGGCAGTTGGGATCGGGAAATGAAATTGCCGTAAAAACGGGCTTGTTATCCCTAGGATAGATATAAGGGGATCAAGACAAGGGACGCGTTGTGGGTTCTCGGTACGCCTCAGGCCATCGAAAGACTTTCGGCCTTTTTCTCGGCAAGCATTGAGAAGCGCTCCCTCGTCTTGAGATGCAAGAAGTAAAAGCCTGTGATCGCGATTGCGCAGATGATCCCCGAGGCATACCACACCCAGTTTGGATTGTAGTTATCCAAGATCATCCCCGCGGCCCAAGGACCGACAGCTGCCGGGATAGTCCAAGCCAAGCTATAGACGGCCATGTAACGGCCGCGCATGGCCTCAGGTGCAAAACGCGCCACCAACGCCTGCCCAACGGGTACCACGATCATTTCTCCGATCGTGATCAATAGGATTGCTATCACAAATAGAAAGAATGTAGAGACAAACCCATACATCGTAAATCCAACCAGATAAAATGCGGTCCCGAGCATCATCATCAACATCGGAGGTCGGCCACGAATCCGCCGTGTGACCCAGAATTGGAAGAGAACAACAGTACCTGCGTCCAAGCTCAACAATAGTCCAAAGCCCTGCGCCGGTAGACCGTGCACGTCACGCAAATAAACCGACAGCGTGTTGTACATCTGCTGATAAACGACCAACATCAGCATCGAGGTGAATAGAAAGGCCATGTAGACTTTATCTCGCACGACGAGCCGGTATCCTGCAAAGGTTTCTAACATCGATTCCTGGCGCATACCATCCGCCAGTTCCGGTTTCGTCTCTGGTACCAATCGAAAGACGATAACAGCCGTGATCACGCTTGTGATTGCATCGAGAACAAACAGCATCAGGTAGGACTTCGCCGCTACCAGACCCCCGATCGTCGGACCTATAATCCAGGCTAGGTTACCCGCCACGCGCAAAACACCGTACCCATCCGCGTGTTTTTCCTTCGGCAACATATCTGCGACCATCGCTTGCCGTGCCGGACCTGCGATGTTCGATAGGGAGCCTACAAATATTGCCAACGTATAGAAAACTGCCAAACGATCCACCACACCCATTGACAGGCTGCTCAATGCGCTGAAAACCAACCCGAAGAGCACCATCCCTCGACGACCGAATTTATCTGTCAACCCTCCACCCAACATACTGCCCAGGAATCCCATGACGGAAAAAATGGCAAAGAGCACACCCGCCTCCGTCATTCCGACATTAAACTTCTGAGTGATATACAGCGCGAAGAAGGGAAAGATCATCGTTCGGCCGATGTTGTCAATGAAAGAGGCGAGCACCAACACCCAAAATTTAAGGGGAAATTCCTGGTATGTACTTATAACTCTTTTCAGCATCGAACTTCACACCTCGTGTACAGGTTGCATGATCCAATCGTGGAACGAATCCTGCGATAAAGTACAATCCAAGCGCCTATTCGTTGGGTCACGCGAGCTATCGAGCCTCGGATTGGTAATGTTTCAGTCGATCAGGCATCACATAATGTATACGAAGATGGAGCGTGAAAGTTCAATGAGATCCCAAAAATTCACCCACTTTCACTACAGCACGCTAGTTCTTTTAGCAGGGAGCTGTCTCAGGATTCACTTCGCTCGACCGCTTATATTTAACGCACACTGTCATACGAAGCAAAGAGTTGCCCGACGCCATCTAGCGCGAAGGGGTCAAAGTAAAGAGTCTTCAAGCGAAAATCAGCGCTCGGGTCGAGCAAAGAGCCCTCGACAATACTTGCAAACGGATCGCCTCCCAACACCCGGTGGGCGAAGGTGAGATAGATCCGATCCAGGACACCAGCGGATAGAAGCAAATGCAGCACTTTCGGTCCTGCGGTGGAATACACTGTTCTGTATCCTAATGCAGAAAGACTATCTACTAATCGACCTCCATCGACGCTGTCCTCACCGACAACGATCACCTTTCCTATTTGACTCTCAATTGCCTGCAAACGTTCCTGTTCGACCTCACGAATGGTGAAGACCGTGACCGAGCGTTCCTCGCTGACCAATTCCTTCGGAATCGGAAAATTCAAACTTCCACTAATGATCGCCAGATGCGGATAAGGCGCAAGCCCACGATCGAGACGCCAGCTCTTCAGATCTGCAAATTGCGGATCGTCGTACACGCGTAGGATGTCTTGGGCAGTCCCTGCGGTAAAATCTCTGAGATAACGACCACTGGTGATGAGGATGTCTGCCTGCACAGCGAGTTCCTGAAACAGGCGCCAATCGCGCGTATTGATCGTTTGGGCGGGCAACATCACTCCAGCCCCATCGGGACGCGGGATAGCGATACGCCCGTCAAGACTTGTGATGTAGTTGGTGTACACAAAGGGTCGCTTCTGTTGCTCCCCATGCCGACGAAGATTGTGGTCGAGGTATAGTCCTTCAAGTTTGAATTCCTGGCTCGGCAAAGGGTAAAGTTGGATCACCTTATTGCCCAAGACAATTGCTCCTTTAATTCGTTGCTTGCGGTAAATCTCTGTGATCGATCAACAGCCGGCTGATCGCTTTCACGGATGTCTGAGAAACACATGCATTCGCAAAGAACGGTTGCATAATACTAACATCATTCTTGTGAAGGGCAGTTATGCGGGCCACTCAATCGGTGTGGATTAATTTCATTGAACTTTGTCTAGAAACTTGTTCCAAACAATCGAAGCGCGGAATCCATAGCCAGACCCAGGACCGCGATGCCTGGATTCTTACTTCCCTAAATAAATCTACCTTCAATGAAAACCTTTGTTGATCACCACGTCTAGACCAGATTCGCAGTCGAGTCAGACAATTCTAGGCTATACTCAGCTGCGAGCCCCATTCGGGGGAACATCGGATAGGCCGCCTCTAGGTTTGCCTGTGAATAATCGGGATTTCAAGGATACGCTACCCTTTCACGGTCTGGCCGAACAAGAAGTTGACGACCGCCGTCGTCGAGGCCAGGGGAACGACGTCCACTTACAAACTAGTCGCTCCTACGTAAACATCTTGCGTCAGAATATCCTCACCTTTATAAACATCGTCCTGTTTGGAATCGGTGCGGTTCTGATCTTGATCGGGCGCGTGAGCGACGCGCTCGTCAGCATCGGATTGATCTCGATGAACATCATCATCGGGGTGTCCCAGGAGATCCGCGCCAAGCGTCAACTCGATCGTATTGCGTTGCTCACGCGTCCCAAAGTGTCCGTAGTGCGTGAAGGTCAAGAAAAGGTTGTGGACCCTGGGGAGGTCGTGTTGGGCGACATCCTGATCGCGCGCCCTGGCGACCAAATCGTGGTCGATGGTACCGTTATAAGCCGTGGTGATATCGAGGTGGACGAATCGCTGCTAACCGGCGAGTCGGACCGGATTGCAAAAGACATCGGAGACACGGTACTTTCAGGGAGTTTCTGCACCAATGGCAAGCTAATCTATGAAGCAACCCGGGTGGGTAGGGCGAGCTACGTCAACCAGCTCACCGCAGAAGCTCGCACCTTCCGGGTGGTCCGCACACCCCTACAAAAAGAAATCGATTTCCTCATCCGTCTGTTGACTTTGATCGCGTCGTTCATCGGGTTGCTCTTGTTGACGTCTGCCGTATTGTACGCCCTCCCATTGATGCGTAGCGCTCAAATTGCAGCCGTCATCGCTGGCTTGGTACCCAATGGTTTGTTTTTCATGGTGATCGCTGCCTACGCGATGGGAGCCTTGAGAATTGTGAGGCATGGTGCCCTGGTCCAACAGGCGAATGCCGTTGAATCGTTGAGCAACGTAGACATTCTCTGCATGGACAAAACCGGCACTATCACAACAAACCAGCTCATGCTTCACGATCTCTATGCAATCGACACGGACCCGGAACAACTCAAACAAACACTAGGCGACTACGTGCGGAGCGCATCCTTGCTGAACCGCACCAGCGAAGCGATCCGTGCGGTATACCATGGGCGGATGCTTCCGACGGTGGACGAGGTGCCCTTTGCATCCACGCGTAAATGGAGCGCCCTTGCCTTCAACAACGAAAAAATACGCGGAGTCTACGTACTGGGCGCTACGGAAATTTTGAAACCAAATCTTCGCTCCGGATTCGATCTCGAGCAGCCGATCAATACCTGGACGGCAGCCGGATTGCGCGTGCTCCTTTTCGCTCATCACCCCGACGTCACCTCCTTGCACAATTCCCTATATCAACCAAACCTTCCCCAGGATCTCATCCCGCTTGGACTCGTGAGCTTTAGCGACGAGTTGCGACCCAAACTTAAGGAAACGCTGGCAGATTTTACGGAGGCCAACATTACCATCAAGGTCATATCCGGGGATCATCCCCAAACAGTTGCCGCCTTGGTGAGGCAGGCAGATCTGCCAGGCGACACATCGGCTGTAGTGGACGGCATCGAACTGATGCAGATGGAGACCCCTTCTTTCGAGCAATCAGCCGTCGAAGGCACGATCTTCGGTCGCATCACACCCGAGCAGAAGGAGAAGCTGGTTGAAGCGCTCCGCGGGCTAGGTCATTTCGTCGCCATGATCGGAGATGGGGTAAACGACGTCCTCTCTCTCAAGAAATCCAATCTAGGCATCGCCATGCAAAGCGGGAGCGCGGCAACCCGGGCCGTCGCTGACATGATCTTGCTCGACGATACGTTCGAGGCCCTTCCCTTCGCCTTCTTGGAAGGCCAAAGGATCGTCAACGGCATGCAAGACATCTTACGTTTGTTCTTGACGCGCGCGTTTTATTTCGCGCTCCTGATGATTTCCACGGCGATAATTGGCATTGGATTCCCGTACGTCCCCAAGCACGCTACACTTGTCACGTTGTTTACGGTGGGTATTCCGACCTTCGCGCTTACTGTGTGGGCGCGACCGGGTCCCCTCCCCGAAGGCAGTCTGACTCGCGCCGTGATGCGGTTCGTGATCCCTGCTACCTTATCCATGTTCGTGCTCGGGCTGTTGATCTATTCACTGACCTTCGGTCTCACCCATCAAAATCTTGAAGCCCGTTCCCTGAGCATCACCCCGGCGGAGATCGACAGCTTCCGGATCTGGGCCGGGATCGACTACCCGATCCAATCCTTGGAAGCATACATCACCGAAGTGACGACAGTCAGCGCCCAAACTGCCCTGACATCTTTCACCCTTCTCGCTGGCCTGATCCTGATTGTTTTCGCCGAGCCACCCACGCACTTTTTCGTGGGAGGTGACGTCTACAGCGGTGACAAACGTCCGACGATCCTGGCAACGATCCTATTCTTCGCTTTCCTCGCTGTGATGGTCATCGCACCACTGCGTAAGTTCTTCGAACTCCTTATTTTGCCCCCCTATACCTATGGTGTGATCGCCGCAGCTGTACTTGTATGGCTGATAACGATTCGCCAAGCCTGGCGGGCACGCTGGCTCGAACGCTTCTTGAACATCGAACCTTAGCGTGGGCAATCTCTTTCAGCCACAAAAAACTGTGAAGCTTCCTATTGGCAACTCCACTAAACCCATGCAACGATTCTTCGTCAGGGCAATTTAAGACTCCTGGTGCCATTTTGTAAGCATTGACAAGAGGCGTGTTGCAAGAGAAAACCCGCACCTCCATGGATAGAGAAGAAGTGCGGGTGTGATCCATCCGGCGACTTCATCGCAGCCGGTTCGATGTTGATGCTGACCCGTCAATCTGGATAAAGCGCCTCGAATTCTTGCATGTCTCGCAACGCGTCGAGGTCACTATCCTGCTTGGACCAAGCAACCAGACTGGGATTTAGCTGGAATGCGTCCTCGAGGAGCTCAATCGCACGAACGGATTGGTCGTGAAGGGCATAATGACACGCCAGGTTGTAGCGGATTCTTCCGATCCATACATCTGAATCGTCAAGAGGCTCTAACACCTGCGCAATGTGCTCGTGGATAGCCTGCGCGCCTTCAACATCGCCGCGTACAAGAAGAATGTCCGCTAAGTGCCAGAATCCATGGTAATACGGCGTCGACACCACGCGCCACCACAGGGGCTGCTCACGCGTCCACTCGAAGCGCTTGGGGTCGTCTAAGTCCTCATCCGCCAAGGCCTCAACCGCCCGTGCAAGCCTGGTAAACACCTCTTCCTCAAAAACCAACAAATCCTCCCAGGATCGATCCTTATTGGCTGCGAAGATCTCCTGGTTATCGTGTTCGAAGTCAGCTGACTCCTCTGGTGTCTCATTGCGCGCAGCGGCCTCCAAGCTGGAAACCATCCTTTCGTTCCACACATTGATATGCGCCATGATGTCCTTCGGAGCCCACTGATCTGGTGTACCGCGGGCGGTTTGCTCGGCATCGCTCAACGCATCCCAGAATCCCATTTGCATCAAATGTGCACGTGTAATCAAATCGAGGAGCATGCTTCTACGTGAACGGTCTTCCATCGGTCCTCCCCCATCAAATCAAGACCTATCTCTAAGCCGAAATCCAAAGAAACGCTTGTCGGAGTGGTTCACGAACCACCCCCTCTATTCCCCACCCCCGGTCTGCAACGCCAAGTAGTTTTCAAGCCCCAACTGTTCGATCAATACAAGTTGCTTCTCCGCCCAATCGACGTGACCCTCCTCCATTTTGAGGATCTCGACCAGCGAATCTGCAGTGCTCTCATCCTTCATTTCACCTGCCAGCGCAATCCCGCTGTTGTAGGCCTTCACCGCACCGAGCTCGGCCTGCATATCATTGGTAACCAACTCGGGCACGGTCGCCCCAATGACCATGGGATTCAGCTTCGAGACGATAGGTGTCCCTTCGAGGAAAAGAATGCGTTCTAAGAGCCACTCAGCATGATACATTTCATCCTTTGCTTGCTTTTCCTTTGCCTCGTGAAGTTCTTGATAGCCCCAATGTGCGCACATCTCCGAGTGGACCATATATTGACTGATGGCCGTCAATTCGTCCGCTAGTAGTTCATTCAGTACCTTGATGAGTTTGGCATCACCCTTCATTGTCGCCTCCTCAGGTGTCACAATGCGCTTGAAATGTCCTTTTTTATTATACGCCCCTGTTAGGGAATCGCGAAATAATAAACCACTGAGCATCCTGACTCAGGCTCGGAAGCGAGCCAAACAAATGCTCCCAAAACCTCACTGACCGTCGCCTCCAAGGCCTACGACGCCGGTTATGCCCACGCTCAGCCGTAATCTCACTGCCGATGGCAAACTGCGATATCATTACCCCAGGCCAAGGCATTCGCCAATCAGAAAGCTTCGATGCGTGCCGTGGAGAGAATGATGCCCAAGATCACACACGTTGTCAAAAGGAGCGGAGCGGTCGTTCCCTTCAACCCGGAGCGTATTGTCAACGCCATCTACCGCGCTGCCGTCGCGGTCGGCGGGCGCGATCGAAAACGGGCAGAGGAATTGGCACAGCAGGTGGTAGAGATGCTGGAAGAGAAGTGTCCCAAAGGCCACCACCCGCATATCGAAGAGATCCAAGACGTTGTCGAGAAGGTGCTCATCGAAAATGGGCACGCCAAGGTAGCCAAGGCGTATATCCTTTACCGTGACGAACGGGCTCGCAGGCGCGAGGACGGCACACGAACTCACCGACCAACAGGGAACATCCCCTGGTCGAAAATCTGGCAAGCGCTCGACTGGGCTGTCGCCCACGGTGTCCACACCATCGACGCGCTCAATGAGCGCATTCGCCGCGGCGAGTTTCCACAAATCGTGAGCGAATCCGAAGCCGTGTATGAAGGCGACGTCGATGTCGCTGCGGAGATGATCCACGAACGACGCAACGAGCTCAAGATGGTTATTATCAGTGGCCCCTCCTCCTCAGGAAAGACGACGACCACGATCAAAATTGAGCAACGCCTTCGGCGCATGGGCATGAAATTCGTCGCTCTCAACATCGACAACTACTTTTTCGACCTCGAGTTACACCCGAAGGATGAGTTCGGAGACTACGACTTTGAAACACCACAAGCTCTCGACTTGCCTCTGATCAACGAACATCTCAAGCGCATCAGCAAGGGTGAAGAGATCCTGATCCCGTATTACGACTTCAAGAAGGGCAAACGCTTCATGGACCAGACACCCTTCCAACTGAAAGATGACGAAATCATACTCATCGACAGCCTGCATGGCCTTTATCCCGATATGACCGGCGATATTGCAGATGAGATCAAACTTAAAATCTACATTGAAACCTTGCTGCAGATGAAAGGGCCGGATGAGAGATACATTCGCTGGACTGACCTGCGTCTCATACGCCGCATGCTACGCGACGCGGTGCACCGTGCCTATAAACCCCAGCAAACCCTCGAGCATTGGCACTACGTTCGGGCGAGCGAGCTACGCAATATCATCCCCTACATAAATTCCGCAGATCACATCATCAATAGCGGGATGCCCTACGAAATCGCCCTCTATCGTCCTAGACTGCTGGACAGTTTCACCGAATGGGAGGCCCAATATCGCGAGGAACCTCTACGCGAAGACGCTCACATGCGAGCCGAGCGTGTCCTGCGTTTTTTGCAGGCAGTAGAGCCAATCGACGACGATTCGTCAGTCCCGAGTGATTCTGTTCTGCGCGAATTCATCGGTGGTAGCTCTTTGGAATATTGAGAGCAGGTCCGTCGCCAAGTGGACTGCGAACCTGCTCTGAATGCGCTATCCTAACTCTTTTTAATTCATGTCTCGCGATGGATAATCGCTACAAGACAACCTTCAAACTGTCCAAGACCGCCTGAATGGGGTTGAAGATGGTTGCCTCGTTGGACCCACCGAAGAGCAACCCCACGGCCCGTAAGGAATCACCCGCGACCAGCAGTGATCCTGAATCACCTCCCTGCGACATCGGGCCGCTGACAATTTGATCTTCGAAGCGCGCGACACGATTCTGGTCGTAGGTCACGTTCACTGTGGCATTCAACACCGTGACCTTTCCGGTTGTCAACCCCGTGGTTCGACCAGATTTCCGCACATCCATCCCGAGGGAGGCCGGCTCCGTTTCGCGCACGACGCCGAGTTCCAGAATCTCATCCAACACCAGATCCTCCTCGGTGGGCCGAGCCACGGCCGCGTCGACCAGGTTGGTAGCCGCGGGATCTACCTGGAGAGCCTGTAGCCGATGCTTCGATCCTAGAAGGCTGGCAACGACGTTCGCCGCTTCCGCCACACCGATGGCCAAAGGGCAATCCGGTGGAGATACCGAGAAATTCAGCGGCACGAAGCGCTCGAGGACTGCGAGGGTGTCGTCCCTCAAACGGCCACCATCCGCAGCACCGGGCTGCAGGATTGGATCTCCAGGTTCGGCATCGTTGCTGTTGGCCATAACGTGATTGTTGGAAAGGATCAAACGCGCATCCGTGTCCCGATCGCGCACGACCGTGCCGAGTGTGCCCGCCGAGATCTTGAAATGCCCGATGCTCACACCTCCAGGGGCAGGTCTCCATCGCCCGGTGCGCGTTTGCAGCGCCCTCAATTCCCCGACCTGAACCACGTCGGTGAGCACACCTTCGATCTTGGACGGCACCAGGTCCTGGGGATCCAGGCTGACTCGGGGCACCTTCTGTCGGACAAGCACGACGACACAAAGATCCTCGGTCACTCGGCCCGCGATCTCCTTGAAGCCCGTCCCCAAACCGACGACGTTAGCCATCTTCAAGATCGTTTCCTTGTGGAATTCCTTAACCCTCTGTACGTCGGATTGTGAATCCATCCCCTACCTCCCTCGACAAAGCCTGGATGATTTACTTCACTTCCTAGAACTCGCGTCTGAATGAAGATCCGTCAAATCGTATCACGAATGTAGTCTATTTCGAACCCTCTGTCTTAAAGGCAAATTCTTCCTCAGTTAAATCTANNTTTATAAGTTGGAAAATGGCAACGGACGGCGTCCTCATTATTGGCTATGGACTTGGTTCTATTCGGACCCACCCGGGATCCCCTTGATCCCCCTCGATCATAATTTGTGCTGCCGTGAACGCTCGAATAACCTCGGCATTGGTGACTAGATGCCCTGTAACCTTTGAGGTTCGAAATTCTGACGCCCCTGTAAGAACCGCAAGCGGCAGCAGAAGCTGGTCTGCCAGGTACTCATCGATCACGCCGTCGCTTTCCTGAAACGCAAGCAATTGATTTACCGCCTCATCGGCAACCCGCTCGGCAGGTTTTCCCCGCTCCCCCAAACCAAAGTAGCACGCTTGTCCACCCTCGCACTCGACAAGGAGTATGAGCAGTGTCCCCTTAGTGCGTGAGGGCAATTCACTTATGTCGACCTGCACTGAATAATCGAAACCCCGCAACCGACGCAGAGTTTGTTCACGTTGACGCTTCGCAATATGTAAGGGCAGATTGGAGATCGCAGAGAGGCCGCGAACCCGTAGAACCTCGCCACGTTTCTTTAAACGTAATGACGAAGTTGAGCCCCGCGGCCGGATAACAGCTCGCAACTGGCCACCACCCTGGGGATAAAACCCGGCTAAGTCGAGGTAGAGATCAGCATCATAACCGATCTTGCGCATAAAAGGCATCCAATGCCAGTGCAGATAATGGAAGCACGGGCTCCAGCGTACGTGGGTACCGCCTGTAATCGTCACCGCAGAAGGTGCGTCGACCAGGCTCAACGGAAGGAAGATCGTCTGAAGCACGAGGCCTGTCGCACCTGCGGTACCGATATCGAAATGGAAGTTTCCTGCCTGCAATTGCCTGGGTCGAAATGTGATCTCAGATGACCCAATTACGGCGCCGTCAACTTCGGCCTGTCCCACAACCGCTGCAGCTTCCACCGATTTCAGGTGCTGGGGTCTCAACCCGGGCTTTGGACGCCGTGCGCGGATGTGATGCATACGCATCGGCTTTCCTGTGGCAAGAGACAGCGCCAATGCGCTGCGCAAAATCTGCCCTCCACCCTCTCCCTTCGAACCATCGATTTCGATCAAGGTAGCACCAAATAATTTCGCACCCAAAATTCCCCCTTGCTGGGTTCGCGGGTTTATCTTGCGACAAGGTTGAAACGACGCAATTTAGTTAATAGACCTTCTGGGAGAGCACCGCAATATAAACGCCTGAGTGAAGTAGCCTAAAGCTCACGCTCTTCTCGTGGCAACAAGGATAGTGCGTTTACCAAGGCTCGATTGAACGCCATGGCCGGTGCTTCTGCTTGAGCTCGAGGAAAGAGTAAGGCGGTTAGGCGTCCTTCGAAGAGCGGTAGGAAGACATTTTCGCCCTCCACCATCAACGCCCCGAAATCAAGCCTCGCACCACTTTGCAATTGCCCTCGCAATTCATATCCTCCCACAAGAATACGCACCAGGTGAGGAAACGGCTTAGTGTAGCCACTTCGCATGCCGCTCGAAGGTCCCAGCCCAGCCCGAGTGCTGACCAAAACCGCGACGATTTCTCGCTTCACCAGCCATAATCGCGTGCATCGCTCAGGTGGCTCGGCGATCTTATGGAGCAGGTTGAGGCGCACGTCCTCCACCTCTAGATAAGACTCGGTCGGTCTGTTCAGGTAACTAAACAACCCTGGAGCGCCGGGGAAAACATCCCCGAAAATGCGGTGTGTTAGGGTGAAGATTTGAACATCGATCGATCTGCTTTGCACGAGCGTATACTCCACCAGGAGAAAGAAAGAACCACCGCGATCCGGTTGTCACTCCTAGCATCTATGATTGTAAAGAATCCGGGACACAAATACAAACCCTGATGTCTGTTGAGTTGAGATCAAATCACCTGCTGCGCCGCTTTGAGGGCAGGTCTCTTTTCCATTCCGGTGTACAGGAGCTCGGTTATAGGGGGAATTTTAAGGCCGTAAATCCCCAGGCGATGAGTTGAAACGTCAGCATGAGCACCATAGCGGAAACGCTGGGCAACGGATTGCGTTTCTGTGTGTATGTCAGTGCTCCCCAGAGGACTGCCGGGAATGCAAATAAGCTGAACCAGAAAACAACCGGTGGGAGTAACCAACTTCGTATCGCCAGCAAGGAGAGGAAGGCACCCAACGCGACCGCTGTGTAAAGTTTTTGTAGATTGCGGGGAGACCAGCGGGTCGCCATCGTGTATTTCCCCACCGCAGCATCTGCTCGACGATCAGCCCATGTGGTGGCAAGCAGGTTATTAAACGCCAATGCGACGAAAGGAAGGTACACCAGCGCCAATCGAAGATCAAGACGACCGGCTTGCACGGCATAGCCGTACTGAGGCAGGAGCATGGCGCCCAAAAGAGCGTTCGTAATCTCACCCCAACCCCTCCATGCCAGCGCGAAAGGGGGCAAAGAATACATCCAACCGAAGAACACTCCCACGAACAAGACAGTCATCCCCATCGGATGTAGCATACGAGCCCACAAGCCCAAGAATGCCAGCCCAACCACCACGAAAAGCGAAACCCAGGCCGCGATCAATGCGAGACGTCGCGGAAGCCCCGATTCAGGCAGCGCTCCGCTCCCTCCAGAATAAAGCGTCCGCTTGGTCCGTAAATCCGTCTCGTAATCCGCGTACTCGTTGGCATAATGAACGCTCATGCTGCCGGGAATCAGGATCAGAAGGCCTAACCAAAAAGATTCCGCATCGTTCGCTTGTCCAGTAGCCCAACCCACGACGGCCCCGAAAAGGTAGACAAAACCGATCAGCAGAATTTGTGGGGGGCGCGCCATCCGAAACAGCACAAGAAGGTGAAGCCTTATACTGTCAGCAGACAGTTTCCCGTAGAAATCATTATCGTGCCTTAGCATGTGACCAACTTCGGGCAAGTGAGATGGGACATCTTCACGCGGGAATCTTTCACGCACTCATGTGTCGATTATAATGATGCCACATCGGCCAGTAATGTAAGCCCGGATACGGCCTTATCGAATTCGAGATCCTAAGGTATGTGATATGCCAAAGAGTGATTTGATTTTAGCACTTACCAAGCTTCTGGTCGCCGCGGCGTGGGCAGACGGGGAGGTCTCTCATGACGAGATCAACGCCCTGAAAGACCTGCTTTTCCAGATTCCCGATCTAACAGCGCGCGACTGGGCGGCGTTGGAAATCTACATTGATTCGCCCATCGATCAAGCGGAGATGGACCGACTGGTGTCCGAACTACAATCCACCATCCTCACATCGCAGGATAAAACGCTCGCTTCGGATACACTAAAGACCTTGATTCACGCCGATGGCATCGTCACGCCCGAGGAGAGTGCAGTCGCGCAAAAAATCCAGTCCGTCATCGACGACGTGAACGTGAACATCTTTGGCCAAATGGGTACGCTCATGCGTTCGTCGATGAGACGTCGCTCCAATGTCGTCAGCCAAGCTCCCAACCGTGAGCTCTTCCTGGAAGATTTCTTACGCAACCGGATCTACTACCAGATGCGTCGCCGGTTGGATAGAAATGATGTTGAGATCGACCTGCCCGAGGAGGAATTGCGTAAACTCAGTCTCGCCGGGGGTCTCTTGTCCCGCGTGGCACACGCCGACGAGGACGTCTCCGACGACGAATTTGCAGCCATCGTTAAAGGGCTTCAAAGCCGTTGGAACCTTTCCGATCAAGCTGCTACATTGGTTGCCGAAACAGCTCTCGCCACCTTCGATCAGGGGCTGGATTTCTATCGCCTCTCACGCGAATTCTTCTCCGCCACCAGTGCCGCGGAACGCGTGGACTTCTTGCAAGCACTATTCGTTGTCGCCGCTTCCGACGGCGACCTTTCACACGAAGAGATCGAGGAAATCAGGTTGATCGCCCGTGGACTTAAATTGACCCATAAGCAATTCATCAATGCCAAACTACAAAGCCAGACGTGAGACCTCCCGGCATACGTTTAATGTAGAGACGTAGCATGCTACATCCCTAGCCATGTTCGGAATAAATGCTATCGCGTTCAAACGCACCTGCGCAGGTAGGACGATCGTAAAACTCCTCCCGTGAAGACTGGAACAACCAAACGTACAAGCATTATGCGGAGGATGAAGTTTTATCTTTTCTCCTCGATCGTTTTGCCTGGCGCAGGATTTCCCCTTCTTCGCGAACAGCCCGCCACGCTGCTTCAACCCGCGCCACTTCTTCCCGGGTTTCCGGCAATTCCCCGTAACGCACGCGCTGATACGCTTCCGTGATGCATGCTAGATCGCCACCACGATTGGGAAACAATACCTTCAAGGTCGATAAGAATTCCCACGGTGTCTGAGCAGTCAAGCGAGGGGAATCCAGATCCGAGGACATCCTCATCATTTGTGTGTAGATGCGCCGAATACGCGCCGCAGCCAGGAAACGACCACCTTGGCGCAAACGCTGGAGGTTGTGAATCAACCGCTTTGCACCATCGCGAAGTGCTTTCCTCAATGAGCTTGTAAATTCGGCCAGATCGAAGATAAATTGTCGATCCTCTAAACCCCACCTTCCGACAGTTTGACGCCGCCAACGTCGCCCCAGTAATACTAGCAAGAACATAACAGCCAGCAGGATCACCCCCAACAGGAGTATGGTTTTCAACTCTCGAAAATCCGCAAGCCTTCGCCAAAAGGTACTCAGGATGTCTATCAACCCATTGAACAACGCCAAGAGAAACTGCAAGACTTCGGACAGGATTTCTCTCAACGCCGAGAACCTAAAAATCTCTTCCAAGCGTGTAAGAATATCAGCCAAGAGACCTTCAGCCAACTGGGCCACAAGGACGATCAAAAGAAAGATGAGCGGACTGAGGACCAGCATGAGGAGAAATACAACTCCTTCAACGATCAGAATGGTCAACCTCAAAGCAAGATCAACCAGATACGTGGAAGCAAAACCGGCAACGACCAACGCGATGATAACCACGAGACTCGCACCGACTCCAACTCCCAGCAACCAGGAGCGATCAAATACATTAGGTTGCCCCCCTCGCAAGACACCCAGCTCCGCTGCACGCCCTGCCCCCATCCCGACTAGTCCAGCAAGCAGGAAAAGATGGAATTCCACACCTGGAGCTCCCTCCCAGGGAAAGCCCTGCAAGAAAGCCAGACCTAAGAATATCAACACGCCAACACGGAAGCTACGCACGACAACTTGAGCGCTCATCCATCGTTGTGCAATCACCACCCCGCGTGACCAGATCAGCAGGATAATCAGGATGACACCGAATTCTGGTAGGAGAAAGATCGAACGATCGCGAAAAGCCAGCAACGCACGTTGGACCACAGATCCGAGCTTGAGAGAGAGATCCGCATAGAGTAGATGATTCAACGCAAAAATCCATGCGAAGCCTAAGAGAATTACGGTCAGACCTCGCCGAACGAAGGCCTTTATACGCATGAAGTACATAATACGAGTGGAGAAGTAGGCGACGAGCAACACACTTCCTAGGATGGTGAAGATGAACGCCGCCGGATGATCCCTACCTGCGCGGCTTAATGTTCGGTAGCATATGACCATCAAGCACAGCTCAGCTACCATGAGAGAAATGGCGCTCAACTCTCGCCATGGACGAAATGCCGGTGGGCGCAAACGGGCGAATATCTCACCGCTCCTCGACTGTACAGGCATATCGATTGCCGGACTTTCGTTAAACCTTCCGTCCTTGCCTCAACTGCTCACCAATGGTTCGCACTCTGTGCCAATCGGCCTCGATCTTCTCAATCTGCTCCAGGCTCTCAGGCAACTCGCCATAGCGCACACGAACGTATGCATTAGTGATGCCCCGCAACTCCTCGGTCAGCGAGGGAAACAAGCGATCAAGGCGATGCAGAAACTCGATTGGCGTGGTAGAAACCGGACGAGAGACGCCAAGATCGGCGCTCAAGGCGAGCAAACTGGCGTAAATACGCCGAATACGCGCAGCTGCTCGAATACGCTCTCCATGGCGTAAAGCGATGAACGCCCTGATGGCTTCCTGAGCTCTCTTACGCAATAAGGAGAGCAGAAGACGCGTGAGATCACCAGGTTTTAAGATTCCTTCCCTCTCTTCATCTTGCCCCAGAGGAGCAATTCTGATTCTCTGCCGCCACCCTCTAAACAAGACCACGATCGCAATCGCAACCCCTACCAAGATTAGAAACCTGAGAAGCCACTCTCCCCACTCTCCAGCCCAAGTCGATGGCTCTACGTCATCCAGCAGGTCCTGCCACCCAGCACCGAGTGCGGTGGCTCCTTCGTCCAAGGTCACGTCTTCAGCAAACAACGGCGCCAGCTGCTCGATGATCCATTCGAGGATCCTTCCAATGAGGACCAGTACAGGTCGCATCACCAATAGGAGGAGACGGACAAAGATGTCAGATAAGGTTAGTAGCGCCTGACGGAGAAGGTCAGAGAGTCTACCCCGAGCGAAGATACCGAGCATCAACACCAGTCCGACCAATACGCCGGCGACGACTGCAACCCCGAGAATACGTCGCTTATTAAACGTCGTCACCATGCCCCCACGGACATAGCCCAAAAAGGAAAATCTCCCTCCCCCGAGGGCGATCAAACCTGTGAACAGAAAGATAAAGAGCTCGACATCAGGCAGTGATCTTCCAGTCCTCGCCGTCAGAAGGCTGAAAAGCACGAACATGAGCACACCAACACGGAAAGATCGCATAACGCCCATAGGACCAAGCTTTTGCCGGGCATGCGTCGCCCCCCGTCGCCATGCTAACGCGGAAGTACCGATTGCCAAGGCAAGGGCCAATACCTGGGCGTCTTCCTGTAGGTTTGGACCTAGGAATCGGTCGCGAATCACCGCGAGGGTCAAAGGCTCACTTCCCAATACCAGCAACTTGAAGCCAAACACCACGCTGGAAAACAATAGAAAGCACAGAACTGCCAGACGTACCCTGTCTTTAATACGTAATGCATAGGTCGCTCGTATGGTGAAATATGTGAGGACGTAGATCCCCCCCAAGACAAGATAGAGACGCCAGCGTGACGTCGTCGAAGATGTCGGTGTCAACAGCCGATACCACGGGATAACCCAACTCAACTCCATGGCCATGACCGCTAAATTCGTGAGTGTTTGCCAAAGGTTCGAGCTTGATAGCTTGATGCCAACCGGCTGGCTGGAGGGCACGGGGGTATCTAATGTCACTTCCAATGCTCTATTTCTTCATAGGCGAGTGAACGACGGTCTAAAAACGCTTGGCGTACAACTTGACTACCATGAGATAAGGGTTAATTGCGATCAGGGTGGAAGGCGGATCTTGTGCAGACGCCTGCTATAGGTCCAACGGAACCTCTTCCTTCTCGTCTTCAAATGGTAAATGGATCATGTTTACATCTGGTATAGCATCTGGTGGCTCAACAGCCAGGGATAAGAGTGTGATATTTCGTCGATGGCGCTTCAACTCCTGCAAAGTCTCTATCAATTCTGGAGGTGTCACTGCGGTGACGACCATCAAGCTAGCACCATAGTGTACGTTGGGCATCTCGCGCAACAGGTATCGTTCGAACGGAGCGGTTACCATGGGTGTGACGGCGGCGAGGGTTTGTAACAATTGGGGAAGTTGGATGGGAGAGCGGCCCGGTGGAACACTGAAAGACCTGTCGGAGTGCGCAAGGCTACCGTTAGAGATCAGACCAACTTGATAGCCGTCTTGGATTCCCTCGTAGATTAAGGTCGCTGCAACACTCACCAATTGTTCGAGCAAAGCTGGATAGAAACCTTCCCAATGCCGCTCGAAGGTGATCACATTCAAACACACGACAACGACTTTCGCGGACGTGGGTTGATATACCTTAACCTGTAATGACCCCGTGCGTGCTGTCGCCGGCCAGTGGATGCGGCGGAAGCTATCCTCAGGACGGTAATCCCGTACCCCAGAGGGAAAATTCGGATCCTCAAACAAACGACGCCGCGATTTTCTGTCTCCAAAGGGATCGTCGGCCGGAAGATCCAAGGCAGAGAAAGGTAGCAAGTTGGGATAGACGGTGAAAAAATCGCGCTGACTCCCCTTGCGAGTCAATTCATAGATGCCAAACAGATCACCCGACTGCATCTGCGGGGGGCCCACTCTGTAGAGACCCCGATCACGAAGTAGTAAGGTATAGAATCGGCGTGTGCGCTCAAACCACCGAAGGCTGAATACGTTGGTCAAGAAGCCATGATCAGGGATGTGTGAAGGACTGAGCTGATCCTCCTCTTCTGGTCCAATTGCCACTGGCCAAGGGTCTTCAATTCGTAACCAGGAAAGAGGTAGGAGCTTGCGGTTTTCAACCTCGAGCTGAAGAGGCACACGCTCTCCAGGGAAACCACGACGGTAATGTGGGCGACGTCGGTAAATGATCCCATCAAGAGCGTAACGTCGCCAGAGTGACGTAACGGAAATCAACACAGCGAGAGCAGCTGAGAGCGTGCTCAAGAACGGAAGTTTGAATAACGCGCCCAGAAGAAACAAAATACCGAGGAAGGGCAACCAGCGGTCAGGAGCCACGTCAGTCCTCGACGGGTACAGGCACTGTGTCCACGATATCCGAAACAAGCTCCTCCGGACGCCGGCCTCGTAATCGCGCCTGTGGTGAGATCATCAAACGATGGGTGAGCACGGAAGGTGCCAAATGCTTCACGTCGTCCGGCAACACGTAATCTCTACCCCGAATGGCAGCCCAGGCTTGCGCAGATTGATAGAGAAAAAGTGTGGCACGAGGGCTGGCGCCCAAATCGATCTCGGAATGGTCACGTGTTGCCCGTGCCACACGCACAACATAATCGCGGAGGGAATCCTCCACTCTCACCTCGCGCCGTTCCTCCTGCATATCCAGGATTTCATCAGGTGTGGTGACCGCTTCCAATTCCAAAAGTGGATCGCTGGCGCGAAAACGTTCCAAGATCGCATTCTCCTCTTCATCGGAGGGATACCCGATAGCAACGCGCAAAAGGAAACGATCGATTTGTGCCTCAGGGAGTGGAAAAGTACCTTCCAACTCGACCGGATTTTGGGTGGCTAGCACAAGAAACGGCCGCGGCAAGGGGCGCGTCACCCCGTCCACAGTCACTTGACGCTCCTGCATCGCTTCCAATAGAGCAGACTGTGTGCGCGGCGTAGCGCGATTGATCTCGTCAGCCAATACGACCTGGCTTATGATCGGTCCCGGTCGAAATTCGAATTCCTGCTTTTTCTGATTGAACCAACTTAATCCTGTGACATCAGTCGGCAGCAGGTCTGGTGTGAATTGGATACGGCGAAAGATGCAACCGAGGGATGCCGCCAGTGCACGTGCGAGTGTCGTCTTACCGATGCCTGGGACGTCCTCCAATAAGACATGTCCCTCACATAGCACAGCGACCAGGGTGAGGTCAATGGCTTCATCCTTACCGACGATCACTTTTTGAATATTGTCTCGCAGTCGCTTCGCGACCTCGTGTATCATGACGACCTCATGAATGTGCAGTTGAGCAATCGTACCATAGAGTCTACGCCGCGCGCACGACGCACGTTCATTCTTCCTGACCAAGAAAAACGCTCCCCCAACGAGGGAGCGCAAACAGGACATTACATTGGACGGGTGCAGTTTATTGGGCGAATCCTACACGATGCAATTTCTCGGCAGCCTCCATGGTTAGTGGAATGGCGACGTGAATGCGAGTCCCACGTCCCCGCGCCGTGTCAATGTGTAGCTTCCCGTTAACCAACTCTGCGCGCTCGCGGAGGTTTACCATTCCCAGACTTCCACGCTGATCGTAATTGTCCTCTACAGCGGCCAGATCGAAACCGACTCCATCGTCCTCGATCTCCAAATGAAGTAAATCACCCTTGCGCGCTAAACGGACATAAATATGGTCGGCTTTTGCGTGCTTGCGAGCGTTCGTTATGGCTTCGTCGACGATATAGAATACCACCCCTTGTTTGCCCATCTCCAATCCCTCGACGACGTTCGGCTGCGCCTCGACAATCACATTCTGGCCATGATTCTCAAGCACCTTCTCGGCCAATTGTTGCAACGCCGGTACTAAACCTTCGGATTCTAGGATCAATGGCCTCAAGGTGAAGAGCATCTGTCTAATCTCTTTGGTTGTTCGACGAGCCAATTCCTCAATCTTGAATAATTCCTCCGCGGCAGCGTCGGAATCGCGTGTGAGTAGACGACGAGCAAAATTCACTCGCATCGCGATCGCACCCACCGACTGCGTGGGACCGTCGTGCAGATCCCGAGCGAGCTTCTTGCGCGCTTCTTCTTGAATTTCAACAATGCGCTCTTTTTCTTGCTCGAGATCCCGATACAACTGCGCGTTTTGCAGCGCGATGATCGCCTGATTAGCCACAGCTTGCAAGACCTCCAAGCGCCCCTC
>JABAOH010006058.1_pt4 | contig 28080 bp, 24 predicted proteins | sample 7062181 | NCBI WGS metagenome assembly JABAOH01 (sample SAMN14538630, study PRJNA623070) | marine sediment metagenome | biome: marine biome [ENVO:00000428]; feature: marine pelagic biome [ENVO:01000023]; material: deep marine sediment [ENVO:00002113]; isolation source: pool of 5 deep marine...
GCCAACCGTACGAGGGCATCGCGCATTGGTTTGGCCGTCCCCAGTAGGGTAACGGCGACAGCATCCGCCTCGCGTTCAAACTTCCGGGAAATGGCCGACCCCAAGGGACGCAGAAAGTAGCCAAGGGGGCTCATGAGCGTGCCGACGAGAAAAAGCCCAACATAAGCAACGGGTTCACCGAACCCGAAGGTCTGATACAAGAAGGGCCAATTCAGCACTCTTGCCACGAGGTACAACCCTATCAAAGAGAGCATCTCCAGGACAATGAGTTGTTTGAGCACGTGTTTTTTCTTCCAATGCCCCGCCTCATGGGCGAGGACCGATATGATCTCCTCTTCGGGATGTGATGCCAACAGGGTATCGAAGAGAACGATGCGTTTTGTCCTGCCGATTCCGGTAAAGTACGCATTGGTGTGTTTGCTTCGCTTGCCGGCATCCATCTGAAATACCCCGCTGACCCGAAGTCCTGCTTTCACCATCAGGGAGACAATCCGATCCTTCAACGCCTCATCGGAAATGGGCTCAAATTTGTTGAACAACGGAGCAATCAGCACCGGATACAGCCATAACATTATCAGCTCGAACACCCCGATCATCACCCACGCCCACAGCCACCAGGTGTTCTTGAAGTAGGAGAGCAAGGCCAGCAAAAGCGAGAGGAGAATACCACTCAAAATTGCCGATATTGCGATGCCTTTAATCCAATCGGCGAACCATAACCGGAGGGTTCTGGTATTGAACCCGTATCGATCTTCTATGACAAAAGTACTGTAGAGGCCAAAGGGGATATTGAGCAGGTTGGAGATCAATGCGAGAATTGCGAAAAAGGCCAAACCCCGGACGATGAAACCGGGCTGCCACCGGCCGACCGTTTCGGCCAACCAGGGCAGAAAACCTGACAACAAGATCGCCAGCAAAAGCGCTTGATCAAAGACCGCAACCACGATGCCGAAATTGCTTGAATCGGCCGTATAAGCGGAAATCCGGGAAAGCTTCTTCCCGTCCACCGAACCTCGAAAAGCCGGGGGGACTTCGCTTCCCCGCTTCCGGAGGTGAGAGATATTGAGCCGGTTGAGGGTAAGCTGAAATACGAACCGCAGCGCGAAAACTGCAAGGAAAGCGATGAGCAAAGAGTTAAACTGGACCATATTTCTCAGCCTCGCTCTAGGGAAACATTCCGTACCTCGTCCCCACATCGCCCTCAAGGCACACTCCCTCCCGCTCAGCCATGGCGAGAATGAGCCCGGCGGTTCCGGTCATCATATTGTCCCCAAAGGGCGCCCCCGGCACGATCCCCTCCACCCCTATCCCTTTCAGGATACTCCTTTTGGGACCTGTTGCCAGAATGATCTCCACTCCATCAAACCCCGGGGCCTTTCGCGTGTAGGCCCCGTGTCCTCCCTCCGCCACAACGCTCTCATGGGAGAGCCTTCCCTCGGCCAGATCGACGACGAGGTCCTGCAGAATCTCCAAGGTGATTGCGCTGGTGTGATATTCAAAGAATCCACCGATCTCCCCGTCCAGTAAGAGGGCACCAAGGGTATGGGAGCTGGCGATGTCCAAAACCATGATCGACCTCTTCCCTCGGGCCGATGGATCGCTCGATGCTCCCAGTATGGCCGCCATCCCCGTATCCATGAGGTATATCTTGCCCGAAGGAATCCCTTTCGCGTCCATCGCCGCAGCCCGCATTCGGCGGAGGTAGGGCGGAATTCGGTCGGCTTCGAATAGAAAGGCAGATGGCCTCGGGTCTCTATCAATAATACCTTTGAATATTTGGTGGCGAAAATCGAGGGATGAGATGTTCCCCTTGAACGTTCCATGGTCCTGGACACATATCCCGAAAAAATCAACTACCGAGGCAATGCCCATGGATTTCAACATAGTCCCGATATCCTCCACCACGATATCTCCGGCCTTGAAGTGGGAAGTATTCCGTTTTTTGGCCTCCTCCTTTGCCGATTTTGCGGAAATCAACTTTACCCCTAGATTCTCGATTCTTTCCCTGCGGTGGTGAATGGTTTCAGCAGCGGACCGAGTCATTAAAACTCTCGTTTGTCGGGCTTTGGCTCTTATGGCATCGGTAACGGGACCTCCCCCCATTTGGCGCCCCGTAATGAGGATACGATCATTCTGAGCGGCCATTATCCTTTCGGCGAGGACCCTGGTCGGGGATTTCGCCACAAATTTGAATTGGTCCCCTGATTGAGAATCAAAAAACAGGGCATCCAGGGTGCTGGCCCCCACGTCTATGGCTAGGAATCGTGCCATTAATCTCCCCTACCCTCACCTGGACGAGGTTACCTCTCCAGGTATTTTAACACAATCCTTTTTCAGGAACACGGGGATAGCCTCTCCTAGTGAAGTGTCCCAGGACTAACTCGAATAATTAACACGATCGCAAAGTCTCCCAAAATTCGAAGCACGAAACTCGAAATCCGAAACAATAACAAAATTCTAATTTTCCAATTTTCTAGACATGTTTTGAATTTTGGTCATTTGATATTCGGATTTGTTTGGTATTTCGATATCCGAATTTTGGATTTAAAATGGCCTTGGGGACACGATACTACTAAGGGACTAAGTATGTTGGGGGGGCGTCATGCGGAGGATTCTTCTCTCCACCGGATACCCTCATCGCAGAGATCCAGAATCTTGCATTCTCCGTGTTTGGGTCTCCGGGCGATGCAGATGGCACGGCCGTGCAGGATGAGGAGGTTTGAGAATCGTATCCATTTATCTTTTGGCACCACCTCCATGAGATCCAATTCGACTTTGGTTGGATCGGTATTCTTGGTCACTCCGATGAGCTTTGACAACCTGAGAACGTGGGTATCCACGACGACACCGGGAATGCCATAGGCCTCTCCCAAGACAAGGTTAGCGGTCTTCCTCCCAATTCCCGAAAGGGAGACCAAATCCTCTAGGTTGTTCGGGATCTTTCCCTTGAATCTCTCCACGAGATCGGCACAGAAGCTCTTAATAGCTTTGGACTTGTTTCTGAAGAATCCTGTTGGTCGAATATCCTCTTCCAATTCACCCAAGTCGACCCGGGCATAGTCTTCGGCAGACCGGTATTTCTTGAACAGATCCTGAGTTACCTTGTTGACCCTCTCGTCTGTGCACTGGGCGGAGAGGACCGTGGCCACCAGAAGCTCCAACGGGTTAGTGAAGTGAAGAGCCGTTTTGGCATGAGGATATTCGCTCTCAAGAATTTCTATAATTCGCTTCACCCTGTTCTGACCCCACCCTTTTCCCATCTCCGTTTCCTCCTCAGAAAACGACACTCTCTTTATACCTAAAATAACAAAGGGGGACGAAATTCACAAGAAAAAGTGCCGTCCCTCCAACCCCCCTGTTTTCTGAATATCGGTTCTCTTGCTGGGCTATGTATATCGATGAAAAAGCCGAGCCGTCTATTCACATAGGCGACCCGGCTTTTTATGGAATCTTATCGGTTTTATGGCTAAAGGATACTGATTCTACGTATCCCCCCTTTGCCCGGATCCCTTGAAATAGTAAATGAAACGGGTCAGGGCAATCTTGTCCTTTTTCTCGATATCTTCGATTGATATTCCCAATTCAAACCCGTGATCTTCAGAGCCCGTTACATATATCACTTTTCCCTTGAAACCAACCAAGTTTTCTCCGAGAGCCATGGTGATATCGAGCATCTCCCCGGAGCCAACCGGAAAGCTGCTTTGCAACTTCACCCCTCCGAGGCTCACGTTCATTGACCGCGACATTTTTTGGTCATATTCTCTGCCCTGGTTGTCAAATCGACTGTAGATGGCGGGGTAGTCCATCTTCAACCTGATCGAATCCCTTCTATCATGAAATCTGAAAGTATCTTCCATGTGTTCTCCCGTGAGTCTCTCTCAATCTCACAATCCCTCGCTACCCAAAAACCGTGGCTTTTTGTTCTGCTCTCACAGATCATCCGGCTTCTTGGCGATTTTCTTTTTACCATGGATGGATATGAGATGTAAACCCTGTTTTGAGCACTTATGCCAGACTCATTGGCCAGAATTTTTCTTTATAGTTCTTCTCATATAATCAACTAGTTGTATTTCAAAAACATATTTCAACAGGATGTGAAAATCCGATTAAGCCCTTGATTGGGTTCGCTTATCTTTTTTCATATAAGTCCAACGACTTATTAGGACTTATCAGAGATGGATGCATAGAGGCATCATGAACGCCAACGAAGACAAAAAAGGGGATTGACTTTTTTCCAACGTTTGTGAGATAGTTGAAAGCAACCGTATATTCTCCGAGCCATTCTTCCTAAAACTCAAAGGATAGGGTATGGGGAATGGCCGATAGGGCATAGCTGGAAACGGCTGTACCTCCCGTGTTTGGAAAGGAGATGCTTTCGTGGCGAAAGCTGGAAAAACCAATGCTCAAACGGGGGGCATTGGTTTTTTTTATTAAGCACGTTGGTTCCGAGTCGAAATTATGCTAAAGGACAGCTTCGCAAGAAGGATAAATTATCTCCGGATCTCCATCACCGACCGGTGTAATTTGAGATGTAGGTACTGTATGCCCGATGAGGGCATCACCCTGATTTCCCATGATGAAGTTCTGACATATGAAGAAATTCTTCAGGTGGTAAGGCTTTTCGGCCAATTAGGTATCGACAAAATCCGCCTGACTGGGGGAGAACCCTTGGCCAGAAAAGGAGCCTTGGATCTCATCCGCGGGATTTCAGAGATCCGAGAAATCCGAGATCTAAGCCTGACCACCAACGGAGTCCTCTTAGGGGAATTTGCCGCGGATCTGGCCAGGGCCGGAGTCAAACGAATTAACGTAAGCCTTGATACGTTGAACCCGGAGAAATTTGCCTATATCACCAGGAGGGATCGGTTCTCCGAAGTACGAATGGGAATCGAAAAGGCCCTTGATGTCGGGCTCTTCCCCGTGAAGCTCAACGTGGTGGCCATTAAGGGGTTCAATGACGACGAAATCCTCCAATTCGCACAGCTGACCCTGGCTAACCCCGTGACTGTCCGCTTCATCGAATTCATGCCTACGGCAGGGGTGGATTTCTGGAATCGGGATCATGTGTTGACCGTCGACATGATACGAAGGGAGATCGGCAAGCTGGGTCCCTTGATCCCCGTGGATGCCGACGAAAGGGATGGTCCCGCTGCCCGATTTCGCCTTAATGGCGCTGCAGGAGAACTCGGTTTCATCGGTCCTATCAGCAGCTGTTTCTGTGAGCATTGTAATCGTTTGAGGTTAACGCCCGATGGGAGGTTGAGGGCGTGCCTTTTTTCCGACAGTGAAATCGATCTGAGGCTCCATCTGAGGAACCACTGTACCGATGAGAAATTGAAGCATCTCCTCATGACGGCTCTGCAGAATAAGCCGCAAAGACACACGATCGAGACATCACTATTCAGAAAATGTCAACGAAACATGGCAACCATTGGGGGATGAATCAAGGACAAATAGGGGATACCGATATGAAGGAGAAGAAGGGTTTTACCCACCTCGATGAAAGGGGAAGGGCCAGGATGGTGGACGTAAGTCAAAAGGAGGCTACCATGAGGGAAGCCATTGCCCACGGCTCCATCTCCATGAATCGGGACACGTTTCGGATGATAGTCGATAGAAGGATCGCCAAGGGCGATGTTCTGGGGGTAGCCCAAGTGGCGGGGATCATGGGGGCAAAACGAACCGCCGACCTCATCCCCATGTGTCACCCCCTGAACCTCACCAACGTGGAGGTAAACTTCTTCCCCTCTGAAGGAGAGAACAAGATTGAGATCGAGGCCAAGGTCAAGACGCAGGGTCAAACAGGGGTGGAGATGGAGGCTTTACTGGCCGTTTCGACGGCAGGACTGACCATATACGACATGTGTAAGGCAGTGGACCGGGGCATGATCATCTCGGACATTCATCTGGTTACAAAGAAGGGCGGCAAAAGCGGCACCTTTCGGTGGAGGGCGGAACGGGGGGATGACCATAAAGGGTAAGGTATTGGCGGTAAACATCAGCGCGGATAAGGGGACCAAAAAAAACAATGTCCGCAGATGTGACCTTTTGAGAGGCTTTGGCCTCAAGGGTGATGCCCACGGTGGTCATTGGCACCGTCAGGTGAGTCTTCTCGCCAATGAAAGTATTGACGAAATGAGGCGAAAGGGGCTAAAAGCGGCCTATGGCGACTTCGCGGAAAATATCACAACAGAGGGAATCAACCTCATGAGCCTTCCCATCGGAACCACATTGAGGATCGGCAACGAGGCGATCCTCAGGATGACCCAGAAGGGAAAAGAGTGTCACGACCGATGCGCCATCTATTATCAGATGGGGGACTGCGTTATGCCCCGTGAGGGAGTATTTGCCGAAGTCCTCCAGCCCGGCCAAATCTCGGTGGGCGATTCCATAGAGGTGGAGGAGGAGTGAGGATCAAGGTCGCCATCTTGACCATCAGCGACAAGGGGGCGAGGGGGGAAAGGGAGGATACGAGCGGAAATACCATCCGAGACCTCTTGAAAGGTCTCCCCTCCGAAGTGATACACTATGAGGTCATCCCCGACGAGAGCGATATGATCAAAGAGGCCCTCATTCGATGTGCGGATTCGCTGCATTCGGACCTCATCCTAACAACAGGGGGAACGGGGTTGAGCCCAAGGGACCTCACCCCGGATGCAACCCTGGAGGTAATCGAAAAGGAGGTGCCCGGGTTCTCGGAGGCCATGAGGGCAGAGGGGCTTAAAAAGACTCCCCACGCCATGATCTCCAGGGCCATCTGTGGGATCAGGAGACAAACCCTGATCGTCAACCTGCCCGGTAGCCCAAAAGCCGTAAGGGATTGTTTGGAGGCGATTCTCCCCGCCCTGCCCCATGCCGTATCAAAGCTCAAGGGCAGTCAGGAGGAATGCGGACAGGAGGATTAGGGATGGTCCAAGTACTCAGCCCTGAGAGCCCTCTTTGATTCTTCCCTGAGCTTGAAGGATTCGTTGATCCGGTACCCTACCACCCACACAATGCTTCCCCCCGAAACTAAGAGCGGAATGTGCGGGCGAAGGGCCTTTGGGACCTTAGAATCAATAAAAAAATCCTTCAATTTCTTGCGGCCCTTCATCCCTAGGGGGATGAATAGATCACCTTCCTCGAAGCTCCTCAGGGTCAAGGGTCTGACCACCTTATCATCGTCTAGATAGGCAACCTTCGAATCCCGCTCCACCGGCGTACCCCTGTTTACCCGTTCTATTCGCGTGACGAGCTTCTTCCCCAAACCCTCCAAGAGCGTAACCCCCGGGACATCCAGGAGGTATTCGAAGGGAAAAACAACGGGGGGCTTCCCCCTCCTGATGAAAAGCTCCGCGTAGTGCTTTTCTGCGTAAATCCCCTGGGGCAGACAGAGTACCTTATTGGGCGCCTGGTGGCTGAGAAGCCGGAAAAGCGCGTCCAGATGGACCGTTTTGATCCTTCTCAGATCTCCTCCGAGTACTGTGGCCAACATCTTTTGTAGTACCCGAAACCAAATTGCCTCGTGAAATGCCCTGAGACTTGGAATATGGAGGCTGAGCTCATCATCGGTACCCTTGATCAGACCGGCCATGGCTTCTTCGGCTTCACGGTCCAAATAGTCATCCTCCCTGGAGAGGATAGAAGCCATTCTGGTCAAACCCACCCTGATATTGGGGTTATATTCCCTTTCGAGATGGGGAATGAGATCATGCCGCACCTTATTTCTCAGATAGATATCCTTGATGTTGGAGCTGTCGGTGATAAAAGACAGGCCCTCCTTATCGGCGTACTTTTCCACCTCCTCCCTCGATGTCTCGATGAGTGGACGAATAAAACCCTCCCCGCGGAAAGGCGGAATTCCCTTTAGACCCCTCAAACCCGCCCCACGAATCACCCGCATTAAAATCGTCTCCGCCTGATCATCGGCTGTCTGCCCCATGGCTACCTTCTGCCCATTATTCTTTTTCCTTACCTCTTCGTAAAAAGCATACCTCGCTTCCCTGGCCGCCTCCTGCACTGACATGCGTTTTTCCCTCGCCAGGGCCGGAACGTCCGTTACCACTGTCTCGAAGCGAAGGTCAAGCCCTTGGGCCAAATCGCGGACAAAGTCCGCTTCCCGCCGTGACTCCTCACCCCGGATGCCATGATCCACGTGTGCAACAATCAGGGATAGATCATATTCGTCCCGTATGGCCATCAATACGTGGAGGAGGACCACCGAATCAACCCCTCCCGAGACCCCAACGATTACCGTGTCCCCCTCTTCGAGCATCCGATACTTTTGCACCGTTGCCTTGATCTTATCGATGAAATTCAACCCGTTACCCCGTGTGAATGCGTCCTCGTCAAATTACATAAGAGCTCGCCCTGAACGCAAATTTACCAAGTAGCTGAATCAAAAAGTCCACCGCCCAACTGCTGGCTGCAACACCGCTGAACCGCAACTCCTATCCCCCCATTGTATTCCTTTTTCGAAAGATTTCAAGGAGATATGGATGGAAGCTCCCTGAGTTTCTGGAGAACACCGTTAAACGAGAGTGCAAACCAACTATCCCAGGCACCCCGCCAAATTGACCAGTTTCCTCAAAAACCGTTTTCGCTCCCGTGTTTCCCCGGCCACCAAATTGGCTGAAGAGTGTAGACAATAATGTTAACTGTCGTTCAAATACCGAAGCAGATAGACGGGAATGTGGAGGTTTGCACTTCAGCTTTCAGGGGTTCCAAGGTTGAGTAATATTCGGCCACGATTTAGAACTGCTTGATACTCGGCCTCTACCTCATTCAAATGTAAATCATTGGAATTCCTAACACTCCAGAACTCTCTATGGAGGTCCTCAGTATTTGCTCAATCTTAGCCGGCCCGAAGGGGTAATTGGAACGAAAAAAAAGACGGGTTCACGTCCGTGAACCCGAAAGGATGATAGGAAGTTGATTGGAAAGGAGGTACCGAAGGATACCTCAATACATCTCTATCTCAAAAGGCGTGCCAATCATTGGATCTTTTATAAGTAACTGTTTTCATTTGTAAAATTCTACTACTGTCAATTGCTGTAAAGTGGCAAATAACCGCAAAAAAATCGCGTAAAGACAATTTTTGTCTCAATCACCTTTAACTCATTGAAATCAGGACTTTTTCTGATGAGATGGTTTGGCCGATACTATGAATCTTTTTCATACTGGGGAAAGAGAGAAAGAAAAGGCGTTCCCTCGCCGCCTCGGGAACACCTCTGGGTGGATTAGGGGTAGATCAACTCGCCCTCAAGAGGAAGCGGCCTTTTTACATTTCCCTGCGTACTTCACCTTCTAGGATCTGTCGGCGATTCTGCGATACTGAATGGCATATTCTATCATCCTCCTCCTGTGAGTCCTTCAATTTCGACATCTCCCTCCGAGGATGAGTTTCTACCACCATTGTTTCCTCAGGGAAATTCAGCCTCCCCCGCCAACAGGGCCCACCCAGACCTCAACGATGGTATTGATGGGCTTATCGTATATGTTAACGGTGCAGTTCTTACTCGGCTTGGTGAAATTGAGCACCACATCCTTGAACCCGAATTTGTTGACCAGCCTCCAGCCATCCTTCTCCATATTGTTGGTGAAAAAATTGGACAAGGAATACACTTCAACCCTACCCGAGAAGACCAACCTCCCCGCTTTTACCGCCGGGGTCTCATAGATAAAGGACCTATCCATTTCCAATTTCAATTCATGGGGGATGAGAACATCCTCGAAGTGATAATACTTTGACTGCTCACCAACCGTAGGAGCTTCCTTTGGGGTCTTCCTCTCCCAGCCAAGACGTGAACACCCCGTAACAATGGCTAAGACAACCAACACAGCAAAAGAAACTACCGCAAATCGATTTTCCTTCATATCCTCACCTCCGACCTTTTGTCTGGTTCATTTTTCATTTACCGAAAAAACAACGGTTTGTCAATTCCACCCCCCCCCACACATTGCTCCCCAGCCCTTNNTGAGCACCACATCCTTGAACCCGAATTTGTTGACCAGCCTCCAGCCGTCCTTCTCCATATTGCTGGTGAAGAAATTGGTCAAGGATTGTGCTTGAACCCTTCCTGAGAAGACCAATCTCCCTACCCTCAGTGATGGGTTCTCATAGATAAAGGACTCATCCATTTTCAATTTCAATTCATGGGGGATGAGAACGTCCTCAAAATGATAATACCTAGCCTGTTGACCCACTTCGGGCGTCTCCTTCGAAGTCCTCCTCTCCCGGCCAAAACGTGAACACCCCATAACCAGGGTTAAACCCACCAGCACAGAAAAAGAGACTACGGCTAATCGATTTCCCTTCATATCCTCACCTCCGACTTTTTATCCGGTTCATTCTTCATTTACCCAAAAAACAACGGTTTGTCAATTTCAATCCCTCCGCACACTGCTTTCGAATCCCTGTGGGCTGAATGAGGCATGAGGATAAATCTTCACTTTTTTCATACCCTTTTGCACTTTTTTCATAAATCCACCATGGATATCTGATCATCTATAAATGATGAAAGCCTCCCGCCAAAAGACGAGAGGCTTCATATGTCTTTGGTGGCGGTGCAGGGATTCGAACCCCGGACACTACGGATATGAGCCGTATGCTCTAACCAACTGAGCTACACCGCCAGTTCTCTCTATTCTATGAATCAAATTGGATTTGTCAATAGAAAATTTCTCATTCTTGGCCCACCCTATGGGATGTCAAATGGCATAAAAGAAAGTAAAATGGCATAAAAATTGAATAAAATCATATTGTTGTGATTTTTCTGGCTTAGAGAACCGCTGAATCCCCTTATAAGGGAAAAAATCGGTAAATCTAGGTGAATAAAAAATTAATTATTTCAATAATTTATATATTTTTTCTTTCCTTACTCCCTGCTATCTCCGTATCGGCCCTAACTTTTAGCCATAAACCAATAACATATTATAAAGACATCGTATTCTCCCAAGATGAAATCCTGGTCAAATTCAAAGACGGGATTCCCTCAAGGATAAAGGCCAATATCCATCTCCAGTTGGGCTCATCCCTCATCAAATCATTCCCCACGCTGGGGATCCAACACCTCAGAATTCCCTCCACGATATCGGTTGAGGAGGCACTACGGCTATACCGCCAAAATCCCAACGTCGAATATGCGGAACCCAATTATATCATCTTCGCCTGCAAGATCTTCCCCAACGATCCCCCCTTCAACCCAGGGGATCCCAATTATGGTATTCTCTGGGGATTACATAATTTCGGACAACCCGTGGAGATGCAATCGGGTCTTCCTGGAGCCGATGTTAACGCGCCCGATTCCTGGGAAATCTCCACGGGAGGTGAAGAGGTCGTCATCGCGGTCATCGACAGTGGGGTTGCATACAGCCATCCAGACCTTACCCCTAACATGTGGACCAATCCCGGCGAAGACCCTTGGGCCGACCCCAACGATCCCACCACGGGAAACGGTATGGACGACGATGGCAATGGTAAAGTGGACGACTGGAGGGGCTGGGACTTCTCCGACGAAGACAACGACCTCATGGATTACTACGGCCATGGCACCCATGTTGCGGGAACTATNNTCCGATTCCTAAATGCCGATGGGATTGGCTGGGTGAGCGATGCCATCGCCGCCATCGAATATGCCGTTGGAAAGGGGGCTCGGGTCATCAATGCCAGCTGGGGAACGAGCTCTTTCTCCCAGGCCCTTTACGATGCCATATCCTATGCGAACGATAAGGGATGCCTCTTCGTTGCCGCAGCGGGCAACTCAAGTAGCGACAATGATACCAACCCATTCTATCCAGCAAGTTACGATCTTCCCAATATCATCTCGGTGGCGGCCACGGATCAACGGGACAATCTGGCTTCCTTTTCCAATTGGGGTCCATCCACGGTGGATGTAGCGGCTCCCGGGGTATCCATTTACAGCACATGGCCCTCCTGGCATTCCATTGGGGGGAGTTTCCCCGATGACGTTGAATCAGGCCCGGGGGAATGGACAACAGGAGGGACATCCCAATGGGCCATCGTGGAGGGAAAATACCAAAGCCCGACCCACTGTTGGACCGATAGCCCTTTAGGCCACTACGACAACAATACCGATTCGTGGTTGATTCTACCAAGGATCGATTTGTCGGGAAAATGGCTGAGCAGGTTCACCTACTACCTGCGCATGGAGACCGAGGCAAATAGGGACTTTCTCTATATCGAGGCCTCCATCGACGGAATTAACTGGACCAATATCTACGGTCCAGGGGGTGGATATACAGGGTCCACAGGGAGTGCCTTCGTCAAAGTCAGCGATGATATCTCTGCATATGATGGACATCCCACGGTCTACATCAGATTCCGTCTAGTCTCCGACTCACAGAACACCGCCGATGGGGTCTATATCGACGATGTGGATATTATCTCCATCTCTCATGTATACGATGGTGATGAATTCCAATTCCTCCAGGGAACTTCCATGGCCGCACCGCACGTTGCCGGGGTTGCGGGGCTGATACTGGGCAAGTATCCAGTTCTTTCATTGGAGGATCTAAGATTGCGAATCTTCAACGGGACTGACGTCCTTGAGGGCCTGACGGGAAAGGTGGCAACGGGAGGAAGAATCAACGCCAATAACTCCCTCAGGCTTCCCATGACTCCCGGTGATTTATCCAGCTCACAGGTATCTGAAACGGAAATCGAACTCAATTGGGTCGATGCCTCTGTTAATGAGGAAGGTTTTGCAATCGAAAGGAGGAAAAAAGACCAAGACTTCCAAGAGATAGCCCGAGTCGATCCCGATACGACCCGCTATTCCGATACTGAGGTTGAAGGGGAATCCTCCTATACTTACCGGGTCATAGCCTACAACCAATACGGAAACTCAGGTTACTCCAATGAAGCGGGCACAGCCCGACCGGGTAGCCCTGCAAGAGGGGGGGGTGGTGGTTGCTTTATCGCCACGGCGGCCTATGGCTCAAACCTCGGCGACAAAATCGATCTCCTCCGAGCCTTTCGGGATAGATACCTCATGGCTCATTTCATCGGCAAGAAATGGGTCCTCCTCTACTATCGATACAGTCCCCCCTTGGCCGGACTCTTAGCGGATCACCCCGTAATGAGGGGCGGGGTTCGCGTGATCCTCTTTCCCTTTGTTTCCATCAGCGCGGGGATGATTCAAACGACCACCTTCCACAAAGCGCTTATCTTCTGTTTCATCGTGAGTTTCCTATTGTGCATGGCCTTGCTGTACAAAGGGCGTAAGGCCGAAAAGTAGGTATCCTTTAATCGACCAGTCCCAATGCGATGAGCCGGCTCGTCGCCATCTCGCCCACCACCACGATGTCCTCCAGGGAGAGATATCCCTCCACCGATCTGTCGAAGAGGAGCTGAACCGTTGCCGGAAACTCCTCGTCTCCTTTCCAGATAATATAGGTCATGGGTATTCGGGGCAAAGCCGGCAACACGAAGGAAACATCCCCATATTCGGCCTTTCGTCCTCCCATCCGAAAGCCCGCATCGAGGAAGGCCTCAGGCGAGGAGCCGAAGACGGGTATGAGGGGCTCGACCGCTCTCCTAGCGAACACCCCGGCGTAGAGCATGCCCCCGGGAATCTCCTTGTATGGGATTAATCCCTGGGATAATGGCCTCCCATCGGCCCTGATCAGGTAGTGGAAGAGGATGATCTTGGTTACAAGGGATACCACCTTCTTGTCCGGAGAAGTAATGAGGAGATTCGGGAAATCGATGACGTATCGCGAATTGAAAAGGTTCAGTGAGATTCGCCCTTCTTTCCGATGGGCCCCTTTGTCGAAGTGGGCCCCAGCCTTTTCAGCCCTTTCCCTCAGATCAAGGCCCTTTATCTGCTGGCAGGCGAGTTCAAAGGCTTGCCGGTAGTATTTCCGTTTCTTTAGATTCGGTCTAATACCGAAGCTACCTTCCCCATCACGCATTGTTTTAGGCTTTTCTCCCCATCTTTCGAGGTTAGCTGGGCTCCTCTTACCTAGCAATTCGCCCTGAAGATGTCAACCCATATTTAACCGGAAACGTGCGATGCTACGGCGCCTGAATGAGAATCTACACTCTTCCCAACCCCATGACTGCAACGCCAGTTTCCCCTTACCTTTGCCCTCAACCTGGACCTTAACCTCACCTTTTAACAACAGCATCCCTTAACTGCAGAACTGCCACACCGCATATTCGGGTTGTTATTCTTCTCCATTTCTGATAGAAATTTGATGTGGGCGGGGGAACAGATGGAAGGAATTGGAAAGTCATCACTTCGCAGGGAAAGGCGGAGGCATAAGCGCTTCGAACTCTCTCTCGCTCTGGCTTACCAGTGGGGCATGACAAAGGGGACCCTTCGAACCGTTGATGTAAGCCTGGGCGGGGTTAAAATCCAAACGGATACTCCCATCCCCGTTGATGAGAGGTTAGATCTCATCATCCTCATCAAGAACGAAGCCGTCAAGCCGATGGGAAGGGTAGTCAGGTCAGCCCCGTCATCCAATCAAAGGTACGATGTCGGGATCTGTTTCGAAAACATTTCCCATGAATGCTTAATCCGACTTGACCGCTTTCTCCACGGGATCCCCCTAAAAGGTAAGCAAGGGAAGCGGGGACAAGCCCTTGATAAATCAGACCAAGAGAGCTTGGGATTGCAATCCATGGATTTGGATAGACTGAAGGCCAATTTTCTGAGATGGCTCCACAAGTCCTATCCTGCCGACTATCAGAGATATGCCCGTCGACCCGAAATTGGCGAGAACGAGATAAGGGATTTCCTGAAGAGCAAGGGGATCGATACGGTCAATATTCATTATCTGATGAAGTCAATGAGAGAATCTTCCTTGTTTGGCGGTGACGTCAAGGGTCAGATGGACGGTAAGTTGAATCCCTAAGGACGACGGGAAATTAATCGGCTATCCTTTTCAACCGGGCGGCGAAAAATCCATCCATGTCATGACGGTGGGTAAAGGAGCGGAAAAAACCGTCCTTCCCGGTCAGGGACTTCAAGCGCTGAGGTAAGATCCGGCTGAGATTTTCCACCTCGAACCCTCGATGTTCCCCCATGAACTCCGACACCACCTCCTCATTCTCCTCTCGCATCAGCGTGCATGTCCCATAGACCAGGCACCCCCCCTTTCTCACGGATTGGGCCACATGGTGCAAAATGGTCCTCTGAATTCCCCTGAAGGTCTGGATCTCTCCCTCCTTCCTATTCCACTTGATATCCGGGTTGCGCCAGAGGGTTCCCAGGCCGGAACAGGGAGGGTCGACAAGGATCCGGTCAAATTCCCCCTCGCTCCCCAATACCAAGGGTTTTGTGAGATCCCTCCTCAGGGTCGTAACGATGTCCACCCCCAGTCGATGGCAATTCTCCTTGAGAAGGGAGAGCCGACGAGCGCTGATATCTGCTGCATAGATCTTCCCCCTATTCTCCATGAGTTGGGCAAGATGGGTCGTCTTTCCCCCGGGAGCGGCACAGGCATCCAAAACCCGTTCCCCCGGCTTGGGATCCGTGATGTGCCCCACCAATTGTGAGGATTCGTCCTGGACCTGAAACCATCCCTCCCGAAAACGGGGAATCCGGGACAGAGGCACCGGGGGATCGATCAGAATCCCCTCAGGGGAGGACGGGCTCGGAATGGCTTGGGGAACTTCCATTCTTATTTCGGCGAGGAGCTTTGCTCGATCGGTCTTCAGGGTATTGGTTCGAAGGCTCAGGGGTGGAATTCGATTGTTTGTCTGGCAGAGCTCGATGGTTTCATCAATTCCCAGCTCTTGTGTCCACCGCTCGACTAACCACAAGGGATGGGAATGGCGCACCGAAATGGAAGGGGGATCTTTCGCGTCGGGCACCTCGATATCGAACCTTTGATCGGAAATCCTCCTCAGGACGGCGTTGACGAATCCCGCCGCCTCTTCCCTCCCCGACGCCTTCGCCATCTCAACCGATTCATTTACCGCCGCTGAGACGGGCACCTTATCCATAAAGAGAATTTGATAGAGCCCCAATCGAAGGACGTTGAGGATGAGCCTCTCCAACCTCTGGGGCTTGACTCTGGAAATACGCCCGATGATCCAATCTATCCGTTCCCTCCAACGCAACGTTCCGTAAACCACCTCGGTAATGAAGGCGTAATCCACCTGCTTAAGCCCTTGAAGCCTCTCAAACTTCCTCTCGATAAGAAGATCAAGGGGAAGGGTTTTCCCCTCCACCTCTACCAAGACGTCGAGGGCGATGCGGCGTGGGTTTTTTCTCTTCCTCTTTTCCAAGGATAGTCCGGGAAAAGGCAAATGATGAAAGGCTCTATAAGGTCATCTCCTCCAGCCTTCTATTCCTCTCCTGGATGGGCGGGTTAGTGCTGAAGAAGTTCATGAGCCCCCTCCCCCTGAGGGTGTTCACAATAAACAGGTGTGCTGTGGATGGATTTGCCTCCAGGGGGGTCCCTTTCGCTCCGGCATCCAACTTCCTCAAGGGATTGGCCGTGTTGGCCAATTCTCCGACGATTTCATATGATTCCGGAGCTTCCCCTGGAGCTACTTTCCGTGCCCGGTACATCTTCAGGATGATCTTATCGCTCAACCAATAGGTGATGAAATTGAATATACCCGCGATGATCAGGACATACGTAGTCCCGTTTTCCCCCCTAACACCCATCCCACGAGAGTTAATAGAACCGTCAAAAGCCCAAGGGAAAAATACGTCTTGAACTGATGCATGATAACCCTTTTCCCATTGGATAATCTCGACTGCCCTTAAGGGTCCGCCTCAAAGAGTAAAATAACCATTCCATAAGGCATATTCAAGCAGGCTTCATCCGGAGGTCCTCACCCAGTTGGGTACCCGCTGGAATTTCATTTCCGCTGAGGAATTCACGGATAGACATCCTCTTTCTGCCTTCCAGCTGCACCTCCTTGATCAGGAGATAGTCCCTTCCCGTGGTCACCCTAACCCCTTCCGGCCCCGACTGGACGACCTTCCCCGCCCGCTCCCTGACCTCCCCAGGGATGATTTTAGCGCCGAAAATTTTAAGCCTGGACCCCTTAAAATAGGTAAAAGCTCCGGGCCATGGGTTGAAGCCCCTGATCCGATTAAAGATATCGCGGGCACCTTGACCCCAGTCGATCAATCCATCCTCCTTCTTGAGGAGAGGGGCGTAGGTGGCCTTCCGGTGGTCTTGGGGAATTGGGCGCAGGGTTCCCCTATTCAACCCATCCAAAGCCTCCATGACGAGGCTTGCCCCCACATGGGCTAATGTATCATGGAGGCTCTGGGCCGTATCATCGTCCCCTATTTCCACCTCTTGCGCCAAGAGAATATCCCCCGTATCCATTCCCTCATCCATCCTAATGATCGTGATCCCCGTCTTCTTCTCTCCGCAAGCGATGGCCCATTGAATAGGGGCGGCCCCCCGATATTTTGGCAGCAGCGATCCGTGGACGTTGATACATCCGAGGAGAGGGATATCCAGTAAATCCCTGGTCAACATCCGTCCATAGGCCGCTACCACGATCAGATCTGGGGACATCCGGCTTACCCCCGCGATGAAGAATTCGTCCCTCGTCGTTTCGGGCTGCATGATGGGGAGACGAAGCCCTATTGCCAGCTCTTTGACCGGGGAAATTCCTACCTTTTTCCCCCTCCCTCTCGGTCTATCGGGCTGGGTAACCACACCGATTACTTCGTGCTCGCTCTCGTGAATAGCCCTCAGGATGGGCACAGCCATGGAAGGGGTTCCCATAAAGATCACCCTCATTTCGTCATTCCGCCTTCATCTTTGCCTTTTTCAGGCGTTTCTTGTACAGATCCCTCTTGATTCGGCTCATCCGATCGAGGATCACCCTTCCGTTGAGGTGATCGATCTCGTGTTGAAGGGCGATGGCAAGCATCCCCTCTCCCTCAATTTCAATCTCCCTCCCCCTCTTGTCCAAACCCCTGATCTTGATCCACTGCCTCCGCTTAATACCCTCAACGCATTCGGGCACGCTGAGACATCCCTCCTCGTGGAGGATCTCTTCCCCCTCGGAAACAACCTCGGGATTGACGATGGAGATCAGGGAAGCGGACGGATCGTAAGGGCGGACATCAACGACGATCACCCGCTTCGAGACTCCCACCTGAGGGGCCGCCAATCCGATTCCTCCGTTGGCGTACATCGTGTCAACCATATCCGAGATCAACTTCCGTATTTTCCCGTCTACCTTCTCGACTTCCTCTGCCCTCCGGGTCAAGGCGGGATTGGGATAGGTCAAGATCTCCAGTACCGCCATCAATACCTCCTTGTTCATCTATTCCCACCACATGATGAAGTCGTTTTACTCAATAGATGGAATACCATAATAAGAAAGAAGGGGAAGAGACCCATGCCGACCATTCATGAATTGGAGAGAAGCGCACAAAAAAAACTCTCGTTTACCAAATCCCACAGGTATGCAGGATAAAGGGGCTACCCGAAACAGAGGGGAACCCGGAGTGATTATACCCTCGGGATTATCCCCGATCCCTCGTTCTTCCCCCGGGGTGTGGTCTTTTGGCCCCGATTATCATATTGAGGAGGATTAACCCGATCCCTCCACAAATGGCCGAATCGGCAAAATTGAAGGCCGGCCAATGATGATCGTACCAATGAAAGTCCAAGAAATCGATAACTTGGCCTATCCAAACCCTATCCACCAAGTTCCCCGCAGCTCCGCCCAGGAGAAGGGAGAAGGCCAGGGCATGGAGGGTATCATTGTCACTGATCTTCCGGTAAATGAGAAGGATAGCGCCAATGGCCATCCCGGAAATGACAACAAAGAAGATGGTTCGCAGGGGATGGGCCCGGCCGGCCAGAAGTCCGAAGGCAGCCCCGGTATTCCTCACATGGGTAATATGAAAGAAATCCCTTATAATTTCGACGGATTGGAATTCATAAAGGGTTCGCTGCACATAGGCCTTGGTAATCTGATCGAAAAAGAAGACCCCGCAGAATACCACAAGCAAAATGAGGTATTTCTTTCTCAAGATGGGTTATTCCCCCCTAGAGTTTCGACACATCGACGGCAGATGGTCGGATGTCTGGCGTTTCGGCCTACCGATGTATCATATACCCAACAACGTCCACACTTTTCTCCCCCCGCTTTTTCCACCTCCACCCTCACCTCCTTGACATCCGCACCAGTTGAAAGGGTGACCTGGGACACGATAAAGATCCCCCTGAGCTGATCCTCGTATTGGGATATCAAGTCATGCAACCCCTTCGGTAAGGTAATGGAGACCTGAGCGTCCAGGGAGAGGCCGATGAGCTTCTCCCTCCTCGCCACCTCCAGGGCCTTTGAAACCTCCTCCCGCACCTGCCAAATTACCTCCCATCTCCGGGCCAGCTCCTCATCTATGAATTCATTCTTAACGGGGGAGAACTGCTGCAAATGAGCGCTCTCCCCTCCATCCCCCTGAAGATATCCCCAGACCTCCTCGGCGGTAAAGGAGAGAATAGGCGCCATCAATTTGACCAGGGTCATCAAGATCTCGTAAAGGGCTGTTTGGGCGGACTTCCTTTCGATGGACTGTGCTGGCAAGACGTAGAGCCGATCTTTCAAGATATCCAGATAGAGGGCGCTCATATCCACGGCACAAAAATTATTGATGCTATGGTAGATGATATGGAACTCGAACCGCTCATAGGCATCCAATGCCCGGGAAACCAGCTTCTGTAGACGATGAAGTGCCCATCGATCGAGCTCCATCAAATCCTTGTAGGCAACCATATCCTTCTCGGGATCGTAATCATAGATATTCCCCAGGATAAATCGACACGTATTTCTCACCCGCCTATAGGCTTCGCTGAGCCTGCGAAGGATCTCCTCCGAGAGCTTGATATCGTCCCGGTAATCCTCCGCGGCCACCCAAAGCCGCAATATCTCCGCCCCGTAATTTTCGATGACCTCACCGGGCACAATGACGTTTCCCGCGGATTTGGACATCTTCCTCCCTTCCCCATCCACTACGAAGCCGTGGGTTAATACACCTAAATAGGGGGCACGTCCCCGGGTGCCCGCCGAGGTCAATAGTGCACTATGGAACCACCCCCGATGCTGGTCACTCCCTTCGAGGTAGAGATCGGCCGGATATTTCAGGTAATCCCGTTTCTCCAAAACGGCGGCCCAGCTTACCCCGGAATCGAACCATACATCGATGATGTCGGACTCCTTTCGGAATGTGCTCCCATCACATTTGGGGCATCGGGTATCCTGAGGCAGGAGCGCCTCCGCCTCCTCCCGAAACCAGACATCCGAACCTTCCTTCTCGAATAAGTCGGCTACGAACTCTATGAGCTCCTCATTCACCAATACGTGCTCGCAAGACCTGCAGTAGAAGACCACTATGGGAACGCCCCACGATCTCTGGCGCGAGATACACCAATCGGGCCGGTTTTCCACCATGCCATAAATCCTATCCTTTCCCCAACGGGGTATCCACGTCACCTGCCCGATGTTCCGAAGCGCGGTCTCCCTGAGCCCTTTTGCCTCCATGGAGATGAACCACTGTTCGGTGGATCTGAAGATAACGGGATTTTTGCACCGCCAACAATGGGGATAGGAATGTTCCATCTCCTCTTCCTTAAGGAGGCATCCCACCTCATCCAGTTTTCTATTGACAGCGGCATTTGCGTCAAAGACGAATTGACCGCTGAAAAAGGGCACATCGGCAGCGAACCTCCCATCATCATCCACGGGGGAGTAGATGTCGAGGCCATACTTGAGGCCAACCTCATAGTCCTCTTGGCCGTGACCGGGTGCGGTGTGGACGCATCCCGTTCCTACATCCAGGGTCACGAAGTCAGCGAGAATTAATGGCGACTCCCTATCGACGAAGGGGTGGCGACATTTCATCCCCTCTGCCCTCGTGCCAAAGAACATCCCCAAAACTCGATATTCCCCGATCCCCAGGTTCCTCATCACATCTTCCAAGAGGGCCTTGGCGAGAATGAAGACCTCTTCACCGACCTCCACGGCCACATACTCGAACGAGGGGTGAAAGACGATGGCTAAATTGGCGGGAATGGTCCAAGGCGTCGTCGTCCATATCAACACGTGTACTTTCCTATCCTTCAAAGATGGCAGGATCTCCCCCGCATCTGATATCATGGGAAACTTCACATAGATGGAGGGTGAGCGGTGCATTTCATATTCGACTTCCGCCTCCGCCAAGGCAGTATGGCATGTGGTGCACCAATGAATAGGCTTCTTTCCCCTATAGAGGCTCCCATTTTTCGCAAATTTCCCGAACTCACGAACGATGCAGGCCGTGTATTTCGAATCCATGGTGAGATACGGATTGTCCCATTCCCCGAAAACCCCCAAGCGTTTGAACTCCTCCCTCTGGATACCAACGAATTTCTCGGCATATTCCCGACAGCGCCGCCTGATCTCAAGGGTGGAGAGTTTGGATTCTTTCCCACTCAAGCTTTTATCCACCTCATGTTCAACGGGTAAGCCATGGCAGTCCCAGCCTGGAACGTACTCGCTATCGTAGCCCGCCATAAATTTGGATTTTACGATGATGTCCTTCAGGATTTTGTTGAAGGCCGTCCCCATGTGGATATGTCCATTGGCGTAAGGAGGACCGTCGTGAAGGATATATTTCTCCCTATCTTTGGCGGACTCCCTCACCTTGTCGTAAATCCTTTTTCCCTCCCACTCCTTGAGTATGACCGGTTCCCTTTTGGGCAGGTCGGCCTTCATGGGAAAATCGGTCTTCGGCAAATTGAGGGTATCTCTGTAGTCCATCTATTCCTCCGACTCTCGACTCCTACCTTAACGGACATATGGACAAATTCGTTAAGTTACGTAAGGGCTTATTTTTCAAAGTTTTTACGTAACACAAAAAGGGCCTTAGTTCAAGACCCAATTTTTGCCTTGAAAGTGATCTGAAAGTATCCTATGTAAGGGGTAAATCCAATTTACGGATCTACCGAAAGGAGCATTGAACGATGGAAAGGGGTGGTGAGTTTCAAGAGTTGGGCCAGATCATGGACCGCCTGCGGGGAAGGGATGGATGCCCGTGGGATAAAAAGCAGACCTTTGAGAGCCTGAAAACCTTTCTCATCGAGGAGGTCTATGAGATCCTCGAGACCATCGATAAGGGCTCCCCCGTGGGGTTGAAGGAAGAGTTGGGGGACCTTTTAATGCACATTTTCTTTTTCGCCCAGATCTCGAAGGAAAGGGGCGAGTTCGACATCTACGATGTTGCACGATCGGCTGTTACCAAAATGATCGATCGACACCCCCATGTCTTCGGCGGAACCAAAGCATCTACCCCCGAGGAGGTCGAGGTCAGTTGGTCCGAATTGAAGCGGAGGGAGAAAGGCAAATCGGAGACCCTGCCCCTCCTCGATGATATCCCCCTGCAGCTCCCGGCGCTGCTGAGGGCCTACCGGCTCACCCAAAGGGCTTCAAGCGTCGGTTTCGACTGGAAGCATTCGGAAGAACTGTTCGAAAAGATCCACGAGGAATTGAGGGAGTTGGGAGAGGCAATTCGAGATGGGGACGGAAAGCGAATCGAGGCCGAGTATGGCGATCTCCTCTTCACCCTGGCCAATGTGGGGAGGTTTATCCAGACCAATCCCGAGGAGGCCCTGAGGAAGTGTACATCAAAATTCGTGACCCGCTTCCAGTATATGGAAAGGATACTCTCCAAAAGGAAAAAGAGCTTGAAAGAGACTTCCTTGCGGGAAATGGATCAGCTTTGGGAGGAGGCTAAGTCCTTCGATTCATAAGTTCGATGACGAACTTATTCAGACTTCGGCTGAGCTCAGTCGAAGCCCTCAGGACTTAGTGCTGCCCTCGGCCATGAGCAGTTCGGCCTTGAGACATGTCGACGAGCTCATGTCGAGTCGCTCACTGCCGAAAGGCTCGGGCCGAATGGAGTGAGCAATATTTTTGAAATAATTCGCCAAAATACGTGACCGTAATTGCGAATCGAAGCACTAAGGAATTGGAATCCCTCAACCCTCATACGAAAGCGATTCCACCACGTTGAGCACCAGGGCCGTGGCCGATCCGCGGTCCGCTGAAACGAGCAGTTGGGTCACGCTTGTCAAATGTTCAAATCTGGCTTGGTGACTTTCGTAATAAGTCAAAGTTTTCAACAACGTCCCCTTAACCGATAAGGTTGACAAGATAGAGAGGTTATAGGGGTCTCCAACAACAAAAACATCATCATGATGGTGAGGGTAGCAGAAGTTATCATCAACGACCAAGGTGGTGCTCCTAAAGGCGTGAAATAGGCCGATTATGGGACCGCATCTTTTTAATTTTACTCCAACTTCAGTTCTTTCAACGAATTGGACTGATCAATAATTGTATTAATTTGCTTTGATCCTAAGTCTGTATTTGATAAAATAACGGAAGTTAAGCCTTTGCAATCAGGGTATTTACTCTTATATAAGTCTGAGTGCTTATATGATATCAAAATAAGGTGCCAGGCTTATAATTTGACGCAACACTTGTGGAATATCTGTTATGAGTCATCTCCCAATCCCCTTCTTGTTGTCCCTCATCTCCCACTCGTATCGCCTGAAATCCTCCATGTCACTTCTCACCGCCTTCATGGGGCTATGGTAGCAGAGTAGAACGGTGTCTACAATAAAAAAGCAGGGCCGTTGCCAACCCTGCCCTCATGCTTGTGACCATGTGGCCGTCAAAGACGTTGATGGATTGCCCCCAAAATCTTTTCCGACCTGACTTTGTCGCCAAAGGTCCCCACCCGTACCGTGATCTTGCTTGATGATTCCGTAACCGCACGAATACCGATTGAAACGTATTTCCCGTCTGGGAATCGAGACTCGATTTTGGCTTTCAGCCCTCCCTTCACATCTGTATTGACAGGAAGTTCAAGGTCTTTCAGAGCTGCGATAGAAGCCGTGTGCACCTTCGAAAAAGAGGCATTAAGCTCTTCAACCATCTTCCCCTTGGTCCACAGAGCCGCTCCTGCACCGCCGGCAGCCCCAACTCCTACTAAAACTGCTCCAGCACATCCCGAAATCGCGATTGCTAGAGCCAATAAAAGTACCGCCTGTTTCCATCTCTTAAACATCTGTCACCTCCCCTAAGTAATGGAAAATTCACTTGTGCCTCATGGACCTATGGTAGCAGAGTTGAACAAGATTCACAAGAAAAAAGGCAGGGGTAAGTTTCTCGCATTTAGGCATGAGTTAATTTTTATCGACATTTTCCGCATGGTTCTCGGAATTTTTTTCGGATTTTTACTGCCAGAAATTAAGGCCGAGCAGAACGTCATATAATTTCGTTTAAGAAAACCTAACTACTTGATATATTTAGATTTTTATTTTGCCTAAGTAATAAGCAATTTGCTAACTTTTATAATTTTTTGAGCACTTAGATTGATTTGACAATAAGTGATCGACAACTTTTCCACAATTCTGTGGAAATCTAGGCTATGGGGTTAAGCAATAGAATATTCACGTCCACCTCATGGGCCTGTGGTAGCAAAGGGGCAAAAGATTCACAGGAAAAATTACTGCATTTCCGTCCATAAAATACATAATTCACCTTATTTATTGCTCGCTCAGGAAATGGTAGCGTTTAGACAGCTAGTAAGTCTTCCAGTAATCAAATAATTGGATCAAACAATAGGGAGGGCAATTGAAATGGCAAAACAAAAAATCATAAACGGGGTGAATGTTGAGCAGTTGTTGAGCACTATCGATACCATAAGAGACAAACCTGAAATTGCCAAGTTTAAATTTCGCGCAACCAATAAATGGGTCAATGGAGGCCATAATCGCACGGCCAGCAAAGATTTTTACGGTGCTGGTCAAGAAGACACATCTCGGCCGAATCCCCTTGTTTTCGAAGAGGATGAACCTCCCGTTCTCTTGGGCGAGAATCACGGGGCCAATCCTGTGGAGTATGCCCTGACCGCGTTGGCAGGTTGTCTCACCACATCCCTTATCTACCATGCAGCCGCTCGAGGGATCAAAATAGACGAAGTGGAATCCAAGTTAGAGGGCGATCTCGACCTTCATGGCTTCTTGGGATTGTCGGATAGTGTTAGAAATGGATATGAAAATATTCACGTGACTTTCAAAGTCAAAGCGGACGCACCAAAGGAACATCTGGAGGAGCTCATCGAGCTGGCTAAGAAGCGTTCGCCCGTATTCGATATCGTTACTAATTCAGTGCCGGTTTCGGTTAAGCTGGAACAATAGGGAACGAAAACAAGCATGTTATACGACCCAGCCAGGCTTACTGTTGATTGAATTAGGGGAAAAATAAAACGAAAAGATTAATAAGGGCCACACTAAAGGGGGATTGATTTTTTGGTGTTGGGATAAATAAAAACTGGCTGGGTGACGTCACCCATAAAAAAGCAACTCTGCCACGTTGAGCTGATATTCATTGGGATCGAGGGGCTTGGCGATAGTATGCCTGTTCTTTCCCGTCTTGTCGTCTATCTCCGCCAAATCGATAACTTCCCTTCCCTTGTACTCCCCATTCTGAAAATGGATGCGTAGTACCTTCGGCCGATCAATTACCTCCACATCTTTATTCGATGCCACTACAATGCCTATCTCCCCATCCTCAAGGGCCACGAGGGTTCCAACGGGATACAAACCGATCACATACACGAACAGCTTCACCAAGGTTGAGTCGAAATCTCTGCCGCCCCGTTCCAACAAGAGGCCCGTGGTCCGATCCGAAAAGACGGGGAAAAGCCGATACGAAGGAGATCGTACGAGGTTATCGTAAAAATCGCCAATGGCGAGGATCTTTCCGAAAAGCGTGAGTTCCCTCTTTGCGACCAACTTTGGGTACCCCGTCAGATCTTCTTTCATGTGGTGTTCAAAGGCCGTCTCGATCATCGTCGCTGTGGTCTCGCTCCAACCATTCGCCCCAATAATGGTCTCCACGCCGTAAATCGGATGCTTCTGTATTAGCCTCCACTCATCGTCGGTCACCTGGTCCGACTTACTCAGGATCGACTGGGGAATCCTGGCCTTCCCAATGTCGTGGCAGAGGCCTGCGATACCCAGTTGAACGAGACTTTTCTTAGGCAGTTCCAATTGGAGACCCAAAGCGATGGAATAGATGGCAACGTTCACGGAATGATTGTATATGTACTGGCCGTAGTCCTTGATCATGGCCAAACCTAAAAGAATAAACTCATCTTCCATGGAGAAGGCCACCATCTGTTGCATCAGCCTTTTGGTCTTCCTCATATTGAATGGCTTCCCCTCTCCCATATCTTCCATCATCTCCTGCACGATTCCAATTGCCGTAAAATAGAGCTCCCTCGCATAGCGCCTCCGCTCGGCCGTTTTTGGGAGAGCCTCCTCCTTTAACTCCAGCCTATCCGCGCTAATGGAATCAATCCCACGAGCGCTGAATTCCTTCATCAGGTAGAGGGGATTATTCTCATCCCCCTCCTTCAAGGCCACCAGGAGAAGAATAAACTCCATCAATTCCCTCTCATCCAAGGGATTACGGAACTCGAGCTTCCCGATCCGGTGCCCTATCAAATTCGTCATAAAGGATTTGAAAACGGCATGATCCTCCGGTTTACCCCGAATCCTCCGGCCGTTCAAGACGAGACCTCCATCGGTGATTTCTAAGACAATTCCCCCTTCGGAAAGGATCAATGGATTGATTAAACGGAGATACTGAGAGATGGATTGGCCCAGGGCAACGTTGTCGGTACCATGAACCTGGGCAGCCTTCGTGAGGCTATGGAGGTTAAGAATAAACTGGCTGGCCAGCTGCCTTCCCTCCACAACTGCTGGGGGAGGTTTCACCCAGTCGGGGGTAATGAATCGAATTTTCTCCTTATTCTCGTCCACCGTGCTAGACCCTAAGACAGTTCCAACAGTGCTCGACGACACGCTTCTCGCAGGGACTCGTCCCGCGATCCGGCGCCCATCTCGAGAACCTCTTTCGCTTCCTGTGTCCCTATCCTGACAAGGGTTTCAATGGCACAGGCACGGATCTCGTCGGCCTTAGCTCGTCCAAACCATTTTCTCCCCTCCATGAGTGAGTACAAGAGGGGAATGGAATGGTTCGATCGAATCATTCCAACCGCCCGAAAAAAGGCCTTGATCTCCTGCAATTCCTTCTTATAGAACTCTTTGGATAGCATTCTTTCCGTAAGGGGAGCCAAAGCCTTCTCTCCCATCCTTCCCAGGTTGAGGGCCGCGTTTCCCCTTATTCTGATATCCTTATCTTCTAGTGAGCGAATCATGTACTGCATCGCCTCGGATCCCCCGATGAGTCCCAGCGCCTGAAGGGCTTCCCTCCTCACCCGCACGTCCTCATGTTGAAGGGTTTTCCCAATGAGCGGAACGGCTTCCTTTCTTCCGATTCGTCCGAGTATATATGCGATATTACGAACGAGATACCACCTCTTATCATCGAGAAATGGTGCCATCAGCTCAATGCCATCCTTTCCCACCTTTGCTAGCGCATCACAGATGATCCTTCTCGGTTTTGAGCCGGTGAGATTGCCCAACAATTCACAGAGATGGGGGATGGAATTTCGCTGAAGGAGGAGGAAATAGTCGAAAGCGCCCTTTATGTCCGGAAATTCATTTCTTTTTAGCATGTTTCCGATGATTTCTATTCTCTCCGGCTCACCCGCCTCAATGATCGTCTTCTTGATGAGATCGCTCTGCCACTCCGAAGGCTTATAGGAATTCAGAAGGATGTAGAGCCGCTTCAGGATCTGGCTGGCCTGCTTAAAGTCCCCCCTGCCCAAGAGTGATTCGATAACTCGATTTATGAAGGGAACGAAGGCGTCAAACCCCTGAGGCTCGGTTTCCAGGGGCATAACCTCGAAGAGGGTCCCGATGGCATGAAAACAGAACTCGGGCTGGGTCTCGATGTCGACCCGTTCCTTTAGGGCCTTCTTCTCTTCAGGTTGAACCCGCAACTGATCCCTCGAAAACTCCAATCCATCCCCCTCTAACCGCTGATGAGGGAAACCTGCATCCAGTCCATGTTCCTCGATTAATTCCCTTTGCTGATAACCCGGTATGGGTACGGGGGTCAATGCCCTGCGAAAACCCTCCACATCCTCGGCAAATTCGATTGGGGATTCCCCCAGGGGATATTGGCTT
>JABAOH010033585.1_pt1 | contig 28080 bp, 17 predicted proteins | sample 7062181 | NCBI WGS metagenome assembly JABAOH01 (sample SAMN14538630, study PRJNA623070) | marine sediment metagenome | biome: marine biome [ENVO:00000428]; feature: marine pelagic biome [ENVO:01000023]; material: deep marine sediment [ENVO:00002113]; isolation source: pool of 5 deep marine...
ATTTTGAACATTTGAATTTTGGATTTGTTTCGGATTTCGTGCTTCGTGCTTCGAATTTAAATTCTTTGCACGTCATTCGAGACGTGACATGACAGTAGGGGCGGCTCTCTGTGACCGCCCTCAGATGTTCAGACAGGAAGAAGTCAGTGAGTCGTCGGAAAATTTGCTATTGACATCCGGGGAAGAATTTACTATAATTTGCCTTTAAATTTTTGGCATAGAAAAGGGAGAACTAAAATGAACCCAAAAAATATATATATAACTATATCTGTTGTTTTAGCTATAATGACGGTAATGCTGATGTCATCAGTGATTCACCTCTCACAGCAAAAAAAAGAAAACATCGAAACCATAGGCCGGCTCAACGATTCAGTGGCGCGGCTGCAAAACAATCTGGCTGCGTACGAGAAGGAAAAAGAGAAATTTGATTTTTACAAATTCAAGGATAATGTGTTTAACCTGAAGTACCCGGATTTTTCGCAGGTTGCCAGGATCGTGTACCAGAAGAGTAAGAAATATGGTTTTAGCCCCTATGTTATTATGGCAGTGATCCAGGTGGAAAGCAATTTCGATCAATACGCGGTTTCAACTGTCGGCGCCTGCGGCCTGATGCAGATCAACTTCCCGGTATGGAAGAATATATACGATATCAATTACAACAGGGTTTTTGAAAAAGAGTACAACATCGACCTGGGGTTGAAGATATTGAAACGCTATTATAAAAAAACCTCGGGTGACCTGTTAAAAGCGCTGTTCCACTACAACAACGGCTATAAATACAACAATGTTAAATACACGGCCAACGTGATCAAGACAAAGTTTTACACTCACGGAGAGGAACCCGAAGAGAAGAAGAAAATTTGAAGGCTTCCCCAAACGTTTGAAACAGGGACCTCTTCAATAAAATGTGGCAATTTCAAAAGTAGTCAATAAATTAATTGAACCTGGAAAGGAAGCCTTCCAGATGGCCCGAAGGGCCTGTTTTGCCCCCCCCACGCAGTGGGGCTATTTAGTGCCGAATAGGCGGTCGCCGGCATCTCCCAGTCCCGGTATGATGTATTCGTTTTCATCCAGGCATTCGTCAATACTGCCGGTGTAGATATCCACTTCCGGGTGAGCTTCTTCCACGGTTTTAATTCCCTCCGGGGAGGAAATAAGCGAAATCACGGTGATGGTATCAAACTCTTTTTCTTTTAAAGAATCAATGGTAGCTACAATAGAACGACCGGTAGCCAGCATGGGATCGATAACGTAGAAGTGGGGATCCTTCAGGTCCCGGGGTAGTTTCTCGTAATAGGGTACGGGTTGTTTGGTTTCCTGGTCCCTGTACATGCCCACGAACCCTACCCTGGCATAGGGAACCAGGCTGAGCATTCCATCCAGCATGCCCACGCCTGCCCTGAGAATGGGAATAATCACAATATCATTTTTGATTTTGCAGCCGATGGTCCCGGCCAGTGGAGTATTCACCGGTACTGGGGTGGTTTCCAGATGTCTCATGGCTTCGTAAGCAATTAGCATGGTTAGTTCGCTGGCAAGTTCGCGGAATAATTGCTGCGGGGTTGCTGCATCTCTGAGAATCGTTAGCTTATGCTTCACCAGTGGATGGGTATTTTCATGATACATCCAATACTCCTTTTTGCGAGCGTTTTAAATACTGATTTTTAAAATTTAATTATAAAACAAAAGTGAGATTTTGGCAAATAGTTGAAAAGGTCTCAGGCCAATTTTCCTCTCTCGAGGCGACAATCCAGCGTTTCCCCTGACTCCCACTCAACGCCATACTGAATCATCAAGTCGTCTATATACCTCCACCCGAATTTCTCTATCGGTAGTGTCGATGCACAAAGCAACTTTCCTTTATCCCACTCATTGATTTGGAGCAAAAGCTCAAGAAACACAAGAAGTGAAGAGGATACTTGAAACTGAACCGCGTTGATGCCCCATCGTTCCTGGCATATCAAATGGTCAGTTGCCCAAACAAGCGTATGAGAAACCCCACTTGATCTTTCAACCACTTCTACTGCCACAGTATCCACACCTTTAATGGTTATCTCTTGTCCCGGGATGACCAACTGCCGTTTGGCCTCATCCACTTCTCCGGCAAGGACTTCCATGATCTCACTGCGAAAGGCATATGAATAGAAAGCATTTTCTACTTTAACCCCGGGAATCAGACCAAAATTCCACAGTTCTTCATGGCCTACAAGTCTCGAATCCAGCCAATGACCGTTCATATGACTTTTAACTTCGTCAGATGGAGCGTTTTCGCCTTCAACTTCCTGGCCCTGTAGAATCCGGAACGTCGGGGACAGCATGATTTCATCGATAAGAGTTTCGGGGGACCAGCTCACACCGATCTCTTCTCCGGGGAGATTTGTCTGAAACTCGTCGTATTCATAAAGAAAAATGTCGAATTGTTCCCCTCCAGGAAAATAGTCGAGAATCATTTTGCGGGCGATAATTTCCACCATTCCAGGGTTTATACCGCAGCAAATAAGATGTGGTTTCTCATTTTCGGTTGCCTGGAATGTATAAGGCATCAGTCGGCTGTAACGATACTCTGCCTTTTGGAACATCATGCTGCAAGCGGTATCGATATAGGCGCCGCCGTACTGTGATACAATTATACGGATCCTGTAATTATCCGTACAAGAGCACAGGTTGACAAAAACAAAATCTCTTTTAACCCCCTCTAATACATTGGTAAGGAAATTTAAGTCCTGGACATCTCCTTTTAGAAACACGGCGCCCGGGATGATGGAGGTATCTTTATTTTGAATGTCAAGAATGATGATGTCTTCGAAGCCGGTTAAAAGCCTGGAACCAAGGATGCAAAAACCTTGCCCCATCGCACCAAAACCAGCCAGGATTAGCGTTCTGTATTTTTCCATAATTACCTCTTTACCTTACCACATCATCTGTGAATGGGGCCTGATTGCTTGTGAAAGTAAGTGATACCATAAATAAGAGGAAAATGCAACAGATAGATTTTTTTCGCTTGTCCTCTTTTTTTCCCAATTTTTCCTTGACTTTATTATTTTCTTTCTGGTATTATTTCCTTTATCAGAAACGATCTTCCTATCAATAAAACTATACCGTTCCTTTACAATGTGGACGCATATGATCATCTTTAGGCGTGCGGCCTTGCCAGGACCCCGGGGGAGGGAAGACAGATGCTTAGGAGAAAAACAAGACAATGAAAGTGAAAAACAGGATAGTGATCACGATTCAACTGTTGGCGCTGACCGCGGCGGTTTTCACTGGCTGCGCCTCCGGTATTAAAAGGACCCGGATGACCCGTTTCTATTTCGAGTATTCCCGGGGAAAATCCTTTCCCACCCACAGCGATGTTTCCATGAAATACGAAAACCACGATTTTACCTTCCACGATTTGTACCTGGAAGATGAATCCTTTTTCCCGGACGATTCCATTATTCCCAATGCGTTTATCAAACCCCTCCTGGAACTGAAATTAAACGACGCGAAAAAAGCCTTTACAGAACCTTATTACAATTACCGTTTTATCTATTTTCTTAAGAAAAACCCCCACATCGGTATCGGGTACGAGTTTACTCATTTGAAAGTGTTTTTACTGGATAAAAACCAACGGGTGCGAATGTCCGGTATATACAACGGGGCACCCATCGATCAAACGGTGACGGTTGGGGATTACCTGGATACATTCAGTGTCTCCCACGGTGTCAATCATGTGGGACTCCACCTGGTGTACCGGTGGATGTTGAAGAAAACTCCTGTCATTAAAGACGGCCGTTTGCAGCCTTATGTGGGTCTTTCTTTTGGTCCCACGATCTCCCACCTTGAATTAAACACCAAAGAAAACGGCGTGCCCCGAAAGAGAGCCTATTCTTTCCAATTCAGCTTGCGCAACTGGGGACTGGGTTTAGGTACGGGGGTAAGATATAAACCCTGGCGTCATTTCGGTTTTTACCTGGAATATAAACTTACCTATTCCTCTCTTCACAGCCTGCATTTCGATGAACTGGATAACACCAATGTCAGCCTGGACTTTTTTACCCATCACCTCCAGTGGGGAATGTCCCTGATGTTTTGAACTAAACTCTATATTGGGTTATAATAGCGACATGATAAAGAAAAAAAACGTAATGCGGTTTATTTTGTTTTTATGGTTATGTGTGGTGATTTCCGGGGCCGGGTTCTCTCCCCTGTGCGGGGAAGTGAGCTTTAAAGTGAATGATACCACCCATATCGGTATTGAAGCGCTGTTCCGCGCCCATATGCTGAATGACCAGCGCATCCAGTGGAGTGGACTGGAAACCACGTTCGGAGTGGAAGCGGTGTTTACCACCACTATTCAAAAAAAATTAAAATGGGGGACCCTTGGTGTTTCCACCCAGCTATTTATCAATCAACCGTTTAATAAAAATATCCTGGCGGATGAGAGCCGGCAAAAATACCTGCAAAATTTTGAGAGGGATACTGTTGAGGTGAAACAGCTTTATATCCGACTCACCCGCGGGAATTTCACCGTCAGCCTGGGAAAACATCTCAGCATTTTCGGTAACGATTGCACCGTCGGTTTTAGCAATGCTTTTTTTGATTATCCTTTTATCCGTAATGAAGCGATTCTTAACTTTGAAACCGGTCTTGTTGTCAGTTACACTCCCGGGATATTCACGTTTGATATAGCTGTGGTCAACGGTAGTGAGAACATGGATACCAATTCCAGTAAAGGTGGTATGGTACGTATTGGCTTAAAGGGTAAAAACTGGGGTCTGGGCATCTCGGCCAAAGCCCAGGACGGTATCGGCTCAGAGTGGCAGAAGCAGTATAAAAATCATGCCGGTGTGGACGTTATGTTTAAAATAGGGGCCTTCCGCATCGCTTCTGAAGTGATCTACGATGAATATGGGTTCCACCGTCAATATGAGATTGATGATGTGTTTTGGGGCCGCAGTTACTATTACCGCGATATTTTCTACAAACATAAAACCCCTATTACCGGTATAGGGGGTTACCTGGACCTCCAGTACGAAACCGCGAAATTCTTCCTGGAAGTGAACTATGGTGAATATTATCCCAAAGAGATCGGTCATCTTTACCACGATGACCCCATCAAGCGGGCCATTGTCAAATTAAGGCTAAAGCTGGCAACCGGATTTCATGCGTTCGCTGTAGGGCTTTTCGAGAACGAACGGGAAAAGGAACCCCTGTTTAAGGGTGCCTCGGATTACGGTTTTTTATTGGGGTTCCAATATTCTCTTTAACCCTGAAAATTTTATGAAAAGCTTTCGCGCGGGTCCAGCCCCTCGGCGAGGGGAGCCTAAGCAGGCCCTGCGGGTCATCTCGAAGGTTTCCTAAAATGAATACAATCGCCAAAAGGTGTATCAAATGGCTGAAGCTATATTCATTCATGGGAATCTGCCTTTTTGACGAGTGGGGAAACCTTCAACTTACTTACCTTACTCACCTTACTCAACTAAATTGGCCCCCTGGCCGTCGGAGATAAAAGGAGCAGGAGATAACCACATGTCATTGTATGATAATATTGCCGAATTTTACGACGAAATATTTCCTTTAAAAGAGACGCGGTTGTCATTTGTTGATTCTTTTCTCAGCAAAAATGACCTGACGGTTCTCGATATCGGGTGTGCAACCGGCGAGCTGGCACTGGCACTTTCGAGAAAAGGGCATCATGTGATGGGCATTGACCTGGATGGCAAAATGGTAAAGCTGGCCAGGCAGAAAACAAAAAAAACGGGATTAAAAGCTGAATTTTTTATAAAGGATATGGCAAAAATAGGGATTGATTTTCCTTCTGCCTATTTTGATGTGGTTCTTTGCCTGGGAAACACCCTGGTTCACCTGGAAAGCCTTAAAAAGATTGAACAATTTCTTATCGCCATTGGTAAGGTTCTAAAAATGGGGGGCATGGTAATCATCCAGATCGTAAATTATGACCGTATTTTGTCCGATGGAATCAAAGAACTGCCTTTATTAGAAAACGAAAAATTTATATTTCGCAGAGAATATCATGACAACGGGGCTGCGCATCTAATTCATTTTCTTACTTATTTGACGTTAAAGGAGAGCGGCCAGGTCATAAAAAACAGTGAGACACTTTATCCGTTGACCTTCAGGGAATTAAACCATGCCCTGATGGATGCGGGGTTTTCTGATTTTCAATTTTTTGGAAATGAAAATAAAACGGCTTATGAAAAGAAGAGTCCGGCTCTGATTGTTATTGGAAAAAAGGTGGATTAACTTGCCTGATCCCTTTATTTCTTTTTTTTAAGTTGAAGACATTGCCATTTTGGCAATAGTGCTTGCAACGTTGGGACTATTGGGATTTACATCTAAAATTCGTTTTTTAGGTAATATTACTAAGTCCATATCTTCCATTGGAATTGCACCTAAAAGTATTTGGTCTCCCATAACCAATGCCCCGGCAAACCCCACCCGGTTTTTAAACCTGATTTCTATAGGGCCGACATATGGCACCAGCTTTTTTCCTCCATCTGCCAATGTTACTTCTTTTTTATCTATCTCTTCCAGTTTTAATTGTATTTTTACGTGTTCCGGTATACAGAGATGAACCGCTCCCGAATCGGCGAGAGCTTCAACTTCTAAAGGGGTAAGCTCTTCTTTCCTGGGATTTTTAAGTATTACTTTTGCATTTACTATGCCCATTTATTTCCTCCTTTTTCCTTGTCCCGGTGTATTTTCATCATTTCCGCATGGTGGCATGTATAAATCCTAACACAAAACAGGGGATTAAGCAAGATTCAAAATCTACGATTTACGGGACAGTCAGTCATGATGGCGCCCGCCCTCGCCCGGAGACGCATGAAAATTCAGCCACAAAGGCACGAAGACACAAAGGATTCATTAATATTAAAACCTTTTGTGTTACTTTGTGTCCTGGTGTCTTCGCGGCTAATTTCATGGTAGGCAAAAAAACCATTCTGCCAGGTGGATTATTGGCAATCGGACATCCGATCGTCATTCCGCAGGGTGGATTATTGACAATCTGGTGTCCGATTGTCGTTCCGCCGATTGGATTATTGACGATCCGGCGTCCGATTGTCATTCCGCCAGGTGGATTTTTGACGATCGGAGTTACTTTTGTCGTTCTGCTGTGTGGATTTTTAACAATCTGACCTCCGATCGTTATTCCGCCGGGTGGATTATTGACAATCTGGCGTCCGATTGTCGTTTTTCCGGTTGGATTATTGACAATCGGAGCTTCGATTATCATTTTTCCGGGTGGATTTTTAACGATCGGAGTTCCTTTTATCGTTCCGCTTGTTGGATTATTGACGATGTAACGTTACATCGTCGTTCCGCCGCCTGGATTATTGACAATGTAAGCCTGCATCGTCGATATCAGCCAAATCAACCGGTTAAATTATTTATTTCACCAGTGAAAACGTCAATTTCACCTGTTGTAATGTCGATATTACCGGTTGGAATGAAAAATCTACCGGTAGAAATGACAAATCGACCGGTAGAAATGTTAAATCGACCGGTAGAATTTTAAAATCTACCGGTAGAAATGGTGAATCTACCGAAGGCACAATCCAAAAATTCGGCATCGATGGTAGAGACGCAAAATATTGCGTCTCTACAATCACAATCCCTGTTATTACGATCAAATCATCCTTTAAGAGAATTAATCCAATGCTCCGGGGGGGACTGTTTGGAATTTTGGTCATTGTAATTTGGAATTTGTAATTTTTCTTACTTCTTCCTCTTCTTCTCCAATTCTGCCAATGCTTTTTCCTGTTCTTCTGTGGGGATGCCCATGGTTTTATTGATTTGAATGGATTTTTGCCACAGTTGGGCCTGTTTTTTATATTCTTTTTTTTCTTCATAAATCAGGCCCTGGTTCCACCAGGTTCGAGCCAACCCTGCCCGGTCGCCCAATTCTTCACAGATCGTTTCCTGTTTTTTGTGAAGGGCCATGGCCTCGTCCAATTGACCCCGTGAGTAAAAAATATTTCCCTGGTTGCCAAAGCAGGCCGCCAACCCCGCCCGGTCGCCCAATTCTTCTTTAATCTTTTCCTCTTTTTTGAGAAAGGCCATGGCCTTGTCCAATTGGCCCAAACTACGGAGGATCAGTGCACCATGACCATAAACAACTCGTAACGCCCATTTATCCTCCGGGAACAATTCCTCCACCCCTTTAGCCAGACGAAGGTAAAAATCACCATAACCGCGATAGGTACAAAACTCAAATAATCTATAAAGCCACCGAATCAACCGTTTATCTTTGCTTTCCTTTGCCAATAAAAAGGCCTCTTCCAGTTGCAAATAATATCTCTCTTTGATACCGAAATGTACCGATTCATCCGTAAACATATCATGAACTAGTTGAATAAACTCCTCTTTAAAACCTTTGCCAAAACGTCGCTGCACCAGCTCCCGTACCAACTGGTGCAGCTCATAGGCCCGGTTCCCATCAACCTCCCGTCGCTCACACCAGGAAAAGGCAAAGAGTTGTTCCAGCTTTTCTTCAATATCTTCGCTGCCTGCCAATTCTTGTAAAAAATCCAGCGGCACCGGGCTGGGACTGCACACGGCCAGGTATTCGAGGGTTACAATTAGTTCCGGTGTTAACAGCGGCGAAGCGAGGTCGAATGTGGATTCAATGGTTAACTCATCGGTCTCTGCCGCGGCCCGGCCTTTGCGCAGTATTTCCAGGCGGTCTTCGTTTTCCAGCTTCTCCCACAGCCTGGACGCGGGGTACCGGGGACCGAATAACATTAATGAAACCGCCTGGCGCAGCGCAATGGGTAAAAACCCCAGGTTCCGCGTAATCTCAAGATACATTTCCTTTTCTTCCGTACAATACCCGGACCCCAACATCTTTTTGAAAAGGGCCAGGGCCTCCCCCGGCGTGAACTTCTCCAGCGGTATCTCATGCAATTCCATCCCGGGAAATTGCAGGCGAATCCGGTTATGCATTTCCCGGCTGCGGGTGGTGACCAGGATTGCCGAACAGGTTTCATCCGGCAGCATGTATTTCAAATCTTTCCACTTCACAGCATTGTCCAGTATCATCAATACATCACGGTCTTTTAATAAAGCGGTCACCAGGCGTTGGGCCGTTTCCGCATCGGGTGGTTCTTCCACTTTTACTTTTAATTGACCGGCCAAATGCATGGCAAAAGACATGGGCGTGTGCTCATCCACTCGAATAGGCCCCAGGACCCCATCCTTAAACAAAGAGGAAAACTGTTTGGCGGCTTCGATGGCCAGCGTGGTTTTACCCACACCGCCAGCTCCGTCGATATTGAACAACCGGCCCGTAATCATCTGCACGCTGCCGGTACAGGTGCTCCTGTCTTTTTCCAGGTTCTCCCGGATTTGTTTTAGTTCCTTTTCCCGGCCTACGAACGGGATACCATGATCAACTTTTGCAGCCGCAGGCTCAACCACCGCCGGTTCAGTCAATTTCTCCAATATTTCCTCGATCTGGTCGAAATCCGTAATCCATATGGGAGTAATACCGGCTTCCGATAACCTCCGGTTCAATTCCACCACTCCCTCTTGTTTTTCCGGCCTGGGCATAATGGCAAAATGGGGCCGCATGCGCCGCAAACTCTCCATGATCATGATGATACGGTCCCGGAGCAACGAGCAGCCGATAAATAATACCGAACTATTGGTAAATACCCGTTTTAAAAAACCGGGCAGGGGCGCTTTGGGGTCAAAACCTGCCGGGTCACGGTAAATTTCCGCATACTGCTTAGATGACAGCACTATGGAAGAAACGTCTTGCAGGTCGCCGTGAATCTTCAGCAGAGCGTTTTTATCCATGTAGGTAAACCACTTTTCCAATTCTTCGCCTTGATACCCGCAGCACACGTTGACATGAGTACCAAAGGCGTTATTTTCGATGAGGCAGTCGAAATTGGTGGTGATTTTGAGCCCGGGAAAGGCGCGGTGCAATAGATCGAATTTTTTCTTCATTTCCGGCAGCAGGGGTTTATGAAAATGGGTTTTCATTTCTTCTTCGAACTTGCGCCTGCCGGATTTTTGCACCAGGAAATCCGCCATGTCCTCAAAACGATTATCCTGATTACTGTTTTTCAATTGCAGGTAATGGGTTTCGTCTTCTGGCAGGAGAAACTCGCCTTTTAACCCTTGAAAGAAAAAAAAGTACCTGGCACCTTCGATTCCGCACCTGTTATCGGTGGGATATCCATTCTTCTTTTCGGTATGATTTCAGCCATTGGAGTTAAGAATATGGTGGATCATAAAGTGAATTTTGCTGACCCGAAGATTCTGATTATATCTGCGGCAATGTTGGTGTTTGGGCTGGGTGGAGCAACTTTCGCCTGGGGAAAATTTGAGTTAAGCGGATTGGGTTTGGCTGCAATAATCGGTATCTTGCTGAACTTAATATTGAATTTTAAATCGATATTTACCAGGACTGCGTCACCCAATTCACTAAAAAAATTTCTGCCTTTCTATTGAAATTCTTGCTTGTTTCCTTTAAAATACTTCCATGTTAACTAAAAGACCTGAAATTACACGTACACGTAGTATGCCGGCGAGAACAAACTGGGGAAAAAACCCATTGGAACCGCCTAAGAAAATTGTAGACCAATTCATGAAATTCTGGTACTGGTATATCACCCGCCGTGATAAAAATTCAGAGATTACCTTTATGAATTACGGCTTTTCAAACCATATAGAATTGGATTTAAACGAGAAAGACGAATTTAACCGTTATCATATCCAACTGTATGACTATATTACCGGTTACCTGGATATCGAAGGCCTTGATGTGCTGGAAGTAGGTTCGGGAAGAGGAGGCGGAGCCGAATATATTACCCGCTCCTTCAAACCCAGGTCATATAAAGGTGTCGACCTGAATAAAAGTGCTGTAAAATTTTGTAATAAATTTTATTCCCTTAAAGGGTTGTCATTTACACACGGCAATGCCCTTAACCTCCCTTTTGAAAACAACAGCTTTGATGTGGTCATTAATGTTGAATCATCCCATAGGTACCCGAATGTGGATAAGTTTCTAAAGGAAATACACAGGGTCCTGAGACCACGGGGGTATTTCCTGTTCACCGATTTCCGGGACGATTATTTGATCGACCGGCTGCACCATCAATTGCGCAATTCAAAAATGGAAATCAAAAAAAGGGAATTCATTACCCCCTATGTTGTTAAAGCACTTGAACTTGACCATGACCGCAAGGAGACGTTGATAAAACGCCTTTCTCCTCCGGTCTTTCGTCCTATAGCCAGGGATTTCTCCGGGATAAAAGGGACCCGCATGTACAGGTGGTTTAAAGCAGGGAAAGTGGAATACCTGTACTATGTAATGCAAAAGTAACATAAATAAAAGACGAAACCACAGATTACACAGATTACACAGATTACGCAGATTTTTTATACCTTTTTTATAATCTGTGTAAAGCGGCGTAATCTGTTGTTTTTTTCACAGCAGTTCCTCATGACAGCGAGTTCTCGCCCGGAGACAATGAAACCGAAAAGCTTGAAGGCTTCCCCAAACGCTTTGAACAACTATTTCCGTTTAAACAAGCATCTATTTCAAACGTGGTTATTTATCTGGTTGATTCAGGTAAGGAAGCCTTAAAGATGGCGCGGATGCGCCTTCTGCGGCTCCCCTCGCCGAGGGGTTTTACAGCAGGCCGGGGCCAATTGAACGAACCGGGCGAATGTAACCGTAATTGGGAAAATCCAGGTATACATTACCTTCCTTAAAATCCACCAACCATACGCGATTATCATCTGTTCCATCACCAGTATAAATACACTGCTGCTCCTGGGAAAACCCGGGGTCAATATAAAATGAAGATTTATTCTTTCTTTTTTGAAGAAGAGAGGCAGCCTCTTCAAGGGTGGGTAACCTCCAATCTGAAAATCCTGCATAACCGGATTCATTCAATTCTCTCAACCATTCATTTGCTCGTTCCAGGCTCATAAACCCGGGAGAACCGGCAGGATGCCACATCAAACCCGCAGCGGCATCAATGACCACCGGGGCAGAGGAAAAGAATTTTAACTCGAACTTATGTTTAAAGCTGCCGTTTTTATTCCAATTGGAATCAAAAAAACCTTTCTCTTTTATCAATTTGATTACTTCGGTTTTACTCAGCCTATGACAAGGTTCAGGACGAAGTTTTTCCGGGAATTTAATATTACGACTTTCTTCGACATCGGCAGGCGTTAATCTATCTTTCTCCAAAAGAAATACACTGCCGCTGTCAACCGGTATTGTTTCACTATCCTCTCCTCTTGTTGGCCCCCCGTTTTCTTTTTTTAGATACGTCTTAATGTTATTTAATTCCTTCAATACCTCTCCCATGTCTTTGTATCTTTCGGTTTTATTCTTTTGCAGGCATTTCATAACAAAATTTTTACTCAGAGCTGAAACATGATTTATATTTTGTTCCGAAGGTTTTTCCTGTGGGTTTCTGATTTTTTCTTTATCGGTGCCAAATGGGTATTCCCCGGAAAGGAGGTGATACATGGTGGCTCCCAGGCTCCAGATGTCTGTCTGTTCATTCTCCTTGCCATAATTTCTTGATAACTGCTCCGGTGCCATATAAGGCAGTGTCCCCCTCGCATATCCCCCCTGGAGCCGGGCTCTTACTAATTCGCCTATCATTTTGGATATGGAAAAATCCAGTATTTTTGTCTCTCCCTCCCTGGTAATCATGATGTTCCTGGGCTTTAAGTCCAGGTGAATGACTCCCCGCCGATGTATTTCCTTCAGACCTTTTGATACCTGTATCATATACTCGATGACGTCGTACTCTTTAAGCCTTTTGCCGGCGGTGGCTTTTAAAACCTGGTATAAATTCTTACCATCGATATATTCCATGACTAAAAAATACCTTCCCCTGTCCTCCAGGAGATCATAAACCCGTATCACATTGGGATGCGAAATCTTTTTGGCAATATTAATTTCCGTTCTTAAATGTGCCAATGCTTCGCTGCCATATACCACATGGGGAACAGTTTTAATAGCTTTATATTCTCTCTCAAGACGGTCATAGACTTTATAAATCTCTGCCATACCTCCCTTATCAAGCGCTTTCACCACTTTATATTTCTTCCCTATGGTCTCATCCTCATTTACATCCGCTAGTGCTTGTATGCTGCTTTCTCCCGGGGGGGAACCGGGCCCGGACTCTATTTCTTTTTCATTATTCATTATGTTTCATTCCCTGCTGAATCTCTTAATTTCCCGGCAATAAAAGGGTCCAAAATCTTGAAAGAGTCCCGGTACCGGGATATCTCACCCTTTTCCATGAATCCTAAAAACCGTTCCAGGTTATCCAGGATGGTTTTAAACATTTGTAAAAAATCCTCCACGTTTTCAGGTAGGGGTAAATTTTCTTCTTTCCATAACCTGGAAAATTCCACCTGCTGCCATTTTTGCATCAATGTGCCCAAAAAATCATTATTAAATTTCTCTTTCAATTTCCAGCCGGCCCCGGATAACTCATCGCTGCTTCCGTTAAAATCCTGCCGCAGTGCCCAAACCTTGATCAAAAAAGCTCTTAGTTTATCGGAGTATGCGGCAGTGGTTTTGTCTTTAAAATGTTCAAGCTCATCGAGATCCGGACCTTCAGGGTCCCTATAAGGTTCTATGCTAAATTTTCTGAGAATACCGGTGCTTGTATGGTAAAATTTCCTTAAGAGCCGAAGGATTTCATCCCAGTTCATATCTATCTTTATTTTTTCAAATTTGCCGGAAAAACTACTGCTTAAGCTTTCCAGTTCTTTTAAATCTTCCTGCAATTCACTCATCTTCCAGGTATCCTGGTTTTTATACCGCGTGAACGTCTCTTCAACCTCTTGATACTTGCCCATAAGCTCCGCCAGCAGGTCATGTTTTTTCCGGTAATATTTGAATTCGTCATCATGAGGAATACGAAAACCAAAATCCTGTATTTCCTGCTGGTTGATGGTACCGGAGCAAAACCGTTCTTCCAGCAAATGGTATTGCTCTTCCAGGGTGTCATGAGCCTTGTCCAATGGAGCTTCTCCAAACGCATCCTCCAGATCTCCGTAGGCAGACCGGTAAAGGTCTACATATATTTGCCACATGCCGAAGCGGTTCAAATAATCAAGAAACGCATGATATAAAGCCCTGGCCGCTTCCCTGGTTTTAATATATTCAATAAAAGCCTTGCCGGTATATTTCCCCTTGATCACCATGATATAAGCAAATAGATCGCTGTCCTTTAAATATTTTTCAAATATACCGGCGTGTTTTTCCAGGTCCCAGGGGGGAAGATTAAAAAGTTCTTCTTTTAAAAGGGTTTCATACTGGTTAAACATTCCCCGGTATTGGGACTGATTTTCAGCGGTTACCAGAAGGGGACAAAGATGTTCAAAAAAATAGAGCCAATTGCTTTCATGCCACTGGCGTTTGTGCAAGTGCTCATTAAAATATATAACTGCTTCCAACTGGTCATTGAGGACCTTTTCAAAGGATTTTGTCGATTCCTTAAGGCTGCGGGCTTCGGTATACTGTTGGGAATGGATCAATTGCAGGACGCGGCCCAGGGCACTGATCTTATCCACTCGCTCCCGCCTGGCTTCTAACAGTTTTTTAATATCATCAAAATCACCATGGATGTCCGCCTTATGTTCCTGGATGAAGAGAAATCGCTCATGAAATCGGTCTATTTTCTCAAATTCTCCCGGAGAGGGCAGTTGATAAAACCTGGTGACAATTTCTTCCATCCCGGATAGTTCTTCATCTATTTTCCTGCGAATCTTGCCAATGGTTTCTTCCAGGTCATCCACTACCGCAGCGGATATGCTGCTTCGGAAAATAAAATTCTGATTTCGATACTGCTTCATGGTTTCCAGTAGACCCTCCATCAAAGGAAGGGGCTCGTTGTTTTCCGGCTGGTTGAGAAAGCGGATGCTTTCATAAAACCGGTCCCCCAGGCTTACTTTTTCTGCCACTTCCCCTAACAGGTCAACTTGTGGTTCGGCTTTATGGCCGGGGGCACCCTGGAAAATCAACCGGTTTAATGCTTTAACCCTTTCTTTTAGATTGAAGAGAAATTTAATATTGTCGTGCAATTTCACCAGACGCAGGAGCTCTCTGGCAATGGCTCTCATTCGCTCCTGGTACTTTCTAATATTTAACGACACCCTGAACTCACTCCCCTGTAATATTTTTCTTGATTCTTCTTCCAGCACATCCAGTACATCATCGAGTTTTCCCAAAATATCCAGTGCTTCGGATATCATATCCCGGGTTTTTTTATGTTTACCTTCCAATTCCCTGAATAACGTACTTTTATATACCACTTCACCGTATTCGGTTCGTTTGATTTCAATATCCTTGCCGACATCATCTATTTTATTGAGAAGGTTCTTCAGGCTTTCACTGTCCTCGGCTTTGGGTATGGTGTCCAATATATAGGAGTTTTCACACAATTTTCTCAGGGAGTTCAGGTGGGACTGCACATACGATTCAATATCCGGGATATCCAATTGACTGATCACTGTGGCTTCCAATTCATCCACTGCCTCTCCCAGGTTATCCAGGTCGCCTTCCTCGAAAACTTTTTCCAGGCCCTTATCAATAGAATCCTTTATTTGATCCGACAAATGGCTTTTATATGTCACCCATTCCTCCGGCAGGTCCGGGAACATGTCTTTAGAGTTCTTTTCCACCTCATCAACGACTTTAAAGGCATCGGCAGGTCCCTGGCGGTCTTTTACCAGGTTCATTATCCTGGCATAATAATCCGCTGCCAATTCATCCAATTCTTCCCGGTCATTATCATCACCATATTCATTACAATGATCATATAAATATTTAATATTGTCCCGGTCATTTATACATTGATTCATTAAGTCAAACGGATCTTCCAAATCTTCTTGTTCGATTACTCTCCGCAGCTTACCCTTCTGGCGAATCCAATCCCGGCCTGATTCAATTTTTTTCTTGCATTGGTCTAGGAAATGAATAAATTCATCCGAATAGTCATCCGCTTCTATTTTTATATCCTTTATATAACCGGAACCTTCAAACCAATGCTTTTCTTTGATTAACCCGATTAGTTCATCCCGGATGGCTTGTTCTTTACGCTCCCGCTTCTTTTGCCGAACCTCCTTGTCTATCCCGGCCAGGTAATCTTCTATCGTTAAACTTCCTCCGGCTTCTCCATACGTCTCCCTGATCAGGTCGATGATCTTACCGGCATTACCTGCTAGATTATCTCTATCACAGTCATTTAACCGGTACCATCCGCTTAGGCGGTCCCCCCATCTATCCTCGAGGTACAGCACCAGCGGTAAAGGTTTGATTCTTTTTTCGTATTTCTCAAGAGCACGCTTCCAGGTCTCAAATTCCAGGTCAGGAAAATATTCGTAAAAGGGAAACGATACAGCCCCATTTTCACCATTATCATTTATGATTGCCATTGAAATTTACCTCCTGCCTATCATCGACTCCCGGACCGTTTTTTTCTAGTCAACGGACTTCATAATAACCGGGGAATAAAATATCAACCGTGATTCACAGATTCTTTCCCCGTTATCCACCAGCCCCAATCGATCCACGTAAACAATCATTTTACTGCCGGTATCCTGGTTCAGCCTCTCCTGTGCGGCATTTATCTTCTCATTGGTTTTTATATGATGCATGATTTCCCGGTAAAAGGTAACATGCTCTACTGCTTCTTTGACCGTACCATCTTTCACCAGGTCTTCGTTTATTATTTGCATGGGCTTGTAGGGGTCCACACGGTAACCCAGGGAATTCTCCAGCACCTCAACGGCATTCCTGGCACTATAATTTAATACGGTCCACAGGTCCTCCAGTGTCTCGCCAAAATAAACCTTTAAGAACCCGACCCAGCGCAGCAGCGGCTCCCAAATCTGTCCCCAATGCTGCTTGTTGATAATCTGCCTCAATTTATCTTCGCTTACGTTTTTTAATCCCTGCAAGTCCACTTCTTCCTTGAAATAGCTGTCATAAATGGTTTTACCTTTCCTGTTATAAAAGGGAATAATGGAATCCTCCAGTTTGCTTTTGATTGATTCCAGGAACCGCCAATACCATTTATCTTTGTGGGATTTTTCCAGCACTAACAGGTCATCGAACAGGGCAACGGCACACTTGCGATATTTTTCGCTGAATCCGGGTTCCCCTTCAATCCGTTTGATCACTTCAAGGGCATCCCGGGCGGAAATATTTAAATACAAATTCTTGTTAATATAGTTAATGAGCGCTCCCAATTTTTCAGAATCATCGGAAAACCACGGCATTTTTCCCAACCGGGATACCGAGTTCTCTATACTGCCGGAATAAACCTTTAAATTTTTATTATGGTCCTCTACTACTTTTGAAAGGCCGGTTTTGAATTTTTCCATGGTTGAATCCGCATCACTTTGCATTTCAGCCGCGGTCTCTTCCTGTTTTTTCAGCAGGTCTTGCTGCTGCCCCAGGAGACCGGTAAAGTCTTTTTTGAATTTTTCTACATTTACGTCTGCATCATTTTGCATTTCATCCACTACTTTTTTTTGTTTTTCCAGCAGTCCGCTTTGCTGGTCAAAGAGGACCGCAAAATCTTTCTTGTATTTTTCCACGTATGAATCAGCATTATTTTGCATTTCAAATAAAATTTCCCGCAGGTTATTGTTTTGTTTTTCAAATATATCCTTCTGCCGGTCCAGGAGGGCCGCAAAATCTGTTTTGAATTTCTCCAGTGTCGAATCCGTATCATCCTGCATCTTAGCCGCAGCCTCCTTTTGTTTCTCCACCAGGCCGGTTTGCTGTTCAAGAAGAATGGCAAAACTTCCTTTAAACTTTTCCACTGCACTGGCAGTGGGCTTTTCAATTTTCGCTGCGGCCGACAGCAAAACATTATCTAACTGGTCAACCTTCTGGTTGATCTTTTCATCCAGCTTATTTCCCACGGTTGAATATTCTATTTCCAGCTTCTCCATGACTCGTTTAAGGGTTTCCTGTATGATCTCCTGGATCCGTTTATTTCTTTCCTCCAATCGCTGCTCCTGGTCCATCAAGATTTTAGAGGTTTCCTGGTCCAGGTTATTTATCGATGTTTTCAAGGAATCCCGCAGCATATCGCTCATCTTTTGCATTTCCCTGGCTCTCATGCGCTGGTTCTCATCCCGGGAGTCCAATCTCCCGGATAATTCCAGTTGTATTTCCGAAGCAGCCTCCTGGGCCGATTTGCGAATCGTCTCTTCCAGGGAGGTCATGGTATTTTCCAGTGCTTTTTGCTTCCTGGTGAGATAGCGATCCTGGGTTTCCAGGACACTGGAGAATCTCTCGTTTAACTTCTCCAATCCCACGGTGATACGGGTATACTTCCGGTAATCCAATATGATGAAATTAATAATCTTTTCAATTTTCTCCACTCCGGCCTGGATTTCTTTTCCTGCCTCCCCGCGATAAACTTTAGCCAGGTAACTGCGGCTTTCCTTTTTAAGTGTATAAAATTCAACGGAATACTCATCCAGTTTGGTGTCCATACTGATTTTTTGATTATACTCGATTGAGAGTATCCGGGAAAGGCTGGCTTCAAGCTCCCCGATTTGTTCCCGGATGCTCCCGGTACCGGTTTTTACATTAATATAGTCCTCATCGGGCTCTTCCATGACTTTCTTTTCCAGGTTAGAGAGTAATTTTGCCAGATCGGGGAAGCCGGCAGGTTCGTGAAGAGTCTTATCAATCTCTTTAAGAGATTCCCAGGTTGAGGGTTTATCTTCTTTATCCACCAGGTCAGGGAATTCCTTGCGGATAAACCATATGACAGCGCCAAGTGGGGGCAGCAAAAGCTGCTGTTCATCTGTTGGTAGATTTTCCTTCACTTTAGACAGCAGTGCGTGGGTACCGGCGTACAACCGTTTAATTTCCCCGGTGTGGTCTGAATTTCTTGTTTTTAAAAAATCGATAAAACCATTGGTGGAATTGGCAAACGTTTCCAGGTTTTCATTAATCTTTATTCGCATCTCTTCATATTGTCTCCGCTTGGAGCTCGATAACCTTGCCGATCTCCTGGTTCGTTTACCGGTTTTTGCTTTCAAAACACCGATAATCCCGGAAATCGCCAGCAGGGCATCTTCCGGGCACCCCGGCTGCAGATATTGCTCTTCCAGCAATTGGAGTTTCCTGGCGACCTGGCGATTGTGCTTTTTGATGATTCTTACCAACAAAAGTGCGGCAAGGAGAAAGAAAAAAAGAACCAGGGGCATCACCATCATCTCCATATCATTGGGGATAATGGTCAGACCCGGGGCAGCCGAGGGTAATACCACCATAAAAACCAGGATATATAAAAGCAGGAAACGGGGTGTCGGGTAATTGTTGCTTTTCATGGCATTATAACTCCTTAATAAAGGGTCCTTGATTTTTAGATTTAAATTCGTTCATCGAATTCATCGGGTTCTACTTCCGGCAGCTGCGGGTTTTTTATCGGCCAGTTGGTACCTCGCAAATTCAAAAATTGGTACTTCATCGAACCATGTTCAATTAACAACCTCCTGCGTTTATATTTATCAGACCGGATAAAAAATTCCCACTCCACCTTATCGTTTTCTTCATTTTCTTTATATTCTTCCACATAAATGGTGACCTTCATGTCTTTTTGGCAATACAGTTTTCTTTCAAAATAGTTTGCTCCCATAAAGGGGACAAAATCCATAGAGGTATTAATTCCCAGGTGAAAAACATCGGAACTGCCCAGGTCGATTTCCACGGGGTTATTTTTGTCCAGGGTTTTTACTGTCCAGCAATCCGGGTTATAAAAATTGGGACCGGTTTGATAACGCACGGCCGGTTTCCCGATCTGGGAGACATCTTTAAAGGGGATGTAACCCCAGGTAGCCACTTTTTGCAGCGCCCCGTCCGCCACCGCTTGTTTCATCTTTAATCCCTTTTCCCTGGTGTGACGATTGTTTTTAGAGGCCAGCCTGGGCTCGACACCCAGGTAACTTTTTATTGCCTTTGGTATGTCAGGCCACAGCGATGTCCTGCCGGAAAGTACCACCAATAAATCACCCGGGATATTTTTTTTATCGGAACCATAGAAGGAATGGATTTTCTCAATAAAGAGCTCTTTAAAGCGAGACAGGAAAGGCAGTTCAAACCAATCTTTTCTTTTAAGTTTCAAATACAGATTACCGCCGCTGCCGCTTTCAATGAAGGTCTTAACGGACTTACCCTTGTAATTGTACTCTAAGGGAATACGTTCGGCAGTGGTCTGGCACAGTCCCGTAGGGGTACCATTTCCTCCCAGGCAGATTTCCACCTCTTTACCGGGTGACGGATCTGCGCACATATTCTCTTTGAAGGCTAAAATATTCTCATATTTGAGATCCAACATGGCCTGGACAAAATCGCCGGGATATTCTTTATCCCCGGTTTCTTCCGCTGCTATTTTATTTTCATATCTAAACTTAGAATCATCTTTGTCCCCGGCTGCACTTTCTTCGTCTCCGGTTTTACTTTTTACTTGTGCCCCCTCCTGGGCTTCTTCGATTTTTCTAAAAATTTGTTCTTTGATGTCATCAGCCGGGGGAAGGGGGGCACGTGATAAATCCCCGTAACTTTTTACCTGCTCTTCATATTGGCGAAGGAGGTCATGAACCTGGAGTGCAATAGCTTTGTCCAACACATCTCCTGCAAAAGCAACCCCATCTTTCCTGGTAATTTCTACGGATTCCGGTTTATTGCCGCTTTCTTCCCATTTCACCTCTGCCAGAGAGATATCCAGGGTCCCGCCCCCAATATCGATCACCATTATGTTTCCCGGTTTTTCACTGTCTTCTTCTTCGGCATTCTTCTGCAGGTAATAATAAAGCGATGCATCCGATTCACTCACCAGGATAATATTTTGTTCATAGATATTCTCAGCCGGGTCTACAAATGCATTGTATAATATATTTTGTTTTAGAAAGGTGATATGGGATTTGTTATACAAATTGGGGTGGGTAATGATCAGTCGTTTGTAGCCGCGGATTTCCCCACAGGGGTTTAGATACCTTTGTTTCAAATTCCTGTAAGTCGATAACAATAAACCCTCCAGGTCGATGTGATCACCATCACAGGTCAGCGAATCTTCCCTGATGCGCTCACAGTTTCGCTTTTCTTCATCTTTACAGGTGCAGGTTTTCCTATCTTTATCCATGCCAGTGCATTTGATGCCGTCTTTATTTATATAGGAAAAATTCGCGGGAAATTCTATCCTGTTTTCCCCCTCCAAGATGCGCATTTTCGGGGAACTCACCAATCTACTGGGTTCCCTGGACATTAAACTTTTTTCCGCCGGCAAACTTACAAATCGATAGGAACCGATTATTTCATTTTCATTCAGGCTGATTACCGAAGGCATCAGGCCGTTTTTACTCTCCAGGTGACCCCTGGGTGATTGGAATTGCATCCGAAAGGTGTTTTCCTGTTCTCCCCTGTCACCGGTCCTGCTGCGTCTTTCTACTGCAATAGCTGAAGTACCGAAATCAATCACCAGGTAATCCGGTACAACATAATGACGCCCTTCAACTACAGCGCTTATATTGATCTTTTTTCGGCTGATTTCCCCTTTCTCTTCACCCCCCGGGAAAAATAACAGGTCCAATACAAACGTTACCCCAAAGGATATCTCATATCTCTTTATCCTGACTCGTTCAGCATCCAGGTAGAATTCCACCTGTGCTCTCGAATCGTTGGTATCTTCGATTTTTTTCGATCCTTTATAAATTTTATAGTAAATCGCTTTTTCCGACCCTGTTTTTCCCAGGTTAATATATTCTTTGGGAATGAGCTGCAGGTCATAGATATCCCATTTATACCAGCCGGTGCGGGTGATGCAGCTATTCCTTAGTTCGAGCCCGAACAAAGGGGTAGGCTTACCTGACAGGATATCCAGGCGACCCTGCTCCGGGAACCTGTATTCCAGGGATATCTCTGTTTTCGAATCTTCATTGATCACCAGTTCTTTGTCTTCATTTAAAATCCCCGTATACCGGTGTTTTTCTTCCGGCCATACCGATTCGTTTTCTCCTTTAAAGCAGATCAATGCTTCGGTGCTTTCTATTGACCCGGTTACGGAAATATTCTTATCACCATCTTTAATCGGGATTCCGTCTTTTAAAACCTGGATACGGAAATTTCTCGGGTCTTTGGGGTTTACGAGAATATCCTTGAAATTAATATAAAAGTAAAAAATCTTTTCCTCTCCATAGGATAAGCTGATCTCCCGGGTTTGAGAAAAGATCTCTCCCGGTTCCCAGCGGTCGCTGGAGGTTAGATAGAAGATTTTCCCGGGACTATCCCGCAGGGCATTTTCCTCGAAAACCTTATAAGAAAGCTCCATATGGACAGGACGCGAAAATTTATGGGTACTCTTATTTTTAACAACCAGTTTAAATAATGCCTGTTGGAGCCGGAGAGTTGAATAAGGAATGGTATACTTTTCATATTCCTCGTCAAATCTAAAATTAATATTCCCCTCATTTTTAACCTGTTCAATCTGAATGTCCGGTTCTGCTGTCTCCGGTCGAAAGATAAAGTTAAAAGAGCGTTTCAAAGACCTGGATTTCTTTTCCAGGGGTACCGGTTTTCTTTTTTTGGTAAACGCTGCCGAGATAATATTGAAACCAGGTTCAAATAAGACCTCTTCAAAGTCTTTTTCTTCCCTGTTTCCAGCGGCTAAATCCTGCAGCGCACCGGTATTTAGAAGGATTTTAAATTTTTCCCCGGCAGATACTCCCGGCAGTTCCGCCTGGAAACAGCCCTCCCCTATCCATTTCAAAGGCAGGGCCGGTTCTTTCCCGGTTTCCCGGTGAAAAATTTTCTCAATAACCAGGAGCCGGTCAGGGTCCAGGTCAACGTTATTCTCACCGGGTTTATCGCCCCATTCAACTTCCAGTTTTATATCAAAGGTTTTCCTTTTCTTAAATTTTGATAACCGTTTACGGGTATTTTGAAATTCCAGGTCAGCCAGTGCTTTTGTTTCCCGTTGTTCCTGGGAAAAATCCACGGGGACCTTTTCCGCTAAACCATAAATAACGGGTTTTATTTTAGGGTTCCTGGCATACCTTAGATAGAACACAATAAGTAAAAGTATAAAAAGTATAATCGCTGCGTAAACAGCAATTAACCGGGTTAAAACCGCTCGTTTGAAAATCCTGGATGCTTCTGCTGCGGATAACTCTGATCGATGTTTACGGTTCATCAAATGTATTAAATCTTCGCCCTTCAAATCACGAAATGACATCCACAGCCAGGGAAACTCTAGAACATATTTCTTCTCCGGTTTCACTGCATAGGTTACACGTTTTGCAGCAGTTGCCGGGCTGTATTTAAGCGGGTATTTAAGATTTCCTTCCAGGTTATAATCGTTTTTAACCAATCTATAGTATATTTCGGTTGTACTTGTACGTGTATTGTCACTGCTCCGGGCTTCATCTGATTCGCTTTTTTTGATATAGACCGTTGAATTGTTGTAAGGCAGGGATAACTCCACATTCTCGTTAACGCTTTTTCCAATCTCTTTCCATTGGAAATCCCCGGGTCCGGTTCCCGGCCCTCCGGACCACTGCAGACGGTATCCTTCGGGTATAACGCCAAGTCCGCTGTTACCTTCCCAGTATAGTGTCGGTTGATTGTTTTTTCCTGGTGACCGCCTGGCAAACCTTTCCAGGGGTTCCTTATTATTTTTCAAAATGGGAACATCTTTCAACTGCCGGGGCTGAACACTGAAATAATCAACCGCGATATTCGTCCCGTAACTGCTGCGGTCACTTTTAATGCGCTGGTATTGGAGATTATTGTTAAATTCTTCCCATTCCGGGTCGATTTTAGAAGCGATGTTTTTTCTATTCTTCCCATCATAAATGGATATAATGACAATGTCTTCAATCGTATATTTTTCCAGTTCCCGGAATCCTTTAATATAACTACTGTATTTTTTATAACTATTATGTTTGGCACATAAAAAAGGCAGTACTCTCTCTTCTGCATCGGTAATTTTATCCGGGGAAAAGGAGTTTAGAAACGTCTTGTAATATCCGAATTTCCGGTTTAAAGAGTCTATTAATGCGCTCTTTGATGCAAGAAATTTCTCAATGAAAATGATATCTGTGAACGTATAAAAATATAAAGTACTTCTGTTGGTTGCAGAGAAATGATGTAACACGATTGAAACAATATCCCTACCTTCTTTAAAGGTCTTATAATCCTCACCCGGACTGGTGTAGGGATTCTCTTCCAGGGCACGTTTTAGAAGATTAAAAAAATCATCGCCTGCAGCCCCTGTGCTGCTCTTTTTAGAAATATTATTGACAGCGACCTCTGAATCCAATAATAAAATAAAATGCCGGCCTGTCTTACCGGTTTTTTCTTTGCTGCTGTTGGCCGAAGCAGATGCAATACTTAACCCGTTAAAAAGTAACAAGAAAATCAAAAAAAAGCCCGGGGCAGTAATTTTGACCCTTAAAAAATGATTCCTCCTTTGCATTATGTCTCCTTTGCCTCTCAGCTTATTTTCTTTAAGAGAGTTTTCTCATGATTGCCCGCCTTTCTAAATGTTATCAGACCAGTCATTGTTTGATCCTTTTTGAAGGTTGATGAAATTCTCGTTTTTCAAGAATATTCGATTAACCAGTTTTAGATATCACATGAAAACATAATTGTCAATAGCTGTGAGGAAAAAATTTTATTTCACCTCCTATGAAAAAAACCACAGATTACACAGATTTACACAGATTATAAAAAAAATATAAAANNAAAAAAATATAAAAAAATCTGCGTAATCTGTGTAATCTGTGGTTTCCCCTTTTTCATTGTCTCCGGGCGACGGCGCACACCGTCATGAGGAACTGCGGCCTTTGCCGGACTGTATTACTTTGAAGGATAATATTTAACTTCCAGATAAGGTATCAAGTTTCCTTCCTCAGTTACTGCTTGTTCTTGATTTTTCCCCAAATTTATAGTTGCTGAAACCATTTGATATTCCATGCTGGGCCAATAGGCAACTTCCACTTTTATGATGTATTCTCCCGGGTTTACCTTTTTACCCGAATTATCGTTTAAATCCCATACATAAATATGATGCCCTAAATCTATGCTTGCACTTGTGACGCCATCCACATCGACAAACTTAGAAGATTCCGACCAGGTTGGCAGGTTAACCTGCTTTTCTTTCGCATGGCCGCTAAACCCGGAGACATAAATAGTTTTAACGAATGCACCCTCTTTGGTTTCGATCCACACTGCCGTCTGCGGCGGTAATTCGTCTCGAAATCCCAGGACAAAATCTATGGTTAAAACAGGCGTTTGGTATTTCGCAAGATCGACACGTTTAAACGCAGGGCGTAATCCGGCAAATACATTTTGGGATGCTTTGGATTTCGAATATTTCGTTACCACTTTTATCCAATAGGTCATGGCTTTCTTTTGATAGGCCTTTCCCAGCCAGTAAAGGGCATCTGCCTTAGTCGAGTCAGTGGCATCGCTCTTTAAAATCCAATTTAAATCAACAATGGCCTGTTCGAGTTTTTGTACGAAGAAAGGCATCTCAACCCCGATAATCCCTCTTAAAAACCTGAGCTCAATATCCCCTGGCGAAATTTCACAGGCTTTATCAAGGACGCGCATTATCTCAAAAGCCAGGTTTGTACGTAAGTCGGTATCTTCATAAATTCTCTCGTCATATCCTTTGCCAGCCAGTTCTCCAAGGGCAGATACCAGCAATTTATACGCCTTAATATTATTTGCGTCCAGTTCAATCGCTTTCTTCAATACTTTCCCGGCTTCTTCAAAATCCTTATTATCCATATAGGCTTTCCCAAGTTCTATTAAACGTACCGGATTATTGGGATCATTCTTAACTTGCTGTTTCAGGCCGGTTATTTTAGCCGGATCAGGTTTCTTTTTTTTGGTTTCTTGAGCTGGTTTTGTTTTCGAGAGTTCGGCAATCGTTTTTTCAGCTTTTTTAGCCAACTCTGTCTCCGGGGCAAGTTTAATTAACTTCTTCAACACAAGTATTGCCTTTTGGGTTTCTTTTTTCTTTTGATAGCCCTGGGCCAGGAATTGGTAACCGCTTATAAGTATATCTTTTGAGACCTTTTGCGGAGATTCTTTAGACATCTTGATAAGTATTTCCAGATCGTTAATTCCCAGGTCCAGTTTACCAAGGAATTCAGGAATATTCACCCCCATCAATCCTCGATGGAATCGAGGGACCGGGTTATTCGCATCCAGTGAAACAGCTTTATCCAGCATTTCAAAAGATTTAGTGACCAGTCTGCCTGCTTCCATAAAGTCTTTTGTCTGTCCTGCCTGCATGCCGGTATAAAGGCCTAAGTATGAATAAGCAGCAGCGTTATCCGGGTATTTTTGGATCGCTCCCGACATTATTTTTACTGCCCGGGAAAGGTCGCCGGATTTTTGGGAATCTTGAGCTTTTTTGATGTATTCATCGAGGGTTTGGCTCAGGGCAACGCCGGCATTGAACATGACTATGACAACAAACGCGATTAAGTATTTTACCAATGTTTTCACATTATCCTCCTTATTTAAAAAAATGATGGATTTTTTTTAATCATATATCTATTTTACAGGAAATGGGAAAACACTTCAATAAAGGGAATCGGTATTTGAATATAGAGGTGCCCTTCGGGCATATTTTTGACGCCTTCGGCGTTAAATTTTGCTTGTCCCTTTTCCTCAGCAAAATAAATCAATTTGCACCGGATTGAATGGTGTCCGGGAATTTGGTATAATTAGTTGACGAGGATAATAATGCCAACGATATTGTTTATAGCAGGCTGGAGATTTTTTTTCTATTCAAACGAAAAACATGAACCGATTCATATCCACTGCAAAAAAGCTGAAAAAGAATGCAAATATTGGTTGGATACAGAAAATTTTGATATTAAGGAGGCGTACATCTTTAATATGAATAATAAAGACAAACGTCAGGTAAAAAAAATAATCTTCGAGTATTTTGAATTAATCGAAGAAGAATGGAATCGCATTCAAAGAAGGAGGTAAGATGGCTGATTTACTACATAATGTCGAGGAAATCACATTTAAGGCTGACCAGATGATTCTTAAAATAGATGGGGAAAAATTCATTTTTGATTTGTTTGCAATTTCGGAAAGATTGGCAAAGGCATCGAAAATAGAAAGGGAAAAATACGAAATCTCTCCCTCAGGGTATGGTATCCATTGGCCGTTAATCGATGAGGACCTTTCCATACCAGGACTTTTAAGGACAGCTCTCACATCTGCGGAAAGTAATAAAAATGAAATCGCTTCAGCCAGTATGATGGCATCAAAAAAAGTTAATTACGGGCCAAAACGTTAAACCCTTTGCCTTTCAACTGCGTCAGAATAAGGTAGACAGGTAAGTTATCCTCCAAATCTCAAATTACAAACAAAAGAGGTGCCCTTCGGGCATATTTTTTAACGCCTTCGGCGAAGCCACCTTAATCTCAACCTTAACCTTAACCTCAATCTGAATTATTTCAGAAGGTTTGTTTTGGTCATTGTAATTTGTGATTTGGAATTTGTTTGGAATTTGTGATTTGGAATCTGGAATTTTCTTTTCACTTATCTTATAATTTCCCCGAAATCAAAAAACGTGACGGTTCCGTTGGCATTGGCGGTGGCAAAAATACCCGGCTTACTGGGATGGGCCTTGATTTCTAAAGGCACCCACAGCAGGGGGATGGTTTTGAGGCAGGCACCGGTCCGGGTGTCCCATAATTTCAGGGTATAGTCAAGGGAGCCGGAGAGGATATACTTTCCTTCCGGGCTGAAACAGACACTTCTTACCCAATCGGTGTGTCCTTTAAAGGTGCGCACCTCGTTTCCGCTGGAACGCTCCCATAATTTCACGGTGGAATCAGACGAACCGGAGAGGATATGAGTCCCTTCCGGGCTGAAACAGACACTCCTTACTCTACCGTTGTGTCCTTTAAAGGTGCGCACCTCTTTTCCGCTGGAACGCTCCCATAATTTCAGGGTGGAATCAGAAGAGCCGGAGAGGATATGAGTCCCTTCCGGGCTGAAACAGACACTCAATACATAACCGTTGTGTC
>JABAOH010002754.1_pt7 | contig 28068 bp, 23 predicted proteins | sample 7062181 | NCBI WGS metagenome assembly JABAOH01 (sample SAMN14538630, study PRJNA623070) | marine sediment metagenome | biome: marine biome [ENVO:00000428]; feature: marine pelagic biome [ENVO:01000023]; material: deep marine sediment [ENVO:00002113]; isolation source: pool of 5 deep marine...
GCATCCACTTTCGAAGCAGGAATAAGAAAAGACATCTCATAGTCCTGCGTCATACCGAATATCCTATCTCCATTGCCAGGGACAAGATACCGACATTCGTTCTTCATTATGGCTGTGATAATGGTGGCGCAGCCAAGCCTGCCCGCAGAAGACGATTGGATTGCGCCACCCTCCTGATATAGGGCTCCTTGAATCAGTCTCATGATCTGAGCGGGATTGCCATAAACCATGAGTACATCGGGCTCAAAGGCGGAACGGCTCAGGGGCGCCACCAAGATATGGCTGTAGACACCATATTCGAAACGATTAACAAGGTCTTCCTCTTTCTTACCAGCTTCCTTTGTGGCGGTAAACATGCCTGCGGCTAGATTTCCTTCATCGAAAAACTCGATGTTCTTGAAGAAACCAAAAGGAGCCGCCCCGAGAGAACATTGCATATCCTCCTTGCCCATGGCAATCGCCCAACCCAATTTTCGGGCCATGCCAATCCCCTGGCATATGGCCACCTTTTTTTTCATCTGCTGGAAGGGGCGGCGGATCTTTTCTGGTATCTCTCTATCTGATCGCAGCATCTTGATGGCGACCGGAAAGGTAAGGGGACGTACATAAGTGTTCAATTCTTGTTCGATCTCTTTCACATCTGCCATCACAACCTCCTTCCAAATCAGATTTTGACCTAGCCTTCCAACCTGGATCTAATCTCTTTGATTAACAGGGGAACAATCTTCCTAAAGTCCTCAACCGCCATGACGTCAGATACTTCAAATATATCCGCATGGGGATCCTTGTTTATGCTGATAACGTGTTTCGATCGATCCATGCCGACGACATGGTGCATGAGGCCGGAAATCCCAATTGCGATATACAGGTTGGGACGCACGGTTTTACCACTCTGACCGATCATCTGTCCCTCTTCGGCCCAGCCTTCATCAACCGGCGGACGGGTTGCACCGACAGCGCCTCCCAGGGCGGTTGCCAGGTCTTCAATCATTCTCCAGTCCTCACGGTTTCCAATGCCCCACCCGCCAGCAATAACCACCTCGGCTTTTTCTAGGGGAAGTTTTTCTGGCTCCCCCCTTTTGATCTCAACCACTTCAGGTCCCAGGTCTCCGTCTGGAAGCTCGAAGGCCACCTCTTTGATCTCTCCTTCCCTCTCCAGCGGTGCGATGATCTTCATGATGCCTGGCATCACGGTCGCCATTTGCGGACGATGGTCAGGGCAGGTGATGGTGGCCACAACACCTCCACCCCAGCCTGGAACCACCTGCAAGAGTCGTCCTTCCCGATCCAGCCTCAGGTCAATGCAGTGTGCAGAGAGGCCGGTTCGAACCTTGGCAGCTATCCTCGGAGCGAGTTCAACCCCCATGGCGGTTGCACCGATCAGCAAAATCTCCGGTTGGTANNATCGGCTATCAGGACTGATTCGGCTCCATAATTGATCAGAGTCTGAGCAAGAATTCTCACATGGTGACCCAGAAGCACGGCTGTAACCTTAGCCCCTGTCTGATCAGCTAATTCTCTGGCCTTACCTAGGAGCTGGAGGCCCACCTCATGCAGTTCGCCGTCACGCTGCTCCGCAAGAATCCAAATAGCGTGGTCATCCGTGAAACGCACAATCTTACCCCTGGGTTTGATCAGATGATGCCGTACAGTTGGATTTTGTCCACCAGACTCTGGACGATTTCTTCCAAAGATCCTTCCAGTCTTTCCCTTTCCCTTTCAAAGCGACGAATTTCTAGGCCGGCCATTTTGGTGGGCGAACCTTCAAGACCGATGAGGGTGTGGTCTAATCCCAGATTGGCGTGTGAAAGGACCTTAATCTCTTTTGATTCAGCTGCCATGATGCCGGTAAAAGGAATATACCGAGGCTTGTTGAGTTCCTTCCGAACAGAGAGAAGAATAGGCGGCGAAGCTTTGAGCTTTGTATGACCGCGCTCGATCTTTTGGGTGATGATCATATGGTTCTCGTCGAGCCAATCCAAACCGACGACATGCATAACATTTGGCAAATCCAAGAATTCGGCCAACTGCGAGGGTATATGAGCAGTGGAACCATCAATGGACGAATTGCCGCAAAATACAAGTTCGGGTTCCCCGATCCACTGAAATCCTGCCGCTAGAATGTGCGCCGTTGCAAGGGTATCAGATCCGGCAAAGGCAGGGTCCGACAATAAGACCGCCCAGTCGGCACCCCTAGCCAGCCCTTCCCTCAGAATCGATGTGGCAAAAGGGGGAGCCATTGAGAGCAAAACGACCTCGGTGCCCTGAGTTTCCTTGATCTTTAGGGCCTCTTCAAGGGCATGTCTATCCAGTGGATTCATGATAGTCGGAATCCCCTCCCGCCTCAATATCTGAGTGATCGGATCCATGGATACTTGATCCCAGTGCTTGGGATCAGGTACTGGTTTGACACAGACGATAATCCGTTTCACGTGCGCACCTGTCTTTATGCGTATTCGGGGTCTTTCAGAGACTAGCTTTTCGTCTTAAAAGGAGCCAAAGCAGCCCTCGCAAGAACTACTTTAGCGATCTCTGCCGTGCCCCCTGACGGAATCGTGACCATCGCATCTCGTAACAAACGCTGAATCCGGTACTCCCTCATGATGCCGTAGGCGCCATGGATTTCAATTGCCTTTTTCGCAGCATTTGCAGCAGCTTCACAGGTATAGTACTTGGCAAGAGCAGCCTCATTATCACACCGCATGTTTTGATCTCTCAGCCAGCTGGCTCGGTAACAAAGGAGCCGACAGATCTCAAGTTGCGAGAAGATCTCGGCCAGGTAGAACTGAATCGCTTGGAGGCTACTAATAGGCTTGCCATAAAGCGTTCTCTCGCTAGCAAATTTACAGGCTTCCTCATATACAGCAGTTAGGATACCGAGTCCGACAGCAGCCATCCCCGTTCTCCCGGTTTCGCTAATGGTTTTAATGGCCACCGCCAATCCGCCGCCCTCCTGACCGAGCAGGTTCTCCCTGGGAACCTCACAGTCATCGAATACCAGCTCCCCCGTATTCGCTCCTCGCAGACCAAACTTGTTTTCCTTGCGGCCCACCCTCGCTCCCGGTGTGTCCTTATCCACGATAAAGGCGCTCAATCCCTTGGCTCCCTCTTCAGTTTTTGCAATGACCACCCAGAAATCGGAAGTGTGAGAATTGGTGATAAAGCATTTACGTCCATTGAGAACATATTTGTCGCCCTTCAACTCGGCTGTTGTTTTCATTCCAACCACGTCCGATCCCCCTGTCGGGTCTGTGACCGCGACACATCCCATGGTCTCACCCTTTGCCAAGGGGGGCAGGTATTTCCCTCTCTGGGCATCGGTCCCGTAATCATTAATGTTCGCGCATGCCATATGGTGGACCTGCATAGCCATGGGCATCGCAGCACACACCCGCCCGAGTTCCTCCAAAACGATGGTACGTGCGACATATCCCAATCCAACCCCACCATATTCGGGTGGCGTAATAACTCCAGTGATTCCCAGTTTACCCATAGGCTCGAGAAGTTCTGTCGGGAATTCGCCCGTTTCTTCCATGGCCTCGATCTTTGTGGGGATCTCATTCTCAGCGAATTCCCGGACTGACTTTCTTAACAAATCCTCCTTCTCGGAAAATCTGAAATCCATCTTCGTCCTCCTGGATGAGTTTTTTGCCCGGTCGCGGCATCTTCATCTGTTGTCTCCCTGGCCAAGGCTCTCTAAGATGAGGATAGAAAGCATTCATCTTATTTCGGGGCTCGACCTGCATAGCAGGACAGAGCCAATATATCTACTGACGAGATATAGATCAAGCCGCAAGTTGTCTCTGGCGAGCCGGCGATAATTGAAAACCGGGTCTGAAAAGGAGACAGTACTGGTCAGGAAAACGAGGTTTCTTGAAATTCAGGAAACTCATCTCGCCCCGAATCTTGACAGCCTATATCGGCTCTGCTAGAATTTTTTCCCAATTTTTGCGAAGATTTCCGTGCCTTGAATCACTCCAATCTGTTTCGGGGAGTTGCCGATTTCGGCACTCAGTCCATCGTCGGAATATTCAGCTAAATCTCACTCGGCTAAAGGAGGCTTTGGTGATTCGGATCGCCGGAATTCAGATGGCTTGCAGTCAGGTAAAGGAGAAGAACATTGAGAAGGCGGTTAGACTGGCAAACCTTGCGGCAGAGAGGGGAGCAAAGATCATCGGCTTCCAAGAATTATTTCATACCCATTGGTTTCCCAAAGATATCAACCAAGATTGCTTTGCCCTTGCAGAGCCCTTTGACGGACCGGCAGTAGCGGCGATGCAACCTTTGGCCAGGGAAAAGAAGGTCGTTTTGATCTGTCCGATCTTTGAGAAGGAAGGCGAAAACACCTTCTATAATTCCGCTGTGGTGATTGACTCAGGGGGTGAGATTGTTGGGGTTTACCGGAAGATTCACGTTCCGCAAATCCCTTTGTGGGAGGAGAGGTCCTACTTCAAGCCAGGCAATGGCGGTTTTCCAGCCTTCTCAACTGCCTATGCAAAGATTGGCGTCCAGATTTGCTGGGATAATTTCTTCCCGGAAGGAACCCGGTGTCTTGCCCTCAATGGGGCTCAGATTATCCTAGCCCCCACAGCGGCCGCGTTTGCATCTCAAGACCGCTGGCAGACCATGATTTCCGCCAATGCCATGGCCAATGGTGTGTTCATTCTAAGGGTTAACCGTGTGGGAAGCGAGGATAAACAGGACTTCTATGGAAAGAGCTTCTGCGTTGGTCCTGAAGGCGGACTTCTGGGGGGGACCAGTGGAATCAAAGAGGGAATTCTATTTGCCGATGTCGATCTCCGGGAGATCGTAAGATACCGGAAGGAATATCCTTTCCTGCGCGATCGGCGGCCGAAGACTTACAAGGATATCTCTGACCCAAGTTCCTCAGACCCTCTGATCTCGGAAGATACTCATGAGCTAGGGTAGATTGAAGGCGTTCGCTTTCAGCGTTCAGCGACTGATTGCAACGGGGATTTTTCTAGGAACCGGGAAGGCAGGGGCGGTTTTCCGAAAACCGGAGTCAATGGATGGGGGGAACAACGAGAAGGAGATATTCCTCAGCGAGTATCCCATAATGAAGGGCATTCTGAAGAATATCCTGACGGCGGCTGTGGAGAGAGCCTTGGAGGAGAGAGGGGTCCGGCATGGCCAGATTCCCCCGGTTCTATTGGAGACTCCAAGGGTTCGGGGCCACGGGGACTATGCTACGAATCTTGCTATGGTAATAGCCTCCCAGGAGGGCGGCCCGCCCCGAACCATGGCAGAGGCGATTGTGGGCAACATCAGGGATGCCGAAAGGGTTATCGATCGGGTGGAAATTGCGGGACCCGGGTTTATCAATATTTTTGTTCAGAAAGCGGCCTGGGTCCCCCTGCTTAGGGAGATTGAACGCCAGGGACCGAAATATGGCGAAAGTCAGTTGGGTGAGGGCAAGCGAGTCCAGGTTGAATTTGTCAGCGCCAATCCGACCGGCCCCCTGCATGTTGGTCATGGACGGGGAGCCGTTACGGGAGATGTTCTTGCTCGCATCCTGAAAACAGTAGGATATAGAGTGTCGAAAGAGTATTATATCAATGATGTGGGAAGTCAGATCGAAACCCTCGGCAGATCGGTCTGGGCTCGATACCGCCAAATCCTGGGGGAGGAGGCCCATTTTGAAGATCATTGGTACCAGGGGAAATACGTTATTGATATTGCACAAGAAATAAGGAAAAGGAGGGGAAAAGAGCTTCTCACTTGGAACGAGGCCAAGGCCATCGCCTTTTGTCAGTCCTTCGCAACCCCATGGATTTTAAATGGGATTCGAACGGACCTGGAGGACTTCGGTGTCCGGTTCCAGAACTGGTATAGCGAGCAAAAGCTGTATGACAAGAATTTGGTCGCTCGGACCATCGATGCTCTAAGGAGAGAAGGGTTCGTGTATGAGCGTGAGGAGGCCACTTGGTTCTTGAGTACTCGCTATGGCGACGAAAAGGATCGGGTCCTCATCAAGGCGGATGGAGCAACCACCTATTTTGCATCGGATATCGCATACCACTGGGACAAATATCGAAGAGGATTCGATACGGTCATCAACATCTGNNTCAACATCTGGGGAGCGGATCATCACGGATATATTCCCAGGATGAAGGCCGCTGTCCAGGCATTGGGAAGACGTGAGGACGACCTCAGAATCGTCCTTGTTCGGCTGGTCAACCTCCTGATCGACGGTAACCCCCTGGCAATGTCGACCCGGGCGGGGCAGTTCACGACGTTACGGCAAGTTCTGGAAGAGGTTGGAAGAGATGCTTCACGTTTTTTCTTTCTCATGAGGCGGTCTGATAGCTCTCTCGACTTTGATCTCGGTCTTGCCAAGAAACGAGAGAGTGACAATCCTGTATACTATGTTCAATATGCCCATGCGAGAATAGCCAGCGTTTTGAGGGAGGCTCGCAGGCGGGGGATATCGATACCGTTATTTGAAGAAATCGAGTCCGAACGATTCGCTCTCTCGGAAGAGATCGACCTCATAAGGGCTCTGTCTGTGTTTCCGGAGGTGGTGGAAGGAAGCGCTCTTTCTCTCGAGCCCCATCGCATCTGTTTTTACACCCAGGAGTTGGCGAGCCTTTTCCACTCCTATTACAATTTAGGGAATAAGAATCGGGCTTTCAGAATCATTTGTGATGACCATGAAACGGCAAAGGCGAGGCTCTTTTTGGCGAAGACCACTCAGGTCGTTTTTGACAATAGCCTGAGACTCTTGGGAGTTTCGGCTCCGAATCGCATGTAGAAAAAACACGGGTCGTGATGAAAGATTTAAAGGGATATTGGGGAAAAGAGGATAAGAAACCGGGATCTCCAGGCTGGTTTGTCCTCGTGGTCTCACACCTGGCAATTCTTATGGTCGGTCTATGGCTTGGCCACTGGATGGGTGAACACTTCGCGCAAGTCTCGGTGCAGCAGAAAGCAATTCCTCGGGGGACCGAATCGGAGAGAAAGGGGCCCTCAGAATCGAATTTGAATGGAAAAAGAGGATTGCCCCGTGGAGTTCCCAGAAACGAATCGACCGGAGAAGGTATGGCAGCCTCTTCTGATGGGAGAGAAGAAGAGCCTGAATTCACTTTTTATGAGTCCCTCCAGAAGGAAAAAATGCCCCTTGATCGGAGACCGATCGAGGCAAAGGAAGCGAAGAAAAGAGAACGCACTCAAGGGACCGATACCCATGTCCGCGTAATGAAGGGACAACCGAAACCGCAGGATCAGAAATCGACTCCTCGAGCCTACTATGTTCAAGTCTCCTCCTTTCGAGATGAAGAAAGAGCAAGAGCTCTCGCAGAGCGCCTCAAGAAACAGGGTTATCCAGCTGAGGTTGTCTCGAAGGTCGTCATAAACAGAGGGATCTGGCACAGGGTCCGCATGGGTCCATTCAGAAATGAGTCAGAAGCCAATGAGAAGGCGACGGCAGTCATGCAAAGTGAGAAAGTCGCCCCCCTCGTCATGCCCGAAAGGGAAGGGGAGGGACCCTGAACCTGAAACCGACTCTTTCGCCGGTCGAAAAATTTAAACTAAGGAGTGATAAAACCCCATGGTCAAAAAAGGCAGGAGACAGAAGAGTCAAGTCAGAGAATGGACGGAAGCAATCGTTTTCGCCTTGCTCATTGCCCTGTTCATCAGGACCTTCGTTGTCCAGGCTTTCAAAATTCCGTCGAGTTCCATGGTGCCGACCCTCGAGGTGGGCGATCATATTCTGGTTTGGAAGTTTATCTACGGGGTCAAGATTCCATTTGTTGACAAAAAGTTCGTCGCAAGAAGCCCGGACCGAGGTGATATCATTGTTTTTATCTATCCAAGGGACAAAAGCAAAGACTTCATCAAACGGGTCATCGCTTTGCCAGGAGAAAAGATACAGATCATTGGTAAGAACATTCTCATCAATGACAAACCGATTGACGACCCATGGGGATATTATGCGAAAACCCACGGGGACACCGGACCGGTAAGGGATAACTACGGTCCAAAAATTGTTCCACCGGATTCTCTTTTTGTTATGGGAGATAACCGAGATAACAGCCAAGACAGCCGGTATTGGGGATTTGTGGATATCAATGCCGTGAAAGGGGAGGCGTTTGTCATCTACTTTTCATGGGATAGAACGTCGCGTAAAATCCTGAAAAAAATTCGCTGGAATCGGTTGGGTCACCTCATCCGATAACTGCAAAAATGGTCACTTTTGAGATTGAGGCGCCTGAGGTGGGACCTCTTCGAGAGAGCTTTTCTCTGAGGCTTAGCTTTTTTCTATATAATGCTCCGTTTCGGAGGAGAGGATGCGCTTTGCCTGGGCGACATCTTTTTGAATCTGTTCGATCAAGGCCCCTGAGTCTCCAAAGAGCTTTTCATCGCGAATTCTCTGGATAAAGGCTACCTGAATCTCACTGCCATAGATGTCACGGTTGAAGTCGAAAATGTGAACCTCAACGGAAAATCGGTTGCTTCCAAAAGTGGGATTCAAACCTACGTTCGCCACTCCATGATACAACTTCTTGTCAATCAGCACTTCCACCGCGTAGACACCGTTTTTTGGATAGAGTTCATTGAGGATTTCGACATTAGCTGTGGGCACCCCGAGGAGCCTACCTCGAGCCGTACCCCATACGACCTTTCCGAGGACCGTGTAGTGGCGTCCCAGCAGCCGTGCAGCTTCAGGCATATCGCCACGTTCAATCAGTTCTCGAATAACAGAGCTACTGACGGTCCGATTGCCCACACGAAGGGGCCCAACCACTTTTAGGTGGAAAACAAATTCCTGGGAATAAGCCCTCAGATCATCTACACCACCCTGCCTCCCCTGACCAAAAGAGTAGTTGTAACCCACGATAACGGTGTGGGGGCCTATTCGATCAACAAGAATCGATTTTACGAAATCCCTTGCTGACATGGCCGAAAACTCCCTCGTAAACTCAGCGCAGATCACCACATCAATTCCCGATTTCTCAATAAACATCATCTTCTTTTTGAAGGGGGTAATTAGGGGCGGGCAGGCATCGGCCCGGAGTACCTTGAGGGGGTGAGGCTCCAAGGTAAATACAATCGATTCACCCCCGACATCTTTTGCCGCTTGTTTGGTCTGTTCGAAGATGAGCTGGTGCCCCAAATGAACGCCGTCGAAGTTCCCCAGAGCCACCACGGGGTTTCGAAAGCTTTTGCTAATCTTGTCAGTCCCGAATAGAATCTCCATGGTCATTTCAGGTCATGAATGAGATGGTATCGCAGTGTTTCACTTTCTCGGGTTGTTCGTCTATGGAAGAACTCTTGTGAAGAACCGTTTGACAGGGGTATCGATCTTATCATAGGGTGCATCTTGTGGGCTGACCTTAAGCGTTTACAGAACCATGAAGGGATAGTAAGGTACGCCTAGTCCCTTGGACTGATGGTTCTCTGGAATACAAGGCCCTGTTGGAAGAGACCATGGTATCAGCACTCTCAGACGAACGAAGGAAATACTCCAGAATTTCTGCCGGTCTTCACGTTGCCTTCCACACCGACGGTGACATCGTGACGACGACAACCGAGAACATCAGCTTCGGCGGGATGCGAATTGTCACGCCTCGGCTCATATCTCCAGGCCGAGTTCTGGACTTTATTATTACGCTCAAAGGGAGGCCCATCGATACCAGGGGCCATGTCGTCTATGTTTCAAGCGACAAGGCACACGCAGGCATTCAATTTGATAAGGTCCTTCACAGTGAATGGGAAAATTCTTTTGAGTCTCCCGAGCAGATTGGTTTTGGTAACGATTACATCAGCGAAAAAATTCAGATCTGAGTGGGCGGGACTTTTTCGGCTACCTATTCTCCTTTCTCTATTTCCATGAAGATCGTCCCTCGGCTGAACAGCCGCACCTCCCCAGTGGATTCAGAGATGACCACCGCGATCGCATTGGTTACATTCGTTATCCCTGCAGCAGCACGATGGCGGCTCCCCAGTCCCTGAGGAATCTCAATCGTCTCCCCCGACGCATCCAGATGCCTGCCTGCAGCCAATATCACGCCATCATTCCGAATGACAAAGGCTCCATCGAGTGAGGAGAACTCTCTGATGGTGTTTCTGAGCCTTGGGTCGAGGATATGCCTCTCTTCCTCCGGGTACCCTTTGAAAGGGTTGATGACCATTTGATGGGAAAACTTGAGAACCTCTTCCTGGTCGCCCAGGACGAAGATGGCGCCGACGGGCTTGCCTTCTCTTCCCTCAATGGCAAGTTCGAGGGCTGTGGTAAGCAGGGCATCAAAAACCTCTGGGTTCACGACTTCGGACACGACCGGAAGATTGGCAGTCGAAATCATTTCGAATTCTTTTCCTAGATCAAGCACGATCAGCGTATCGAGAGCCGGGGATCTGGGAGTTGCCGACAAACAAACGAGCTTGTCCCCTTCTTTGACCAATCCTGCTGATACGGCTCGAATGATGGCAATCTTGATCTGATTGAGTCGTCCCAGTTCGATCTGGGGCACCATCAGCATCTTTTGGATATACTGAGAAGCCTCTCCATAGGTCGTCTCATCTCTGGCCACGGCGATGAGATCTGCCTTGGCCTCTTGGACCATCTTTAGAAAGCTTTCATAATCCTGAATCACGTCCGCATAAATGAGGATCGCGTTCGCACCGGATTTCTTGGCAATCGTGCAGGCGGCCTCCAGCATCACTCGGTTGCCCTCCTTCATTCGGACGTCTTTCCTCTTGCCAGATGAAGATAAGCCGGCCCTTTTGGATGTCATTTTGTCTCCGAAATACCGTCCTACTGACTCAAGATCCTCCGTTGGGGTTTAGGTTGCTATGTTCCTTTTATTACGCGAGTCGATGTCGTCCGGTTTCTTCTCTACCTCACGTACATCTGATTGGAATGGACTATTCGGTATATACCATGTCGAAATCTCAGCTTTTACAAGGCCCTTTCGAGGTCCACAATGACACCTTGACCATCAAATATAGTGTCTGTCCGGGAGAGAGTCAAGGGAAGTTGGGTTCACACAAGGCGTCGCAGAGAACTCAGGAGTCAGAATCCAGCATGAGTACGGACTTTCTCTTCAATGAAGCCTGCACGGTAACTCATCCTGAATTGTGACGATCCTCAACATGCTCATTGCTCAAATCGACAAACGATTACGGTAACTTGGCTCATATCGCGACCGTGTGTTATAATTCATCGGGTTGCACCGAACCGGCTGTTGTGAAACGGCCATACGACGCATCTCCTAGACGTTACTGAAATCATTCAGCTGTTTTACAGGCTTTCTCGACATTTCCGACGAGGGTTCCGTATGGGTTTTACCTGTGGCATTGTTGGTCTTCCCAACGTGGGAAAATCGACGATTTTCAATGCCTTAACGGCGGCCAGTGCGGAAGTTGCGAACTACCCTTTCTGCACGATCGAGCCGAATATCGGAGTTGTCAATGTTCCAGACGAACGGTTGGGCCTTCTGTCAGATATCATAAAACCCGAGAAAGTGACACCAACGGTCCTGCAGTTCCTCGACGTTGCTGGCCTCGTCAAGAATGCAAGCAAGGGGGAGGGTTTGGGCAACCAATTCCTCGGGCACATCCGAAATGTGGATGCCATTGCTCACGTTGTCCGCTGCTTCAACGGTGAGAGTGTGACGCATGTGAACGGTTCTGTTGATCCAGAGCGGGATGTTGATATCGTTAACACCGAACTGATCCTAGCTGACCTTGAGAGTCTTGAGAGAAGAGTGGCGAAGACTGAGAGACTCGTCAAGACGGGAAGCAAGGAGATGGTGGAGGCGCTGGAGGTCTATAGAAAGGTTACGGAGGCGCTGAACGATGGTCGCATGGCCCGAACCCTCAAATTCGAGAGAGAAGCACTGGAAGTATTCAGGGATCTACGGCTTCTCACCGCGAAGCCCTCGTTTTACGTGGCCAACGTTGAGGAGAAAAGCCTCGACACGGGTGGGGAGCATCTGAAGGTCTTGGTGAGGAAAGCTGAAAAAGAGGGGGTTTCGGTCGTTGTCATCTGTGGAGAGCTCGAGGCGGAAATTGCCCAACTTCCCGAATCTGAGAGAGAGGCATTCAAGAGGGATTTTGGGATCGAGGAGTCGGGCCTCGAGAGACTGATTCGGATCGGCTATGAGATCCTGGACCTGATCACTTTTTTTACGACGGTCAGTTCCGAGCTGAAGGCCTGGACTGTTCCCAGGGACACTCCGGCGCCCTCGGCTGCCGGTAGGATTCACTCTGACATGGAACGCGGATTTATTCGGGCAGAAGTGATTTTTTACAGGGACTTTCTGGATTGCGGTTCCGAACATGCGGCTCGAGAGAGGGGACTTTTACGATCAGAGGGGCGGGAGTACATTGTTCAGGACGGTGATGTGATTCATTTTCGGTTCAATGTGTAGCGAGTTCGTCCTGAAAATGCTTTTTCCGCATTTTTAGAAACGCTTTGAATCGCAGGGCTACTGGATCTGGGAGTCTGCTATAGGGAAAATGTGACATCGGGTGGTTTTTTGTCCCTTCCAGGTGAGACGACTGACCTACGGGCCGCTTTTTGCTATGAAAGGCTAGGCAGGTGATTTCCAGATGCTGAGGGAAGAAAAGATCAAGAATCTTCCGCCTCGTCCGGGTGTCTACCTCATGAAGGATCGGGGCGGGAAGATCCTTTATGTGGGAAAGGCGAAGAATCTCAGCCATCGGCTCAGATCCTATTTCGGTCGATCGGAAGATTCGAGATTCCTCGTGCGGTTCTTTGTGTCTAAGATAGAGGATGTCGAGTGTATTGTGACCAATACGGAGAAAGAGGCTCTTATCCTCGAAAACAATCTCATTAAGAAGTTCAAGCCGCGATACAACGTCAAACTAAAAGATGATAAGACCTACTTCAATTTGAAGTTAGATATTCAGAATCCCTTTCCTAGGCTGACTCTTGTCAGAAGGGTTCGGAACGATGGGGCCTGCTACTTTGGCCCCTTCTCTTCGAGTCGATCTGTCAAAGAAACCATGAACTTTATCGAGAAGTATTTTCAGTTGCGTAGATGCGCTGATAGTAACTTTAAGAACCGGAGACGTCCTTGCCTCTATTATCAGATGGGACAATGCCAAGGGGCCTGTGTCGGTCTCGTTGATGAGAAGCGTTACCGAGAGAGAGTGAGAGAGGTCATTCTCTTCCTTGAGGGGAAGAAACGCCAGCTCATCGACATATTGCAGCGGAGGATGGAAACGGCATCTGAGAGCCTTTCGTTCGAAGAGAGTGCCCGCCTTCGGGATCAGATCCAATCCATTGAGAAGACCATCGAAAAGCAGAAGATCGTCTCATTTAGACCCGTGGACCAGGACGTGATTGCACTCTACCGTGAAGGGGCGCTCGTGGAGATTCATGTGCTGTTTGTTCGCCAAGGAAAGGTCATGGAGGGCCAGTCTTTTTCCCTCTCTGCGCAACAGGTTCCTAACGGGGAGGTCATCTCCTCTTTTGTGAAACAGTTTTACGCCGGCGGCAGGCTTATTCCTCGAGAAATCCTTCTCCCCTTTGAGGTTGAAGACCGCGACGCAATAGCCGAATGGCTTACGGAACAGAAGGGTAGCAAGGCGACCGTCAGGATTCCAAGACGGGGATCCTCTCTTGGCTTGCTGAGAATGGTGGAGAAAAATGCCGAGATCTCTTTCAAGGGAAAACAGACAAGGGAGAAGAATCTCGGAGCTAGTCTCGAGGAACTCAAAAAGCGATTACGTCTGAGCCGGATCCCTCGACGGATTGAATGTTTTGACATTTCCAACATCCTGGGGACTGCTGCCACAGGTTCGATGGTGGTCTTTCAGGATGGGCAGCCGGACAAGGCCCAGTATCGCCGTTTCAAGATCAGATCTCTCTCGCAGCCTGATGATTATGGCATGATGTACGAGGTTCTCTTTCGCCGCTATTCTAAGGCGACCCACGAGGATGGTTTACCGGATCTCATTATGGTCGACGGCGGGAAGGGGCATCTCCAGGTGGTCCTTGAAGTTTTCAAGGATCTCAATATGAAGGTGGGGGATGCCATCGCTTTGGCAAAACCCCGACGCCTCCAAGGGCGTTCAAAAGGGGAAGAGAGATCAGGAGAAAAGGTTTACATCCCGAGAATCAAGGACCCCATCCATATGCCCAAGCATTCAATAGCTACCTTCCTGCTCCAGAGGATTCGAGATGAATCTCACCGGTTCGCCATCTCCTATCACAAAAAGCTGCGGAGAAAAAGAGACCTTCGTTCTATTCTCGATGACGTTCCCGGAGTTGGAAAAGCTCGAAAAAGACAACTCCTCAGGCAGTTTAGAACGCTACGGCAAATCCAGAATGCTTCGATCGAGGAACTCCAGCGCGCCAGCGGGATCGACCGGACGACTGCCGGTAGAGTCTTCCAGTTCTTTCAAGGGTCAGAAGTCAGGGGACAGAGAGCACCTAAATAGATCATCGTTAACCCAATCAATTCCTCGTAATGAGCCGTGAATCTGCTTTTGCTCCTCTTTTCTCCCTGACTTCTCAGATTTTTTCGAAGAGCGCCATCTGGGTATCCTCTGGGTAGGCAGGAATAGGAACGGGATAATCTCCCGTGAAACAAGCATAGCAGAAGGTTTGGTGATCCTCTCCAACACACTCCCTCAGCCCCTCTTCACTCAAATACCCGAGGGAATCGGTGGTTAGATACGTGCAAATCTCATCCACCTTGTGGCTGGCGGCAATCAACTCTTTTCGCAAAGGCGTATCGATCCCGTAAAAACACGGATCGGTGATTGGAGGAGAACTTATCCTGGCGTGGACCTCGTCTGCCCCAGCGTTTCTGATCATCTTTACAATCTTTCGACCCGTTGTGGCCCGGACTATCGAGTCGTCGACGAGGATCACCCTTTTGCCTTTGATCACATCCTTGACAGGATTGAGCTTGATCTTGACCCCGAAGTGACGGATGGACTTTTCTGGTTCGATGAAGGTTCGTCCCACGTAGTGATTCCGAATGAGCCCTAGTTCCAATGGTATGCCTGACTCCATAGCATAGCCAATACTGGCCGGGAAACCAGAATCGGGAATCGGGACGACAACGTCGGCTTCGACAGGATGCTCTCTGGCCAGCTGTCTCCCGAGTTCTAGCCTCACAGAGTAAACACTCCGATCAAAAACGACGGAATCGGGACGGGCAAAATAGATGAATTCAAACACGCACAGAGAATTCGTCGTTTTTTCAAACGGCCTCATCGACTCAAGACCCCTCTCATTGATGATCAAGACCTCGCCCGGCTCTACCTCCCGCAAATATGTGGCGCCGATCAGATCAAAAGCACAAGTTTCAGAAGCAACGACATAGGCGTCGTCCAGTTTCCCCAGAGCCAGTGGCCTGAATCCGTTGGGATCTCGAACGGCGATGAGCTCTTCTTCGTTCAGAAACAACAGGCTGTAAGCGCCCTGGACCTGTTGCAGAGCGGCAACCACACGGTCCGCGAGCGATCTTTCACGAGATTGGGCGATGAGATGGATGATGACCTCTGTATCCATGGTCGACTGGAAGATAGATCCATAGGCCTCAAGCTCATCCCGAATCCTGCTGGCGTTTGTCAAGTTCCCGTTATGGGCAACAGCGAGGCTTCCTCGAGCGTATTCAACGACAAAAGGTTGAGCATTCTTAATGTGACTGGCGCCCGCGGTTGAGTAGCGGACATGGCCGATCGCCCGATCGCCAGGAATTCGATCAATGATGTTTCGCGTAAAGACCTCAGAGACGAGCCCCATGCCTCGGTGGGAATAGAGGATCGAACCGTCTGATGAGACGATTCCTGCACTCTCCTGACCGCGATGTTGGAGCGAATAGAGACCCAGGTAGGTGAGGTTGGAAGCCTCAAGATGCCCAAAAATGCCAAATATACCGCACTTCTCAACGGGTTCCATCATAACTCAAGCGCCGAGGCCTTAACTATGACTCAACCAAAGTCTAACCTCTTACAGGATCTTTTTCCACCGTTTCCGGATTGGAGGTTCTCGGTTTTTGGAAGAGAGGGCGTCCCACGAATCAAGGGGTTCCTCCTCGCCTGACACCTTGAACTCGTGTGCTTTCCCACTGGAATCTGTTCCCATGATTCAGCAAGAATTTTCGAGTCGACAAACAGTAGGACTATCTCCCCTTCCGGCTGCGAGGGTGGGGCTCCCTGTCTCCATATCCTTGTGGGTGGGAAGAATGCCAGGTCCAGGCGGTCTCTATGATCTCCGCGAGGTTGGGCCATTGGATGGTCCATCCGAGTTCACGTTTGATTCGATCAGAACTCGCAACCAAAACTGCTGGATCCCCGGGTCTGCGTTCTGCTGGAATCTCGGGGATCTCTTTCCCTGTGATCCTTCTAGCCGTCTGAAGAACCTCCAGGACGGAGAAGCCTTTTCCATTACCGAGGTTGTAAGTAGCGCTCTGTGAACCGCTCTCGAGGGCTTCCATCGCTAGAATGTGGGCTTCAGCTAAATCTTCAACGTGAATGTAGTCGCGAATGCAAGTCCCGTCTGGTGTTGGGTAGTCCGTCCCGAAGACCCGAACAGCCTCTCTCTGGCCGAGCGCTGTTTTCAGAACGATTGGAATCAAATGGGTCTCAGGGTGATGATGCTCCCCAATGGTCCCGTCCCTATCAGCTCCCGCAGCATTAAAATATCGAAGGGATATGGATCGCAGCCCATGTGACGTCTCGCATCGCTTCAGGATTTTTTCGTAGTAAAGTTTTGTCTCTCCATAAACATTCGTCGGATGTGTGGGCGCTTCCTCGTCTATGGGAGTACATAAGGGCTCGCCATAGACGGCCGCTGAAGAGGAAAAAACCAAGGTCTCTACTCCAGCCTGGTGCATGACCTCAAGAAGATTGAGACTGTTGGTAAGGTTGTTTCGAAAATACTTTAAGGGAAGTTGTTCTGACTCTCCTACCAGGCAGTAGGCTGCCATATGAATTACGGCATTGATTCCGTAGTGCCGAAGGATCTGATACATCTTCGTTTGGTCAGCGAGGTCTCCCCAAACAAACTCGGCATCGCCCACGGCTTCATGATGTCCCTGTTCCAGGCTATCATAGACGACAGGGTCGTGCCCTCTGTGAGACAGGGCCCTCACGATGAAACTTCCGATGTAACCAGCGCCTCCTGTGACCAAAATTCGAGACATGATGCTCTTCTTTCCAATCGCGTGATCCAATATAACGAGCCTTCCGGGGAGGTGTCAACTTTTGAGGCCTTCACTTGGGAGCCGGTAGCTTTACTTTGACTGACAAAAACACTCGTTTTGCCTGTGTTGGGAACTCCGTCGTCCTTCGGCGACATTTGCCGGAGGGCTCGCGCCACCACCGAGGTTAGGGGGGATTGGGGAGAGGTGAGAAGGTCCTCGAAGGGTTGAATGTTGAAAAAGGGCAAACATTGTGTTAGAAAGTCTTGGTAAAAACGATCTAATTGTCATGATTTCCTTGGTGAATTGAGGGTTTGGATTCATGACGAGGGACGGATGGCTTATTTTTTGCTAGGGGCATAGATGGGAGAACCCTTCTTCTTCTCGTGATCATGGATTTGATGAGAGCCAGCAATTCAAGCGGTGACCCTCGGTTTCCACATGAGCGCCGGAAGATTATGGGGTGAGAGACCTATTTTTGCCTGCGCAGGTTCTTCCCTGTGACCTCGTGAAAGGAGACAAGACATGCCTAAAGAACTCTTGATTGCTGATCCCAACGTCACGGCGCAGGAGGAATTTGAGGCCATTTTCGAAGGAACCGACTCTCAGTTGATTTTTGCAGAGAATGGCGAGGATGCGCTCCTAAAGATCAAGCTCTACAAGCCAGATTTGGTTATTGCTGATGTGACGATGCCGAATAAGGATGGGTTTGAACTGTGCAAGATCGTGAAAGAAAACTCGGAACTCAGCAATACCCCGTTCGTGCTTCTGGCGGGAATCTTCGAGGACATAGAAAAATCAGACCGGGAGAGGGTGGGAGCCGATGGGGTGATCACCAAGCCCCTAAAAGTAGATGAGATCTTGCCACTCGTCAAAGATCTTCTGAAGGCCAAAGCCATCCCCCTCAGAGCCCAAGAGAAGGCTGGGGAGGGCATTGAGGAACCTTTGGCTGAAGAGGCACTGTCGGGTGAAGAAGAGCTTCCTTCGATCGAGGGTCTGGAAGAGATGGAAGTGGCTGCAGCAGAGGGGGTCGGCGAAATCCAGCCCCCGGGTAAGGTGGAGGAGGAGCAGATTATCGAACTGACAGACGTGGTGGAGGAGGAATCTCCTGCACCGGCTTCTGAGGATGAGAGAGTCGATGAACTATCTCTGGAACAAGTCACGGGAGGACAGGAAGTTCTTCCTGAAGACACGGCGCTGGACGACAAGGCCCTTCGAGATATTGATCTTGATGAATCCGCTGAAGAACTGGAGTTAGAGGAGGTTGAACTCGATGAGAGTCCGCGGGAGGGAGAGGGTGGAAAAGTTGAGGAACCTTCGGCGGACCTCATCGAGGACCTTGAACCTGAAATATCGCGGGAGGTTCAGCTGGCCCCAGAGGATGAGGGACAGAAAGAGGGTGAGGATACTCTTTTGGAGCTGGAGGAGGTCGAATTGGAGGAGATCTCTCGAGAAGAAAAAGGTGGAGGGGTCGAGGGACCGCAGACAGATTTGATCGAGGACCTCGAAATCGAAACAGCGGGGGAAGCGGATTTGGCAATGGAGAAAGAGGAACCCTCTGATGAAGCGATGAAAGCGGAGCTCGAGGAGGAGATTGATCGACGTATCGATTTGGCTCTGGGGGAGGAACAGGAAGAAGAGGATACCCTTCTCGATCTGGAGGCAGGGCAACTGGAAGAAGAGTTTTCCCTCGAGGGAGCGGAGGAGCCCGAGGCGCTCGCTGAAGAGTTGGGACCGCCTGAGGTTCCGGAGGATCACGCAGAGTCTGGTGAGTTGACTGGAGAAGAGGAAGAGACCGTCCTCGAACTGATTGAGACCGAGGAACCGGGGGAGGGGTTAGAAGAAGAGGTGTCGCCCCATGAACCGCCCCTTGAAGGGCCAGAGGAAATGGAGGGAGGCGAAACACTCCAGCCCTTAGCGGCTACAGTTTCGCTGGAGACCCTCCAAGATCTGGACGAGTCCTCGAGTGAGGCAATTGATCGAGTCTCTGAGGACCTTGAGGAACTCTCCATGGAAGGTTTAGAGGACCTAGGCGAAACGGTCGAGGACCTTGAGGAGTTTCCATTCGAGGACGAATTAGAAGGATTACCTGGGGAGAAGATCCAAGAGGCTAAGGAGGATCAGGGAGCTGATGGAGCGATATCGGAGAAGGATGTAGAACCGGAAAAATTACCCCCGGATGAGGATATGCAAATCGAAGAGATCCTCGAGGATGTTCCGCATGCCGAAGAAATAGGGCAGAGGTTGGATGGGGAAAAACTCGTCGATGTTGGAACTGAAGGTCTGAGGGAAGGCACCGAGAAGGAGCCTGTTGAGGAGGGTTTGGAAGAGGCTCGCGACGAATTCGCCGAGGGATTAGCGGGAGAGGGGCTGGAGGAAGCTGAGGGTTCTTTCGAAGAATCTCTTCAGGAGCCAGTCGCAGAGCCTGCTGAGTCCGGTTCTCATCCGAGCGAGTTGATAAAGGAGGAGCCTGTCTCCGTGGAGGAGATCGAGGCATTCCAGAAGCGTCTTTCGAGTGATCAAGATGTCGTAGAATCTACTCCAGAAGCGGTCACCGAGCCATCCGGTGATCGGATTGAATCTTTGGTCCGGAATGCTGTGGAGGAGGCTCTGCGGAGAATCTCGGAGAGTGTGATCCCAGAGCTGAGCAAGAGAATCATCCAGGTGGCCTCGGAGCGGATTGAAGAGGTGGTCCAAGAAGTCGTACCAGAGCTTGCGGAAGGCGCCATCAAAAGGGAGATCGAGAAACTGCAAAGGGGAGGAAGCTAATCGAATCTCCCTCTGTTAGCGAGCGGATTGACGATACACGTTGCTCTGAGGTTTTCCAACAGGTATGTATCCCCCGTTTTAAGAAATCCCAACTGAACCCAGTGTTTCCTTTTGTTTAGCCGAGGAGATTTTTGGGCTCTGGCTTGGGAGGATTGATTCAGTCTGTCTCCCGGCAACACGATTTTTGGTAGAGGTGGGCCGCCGCATAGGGTGGAGTTTCCTGAGTTTTATAAGCAAGAAGTTTATAACGGTCTGATGTTTTCACGACAATTTTGAATCTTTTAATTGGACCCTCATATCCCTTCGCTCCCTTGCTGCTGCTTTGACCTTCTCTCCCGCCGTTGGCGGACAGGTGGGAGCGGGCTATCGCCTAAATTCCTTTTCTCGACATTTGTCTTATGAAAGTGGAAAAGAAGCGCTCTTCGCTGCTCAAAAGCTTTTCTGGGTGCTGTCAGTTGCCGGTTGTCAGTGGTCAGTCGTAACGATCAATTCACGCCATTCGATTGAGAATCAAATTCCCTAGACCCGTTACTCGAATAGCCGTGGATGGGCAAATCTTAGTCTTTATACAACGAACCACGGACCACGAGCACCGATTTTTGGTTTAGAGCTTTTCTTCCCACTTTCTGGCAAAATACTTTTGCAAAGCTTCGACCAGAGTGTTCTAAAGCTATTTGGGAAAGGCCCGAGGAGTGCTGGCACCCTTTCACGGAAGACGTCCCTCGGAGACATAAGGGTCTAAAAAACTGAGGAAACTCGACCCTCATAGGATGTTGTGATTTTCGCTGGGGGGACATCTTCCACCTGAGACCGGTTGACATTCTCCCGTAATTCTGTTTAACACTTTCCACAAACCGCACTCAGTGGCGCGGTGAAGGGACTTGTTTTGGACTTGTCGACGAGGGTCTTCTTGTCGAACAATCTCATGGTTAGGTAGGGAATGATGATTCGAGGCTTTTAGAAAGGGTCGTGTATGGTGAAGGGCGAATTGAGACTGAAAAAGGCTTATGAGTTTAAAGGGGTAGAAAAACGGTGGTACAAGTTCTGGATGGATCAGAACCTTTTTCACGCCGAAGAAAACTCTGCAAATGCTCCCTATTCAATTGTCATCCCGCCTCCCAATGTGACGGGTTCGCTCCACATGGGCCACGCCCTCAATAACACCCTCCAGGACGTTCTCATTCGTTTTCGAAGAATGCAAGGAAGGAATACTCTGTGGCTACCCGGGATGGATCACGCAGGGATTGCCACCCAGAACGTGGTCGAAAAGCAATTGGCCAAGGAGGGGGTGGATCGGCATGCTTTGGGAAGAGAGAAGTTCGTTGAGCGAGTCTGGAAATGGAAGGAAGAGTATGGAGGCCTTATCATCAGCCAACTTAAGCGATTGGGTGCATCCTGTGATTGGAGTAGACAGCGATTCACCATGGATGAGGGGCTTTCCGATGCGGTTAAGGAGGTCTTCGTCCGTCTATATGAGGATGGTTTGATTTACCGAGACAAGTACATCATTAACTGGTGTCCTCGGTGTCAGACTGCCCTTTCAGACCTGGAAGTTGAACATGAAGAGATCCCCGCAAAGCTCTACCACCTTCGGTATCCATTTGAGGATTCGAACGAGGCGATTGTGGTCGTGACGACCCGGCCCGAAACCATGATGGGAGACACTGCTGTCGCTGTGAATCCAAGGGATGAGAGGTATCAAAAGTTGGTCGGCAGAGACGTCATCCTTCCTGTCGTGGAACGTCCAATTCCCATCATTGCCGATGATTTCGTGGATCCGGAATTCGGTTCAGGAGCTCTCAAGATAACACCGGCTCACGATCCCAATGATTTTGAGATTGCCTTGAGACATCATCTGAAGCTGGTGAAAGTGATTGAGGGCGATGGGAAAATGAATCAAGAGGCGGGCCGGTACTGTGGCATTGACCGATTTGACTGCCGGGCAAAAATCGTAGAGGACTTCAAAAATCAAGGAATTCTCCTCGATACAGAGGATTATCATCACAGTGTCGGTCACTGCCAGCGATGCAAGACTATTGTTGAGCCGATGGTTTCCACCCAATGGTTTGTCAAGGTTAAGCCTCTGGCTGAGAAGGCGATCGAGGCGGTTCGGCGTGGCAGAACCAGGATTGTTCCGAAAATGTGGGAGAAAACCTATTTCGAATGGATGGAGAATATCCGGGACTGGGTCATTTCACGACAGATTTGGTGGGGCCACCGAATCCCTGCGTGGTTTTGCGACCAGTGTGGAGAAATTATTGTCTCAAAAGAAACCCCGGAGTCGTGTAATCGCTGTGGAAATGACCGTCTCAGACCGGAGACGGACGTACTCGACACATGGTTCAGTTCCGCTCTCTGGCCCTTTTCAACCCTGGGTTGGCCCCGAGAGACAAAAGAGCTCAAGGTTTTTTATCCGACTTCAACGCTGGTCACAGGATTCGATATCCTGTTCTTCTGGGTAGCCCGGATGATGATGATGGGTTTGAGGTTTATGGGAGGTGTTCCATTCCGAGACGTGTACATACACGCTTTGGTTCGTGACTTTAGGGGTCAAAAGATGAGCAAATCCAAAGGAAACGTGATCGATCCTCTGGTGATGATGGAGAAATATGGCACAGATGCCTTCCGGTTCACTCTGGCCGCTCTTGCCGCACAGGGGAGGGATATCATCCTGGCTGAGGAGAGAATAGAGGGTTACCGGAACTTTGCGAACAAAATATGGAATGCCTCTCGATTCTGTCTCATGAATCTGAAAGATTGGCAGCCCTCCGGCGAGAGATTAACCCCTACGAGTCTGCCTGACCGATGGATATTGGATCGTCTCAACGCTGTCATCAGGGAGGAAACTGCATATCTCGAAATGTACCGGTTCAACGACGCGGCTCAAAGTATCTACCAATTTATCTGGCATGAGTTCTGTGATTGGTATCTCGAGATGATCAAACCAACCCTTTACGGGACGAGTAGGGACTCGGAGGCCGGAGTTACCCTGTCGGTTTTGTCTCACGCCCTCGGAAAGGTTCTCGAACTTCTCCATCCTTTCATGCCCTTCATCACAGAGGAGATTTGGCAGCGCATGTCCTGGTCAGAGGGGAGCATCATGGTCGCTGAATTCCCAGAAGCGGATGAAGCGTTTGATGCCCCATCCGCAGTGGAAGACATGAAGTGGGTAAAAAGCGCCATCTCTACAATCCGCAACGTCAGGGGAGAACTCTCAATCGCCCCATCCAAGACCATAACCGCTCTTGTGATCCCAAATAGCCCGGCAGGGGTGGCCCCTCTCGAGCGGAACCGGCATCTCATTGAGACCTTGGCTCGGGTTAGCCATTTGGAAGTCACCCGCGATAGGACCCCTCCAGAAAGGGCGGTCACCGCTGTTGGAGAGATCCTCGAAGTCTTTATCCCTATTGAAGAAGCTCGTTTTGTGGAGGAGCGGCGAAGGCTCGAGAAGGAAGTTCAAAAAGTCGAAAAGGACTTGCTATTCGTCAGGGGTAAACTCGCTAATGACGCGTTTCTCAGGAAGGCTCCCAGCGAGGTGGTAAAAAAAGAAAGGAGGAAACAGGCGGAATTAGAAAAGATAAAGGAACGGCTTGAGGAGGGTCTCCAGAGGCTTGAATATACATGAAGTTTTAGGAGATTCATTCTGAAGTATGCTCGTCATGTTTCGATTATCTTGCGATTTTTCTCATGTGATTTCCCTTGTCCTCTCACCCTGGCGCTCCCGGAGTGACCCTTTCCCCCATGAAGTCGCTCCTGGGTAAGACGTTTCTTTCGGCTGCGATGAAGAACCAAATATGAAGGATGATTCGGGGAACGATTTCGTATAGAAGTCTCTTTTGTCGGAATTGGGGTGTGGGAGACCTGTGTGGATGCGGAGCTGGTCTTTATCGAAGATCTGGCGAAAGGAATGCAGACGGGCAGGTCTCCAAAAGAGGGACTGGGAATTGACAGGTACCGTATTGATGGACTCTTTCAGCGATACCAGCCAGACCATTTGACAGGACCCGAGCAACTCGATGTACTGCGTGGGTTTCAGGATATCCTCGGCCGAGAAATAAGCAGGTTAGAAGCATGTGAGAATCGTTTTTCCGATCTGATCGCCAGAATTGGCCAGGCTGAAACCATTCAAGAAGTAAGGAACCTCCACTGCGATCTTACCGCTCTAACCATTCGAGTTTTTCAGGAGACGGGCTCCGTCAGAAATCTCCAGGAAAAGTGTACCCGTTTTCGGCAAGAGATCACCTGTCGCCTCATCAGCTTTGTGGAAAAACAGATGTTAGAAGAGGGGTATGGGCCTCCCCCCTCAGCTTACGTCTGGATCAGCATGGGGGCCGATGGGCGGGGAGAGCAGACGATCCTGACTGATCAAGATAGTCTTCTCGTTTACCAAGACATCCCACGCTCACGGCAACGATTTGAAGCAGAAGTGCACAAAAAGCTGATTCGACGAGACATTCGTGAAAGTCCCCTGGAAGAGTCCCAAGTTGATTTGGTTGATAGCTATTTTGAAATCTTTTCGAGGAAAATGGTAAACTGCCTCGATCATGTCGGCATCAAGAAATGCGTCGGCGGAGTCATTCCGACAAACGGGAGATGGAGGGATTCACTGAAGGATTGGATCGATCGGTTAAAGCAGAAAATAAAATACGGATCCGGGACGATCACCATTCTGGATCTTATCATCCTTATGGATGCTCGGTCAGTTGCTGGAGACAGAGCCCTGGGAGGGCAGTTTGTCGGAAGGTTCAGAGATCTGATTGAAAAAACTCCTTCCATTCAGGCAGAGGTTGCCAAATCAGCGGTATTGATGCCGGTTGCTCTCGGTTTCTTAAGGCGATTCAGGACCGAGCGTTCGGGTCATCGCAGGGGAAAGTTCAACTTAAAGTTAAAGGGATGGGCGCCGTTGGTTCTGACCCTTCGCGCCTTGGCGATGAAATACGGAATCAAGGGGACGAACAGTTTTGACCGGATCAGGTCCCTTGAGGTGCTGGGTCTCATATCTCCTACGATCGCCAGTGATCTCGAAAAGGCGTATAGACTGCTTCTGTCAATCCATATCCGGAAACAGATCGAATCGATCAAGCTCCGAAAACGATTCGACAATTTTTTCGATCCTGCAACCCTGTCGGAAGACGAACAAACACAGCTGAAAAATTCCCTTCTACGCATCGAAGTGCTTCAGAAATTGGCTCATAATGTCTTTTTCCCCGGGAGATTGGGTTAATGAAGGTCCAAGATTTTATGAATAAAGACGTGATCGCCTGTACCCCTAACGAGAAGCTCACAACCATACTTAACAAGCTCAGGCTTTTTCGCATCAGCGGTATGCCTGTAAGTGAAGGCCGTGTCATCAAAGGGATCATTTCGGAAAAAGACATTCTAAAGAAGATTCAGGGAATGACGAATGATCTTTGTACGAATCTGGAAGAGGCTCAGAATCAAACAGAACTGGTGGTTGCCGATGTCATGACACGGGATGTGGTCACTGTTACTCCCGCTGAGAATATCGACACGGTCGTGAATCTTATGATGAAGAGAAAAATCAACCGAATTCCGGTGGTGGTAGATGGGAAAATCGTCGGAATCGTGACTCGGGGAGACATCATTAGCGCCCTGGCCGAATCGGGTTAGCACGAGGGGAGGTCTGGAGTTACTGACGAAAAGATCATGAAAGGCATGAAGATTTCGAGAGAAGCCGTACAATATGTAGCCGGATTGGCCAGGCTGGACTTGTCTGAAGAGGAGACGGAGAGGTTCACCTTACAGCTCAATACCGTTCTCTCTTATATGAACAAACTGAACGAGCTCGATACGTCCAGTGTCGAGTGCATGTCCCATGTAATTGATGTTTTTAACGCCTTTAGAAGGGATATGACTGAGGAGTCATACTCTCAGGATGTGACCCTACTGAATGCTCCGGAAAAGGAGAACGGGTTTTTCAAGGTCCCGAAGATTATTGAGGATTGAAATGCAGGGGGACGATGGAACTCCATTGGCTGACCATCCACCAACTCAAGCAAATGCTCAGGGAGAAGAAGGTTTCTTCTCTCGAGTTGACGCAGGCTTTGATCCATCGGATCGGAAGGATTGATGATCAGATTCATGCTTATGTGACCGTCACGGAGGAAGACGCCCTTCAACAGGCAAAGCGGGCCGATGAAATGATTGCCAAAGGAGAGCACCCTTCTGAGCTCTTGGGAATCCCCCTGGCAATAAAGGATATCCTCTGCACACGAGGGGCGAGGACGACCTGTGGGTCGAAGATTCTTGCGGATTACATCCCCTCCTATGACGCCACCGTGATCCAGAAACTCAAGGCCGAGGAGGCTGTTTTCCTTGGGAAAACCAATATGGACGAATTCGCCATGGGCTCTTCCACCGAAAACTCCTATTTCGGTCCCACCCAAAACCCATGGGCATTGGATCGTGTGCCAGGGGGATCGAGTGGGGGTTCAGCAGCGGCTGTGGCAGCTGGTGAGTGCATTGGGGCCCTTGGATCGGATACAGGAGGTTCGATCCGGCAGCCGGCGTCCTTCTGTGGAATCGTCGGCCTCAAGCCCACCTACGGCAGGGTTTCCCGGTACGGCTTGGTGGCGTTCGCGTCGTCCCTCGACCAGGTTGGCCCCCTCACCAGAGATGTTGAGGACTGTGCCATTTTGATGAACGCTGTTTGCGGGTATGATCCCCACGACTCAACTTCAGTAAAGTTTAAGGTTCCAGATCTCAGAAAAGCCCTCGTCAGAGATTTGACAGGAATGAAGATTGGCATTCCAAAAGAGTATTTCATCGAGGGCATCGCTCCTGACGTCGAGAAGGCGATTGAGTCGAGCATTGAATTGCTTCAAAAGTGGGGTGCCAGGTGTCGGGAGATCTCTCTTCCCCATACGGATTATGCCTTAGCTGCCTATTATATCATTTGTACGGCCGAGGCGAGTTCTAATTTGGCCAGATATGACGGCGTGAGGTATGGCCACAGGGCCGCTGGCTATCGAGGGATCGTTGACATGTATCGAAAGACTCGCACCGAGGGGTTCGGCCCGGAAGTCAAACGGAGGATAATGCTAGGCACATATGCGCTTTCTGCCGGCTACTATGAGGCCTACTACAGGAAGGCTGCTCAAGTGCGGACGCTCGTTAAGCAGGATTTCGACCATGCCTTCAAGGAAACCGATGTCATTCTCACCCCGACGTCCCCGACGCCTGCATTTCGGATCGGAGAGAAAACAGAAGATCCCCTTCAGATGTATCTGATGGATGTCTTCACAATCCCGGTGAACATGGCGGGCATCCCGGGTATTTCGGTTCCCTGTGGTTTCAGCCGGCAAGGTCTCCCGGTGGGCCTACAGTTTCTGGGTCGACACTTTGACGAGGAGACAATCATCCGTGCTGCCTATACGTTTGAACAGAACACGGATTTTCATCTCCGAAAGCCGCCTATTGACTAGGCAAATGTTCGCTCTTTGCGTCTCAGCGGTAAATCGTTGGATTCTTATTCTTGGGAGGAGATTATGACTGTTGAGAAAGATCTCGATCTACTCTGCATCAATACAATCAGAACACTCTCAATGGATGCGGTCGAGAGAGCAAAATCGGGGCACCCAGGAACACCGATGGCCTTAGCTCCTGTCGCTTATGCTCTATGGACCCGAATCATGCGTTACCATCCTCAAAATCCAAGATGGCCAGATCGAGATCGATTTGTGCTCTCTGCTGGCCATGCCTCAATGCTCCTGTATAGTCTCCTATTTCTCGCCGGGTATGATCTTTCGATAGACGACATTCGGAATTTCAGGCAATGGGGAAGCAAGACTCCGGGACACCCCGAACGCGACCCGAACATCGGGATCGAGACCACCACAGGGCCCCTAGGTCAAGGATTCGGCAACGGTGTGGGAATGGCTATCGCGGAGAAACACCTGGCCACTCGCTTCAATAAACCAGGCTATGAGATTGTGAACCATCATGTTTATGCCCTTTGCAGCGACGGGGACCTCATGGAGGGGGTGGCCTCGGAAGCGGCCTCCTTGGCAGGTCACCTCGGCCTCGGCAAGTTGATCTACTTCTACGACGACAACCGCATCACGATTGAGGGAGCAACCGATTTGGCCTTCTCGGAGGATGTGGCTAAGCGTTTTGAAGCTTACGGCTGGCAGAT
>JABAOH010002234.1_pt1 | contig 28064 bp, 23 predicted proteins | sample 7062181 | NCBI WGS metagenome assembly JABAOH01 (sample SAMN14538630, study PRJNA623070) | marine sediment metagenome | biome: marine biome [ENVO:00000428]; feature: marine pelagic biome [ENVO:01000023]; material: deep marine sediment [ENVO:00002113]; isolation source: pool of 5 deep marine...
GGTTTTTCCCTCACATGGGGCGTAATGAAGGTCATTCATATATCACACGCGGCTTTCGGTCTCGTGGGAGCATTCCTGGCTTACACCCTCCTGCGGTTCTGGGGCATCGATCCCATCCTTTCTTTGGCCCTATCGGTTCCTTTTCTTTTTTTTGTGGCATGCCTCATTTACCGTTTTTTGATCACATCGATTACGCGGGCCAAGGAAGTTATCGTCTCCTCCATGATACTGACCTTTGGAATCGCAATAATCCTTGAGAATCTGATGCTCCTCGTTTGGAGCCCGGATCCTCGACTCCTGACAACCTCTTATACCAGCAAGGTTCTGGTTCTTGGGTCACTCTATTTTCAGTATCCGAGATTGGCTGGGTTCCTGATGTCGGCAGCCGTGGTTTTATTTATCCATTTCTTCTTGAAAAAGACTTATACAGGCAGGGCGGTTCGTGCCGCATGGCAGCAGCCGGAGGCAGCTCAACTTTATGGGGTGAATCTCCATCGTATCAGCATGATTACCTTCGGACTGGCCGTTTCTTCAGCAGGAGCAGGGGGGGTGGGTATGGCTCTCCTGTATTCGTTTGAGCCCCATACCCACAACCTCTGGTTGATCTATCTCTTTCTTGTCGTTATCGTCGGAGGTGTGGGCAATGTATTTGGCACCGCCCTTGCCGGTTTGATTATTGGGGTTATCACCGGCCTTTCTCTCGCCTTTTTGCCTTATCAGTGGGTCAATCTTCTGACCTTTGGATTGCTCATGATCATCCTTGTCTTTAGGCCCCAGGGCTTATTCCAGAGCGAGGCATAACGATGTCTGCCCACGCGACCAAATCACGCCATCCCGTATTCTGGGCCTTTCCCCTTTTTCTGGCTCTGGCTCTTTTTCCCTGGCTTGGACCTCCGGTATATTTTGTGTCTTTCCTCTTTACGGTCTTTCTCTATGTAGTTCTCGCCTCGTCATGGAATATCATTGGCGGGTATGCAGGGTATCTGTCTTTTGGTCACGTAGCCTTTTTTGGCATTGGTGGTTACACGACTGGAATCCTGATGAAATGGTTGGATCTCTCTCCGCTCTGGACCATTCTGTCATCCCTCCCGGCTGGGGCCGTTTCGGCCCTGATCGCACTCGTTGTCGGATATCCATGTCTGAGACTCAAGGGTCCATACTTCGCCGTGATCACCCTTTGTTTTGCCTTTGTGGTAGAGTTGGGGATCAAGAACGTAGAGATTCTCGGCGGCCCGGAGGGGCTCTGGCTCAAATCGATGGATTTACCCATTGATGTGATACGGTCCATCATGTTCGAGGTGATGCTGTTGATCATGATCCTGTCGATCGCCCTCGGGATCTGGACCGATCGCTCCAAATTTGGCGCGGGGTTGCGGGCCATCAAGGAGGATGAGGATGTGGCTCAAACCATGGCCATCAATACACCCAGGCTTAAAATCCAGGCGTTCGTGCTATCTGCTTTTTTCCCCGGTGTGGCTGGAGGGGTTTATGCTTACTACCTTACCTATATTCACCCTGATATTGTTTTTGATGTGATGATCTCCATTCTCGTCGTTTTGATGGCCCTTTTCGGTGGCGGTGGCACGTGGCTCGGTCCCGTCATCGGCGCCGTTGCTCTTACGTTCATAAACGAAGGGCTATCGACTTTTGTGAAGGCTGAGCTTGCTCGAATTATATACGGCTGCCTCTTTATCGTCGTCATCGTTTTTATGCCCAACGGGATTATGGAATTTTTCAAAAAAGGACGCCGAGTGTCCTCCACTTAACTCGAAATCTTCAGAATCGCCGGCAAATCGGTTTTTGAGTGCCTGTCTGGCCTACGCTCTTTCCACGCAACTTTTTGAGTTACATATGGAATCCATCCCGATTAGATCTTCCTCCCGACCCTGCAATGCGATCGAGAAGTTGAACTACATGGTCTTGGGGGTCTCGATAGCAAGGCCACAACCCGACGTTTCACTTCCAGGGATAAAGACCCCACCGATACAGCTAAATAGGCCCTAGGAGGGTCTCTCCTCCTCTTCTGACCGGACTTCTTCAATCAATCGATCCACGTCTCGAGCAATGTTTGCCACACAGCTTTCGACGCTCATTTTTCCTTCCATAAGGAATTGAAAGTTATCTTCAAAAACCTTTTCAAGCCTTTTATACCGTTGGAAACGGGGCACAACCACCTTATTGGGAGTTTGGATGAGATCGAGAAAAAAGACATTATGGTCGGGCGGGCCAGTCTCCAAGAATGCCCGGCTCTGGGCGACGGATCTTCTGGCAGGAACGAATCGCCCAGTCCCGACCATCTTCTCCGCGGCCTCTTTGCCAGTAAAGAACCTGAGGAATCGCCACGATTGCTCCGGCATCTTCGTGCTGCTCGAAATAACCCACGGATTAGAACCTCCCACAAAGAGTGCCCTGGGATCTGTTCTCGGCCATTTTGGCACTGGCCCCACGTCCCAGTCAAAAACCAGATTCCGCCGAAACCTGGGCACTTCGCCCCGCATGAGCAATACCATGGCGACCTTTTGCAGGGCAAAAAGATCTTGGCTCGCTCGAGTCTCAGGAGGCGGAACCACCCGGTATTTCACGATCAGGTCATAGAGGAGTTGGATGACGGCCCGTCCCTCAGCAGAATTGAAGAGGCACTTACTGTTGTCCCCGTTCAGGATCATCGCCCCGCTTTGTCCAGCAAGCAACTCGATGACACCCATCTTCACCTTGACGTAAGCCCCATACTGGTCGATGATTCCGTCTCGGTCGAGATCCTGGGTCAACTTTCGGGCTACCTCGAAGAACGTTTCCCAGGTCCATGATTCGTCGGGGTAGGGGAGGCCAGCCTTGTCAAAAATCCCCCGGTTGTAGTAAATGGCCCAACCGACGATATCGAGTGGCAAACCATAGATACGACCGTCTGCCCGGGTTCCCATGAGCGCTTCATGATAGAAGTCATCCAAGTCAATCTCCTTGGCGTCTCGCTTGACGTAGTCATCGAGGGGTAGAAGGGCCCCTTTCTCCACAAACTGGGGAAAGTAGCTGTTCGCCAGACGCATAAAATCCAGCTTGCTTCCGGCTGCCGTCATTGTCAGAATCTTCCGGTGGTAATGAGTCCAGGGAAGCATCATAAGTTCCACCCTGATGTCAGGATTCCGACTCTCAAATTCCTCGATCAAATCGCGATAGATTCTGGTCGAGACGGGAGTATCCCACGTCGTGAAACGGATGGTTTTCTGCTCCAGGGTTCCGTCCCTCTGGCATCCTCCCAGTACTATGAGAAAGAATAAGAGGAAGATACCCGTTCGTGCTGCCCACGTATTTTCAACCGCTTTCATTCGTCGATGAACCCCGAGTCTTTCACAAAATTATCCGCTCAAACCGTCTCGATATGATCCTCGATCATTCTTCGCCGGGTGACGTCTTTGCGCTGGCCACAGTTTCCAAGAAAATGCGGTGAATCACGATTCAGAACGGGGATCCTCAGCCAATTGGCTGTGCGGCATACACCGTGAGAAAGGACCTCTCGTTTCCATCCAGTATTATACCGGAAATCACGGGGGCAGGGGAATTGCACTGTAGATGAAATCTATGATGAGCCTGTTGATCCTCGCTGATTTGGATTTTGTATTATTATTAATATAGAATAGACGGAACATCCGAGAGTCGGAGGTGATGGCGTTCGATTTCCTCAGATTAAAGAACCGGGCACTCGCAAAAATCCTGAGGCGGTTTCCCTCGCTGTCGAAGAGATTCATCCAAACCTATGCCTCCTGGGAATCGGAGGACATACCGTGGACAACCATAAGGACTCCGCTGCGCGATTCCGAAGTCGCAATTGTCACGACAGCAGGCGTGCATCACATCGATCAGAAACCTTTTGACATGACTGATCCCCTTGGGGATCCGACTTTCAGGGAGATCCGCACCGCTTGGCTGATCGATGAACTCAGGATCACCCATGATTACTATGATCACACCGATGCCGACAAGGATATCAATATCGTCTTTCCGATTCAAAGGCTCAATGAACTCGCGAGAGAGGGCGTCGTGGGTCGGGTTGCAGAGACCCACTATGGATTCATGGGTCACATTGACGGTCATCATATTCTGACACTCGTTCAGGAAACCGCTTCGGAGGTTGCACACAAACTCGAAGCACAAGGGATTGATGTCGTCATGCTGACTCCCGCCTGAGGACTTTGCAATCAGTCCGTTGGGCTGATCCAAAGAGCAGTCGAAGGTGTTGGCATCCCGACGATAGGAATCTCGATTGTCCGTGAGTTCACCGAAAAAGTGAAACCTCCGCGGACCGTTTTCCTCAGGTGGCCATTCGGTCATCCTCTTGGAGAACCGTTCAACGTTGCCCAGCAAAGGACGGTACTGTTTCATGCTTTCAAGGCTCTCTACACGATTCATAGCCCAGGCGAGATCATTGACCTCCCCTTCAGATGGAGAAGGGAGAGGTACAGCCCCGATGTCCCCTCTGATTTCCCCTTTGGCGCTCCTCAAAAGGCCGGGGAGTGAAATCGCCAAGTCGTCCTCGTAGAACACCGCGAACAACTACCATTCATTCTGTATGAAGCCGAATGATATAATCATACAGAACTCCAGGGCAGTTGGAGGGAACGAATTCAAATCCGGGAAGTCTTCGCAAGAAGATTCTGAGGCCCCGTTCAATACAGGCAGGAGGAGACTTATGAACCCTATCAGCCGCATTTGTTTCAGTTACCCCCTGATTTTCTCAGTATTGACTGCCGTCATCATGATAACCGCATGGCCTCTCCCCTCGTTGGGTGGCTTCGAGCTGGGTCAGGCAAAAGAACCCGTCTCTTTGCCAAAGAAAACGCTTGCTCAGTCCTCAGGATCAGTCGCTTCCAGCGGAGACTGTCAGCCCACGCCACCAGACAGTCTGGGGCCATTTTACAAGCCCAATGCGCCCGTACGATCGAGCGTCGGTCAAGGATACATTCTCCATGGTGTTGTCAGATCTTCAAAGGATTGTTCAATCGTTGCCGGGGCTCGAATCGAGATGTGGCTCACTGGACCGAATGGAAGGTACGATGATGATCATCGGGCCACGGTTTTCTCGGACGGATCCGGTAGGTATCGATTTGAGAGCAATTTTCCGCCGGATTATGCTGGCCGGCCTTCGCACATTCATATCCGTATCTCAGCCGCTGGCTACAGGACACTGATAACGCAACACTACCCTGCCAAAGGCGTGAGGGAGGCAACATTCGACCTTGTTGTGATCCCCACTCGGTGATCTTTCATCCACCCTTCCGAGGAAGAAAGAGGGTGCGAATCCAGAAAGAGCTCTCGGATAGTCGACGGCATGGCAGCCGTCGCGAGAGAAAACCTGGACTTCGAGTCTTGAAATGAAAGATAATGACCGCCAGCGGTGTGCGGGAATCGTGGTGCCTGATTAAGTTTCGGACCGCAGGATTTGTTAGCTCGATCAGGAGATACTCTGGCTTGATCTGGTAAGAAGAGGGTGCTCGTGCGTTCAGCTGGGAGAGGATTCAAAGGGGCTCTTGACTGGCTCAGGCCACATCCACGATGGGTCTCACCTCTTTAATCTTGAAACGAATCGCTGCATGGATCACATCGGCAGCCTGCTGACCGGCTGCCTTTGCAATACTCCCTTTGATTTGGTTGCAGAACTCACCGCTCGTTTCCATATCAACGGCCTCGAGGTAGACCCTCGCCCCGCTCCACTCCATCATGGTTTGACCTGGCTCCATAACAATGAAAACGGCCTTCGGATTTCTTTGAAGATTCCTAAAAGACCGATTTTCACCGATTCCCATCACGACGGTGTTTTCATCCACCATCCGGGGAGAACCAAAAACCGCCACATTGACATCTCCCTCCTTGTTGGCCGTGCTGAGGGTGCCAATTCTCGGCCATTTGTTAAACAATTCCATGAGATCTTTTCGGTCCATAATGACCCTCCTCAAATTTCCTATCCGATATCCTCGCTGCCCCCTCTTGAGACCCCAGCCTGAAGCCAAAGCCTCGATTCAAGTCTCGGCGCCTCGGGTTTCACCCCGGAATGGATTCACCCCGAGGATATAGGATCCTCTGTCATAGGTCAAGCTCAAGTATGGAGGAGTTTCTTGAGTTTTGTCTGATGGAAGCGGAAAGGAGCGATCTTCGCTGCTCGGGAGCTTTTCTGGGTGCTGTCAGTTGTCGGTTGCCAGGGGTCAGTTGTAACGATCCATTCATGTCATTCGATTGAAAATCAAATTCCCTGGGCCTGTTACTCGAATAGCCGTGGATGCGCAAAATTCAGCCTTTATACAATGAACCACGGACGACGGACCACGAACACCGACTTTTACTTCAAAGCTTCCCTTCCCACTTTGCACCATACCAGAGCAATCCAAGGTTCTGCTGTTCATTTGACAGCCATACCCTTCTGTCCTATACTCGTCTGCACCTCAAGAGAATGCCAGCGGTCATGGCAGGAGGTCAAATCGGAGCGTATTTATGGATTGTTCAGGAGGAGTCCTTTCATGAACGATACATCTCGTCTAATCTCTGAGCTGTCCGAGTCGATGAAGCGGGGAGATCTTCCCCCTTGGCGGGCAGAGTCAAAACTTCTGGACCAGGGCGTCAAGAGCCCAGACCATTTTTTCCCGGCTGCCCTCGCGCGTAAGGCCTATGTGGAAGACATCTCGGGCGAAGCATTCTCTCACCTCCAGGTCTTGGAAAAGCCTTATATCCAGCCATGGCAATGTCCAAAAGACGGGATCATCCATAATCTCGAGGCACAGGAAAAGGACTTGACATGTACGGTCTGCAAATCGGCCCTCACCTCATACAAGGGCCCACTGGCCGGCTACGCACCCTTGGTGGCTTCTTATGTGGCCGGTCTGGAGGATTACATTTCGTACTGCGGCCAGATCACCGTGAGAGGGGCCATTGACAGGAGTTTTGTAAACCTCACTGCCATGGGGCCGGGTATGTCGGCCATCGGCTTGGCGAGGGGCTGTTTCCTGGTCAATCGCTTTGGTGGAGCTGAAGTTCACGTTGAGCCTCTAGCGCGAACAGCTCGGTGTATGGGTTATATCTTCGCCAAACCCGAGACCCGAGACAGAGCCAGGGAGGTCATTGAGGCCAACTTGGAAAGGATAACCGCCGCCGTGAATGAACGTTTGGCCAAGGTAGGAGCGAAAGTCGGCCAGGTCGAGTTTGGTACAGATAACTTTGGCCCCGATTACTTCCTTTATGTCTGCTTTTACGGTGATGTACCCGAATACCGGGCCCATGGAGAAATCAGTTGGGCCGTAGGCGAGGCCCGGGAGATCACAGATTTCATTTTGAATGAGGCGAGGGTGGAGTTCAACCTGAGTGTCATCGCTCAGGGTTATGATGGTGACTTTAAACCCAGCCCTTCGAACAAACGCGGTCGGCGAGTGAGTGCTCAGGTTCGGATTCCGGTCAAGACCATGGAGGAGTTTCTGGAAAAACCGGTTGATCGTTTTCTGGCCTTCATCGAGATGGACCGCCGAGGGGTGGAGAAGCTCGGTTGGTTCTTCTACACCGGTATGGGTGCTGAAATTATTTCTGGATTGTACAAGGCCACTCGTATCAACCCTCGCATGCCCCTGACCACGTGTCTCGAGCGCATCTATGCTTTCATGGATCGTGGCGATCTCGTTTACGGCGTGGAACTTCCCAGCGTCGAGGCCGGGGTGTGGTCCTCGATCGAAGGGGCGGTCCCGCCCACGGGAAGGGAGGTCATGCGGATTATGGGGATTACCAACACTCGGGAATTCTGCGCCAATCTAGCCGCCCAAGTGCTGGCCGGCGAGTTTAATCTGGCCTGTGAAATCGTCCGAGGCAAGCTCTACTCGAGAGAGGTCAGCCGTCTATATTGATCAAACAGATCATCGGGAGTTCAGCGGCAAGGATATCTGGCAATTGGGTCGTGCCCTCACTCTGAGGTCCATCGGAATGGAAATTTGCGAACTCAAATCCCCCGTGATATAAAGAGGATACTCGGGATCCATTTAAGAATGTAGACTCCGACCTTCTGGAGGAAATGATGAGAGGATATTTCCAGAAGGTGCCGATATATGGCCTCTGAGGGGATTAGACCCCCTGAGAGGCTTTCTTGTTTGAGGCCCTCGCAGCGTTGAAGTACGCGTTGAGCAAGATAGAAAGTCCTCGAACCTGTGAGATTCGGTTTTCGTTCACCTATGCTACCCTTCACGTAAAAGCAGAAAGTTCCGCCTCAACTTTCTTTCGGGCACACACGTCAAATTCCAATTCTCGCTGCGCCATTGTCTTCAAAGCCCTGAGGGGGTGGCCCCATCGATAGGTCGAACTGACTCAAAGTTCTGTGGAGTTTCCTGAGTATTTCACCAGAAAGTGGGAAAGGAAGCTCTGAACCAAAAGTCGGTGTTCGTGGTCCGTTGTCCGTGGTTCGTTGTTTAAAGACCAAGATTTGCGCATCCACGGCCGTTCGAGTAACGGACCCAGGGAATTTGATTTTCAATTGAATGACGTGAATTGATCGTTACAACTGACTGCACCGAAAAAAGCTTTTAAGCAGCGAAGAGCGCTCCTTTTCCACTTTCATCAAAGAGAAGCCGAGAAAAGGGATTTTGGAACGACCCGAGGAACACTGACACCCTTCCACCGCAAACGTCCCTCAGGAACATGAGCGTCCAAAAACTGAGGAGAATCCATAAAGTTCCGTTATTATGGGGTGAAAGCTGAAAGAGCACTCTCACGATTCAGCATGCCGATATTTGATAAAACTGCTCGTAGGCATTGGTCTGGGCGTATCATTCCTTGGCTCAGGTTTTCTTGTACAGGCAGAAACGAGATTTACACCAACAAGGGGAACCGGAGCTTCATTGGAATTCTACGAAAGTCGGCAAGATGAGGGCGAAAAGAATGCCGCCTTTACGTTCTTAACCGATGTCAACGCTGCAATGGGAGTTGCTGGTGTTGGGGATGGGGAGTATACCGGGGGAATAACAAGGGAGGTCCAGATTGACATACTGACATTGAGGAACTGGTTTGCTCACTTTGGTGTGCGAGAAACGAGCTTGTTTGATCCCTCACCCACTCAATTTGACCACGAGTTGGAGTATTTGGGAATTGGATACGAGGCGGCCCATGGGAGGATCAAGATTTTCTGGGATCACATATGTCATAACGCAAGCAGGAAACTACCCCAAGAGAAAAGAAACGGTATTCACTGGAATGAATTAGGCGTCGGCTATGTATCTACAGGTATGCGTCTGGGACATAAGAATGATGGAATTAGGTTTGACCCGGGTTCAGAGTGGTTGAATAAGATCAACTGGAGGGCGTCTCTAAGCAAAATCTGGATGAGGACAGAGAACCGTTATGAATGGATCCTTAAATTCAGTCTCCGAGACGACGTCTTCAGAATCGGTTCTCACATCATTTTTGCACAGATCGGCGTTGACTCAATCTATGACGAGAGAGGCGTCACCCCAAGCGCTTCTCTTAAGATTGGAAATCGAATCCGTGTCGATGAAGGTGTTTATCTGATTCCTTTTGTCTCCCTTGAACATTTTCATGATTGGTATAGTCTCGATCAAGGAGAAGATTTTTTTTCCGCAGGTTTGTCCCTCGAAATGGGGCTCGATTGTGATGGGGCGGAGTATGTTTCAGATCGAGAAAAACCAAAGATTCGATGGACTCCCAAACTCCATATAAATGGGGGTTATGCAAAGATTCTCGATGATGAAGATTATGGGTATAGCAGTGATGTCAGTATCGATCTGGATTTTTTCAAATTAGGCTCTGATAAGACCCTCAGTTTGGATACGTATGCAGGGATTCTCACATTGCCTCATGATCTCAATCCTTATATTGTCAGGTACAAAGTGGGGCCTTCTCTGCGAATTGACCTAGATGATCTTGACTTAAAACTGTTTCATTCTTACTCGAGTCTCTATGGACTTGAGGATGAAGGCGTTATCAGGGACTATAATCATCTTGGCTTAGAACTGAAAAACGGTGGTGCCTCTCACTGGAATTGGCATGTGAGGGCAGGTGCCTATCCATCAACAAAGGATTTTGAATTCTGGGGAGACTTGGAGGGAAGTCTCGGCTACGACCTGTATGCGCAGGGGATAACCCCCTACGTAAGCGGTTCAGGTCATTACTTACAGGGAAACAGCTCTTTGTTTGGTCACGAAATTGAGGCGGGAATCAAAATCCCAGGAAAGATGGGCAGCCTCCGTTTGTATTTACGTCACCAGGATGATTTTGACGTTTTTCGATTTGGCAGAGGAACCCAAACATTGCTTGGGTTCAGAATAAGCGTTTGACGCAAAATTGGAATGACAAAACCCGCCTGGATTTGCTCCGGTACCAACCCAGGGCCACGGAGATGACCGATTTTGACATACAACGCATAGGAGGTTCCTTGCGAGAGGGTGCCCGGCATATGGGAAAACCGGGGTTATTTGATAAGAGGTGATGTCTCAGAGGAGGATGTCCCAATGCAGCGATTTGTCAACGTTCATTGCCACCTGTTGAATTTTAGATTTATCCCCGACGCTTTTTTCAAAACCAGGGCTCCTATCCGAGAGAGGCTGTTACGATGTAAACTCACGAGATGGATTGCCAGGGCAGTGACCTTTTTGTGGCCAGGCAAAAAGTACGACAAGATCCATGAAGTCCTCGCCTTGATGAAAAGGGATATTCGCGACCTTGTCAAACCGTTCGTGGATGAAATGGACCAAGCATCAATCGTGCTGGCGACTCCCCTCATGATGGACCTCGAGCTTGCCAGCTTCAACGTAAAGCCGGAAACTCCGTATCGGTATCAGGTTATGTTAATCTCTGAAATCGCGGTTGACTATCCTGGAAAAATCATGCCCTTTATCATGTTTGATCCGCGAAGGAGGTCGGTTTCTGAACTGATCAAAACGGCTCTTGAAGAGATGGGATTTCTGGGAGTGAAAATGTATCCGCCTCTGGGACACCACCCTGATCCTGGCTCATTTTTCAATGATGCTGAGGTCAATCATGCATTGAATGCGACTTATGAATACTGTGAAAAGGAATCCATCCCCATCACGGCCCATTGTTCAAGAGGAGGCGCTTACAGCGGCGACCTGATGCACTCAAGGGAAGTGGTTCACAAGTTCTCCCACCCCTCGAGCTGGGAGGGTGTTTTGGAGAAATACCCAGGGCTTCGTCTCAACTTTGCCCACTTTGGGGGGAACGAGGATTTTCTGAATTTCGATCGTTCTGAATCATGGTCAAACAAGATACTCGAACTGATGAGGAAGTATGACGGTGTCTATGCAGACATCTCCTATCATGAACCGGCTCTGTGGGAGAAAACGGCGGGGGATTATTTTGCAACGCTTGAGAAACTTATGAACGATGATCCCATAAGGGATCGGATTCCTTTTGGCACAGATTGGCTGATGACTCGCCATACATGGACCGAGAAGGCCTATGTGGAGGCTTTCCTAATGCTCCCACCGACGATGCTTCAGCAAATTGCCTTTGAGAATCCGCTGAATTTTCTGTTTTCAGACCGAAAACTTCCGATGAGGATCAAACGGTTTTTCGAGTCCAAAAACATAAAGAAAACAGACCTCCCTCACTTGATAAGAGTGACCCTGACGGTTTAAGGATCTGACTCGGCCGTTCCTCAACGGGCTTTCATGACGCCGTCCCTCCCGTAAGATTTCGATTCCCGGAGCCTGAGTTTAAGGAGGGTTCACGATCTCAGGGATTCGAGGGCTTGATTCGCCTCTTTCAGATATTCGCCAGCTTCGCACGATTCAAAGAACTGGATAGCCTCAGAAAAGCATTCACGGGCCCGGTTTCTTTTCCCCTTTCTCTTATGGAGCAGTCCCAAATCGAAATAGGCGTTTCCCAGCATGCCTTTAGCTCCGATTTCCTTGGCAACCTCGATCGCCTTGTTGAAGTGACGTTCGGCCTTTTTGCCTGCAAATGGGAGATTTGTCACGATAAATGGGATATTCTTGGCCGCAGTCGACAGACCGATTTGCTTCGCTCCTTGAACAATGTTCAGGTAGATCTTCCCAAGGGTATATTCCGATCGGGCGTACAGACATTTCCTCTCCTTTTGTAAAAAACTCCTTCGAACATCCTCGAGGATTTGAATCCCGCGGCTGAGGTTGCCTTCAGCAATCGACGACAGACCGAGAAGTGCCTGAGCCGGTGTCCCGATGATCTCAACGCCGAAGTTCTCGTTATAAGTCAAGATCTCCTCGATCGCCTTTTTCGCTTCTTGGTATTGGCCGTTGGAAATGTAGCCGTAACAGAGGGCAGTTTTCGGAAACTGGGAATAGTAAGGATCGACAGATGACTGAACTGCCCTTTGATAGCACTCAATAGCAGAGGGAACGTCACCAGCGTTTAAATGGCCGTGTCCCAGCGTATAGTGGCCCGTGACCGTGCTTCGGATATTTGAGTGTTTCTCGCCCCAGTCCAAAAGGGCTTTTCCGGTTTCAAAAGCATTTTTCACTTCCCCTTTGTGCCAGTATGCCTGTCCAATTCCGGCCATGGAAAGGAAATACACGTGGTGATCCGACTCCAGAGATCTGGCCAACTCCCGACCCCTTTTTCCAAAGAGGATTGCCTCTTCCAATAGTCCCATTTCCGCGCAGGTCATGCTGAGCCAGGCGCAGGCGTAGCCCATCACCTGTTTGCTGCCGAGTTCCTCACCGATTTTAAGAGCCTTGTTAAGGTATTCGTATGACTCTCCAAGGTTCTCTCTTCCCCACAGGGCATAACCGAGCCACGCATAGTACATTCCCAGCTTTGTCCTATCGCCGATAGATTCTGCCAGCCCCTGGTATCTGTTGAGCAAATCTATCAGGCCTCTTAGGTCTCCACGGTAATAGAAGGCATAGGCCCATTTGATGAGCAGATCAATAAGAAGTGCTTGCTCCTCTTTGGTTCTGTCAGTCTTAATCGTTAGAAGGTCGAAAGCCTCTTTGAAGTACCGATGTCCCTCTTCCACGGCGTACCGATTCAGGCTCTTCTCGCCCGACTTCACCAGATAATCGACAGCCTTATGCCTAAATTCGCTCTGTTTGAAATGAAAGGCCAGCGTTTCATAGAACTCCGAAAGCCTGTCACCAAAAAGCTGCTCCATCACCAGAGCGATCCGTTCATGCAGTGCCTGCCGGTCCTTTTTGAGAAGTCTGGTGTAAGCCACCTCTTGGGTCAGGGCATGCTTGAAGATATACTCCAGATCAGGTTGCAGGGATTTTGTCCTGATCAGATCCAGCCGCTCAAGGCCCTCGAGGCATGGATCGAGATGTTGTTCGAGCTCGGTGATCATCTTGAGAATTACGTAGAGAAAGACCCTGCCAATGACCGAGGCCTCCTGGAGAATCCGCTTCGACTCCACCTCGAGACGATCGAGCCTGGCGGTGATAACCCCCTGGACGGTTGGCGGCACATCTGCCTCACTGATGGGTCTCGTAACGCGCCAGCCACCATCGACTCGGGTGATAACTCCCGATTCGATCAGGGAGTTGATCACCTCCTCGATATAGAATGGGTTTCCCTCCACCTTTTCATGGATGAACTGCCGTAGTTCTACCGGGGTTTCCTGGGTTTTGAGCAACGATTCGACCATGTCTTCGGCTTCCGAGGGTGAGAGATCTCTAAGGCGGATATCCTGGTGCACCTTCCCAATTCCTTCGAGCTGATGGCTTATGAATAGGCTGAAAGGCGGCCGGTAGACGCAGAGAACCACAGCGGGATAACTGAATTCTGAGAGGGTGAGACGGAGGATTTCCACGGTAGAGGGGTCGGCCCATTGAATATCCTCCAGGCAGATGACCGTTGGTGCCTTTTGAACGAGACCAACAAGAACCGTTTGAAGTGCTTTTTGAAGGCGGGATTTGAGGAATTCAGGGTCTAAGCCCTCTGTCTCTGAATAACGCAACGCATAGAGACTCCCGACGTACGGGACAACTTCCTGCTTTTCTCCAATCAGACCCTCAATGCGTGCTTCCACTTTTGCCTTCACATTCTCAGGAGGGTCGCCCTCTTCGATTTGCCATGCCCGATTCAGGAGATCGATAATCGGGAAGTAGGGAATGTTGTGAGAATAGGCATAGGCATGCCCTTCTAACCATTGAATTTCATCAGAATTCAAACCGTCTCTGAACTCCTCAACAAGCCGGCTCTTTCCAGTTCCGGCATCGCCGCAAATAGAGAAAATCGTCCCATTACCCTTTCGGAGCCGCTCGATTGCCTCCCCGAGCCGAGCGAGCTCCACCCTCCTTCCGATAATTTCGGCCCTTACACCGGAAAGACGGTGGACTGTAATTGGCCGCTCCTTCGGGGATAGTACTTTGTACACTTGGATTGCTTCCACTTTGCCCTTCACTGGAGTGGGTTCTAAACGTTCGAAACTAAAATAGCCCTCAGCCAGGCGAAATGTCTCAGGACCGGTCAGGATCTCGCCCGCTTTGGCCAGAGTGCTCAACCGGGAAGCCAGATTGATTGCGTCACCGGAAACGCCGTGAGTCCCCTGTTCTAGGTCGACCGCTCCGGTCACAACGAGTCCAGTGTTAACCCCAGTATGCATGGACAGAGACTGGCCAATCCTCTCCTGAACCTGGGGACTCACCGCCTCCACCAGATCGTGGATCTCCCTGGCTGCTCGGATAGCTCGGATGGGGTCATCCTCCTGAGCCTTCAGGACGCCGAAAAGCGCAACGACCGCATCACCAATGAATTTCTCAACGAACCCCTCGTATTTTGTCACGACCTGGGTAATTTCCCCAAAGATTCGGCTCAGGATATCCTTCACTTCCTCAGGGTCGAGCCTCTCTGACATTGCGGTATACCCAGAGAGGTCAGAAAAAAGGACGGTAATCTGCTTCCGCTCCCCATCAATCGCCAGACCTGGCCTTTCGATTTCCTGCCTCCCCTCCATCTTTTTCCCGCATTTGCCACAGAATTTACGATCCAAGGGGAGTTTGGCTCCGCAGTGGGGGCATTTCAATTCCAGGGTCGCCCCACATTCCTCACAGAATTTGACCCCCTGCCGATTCTCGAACTGGCAATTTGGGCACTTCATCTCTCGAAGCCCCCATGAAATGAAAAGCCCCCTCCTCCGCGGCTGAGAGAACGGGACCGACCTCAACTCATTTTGATTGTACCCGATTCCAAACGCAATTCCGTAACCGTCAGCCCCATATTAACAGCTTCGGTATGAAAGTCAATCGCCTTTCTTTACACCTCACGAGACCATCTCCACCTCTGCGGGTTACGGCTTGGCTGAAGTGGGTGATGATTCTGCAGAATTTTGTTTGATTTTTTGATGGCGGTAGCTAAAATGAGGTGGGGATTTTGGCCCAAAACCCTCTCGTTAGACGGGGCGGATCGGGTATAGCGTCACGCCATGAAGGTCGCGCTTATCTCACCGGCAATAGAAAGACAGGTTTCTCAGAAATTGAAAAAGACCCTTGCCTTTTTCAGATCCACACTCCCATACCTTGCCGCGTTCTTTCCTCAAGACTCTGATATCCGTCTGATTGAGGAAAGTGTTGAGGGTCCAGTAGAGGTCGCAAGATTGGTCGAGGATGGGGTGGATTTTGTCGGCATCTCCCCTCAGACGGCGTCTGCAACAAGGGGGTATGAGATTGCTAAGAATTGCAAGGAGATGGGACTTTTCGTTGTCATGGGAGGAGTCCATGTTTCAAAAGTCCCCTATGAAGCGTTGGAATACTGTGACGCCGTCATTATCGGAGAAGCGGAAAACTCTCTTCCGGCCTTACTGACTCACTACAAGCGTGGGCAATTCAATGGTTTTCTCAGACCACAGGAGAGGATTTACAAATCAGAGCCCCTGCCTGAGTTAACCAACATTCCAACGCCGAAATGGGGTTTCATGAAAAAAGCGCTCATCGATTACGCTACAACGGTTGAGATCGGCAGAGGGTGCCCATATAGCTGTGATTTTTGCAGTGTCCATGATTTGTTTGGAAAGCGTTATAGACCCCGACCGGTTGGGGAAATCGTGGAGGAGCTGACCGCCCTCGGTGCAAAAAGAGTCCTTTTCTCAACGGATAATCTCTCAGCGAACCGTTCGCATGTGAAGGAACTGTTTTCTGCCGTTAGATCACTGGGAATAGAGTGGATGGCTGAAGCAACAATGAGTTTTGCTCAGGATTCGGAGCTGGTTAGCCTGGCATCCAAAAGTGGGTGTAAGCTCATCGGCATCGGCTTCGATTCCCTTTCACGAAATAGCCTGATATCAGTTAATAAGCGCTTTAACGAGATCTCGCAGTATTATGATTGCGTCAGCAACCTTCACGATCACGGGATCGCTGTTGGCGGGTCCTTCATTTTCGGTTTTGATGAGGACAGAGAGGGCATTGCCGAGGAGACATTGGAGTTTTCTCAAAAGGCAAAACTCGACTCTGTGTCGGCCCATATTCTGACTCCTTACCCTCAAACCGGCATTTTCAAAAAATTCCTGAAAGAGGGCAGGCTTATCAACGCCGATTTCCCGAGGGATTGGTCAAAATACGACACCGCGCACGTGGTCTTCTTACCCAGATTGATGTCACCTGAAAGATTGGACGCGGAATACAATACGTTCAAAAAAGAATTCTTTGCATTGTCGTCTATATTCCAAAGGTCCAGGTATCAAGAGAGAAAGACGCAAGATTTGCTGCGTTATTTGGCTATCAACCTCTACTATTGGTATCAATCCTGAAATGGGGATGGGAGACCTCTACCGGGGGAGTGACCATAATTACCCGGGGAGACGGGGATTTGTTATGCCTGAGTACGAGATCTATGCCCTGAAATATGCGGGTCCGTTAAGGAGTTCTGGGGCCTTCCTTATGTGGCTGAGAGACTGGGATACGGTAGAGGAAAGAAACTATTACATTTGGTGTATCAAAGGAAATGGAGAGACCGTGATCGTTGATACGGGTGTATCACCTGATCTGGCGAGAGAAAAGGACCTTGCCGGATATGTGAGCCCTGCAGAGGTCCTTTCGCGTATCGACGTAGAAGCTGAGGAAGTTCGACGGGTCATTCTGACTCATATCCATTGGGACCATGCGAGCGGCACCAGCCTTTTCCCGAAGGCTATGATCTATGTCCAGGAACGAGAGTACCGTTTCTGGCTGGAAGATAGGATCGCAAAACGTCCTCCATTCAAATACGTAACGGATGAGACCTCTCTTACCCATCTCGCTGCTCTCGAAAAAACCGATAGACTCGTGCTCCTCAAAGGTGACCAGGAGATACTCCCGGGTATCGAATGTCTTTTCGCCCCAGGACATACGGTCGGCCTCCAGGCCGTTGCTGTGAAAACGGCCAAGGGCACTGCTATCCTCGGTTCAGATTGTGCCCATGTCTTCAAAAACTACCGGGAGGACTGGCCGAGCGCGCTCATTGTCGATTTGGTGGGGTGGATGCGAACATACGAGAAGCTCCGGGCAAGGGCCTCCTCAATTGAACTGCTTTTCCCGGGTCACGATGTGCTCATGCATGAGCATTATCCAGCCGTGGCAGAAGGTGTGACTCGACTCGTATAGAGATTCAACGTCATGATCGGAGAAATACTGGCAATTTCAGCGCTTTTTTTTATGAAAACCCGCCAGAATACCCCGCCCGGAAGGGCGGGGCTTTACTGCGCCGACCACGATCCTGACCAAGAAAGGCATCGAGAGAACAAATCCGAAGACAGCGAAGAAAATGGAATCAACCATGATTTTGCCGAGCATATTACCCTCCAAGCGCGTTCTGCTCATTCATGAGTCAGTTAGAGACAAATTGCGTAAGATATCATAACTATTTGAAATAAAATAGAATTGCTCGACATTTTTTGCTTGACATGTCCCTTTAACCTGCTATCATGTTTAAAGGTGGAAAAGGGGGTGTCATGGCATTATCTCTCCGTAACATGATCGCCATCTTGGTAACGATCTTCATCCTCCTGGGAGTTTTTTTCGTCGCATCGCTCTATTATCCAACAAACAAGCAGGCCAAGCGAATCGCAAGGAGCCTAGCGATCCTGGAGGCCCAGGTTGAGGATGCCTCACCGGTAGACGGACCGGCAAAGCGAACCAATGAGATCCTAGAAGTAATGGGGGAGGATGTCAATTTCTTCAAGAGAAGGAACCTATCCCCAACGAAGGGGATTCCAGATCTCCTCGAGAAGATCAACAGAATCGGCAGTGAGGCGAACATCGAATTCGTGGTAGTCAAACCCCTAGAAGAGGACGACACTTCCGAGTATCGACAATATCCCATTCTGATTGAAATCAAAGCTGGCTATACCGAACTTGTTAATTTTGTTCACCAAATGGAGGATTCTTTGCATTTGAGTCTCAAAGATTTTCGGATTGAAAACGAAAAGAAGGACGGCTCGATGCATCGCCTCTATTTCACTCTAAACATTTTTGAATTGAAGGATGAGTTGCCGGTTGCTCAGGGAGAGTCCTCTGAAAAGCAGATTTTCCGATCCGTGGCTAGGGATCTCGTGGCTGTCCGTCGAGATCCATTCTCGCCGGGAAAACAGCCCCGGGTTGTGCAAGTACCCAAAAAACCGTTGGAAAAAATGGAAAAAAAGGAGGAAGCTCCCGCGAAGCCCGCGCGGCCAAAGCTGATTCTGACCGGCATTGCGAACCTAGACGAACGTGGGTTTGTCATCATCAACGGCAAAATTCTGAGAGTGGGGGATACGATCGAGGGGCAGAGGGTCGAGCAAATTGAAGACGGCCATGTGATTATACTCGATGGGAACTCGGCCTATCCCCTTTACCTCGAGGGCTCAAAGCCCTTCGAGTTGATTGAGATTGGAGGGCAAAGCCCTTTATACCAGAGTCCTTAGTATCATCCAGTTCTCGCGTCTCCTCCAGTCGAGCCGGTTGATAAAAGATGGCGTAAGCCGGAAAAAGTTGAGAGCAAAAGGGACCCGATTTTGAATTGATGGCTTGCTCTTCTCCAGTGTTAGAAGAGTAGGCATTTTTTTTGCTCGTCCGCATGCCCTCCTGGCAGCTGGGGTTTGCGAGAGAGCCGCAAGGAAGGAAATTCGAGGCAGTTAGGGGGCGAGGCCGCGGGAAGAATCCCATTTGCGGCTGGTGTACTCTTTGAATCCATCACCGCTAAAGGAAACCAACAATTCCCACTGGCCAAGCGAGTTTTTCTCCCAGATTAGGCCCTCGTAATGAGCTGTCTGCTCATGAATTACGACATCAGGCAATGGCAACGGGGTGTCCATCTGTAGGGCTTCTGTCTCATAGGCTTTCATGCTGAGGAGCACCCGGTTTGAATCATTCTCGGCATAGAGCCACGTCTTTATCGGAAAGAGATCGCAATCTTCCTCCTCGACGGTCCAGCGGGTATGGATCAAATGGTACTGGTCTTTGAGGAAGGTCGCCCTTTTGCCCTGGAACTCAACGCTCATGATTCCAGCGGGTCTGTTGATGAAATCACCCATCTCAAGAGCCAGTCCAGGTTCAAAATACTGAGCCCAGTTCCAGAGTGCATTACTTGGAATCCACTCTCCCCAATTGTGATCGTGGTATCCCCTCACCGCGCGCAGGGTGTAAGATTGACCGTCGACCTTAACCTCCCCACTGACCTCTGCACCGGGCATGTAAATGAGCCAGCTCATCTGCTCCCATGGAAACAGCCCGACCTCCTCGCGATCTCCGCCAAACCAGGAATTGGCCTGTCGCACGTATGTCAGGTCCCACGAAAGCCGACCGCCACCAATGGAACCAACAATACGATATGTATCATGGTCGATCACCTCGATGGCGTTGGCTTCGATCTCGACGTCAGCCTGCTCATATGAGGCGGAAAAGCTCTCAGTGGAAAACGTATCGGATTCACTAACAATACCTTCAGCAGTGTATGCAACAGCCCCCACGATGGCCTGGCCAAGACCTGAGTAGTCTTCCGGGTCGATGATCGAGTAACCGAAGATCGTCTGAATATCCTGAACAGTATCGTATAGATTGAAATACCACCATTCGATGTAGTTTCTGTCGTGCTGTCCATCTGCAAAGTCGCGATAGTGGTATGCATCATCAGAGAGAAAAACGGATTCTTCCAGAGAATGAGAAGGGAATACATCTGACCCCATAATCCATAACAGAGCCAGACCACCGAAAAGCATCCATTTTCTTCTCATTTTTTTGCCTCCATTCCTATCTTGTCGCAGCTAAACCTCTGTGAGTCCTGCTCTTGTCTCCGGCGCGGGCTGATGACCGTTATCTAGAGTGCTTCTTGGGAGGGCTGCTTGATCGTCCATGCTGCCATTAAAAGGGAAGAATCAGGGAAAGTCAACAAAAGCCCAACTGGAGTTTCCTGAGTTTTCAAAGCAAGAAATTTCCAACCTTCTGATGTTTCACGACAATTTTGAATCTTTTGATGGGACCCTCACATCCCTTCGCTCCCTCCTTCTCGCGTTGCCCCCCTTCCCGCCGTTACCGGGACAGGTGGGAACGGGCTGTTGCCCAAATCCCTTTTCTCGACTTTTGTCTGATGAAAGTGGAAAAGGAGCGCTCTTCGCTGCTCAAAAGCTTTTCTGGGTGCTGTCAGGTGTCGGTTGTCGATCGTCAGTTGTAACGATCAATTCACGTCATTCGATTGCAAATCAAATGCCCTGGGCCCGTTATTTGAATAGCCGTGGATGCGCAGATCTCCCTCTTTATACAACGAATCACGGACGACGGACCACGAGCACCGACTCCTGGTTCAGAGCTTCCCTTCCCACTTCCTGGCGAAGTACTCTTGCAAAGCCATGACCAGAGTGTTCTGAAGGCATTGGGGAAAGGCCCGGGGAATGCTGACACCCTTCCACCGTAAATGTCCCTCAGGGACATGAGCGTCCACAAAACTGAGGAAACTCCAGAAAACCGACCTTCGAGAAGAAGATGTTTAAAACCAACCGTTTCAGACTCCGATCGTGCAAAATTTGCATCAAGGCTCCTTCATCGTTTTGGCTTCACACCGAGTAGAAAACGCGTTATCTTCATGCGTCTCACCGCCATTTCATATAGCAAGAGTATGAAGAATGTCGATGCAAGTGTAATCAGCCCGAATTTTGCGTATACATTGATTTGCCACGTTAGAACAGCGCCATCACTCTTAGCCAATCGTAATCATGCCTCCTTGCTGGTTGGATTTGCTCTGTCATTTCGAATTCTCTTTCCCGAGGGGTGGAGAATAATCGCCCACTGTTCATAGGAGGGGAAAAATGAACGACGGAAGGCGGCGGATAAGCGAGGCAAGCCGATGTCTCAAGAGCTTTCTCCGCATCTTGACGATTCCAAGGGTTGGCGGAACCTCCTTGGGGCAAATCCTCACGCATTGAAAAACCGTATTGCACCCCCAAAGGCCCTTCTGGGAGTCCACGGCCTCGAGGATCTCTTGAAACCTCTCGTCCCGCGAGTCGGCAAGGAAACGATAAGCCTTGGCAAGCATGGCGGGTCCGAGGAATTGGACATCTCGTTCAAAAGCGGGGCACACGCCATAGCATATTCCGCAGAGGATGCAGTTGATGTAGGGGTCGATCTCTTTACGTTCTTCCTCACCCATCCTGTTTTCTGAGAGGGGTTCGAGGGGTCTTCCCTGAAGGGAGGGTTCGATTTCCCGATAGTGATTGAAAAATGCGGACATGTCCACAATGAGGTCCCGGATGACCGGGAAGTTCGGGAGAGGTTCAACGAGCGTTGTTTTCCCCAGTAGGTTTTTGACCGGAGTCCGGCAGGCCAAGACGACCTGCCCATTGACCCGCATGGCACAGGATCCACACACCGCGCCCCGGCAGGAGTAGCGAAAAGAGAGACTCCCATCGATCTCTTCCTGGATTCGGAGCAGCGCCTCCAGGAGATTCATTCTCCCCCAGGGCTGAATCTGGAACGTTTCCGTCCATCGAGTAAGCTCTCGGTGCGGATCGAAGCGGTGGACTTTCAGGGTCAGGAGGCGGTCCATCTAATACGTCCTCTCCTTTGGAGGATGAGCAGTGATCGTCACATCTTTGTATTCAAGCCTGAACCCATCCGGAGTCTTACAGGCCATCGTATGAAGGAGCCAGCGGTCGTCATCTCGATCCGGGCAATCCAACCGATAATGGGAGCCCCGGCTTTCCTTGCGGGCCAGAGCCCCTTCCACGACCAGCTCTGCCAAACAAAGCATTCCTTCTAAGTCCAGGTATCGAACAAGCTCATGATTGAATGCGAGTCCTCGCTTCGGGATGCCGACATTTTCCAACCGCTTTTGGTACTCTCCCATCCTCTCCTTTGCAACCAGTAGATTGGATTCTACTCGGAAGAGCCCCACATGGGAGGTCATCAACACCCTCATCTCATCCCTTAAGCTGGCACAGGGTTCCTCACTTTTTCTTTCGGCGATTTCTGCGAGCCTCGATTCAAAGGTTTTCAAATGATCCTGAAATATTTTTTTCTCGGAACGGTGCTTCCCCTTTTCGACGGTATGAGCCGCTCTTCTGCCCGCCCGAGTGCCGAAGACGACAGCCTCCAACAGGGAGTTTCCACCCAGCCGGTTCGCACCATGAACACTCACACATGCGCACTCCCCCGCAGCCAAGAGCCCGGGAAGCGATGTCTCTCCGTCCACGTTTGTGGCGACACCTCCCATGGTGTAGTGCTGGGCCGGCTGAACTGGGATCGGTTCTACAATAGGGTCGACGCCAGCAAAGTCCATGGCGATCTGGCGAATACCGGGAAGGCGCTCCATGATCTTCTCTTTTCCCAAATGTCGAAGGTCGAGGTGAACATATCCCCCTTCAAAACCACGGCCCTCGTTGATCTCGGTCTGGATTGCCCTGGCAAGCATGTCTCGAGGCCCCAGTTCCATGAGTTTGGGAACGTAACGTTCCAGAAAGCGTTCGCCCTTTGCGTTGAAGAGAAGACCTCCCTCTCCCCGGGCACCCTCTGTGATGAGGATGTTGGTTCCATAGAGACTGGTGGGATGAAACTGAACAAACTCCATATCCTCGAGCGGAACACCCGCCTGGTAGGCTAGNNCGACCACAGCCTCCTGTCGCCAGAAGAACCGCCTTGGCTTGAATAGGCACGATCCGTCCTTCGAAGAGGTCGTATCCAAGGAGTCCCACACAGCGCCCATCCTCGACGACGAGGGAGACAGCATGCCATTCCTCATAAGTAGGAATCCGAAGGCCTGTTATCTGCTCGTAGAGGACATGCAAAAGGTTATGCCCCGTCCGGTCGGCTGCATAGCAAGTCCTCGGGAAATCCGCTCCTCCAAAAGGTCTTTGGGCAATCCTCCCGTCCTCGGTTCGAGAGAACAGGGCTCCCCAATGCTCCATCTCGATGACCCGCTCGATTGCCTCATGGCACATGACTTCGACACCATCCTGGTCTGCCAGATAATCACTTCCTTTGATGGTGTCAAAGGCATGATCCTCCCATGTGTCTTTCACAGGAGTCGGGGCGTTTCCCAGGGCGGCGTTGATCCCTCCCTGAGCCGCCACGGAGTGAGACCGAAGGGGGTGAACCTTTGAGAGAACCGCAACGTCCCGGCCAGCCCTCTTGGCCTCGACAGCTGCCCTCAAGCCCGCCAATCCCCCGCCAACGATGAGAATGTCATGGGAAAGAAGTTCCATAGCTACGGCCAGTAAAAGTAAACATATGAAAATACAAACAGGGCCAAGCCCATCAGTGTCGCGACCCAAAACAAAAGCCTTTCCTGGGTCATTCCAAGATCGATCAAGAACAGTCGAACTCCATAGAGGGCATGGAAGATGAATACAAAGAGAAGCGACAGATCAAAGGTCCGATTTTCATGGAGGTCTGAAAGCCAGGCGCTCCCTTCAACCCTTCCCACAAGCGAATAGCCTGAGAGGATTTTTATTCCAACGAGGATCAGGAGCACCGGACCACTGAATCGCAGGAAATAATAGGGGAACATCTTCTATCCGATGTTTGTGAACAAGTACCCCATATTCTAGACCTCTGGAGCTGAAGTTTGCAATGGCTCGTGCTGAAATTGTTGGGCCCGATCGCTGTCTGTGCTTTTTTCTTGACATCCAATTCTGGATGAATAGGCTAGAAAAAGGGGGGGAGTTTTTGTGCGCCTCGTTGTAAACCATCCCGTGGTCATCTCGTGCGCCGCACTGAAGATCACCCTAGCCGTGGAGACTGGATCTTCGTCCCTCTCGTGCTAGCTAGGATGGCACAACACTCTTCTTCTATTTCCCGCGCCCACGACTTATCTGAGTCCCTCTGCAGGATGATTTTTCATGGGGTCTGTACCCCCCAATTTCGTTCATACGGCATATCCTAAAATCGGTAAAATGAGGAGGCAGATAAAATGATAAAGCTTGAGAGAAGCATCACCATCAATGCCCCATTGGAGAATGTTTTCGCCTATGTCGAGGACCCTGAATTGGATCTGGAATGGCTGCCGGGTTTGATGGAGGTCTGGGATGTCAAGGGTCGGGGTGTGGAAACACACTACCGGTGGGCCTATAAGATGGCAGGTCTGCGTTTGGAAGGTGAAGGGGCCATCACGGAATACATTCGGAATCAGCGGATCGTGGCCCAGACCAAAGGTGGCGTTGTCAGCAATTGGACATGGAACTTTGAGCCTCACGAGGGTGGCACGAAAGTCAATCTTTCAATGGAATACACTGTCCCTGTTCCGGTGCTGGGCAAACTGGCTGAGGCACTGATACTGAAACAGAACGAGCGAGAACTCGATCTGGCCATGACAAACATCAAGGCCAGGATCGAGGGCTGAGGCTCGCCCAGCTTTCCATCCAGGAACTTCCCGAGTCGTCTCTCCCAAACTTCAGGGTAAAGAATCACTGAAATCGTCAGAAAAGACCTGATTCGATTCCTGCTGAAGGGCCTGAATAGAAATCGACCGGAGGGCCTGAGCAGATTCCGCCCGGACTCTTTTCCGCATATGCGAAGGGGCAATGTGTTCTCTCTTGACAGAAAGTCCTCGCCTGCTAGAATGGGAAAACGCGATCAAATCGTATCTTAGAGGGGGATAAGGGGATGGCGAGAGGGGTGCTGACGATTCTAGCTATGGGTGTCTTTATCGTTGTGGTTCTGGTTGGTGCACTGACGGTTTTGGCCGGTGATTCCACTGCATTCCCACTCGTACAGATCTCAGGCACGAGCCCATTTGGAGCCCTTGAAAACTGCGGCAACTTCCCAGGCACCGTAGGCGCTCCGGGGACCGCATTCGTTGACAGTGAGGTCGAACCCTGGGTCGATGTGAACCCCACTGATCCGGACAATATCGTCGCGTTCTGGCAGCAGGACCGATGGTCCAACGGCGGGGCCAGAGGCAACGTCGCCGGGGTGAGCTTCGACGGGGGAGCGATCTGGCAGATCGTGGTGATCCCAGGAATCACTGACTGCTCCGGCGGGCCATGGGAACGGGCCTCTGACCCTTGGGTCTCCTTTAGCCCAGATGGCACACTGCACCAAATGAGCCTGGTCTTTGATATCGATCCGCTGATCGGGCGCATTGGGTTCGGCCCGAACGGGATGGTGGTCAGTAAGTCCGAAGATGGCGGTCTGACCTGGAACGACCCGATCACCCTGGTCGAGGATACGAATCCTTTGATCTTGAATGACAAGAATTCCTTGACTGCCGACCCGACCGATGCGAACTACGTCTACGCGGTATGGGACCGTCTCCAGGTAAGTCTTGCGCAAACAATACATCCCGAGAACATCCGACCCGGCCGCGGCACCACTCTCGAAATTGAGCCTGGTTTCAGGGGGCCCGTCTATTTTGCTCGTTCGACCGACGGCGGGGACAGTTGGGAACCTGCCCGTGAGATTTACGACCCCGGTATCAACAATCAGACGATTGGAAGCCAGATCGTTGTCCTCCCCAACGGCACGGTGATCGAGTTTTTCACTGAGATCCTGAACCTGAGAATCGGCACCTTCATCTTCCTATCCGTCTTACGTTCGGATGACAAAGGGGAGACCTGGCGACCTCGTTTGAGACCAATCCGGACAAACAGGCTCTTTTCAGAGGGCGCGGTTACGCCAGATGACCTAGTGCGGGTGCGCGATGGATCGATCCTTTTTGACGTCGCCGTGGACCCTGTCAATGGAGACCTCCATGCGGTCTGGCAGGACACACGCTTCAGTGGTATTGAGGAGATCGCCTTCTCGATGTCAACGAACGGAGGTCTTAGCTGGTCTGATCCGATCAAAATCAATCAGACTCCGCCCAACCCGGACAACTCCTTACGGGCACAGGCTTTTCTTCCGTCTGTTGCAGTGTCTGAGGATGGAAGGGTTCTGGTAACCTACTACGACTTCCGTAATGACGATGACGTCTCAGGTGAGCTAACCGACTATTTTGCCGTCCAATGTGACTCCGCCTCGGATTGCACGGACCCCGCGGATTGGGGCAATGAAGTCCGCCTCACCGAAAACTCGTTTGACTACCTCCAGGCGCCCTTTGCCGATGGCCTTTTTCTCGGTGACTATATGGGCCTGGCTTCAGACGGCCCGGATTTCCTCCCGGTTTTTGGTATCGCAGGTGACATGGCTGATGCTGCCAGCATGTTTTCCAGGCGAGTCACCCCTGGACCGTAGTCAAAAGACTCGAGTCAGACGTCGACGGGGTGTTGCCCAAATCACTTTTCTGGACTTTTGTCTGATGAAAACAGAAAAGGGTGCTCTTTGCTGCTCAGAAATCTTTTCTTGGTGATGTCAGTGCTCGGTTTTCAGTGGTCAGTTGTCTCATCGGCTAACAAAACGGATAGTAGCGCAACGCTGTCTCGAACATCGCAAAAATGTTTTCGGGTGGAGTTCCCGCCTGAATGACATGGGACGGCCCCAGAATGTAACCTCCATCCTTGCCCAACACCGAAATCAGCCGCCGGACCTCTCGACGGACCTCCTCCGTAGTCCCGAAAGGCAGTGTCCTTTGGACGCTCACACCCCCCTCAAAGCACAGTTGAGCACCATAGTTGGCTTTCAGTTCCACGGGATCCATTCCTGTGGCGTCGAATTGCAGTGCCTGCAAAACGTCGATTCCCATATCGATTAATCCCGGAACCGCCCTCATCACAGCGCCATCAGTGTGATAGATGACTCTGGCGCCGTATTCATGAATAACCTTGTTCACCTCAAGATGGTACGGCTTGATGAACTGCTCCCACATGTCCAACGACATGAGCAGTCCGCTCTGACCGCCTATATCGTCGGCTGTGAAAGCTAGGTCGATCATCCCCTTGGCGGACGACAAAGTCCTCGTGAAGTACTCAACATAAAAGTCCGTGACACGTCTCATGATGGCATGCACCAATCCAGGATCCGTGATCATGTCCACGAAGATCTGTTCTAACCCTCGCATGTACCAAGAGGTCTCAAAGATATTGGCGTTCGAGATCATAAGACAGCGTTCGCCGTCCTGCTGCAGAACCTTTATTCGTTCTGGCAAAACCGAGTAGTCGAAGATCTCTGCTGTTGGGAATGGGTATTTCCCGATATCATCGGTGCCTCCGGCGTCCGCGAGGGGATGATGAGAGATCCAGTCATACGCGCCACCCCCAAAACTGACGGGCTTCCGAATCACGCCCCAAATGTCCTGTCCGGGTGGCAAACGAGGACCAGCGTACTCAGGACCGACTGAGCTGATGTCTAGAATGGTTTCGAGATAGGCTTGGAGGCTGGTATCATGTTCGCGCTTCAGGTAGCCATCGAACTGGGTGCGCGTGGGCTCGTTGATCCCCGAGCATACCATCGCAATCGGCACCCTATCGGTTTCCTTGTGCTCGAGCGCCAGACGAACACGCTCCCGGGATGACAGCTCGCCTGTTTTCGGCATGGGTCTCTTATCCCCTTAGGATCTTTCTCAGTTCGTCATCAGTGAGGCCACCGAGGCGTTTCTTTGTTTCACCGACCTGCGAATCTAATCCGCGATTATCAGAAAATGTTATGGAGAAATCAACCCGCCGGTTTCGACTTCACAAGGTGCGCCCATGCTTACTGGTTGACCTGCCAATTTTTGGGGAACTCTTCTCATTTCTTAACTGGAGTTTCCTGAGTTTTCTGATCTATTCGAGAGGCAAGTGG
>JABAOH010007493.1_pt1 | contig 28010 bp, 29 predicted proteins | sample 7062181 | NCBI WGS metagenome assembly JABAOH01 (sample SAMN14538630, study PRJNA623070) | marine sediment metagenome | biome: marine biome [ENVO:00000428]; feature: marine pelagic biome [ENVO:01000023]; material: deep marine sediment [ENVO:00002113]; isolation source: pool of 5 deep marine...
CCTTTCTCAAATCGTATCTGCTCGAAGCCCTCCCGGTAAAAGCGAGAGGCCAAGCTGCTCTTGGCCTCGGTATTCTCGTAAACGATTTCGTCCTTATAATGGATTCCGTACTCCGCGATATCCCAGGTGAGGCAGTCAACCCTTTCGAGGAAAAATCGAAATTTATCCATCAACTGGTCTTGCAGTGTCCTCGTCGTAGGATCACCCAAAGGGGATAACTGATAAGCACTGACGGTTTTGATGAAATGATTGGTCAGATCCCTGGCCCAAACGAGTTCGTCTTCCGGACGAAAACCCCTCGGTTCCCCGGGAGCGACCATTCTTATTTCCTCTCTCTCCTCCGCCATATGAACACCATAAAATGAAGCTCAGTACTTGTTATAATGTCCTCTCAACGGTGTTTTGTCAACCTCTATCTCTGATTTCCTCAATTTTTCCCATGAGTTACAAAACACCCGTTGAAAAAAGGAGGCTAAAATGATATCAAGGATGGGAATCAATTGAGTAATACGTTCTGGGATGGTGGCTCAATGGACAAGGATGGCCAAGGAAAGGGGATTCTCTACGTCGTATCAACTCCCATCGGCAACCTGGATGATATCACCCTGAGGGCCCTTCAGATCCTGAAGCATGTTGATCTCATCGCTGCAGAGGATACTCGAAGGACGAGAAAGATCCTTTCCCGCTTTGATATCCATACCAAACTGGTCAGCTATTTCGAGCACAATGAGTTGAAGAAGCTGGATAGGCTCTTATCCCAAATGGAAACGGGAAAGGAGATCGCTCTCGTCTCCGATGCAGGAACCCCGGGGATATCAGACCCTGGATATCGACTCATCCAACAGGCTGTCGAAAGGGGAATTCGGGTGATTCCCATCCCGGGTCCATCGGCTGTCATCGCAGCTCTAAGTATTTCGGGTTTGCCCACGGATAGTTTTTATTTCGCCGGTTTTCTGCCCAGAAAGGGTGGAAAGCGAAGAAAACTCCTCGATAAGTTACGGGATTTGGACGGGACATCAATCCTCTACGAATCCCCCCATCGCCTCATCAAGACACTGGAGGACCTTCTGGAGGTCTGCGGAGATCGGCAAGTCGTGGTCACCCGTGAACTGACCAAGGCCTTTGAAGAGGCGATCCGGGGGAGGATCAGCGAGGTCATCAATACCCTTAAGGACAGAAGGATCCGAGGTGAGCTCACCATCGTCCTGGCCGGTAAGGGAAGGAAGAAATCTGGGGATTCGTAGCTTCACGCGCCTCGATCCATGGATTCCCTGACGAACTCCTTTCCTCCAGATTGCTGCCGAGCAAGCAATTCGCCCGACATTACGCGGTTGAATGGGAGAGGAAAAACATTCACCCCTTCAATGGGCGAGGCAACATGCTGTGAGATTTAATCTGAAATTTCAAGGGCGGAAACCCTTCGACGTAGTGGGCATGGGGCTCAACGCCGTCGACTTTCTCTGCGTCGTCCCAAGATTCCCCGCCTTTGATACCAAAGTCGAAATTGTGGATTATGAAAAACACGGCGGGGGGCAGGTGGCCACGGCAATGGTTGCGTGCTCAAAATGGGGTTTAAGGACGAAATATATTGGCAAAGTGGGGGAGAACGACTTGGGGATGTTCTCCCTACAAAGCATAAAGGAAGCCGGGGTTGATGTCTCAAGCGTGACCGTGGAAAGGGATGCCACGAACCAATTTGCCTTCATCCTCATCGATAAAGAAACCGGAGAAAGAACTATCATATGGCATAGGGATAAGAAGCTCCTCTATGAGGAGGGCCAGCTCTCCCGGGATGATCTATGCACGGGAAAAATCCTCCACCTAGATGGACACGATATCGAAGCCACAATGAAGGCCCTCAAATGGGCTCGGGAGGAGGGCATCTTCACGGTCATCGATATCGACAAGGTGGAGGAGAAGACCCCGGAGCTCATCAGGGATGTAGACTTCCTCATCACCTCTTCCACTTTTGGGTTGAAATTGACTGGCATCGAGGATCGGGAGAAAGCCCTTATGGCTCTCAAGAGGTATAGCAAAGGATTTCTTTGTGCTACCTTGGGCAGGGAGGGAGCCATGGCGGTGATGAAAGACCGGATTGTCTATTCAAAGGGGTTTGAAGTGGAGACCGTGGATACAACCGGGGCGGGAGATGTCTTTCATGCCGCTTTTATCTATGGGCTCATCAGAAACTGGGAAGTCCTGGAAATCCTTCAATTCGCCAACGCGGTGGCAGCCCTGAAGTGTACTCGAATGGGAGGGAGAGCGGTCCCTACGCTGGAGGAGGTGGATTCCCTCCTCAGGGTCTCCACCCGCACAGGTTAAAGTTTCCGGAGCGAATGGATTGTTTCGATGCGGAGGTGATGATGGAAGCCGAAAAGGAATATGAAGGACCCGAAAGGAGGGCACACCCCCGATTTCGCATAGTATTTCCTACTTTTTTGAGGCTTTCGGTCATAAGAGAGGAAAACCCTACCATATTGGAATTGGAAGGAGAGACCGTTGACATCTCCCTTGAAGGGGTGAAGCTCTTGATACCAGAGACGGCCGATGCCCTTTCCTCCATCGAGGATGCAAAGGAAGGGCGAGGGGTAGATGTGGGCCTTGAGATCGTTACGGAGAAAAAGAGGATCAAGGCCATTGGAGACATCCGATGGTTTAAGGCTGAGGAACCGAATCAGCTCGCTGTTGGCGTATTTTTGAAGGGAATGGGGAGAGAGGACAGAAGGATATGGGATGATTTGGTCAAATCCATGGCCTTGTCCCTGTAAGGCCCTCCACGTTCGAGTATGGACGACTCTCAGGTCGTATCACGCCTAGGATCTGAGATAGCTCTTTTTGACCGTGTGGCCATTAGACGTTTCGCGAAATCCTTCGCCTCGTCAGGGATGGTACATCTTACAGCCTTTCCGTGAACCCCCCTCGTGGCATCTATTCCTATTCGCGCGGTCAACCCATTCTCAGAAGCCGATGGATCGAGTATCACCCCCATTGCCCCACGCACCATTATCAAGTCTTTGTCTGCCTGGAAGCGGGTAGAAACGGCCCAGATGACCTCGGATTCGTTATATACATTCACATCCTCATCAACCACCACCACGAGCTTAAGGCAATGATCGACTCCCAAGGCAGTCAAAATCGCCTGTTTGCCTTGTCCTGCCGCTGTTCTTTCCATTGAGATATACGCATGGAACAAACCGCATCCTGACAAGGGAACGTGGACGGCGCGAAGTCCGGGAATGCTTCGAGAAAGCGCTTGAGAAAGATCCGCCTCGCGAGGTATGGCAAGGAGGAGGTTGTGTTCAGCAGAACGACCGGCACATATACTTTGATAAAGAGGGTTTTCGCGGTGATAGAGGGTGTGAGGGACAAAAACATGCTGCGTACTCCGGTAAGAAGAGTATCCCGTGAACTCACCAAATGGCCCTTCTGACTCCCGGATTCCTGCCAGAATTTCTCCCTCCAATACGATTTCAGCATAGGCGGGGATTCTCAGGGGAATATTGACCCCTTCGACAACTTCTAATGATTCTTGTAGTAATCCACCAGCTACCTCATATTTCCCAGCCTGACTTGGGATGACACCGATCGAGGCCAGAGAGATAAGGGGATGGACACCGAGAATGCAGGCAACGGGGAGATTCTTGCCTTTTTCCTCTGCCCTTCTCTGATAATCCCATAGACGCTTACGTGAGTGCAGGCTGATACCCATCCGATTCCTTCCTTTGATCATTAAGCGGTGATAGCCCAGGCTGGGTGCTCCTGTATCCGGGTCTGCAGAGACAATAAGGCCTGCTGTGATGTATGGAGCCGGGTCATCCTGGAAATGGCTAAGGATAGGAAACTTCAGAATATCTATTTCCCCGCCCGTATAGATCCGGAAATGTGCAGGAGGATTTTTTACCACTTTCTCTGGGAAGGAGGATTTTATCCGCCGGGAGTATTCCGAACAAAGACCTTCTTCTTTGACGTTAAAAGCCAACGCCATCCGGGTCCGGGAACCGAGCACGTTAGTTACAACCGGTATAGAATACCCCTTCACATTTTCAAAGAAAACCAAGGGTGAGCTACCATGGTCCTCCAACTCTTTCATAAAAGCCGCCATCTCGTAGGCGGGACTAATCTCATCTTTTACTCGAATAACTTGAACATGGTCGGATTCCTCTACCTGTTGAATGAACGATCTCCAGTCCTGTGTGCTCATTATGACTGCTCCTTTCCTCCTGATACGTCTCGCAAAACTTGAGGCCTCTCCCAATGAATCCGGATGAGGGAAAAAAGAGACATGGGAGGTGCTTCTCCAGAGTATTCGCCTTCAACGCTAAATTCTCTGAAGCGGTATGTGGTGGATACGAATATCCCGTTTAAAAGCACTGATATTGATGTTGCCTTGTTTCAATCCCCACTCTTTGGAGTAATCTGGTCATCTCGACCGGCAGGAGCTGCTGCTGGATGATGAGACAAGCCTCCCCGGTTCTTTTTTGGACCCTCGGATGATTATTATACTCGCTCCAACTCTTTGAACCAAGGGGGTTTTCCTTTGTCTCCAAAATCCCTCTCTCTATCCTAGGGAAAATACTGGAGTTGACAAATAGTGGCAAATTGAGGAAAATATAGGTTTAAATTAGCCAAAAAGACTATGAGGATGGTGCCTGAATGCGGAAGGGCCGAATGGATTCGGGGCAAAGGCTAAAAACTGGACTCATTTTCACGGGTCAGGGATTTCAGCGTATCGGAATGTACAGGGATCTCTATGATGGATATCAGGAGTTCAGGGAGATTTTTGAGGAGGCAAATGGCGTCCTCAATTACAAATTGCAAGACATCTGCTTCAAACAGACCTTTATGAATCGTATTGAAATGAAGCTGGATCATATTTCTGAGAGAGCGGGAAGTTTCTTCGAGGAAATCATAAAGGTTCCCAAGATCCATCAGACCATCTTCACACAACCAATCATCTGTGCCGGGGATATCGGCTGCTTCAGGGTGCTGTTGAAGGAAGTCCCGGGGATAGATTACCATGTCATCGCCGGCCATAGTCTGGGGGAATATCCCGCATTTATCGCCGCCGGTGCCCTGACCTTTAAGGATGGCATGAAGGTGGTCAAGAAGAGAGGCCAATACATGCACGAGGCCTCTAAGAACATAGATTCCGGGTTGCTCGCCATTGTAAGCAAGCAGGGAAAAATTCCCAAGAGCTATATCGAAAGGATATGCAGCAAATATTACATCAACCTTGCCTTGCACAACTCGGATTCAGCTTACGTCGCGGGAGGTTTGAACCACAATTTGAGGAAAGTGGGCGAGGAGGTCAAACGGAAGAAACGATTCACGCCGCTCCCTGTTCAGGTTAGCGGGGCGTTCCATACCTATCTGATGCAGCCCGCCGCCGAAAAACTCAAAAAGGACTTAGAGCGCATTCCATTCAAGCCAACCCACACCCCTATTCTTGCCAATACGACCTCCGATGCCATATCCGATCCTAAACACCTCAAGGCCGAGGCATATCGCCAGTTAACCCGAACGGTAATCTGGAGGGATATCCTGTGGAAGATGTATGAATCGGGAATTAACCTCATTATCGAATTGGGTTTGGGATCCACTCAGAGGGGAAATGAATCGGCCTTAAGCAAATACACCAAACAGACATATCCCGCCGATAAACTACCCGAGATCCTAACCATCGAGGACAAACCCTCACTGGATAAGACCAAAAAGCGCCTGAAGGATCTGGGATTTTAACCCATCCTTCTTCCGACAATCGCCTCAGATTTCCCTGGGGCTCCTCTTGCCCCCCGAATAAGGGATGGGAATCGGGTCTCAGGAGGGCCGTAACGTTTCTTTCTTCGGAGGAACACTCATGATGGAGGAGTACCAAAAGTTTAGGGTTGCCGCGGTTCAAGCATCCCCAGTATTGCCCATGAACAAAAAGGCCACCATTGATAAAGCCTGTACGTTGATACGAGAAGCCGGAAAAAACGGGGCTCAACTGGTTGTATTCCCCGAGACGTTCGTTCCCATGTACCCCAATTGGTCTATCGATCTGCAAAATCCTACCGAATGGGCCCAAAACCTCCTCCTCCTGACAAAAGAGGCCCTTGAAATCCCGGGGCGGGAAACCGAACTATTGGGAAAGGAGACAAGGAAAACCGGTGTTTGTCTCTGCCTAGGGGTAAACGAAAAAGTGAAGAAGTATGATGGTATGCTTTTCAATTCACTGGTATTTATAGGCCCTGATGGTGGGATTATTGGTAAACATCGAAAACTCCTTCCTTCTAATCGAGAAAAGGTCTTCTGGCATCGAGGGGACGGAGCTGATGTTAGAGCCGTTTATGAGACCCACCTTGGCAGGGTCGGTGGATTGATTTGCTACGAGCACCTGCAGCCCTTACTCAAATATGCCCTATATGCTCAGGGAGAACAGGTGCACTGCGCTTGTTGGCCCGGATGGCCACACTATCCTCCTCCGGGTCGAAGCAATAAGCACGTGATCGATGTGGTCACTCGCTCCTATGCCCTGGAGGGACAATGCTTTGTCATTCTCTCATCCCTGTATGTTTCCAAGGAGATGGGACAAAAGGCTGGATTGGGAAACGCAGCCTGGGCCTTTTTCGGTGGGAGTGGGATAATAAATCCCTCAGGCGAATACCTGGCAGGGCCCGTATTTGACCAAGAGGATATCATCTATGCGGATATCGATTTGAGCCTCATCCCGATGAGAAAAGCGGCGGTTGATACTACGGGGAGGGATACAAGGTGGGATATTTTAAGCCTCAATATGTACGATTGGGAATATGTTCCATACACAGAGCGTGCTCAAGCGGAAATGGCGGAAAGAAAGGACCTGGTTACACTCAGCGATCTGATGAGCTCCATGGGGCGAATGACCGCCCAATTCGATGATGTAATACGGAAAGTAGACGCTCTAATTGAAGAAATAAAAGAGTAAAAATGCCTCGCCCGGATAGGGTTCCTAATCCACCGTGATGCTGTCCCCCAAGTCGTAATGGATAATCGCGTGCATTCGAAGGCCTGAACTTTCCTTTCCCTGGTGGCCAGCAAGAGAGATTTAGCCCTTTATCCTGAGACCGTATTTTCCTTCCACGAATTGAATCACCTGATCGATGGTAAACCCCTCCCCCAGCTTCTTCCGGATGAACGCCTTCTCCTCCAACGCCCCCCGCGGCATGTCACAACTGCATTCTACCAAGGGGAGCTCTCCACATCCCCCGCAGGCACATTTGAAGTTCGATGCGACGAGCCGGACTTGACTTTCCATCGAATCGTCCGGTGATAAAGGGACCCTGTACACCTGCTCCCCTTCGGGGATATTCGGGCTGGGGTAAAAGGCCATTTTGACCGCGAGCCCAACCGAAAAAATCACCGCGATAATAGCTACAATCATCCAATAGGATGGTTCTTTTCCTCTTGTGGCCGCCTTTTTTTTGCGTCCCTCCGGCAGGGAAACAGTTAAGGCATTGCCACAAAAACCACAATAACGAGCGTCCAATTCATTGAATTTACCACAACTTCGACATTTTTTTCCCGCTTCCTTCCTTCTTTTCCGGCCCATCTTCAAGCGCCTCCCCTTTTCCGTATTCCTACCCTTACATATATTCTAAAACCGATGCCCTCCTTTATTCAAGGGGCGCTTCGATGCAAAACAAGCGAATCCGTATCCTTCCCCTCAGGAGGGCTATCACATCCGCTCAGTGGATGAGGACACCAGTGAGAAATGTGACGGGGTAGGTGGTCGGAAAAGGAATAAAGCGTAAAAGGAGAGTGAGATCTCCCCGTAAGGTCACCTCATGCGTTCAGAATTGACCAATCACACGGAAGTACAACTCATGCCGTTTTATCACTGAGCAGTTTTCCGGCGTGCGCCAGATCTTCCTCGGGGTGGGCATGAATTACAATGTTGACATTCTCGGGCTTGGTCCCAATCACCCTGACCACGGCCTCCGTTATCTCCTTTACTAACTGGGCCTTTTGATCCTTGGTTCTGCCCTCTTTCATGCTGATGGTAATGATAGGCATTTAAGTTATCTCCTTTTGAAGGTTGGGGGTGAATCAAAGAACGAATAAAACGTTTTCGTCAATAAATGCTTCTGAACTTCGAGCTTCCAATTCCCAATCCACATCACATGGGAGTCCCGAACAAGAAGACCTGCGGTGATCACCCCGGCCGAGCTCCCCGCTGAGCGCTTCACCTTCGTCATGATCCCCTTTTCCTCCATGACTTTCAAGGCACCGCGGAAGGCGAGTTCTTTTATTCGACCACCAAATTTTCAAAGGGATAGCTCATAGCCGCTCCTCCCCCTTCCTGTGAACCGTGGGCCTACTGGGTAAATATTCTCAGCAAGGCATTCCCTAAGGCTTCTGAATAACTTGAGCCAAAAAACCTGTTACCATCGTGGCCTTGGGGCAACCAGTGCCCTCCGCAACCGGGAAGGGGTTCTCGCGCTCGTCCCTCTTTCCAGGACTTTTAACCCGGCACACTCGGGATTGAAGTTGATACTTGGGGCTAAATGAGAACGACCACACGTGCTACAACTCCTAAGAATGAGGAAACAGCGTCCAATATATTCTCCACCTCTTGTAGGTTCTTGAGGGCCTCTGATACTTGCTGGCGCCCCTCCTTAAGAGCGATCTCATTCTCAATGAGCTTGTCCCGAATTCTGCCGAGCTGCGCGTTTTGAAGGCGCAGCCGTGCCCGCTGAACGGTTAACAACCTTTTTGCCGCTTGAGTAACAACTTCTTCTGGCTTACCCTCGAGTGCGAGATCCCACTCGGCCGAGGTCATCTTTAGAAAAGTCTGTCGAAGCTGTTTTAGCGATTGATTACGGATTTCTGAGGGTACCATATCAATGGCCTCCTATTTCTCATTTTCCCCCTTACCCTTGGTCTTTTCCATGAGGGTAAGGATTTCATTCATATCATTCACGAGAGCAGGAATGTCGACCAAGGTCAAGCGGCCTTCTGACAACCCGACAAATGAAATCTTGAGTTCCTTAGCTGCATCTGCAGCGGCGTCGGCTGAAGAAAGCACAAAATGGGCATTCAACGCTTCACGGCGCCTCTGCTTCCATTTCTTGGGCAACGAACCCTCCCTTACGTAAGGAAGGATGACGTCCTTAGACTCCACTTGCTGAGTCTGGAATTGAAGATCAGTACGCAGGCCTTCGATGACCGCACTGAGCGCAGCCTGCTGAAGATCAAGTTCTCGCTCTATGGTCTGAGAACGCTCCTTAAGTTCCTCCTCCAGGGCACCTGCTTGGAAGTGAGCTACCGCAATTTTTGTAACCGAACTAACGAAACTCGAAACGTCCCGTTCGCCAATTTTCGCTCCCTTGATTTTTGGATGAAGTTTTCCCAGAGCATTCACCACCCCTTCCGTTGCTGTACCAATACCGCTGGGAGCGTCACTTTCAGCCAGAGCAGCGAGGGCCTGGAAATACGTGCGGAGGAGATCAGCGTGACGCTTGAGATCCCCTAGAATGGCCAAGCGTTCACGGAGAAGCTGATTATGTTCAAGTATCGTTTGTTTGCGTTCCTCAATCGTTAATTGAGGCCGAGTCTTCATAAGAACGAGGGAGTCCGTTTCGATAGCCGCTGTCCCTGCCTCATCGAGAAACACCTCCACGACATCGGAATATGCAGCACCGGCTTGACTGAAGTTCTTGAAGTGATTTATTTTCGCGGTTGTGCAGGACGAAAACAGCAAAAAGGAAAGAAGTAACGGAAGTCCAAGCATTCTTCTATGACATGTGTATGCGTTCGAGGTGAAAAATGTTCCCCTCTTCTCAATGCACCCATTGATGCTCAATGAACCATTCCAGGCCCACGGGTAAGTGAAAACCCTTTCGATCGGATTGCTTTGCATTATCATTCTTGTCTCCTTTCCCCTACAATCTATTGGGATTGCAAAAATCTCAGGCGCGCGCACCCCTTCCTGTGGAAAGTTGAAAGAATTAACATCTTATGTCTGCAGAGATTATAGATGAACATTGAATCTCGTCTTCCCGTTTGGCTATATTAAAAATTAAAACATCACGATTCGTTTTTCAATTGTCGGCATCATAATAAACGAAGTTTCTGTGAACAAGACAATTCCACGTGTCCCAGGTGTCATGGATACGGATCCATCAAACTCTTATACTCGCAAGATTTCTTCTTCAAGCATTCTCAACTCTTGATGAATTCTTGTATACTACCAAGGCACCGAGATTTCGGATTAATACGGTTTAATTATTCGATTTGATTGGTCAAATCGGTTCAGAATTTTCGGATAACTGTATTTCCTGATTATCAACGAAAAGTAGGTTTTTCTTTCATTTGTATGTATGGTAATAGTAGCGGTAACCGAAAAACACTCTATCGGTAAGGATGAGACGGAGCTTGAGGTTGAAGTGAAGGAAGACCCTGGACCAGCCAAGATTTGGAATGACAGATTGGCTGGACAGCCGGGTTGCCGGAGTGGGGATTTAACCCTGTTTTCTTTGGACGTAAAAAAGGAGATAAGCCATGCCATCATTCCCTAAGCCTGGTTTTGCATTCTCCTATGAGCCAGCGGAAGAAATCGATGCATTGAGGGAGTATCGAGATCACAAACCGGGTCGTAAAATCCCCGATAAAAAAGACAATCGCCTCCTCCTGGCAACGTGGAACATTGCTAATCTAGGCCTTCAAAAACGGGAGACAAGGGACTACCAGGTGCTGGCCGAAATCCTGAGTTGGTTCGATCTCATAGCGTTGCAAGAAGTTAATGACAGGTTAGCGGGATTGAGGACCATTCAACAATTCCTCCCCGCTTCGTACAAGGTGTTGTTTTCCGATAAGGCAGGGAACAATGAGCGATTGGTGTATCTTTATGATTCCACCAAAGTATCTCCACAGGAAATGGTGGGCGAGATAGCCATACCTCCAAGAGATCATGAAGATATTAAACTGCCTGGTATTCGTGCTCACTTTACAGGCTTTGATCGCAATCCTTACGTGGCTGCATTTAGAGCAGGGGATTTTACTTTTGTTTTGGTGAATGTCCATCAGTTTTTCGGGGATGAAGAGGCCGATTCGATTGAGCGGAGGACCCTTGAAACTTACGCTGTGGCCAGGTGGGCTGATCTGAGACGTAAAAGCAAGAATTCTTATACTCCCAACATCGTAGCTTTGGGAGATTTCAATTTACCCAGAGTTGGAAAGGGTGACCCAATTTATGCAGCACTTACTGCTCGTGGACTACAACTCCCCGAACATTCCACAAGAATCAGCTCCAGCATTTCCTTTGATAAGGCATACGACCAGATAGCGTTCTTTCCTGGGTTGACAAAGAGGAGGTTTACGAAATATTGCGGGGTGTTTGATTTTGACGGCGCCCTCTTCCGTAAGCTCTGGGAAACCCGCACAGAAAAACAATTTCGATCATACATGCGTTACTACATATCGGATCATCGTCCTATGTGGGCCGAATTTAAGATATGAGAAATGCCTATAAGGGGAAAGAGAGCAAACAAAGAAATAGATACCCGAAATTCCTTTGTATTCTTGCTCCTTGCCGGAAAACATTTTGTTTGGCAAAAGCGGGAAAAAGGGGGTGATGGTAATCCGGGTTGATTTGATAGTAAGGCGGGAAAACAAGGTCTTGTCGTTGATGCTGGATCACTCGAACGTTAAGTAACATCTTACCGGCTCACGCTAAAAAGAGCAAAAGGAGGGAGCATACCATGGATAAAATGGTTGAGAAGTTCGGAATGGGATGGTTGCCAGACTATCCCGATTTTCGGGATTACACGGTAGAACAAGATGAAGTGGCCACCAAGCTAAAATTGTTGGGACAAAAAGATTCGGTCAAAGCAATGATTAAGAGAGTAGGAGTGGAAAAATCAGCGAAAGAGAAACTACCTGTTGATTGCGATTTGAGGAAATGGTGCCCTCCTATCGAGAACCAAGATACAATTGGATCCTGCACAGCACATGCTGGTGTCGGGCTCGTAGAGTATTTTGAGAGGAGAGCGTTCGGAAAACATATCGATGCATCCAGACTGTTCCTCTATAAAGTCACACGAAACTTGTTGCACTGGGAAGGCGACACTGGTGCTTTTCTTCGGACGACAATGGAAGCAATGGTGCTCTTTGGTGTACCTCCGGAAGAATATTGGCGGTACGTAATTGATGATTTTGATAAAGAACCACCGGCTTTTTGCTATGCTTTTGCCCAAAGTTATCAGGCGATGAGTTACTACCGTCTCGATCCACCTGGTACCCCCAAGGATGCCCTCCTCAGTCGGATCAAGACCAATCTGGCGGGAGGCCTGCCCTCGATGTTTGGGTTTACCGTCTACAATTCCATCTCGCAGGCGGCGACAACCGGCAAGGTCCCCTTCCCAACTTCTGGTGAGGAGAATGTTGGTGGTCATGCCGTTGCTGCAGTAGGGTACGATGACAAAATGAAGATTAAGAACACCAATCCAGGGGCTGCCCCAACAACGGGTGCCTTACTTATCAGAAACTCTTGGGGGACTGGATGGGGTGACGGCGGTTACGGCTGGCTTCCCTATGAGTATGTGCTTAGAGGGCTGGCCGTTGACTGGTGGTCGCTGTTGAAGAATGAGTGGATTGATACGGGGAACTTCAAGATTTAGATGAGAGCGATTGTGGCGAGAATTGCTGCTAAGCAAAATGCTCGCCTTACACGAGGTTGATCCAAACAGCAGCCCTCATATTTGGATCAATTCGATGGTAGGATGAGGGTAAAGGGGGGTTCAAGGAGCCTCCCGGCTAAACCGCGAATCGGCGACATGTCGGAAATGCTCCACGAAAGATAGAGCCAGGGAGGTTCACTATTCTGGAGGCTACGGCATTCCCGTGCGGGCACTATCGTGGGGAGGATTTTTGCACCGGTCCTTCATGGACACTTCATTTCCGGGCAAATCACACGCCTTGAGGAGGATTATCAATGAGAAAAAGGGTTGTCATCAATTTCTCTCTGATTGTGATACTTGCTCTTGGTTTAACCACGTGTACTCCATTTTCCCGGACAAAGACGTTAGACCAAATCAAGTCAGATCTCGACTGTTTTATTTACAGAGGAGGAATGAAATGGCAGGCCGTGGAGGGGAAATTTGGAGAGCCTGATTTTGCTCCCGTTCCAGCGGGATCCAAGCTCAGCCAAAATACGAGAATCTACACCGGAAGAACCCTCATATTCTATACAGGACTGAAGAAGACCATAGAGGGCGGTAAGATAAGATATGAGGAAGTTATTACCAGATTAGAAATCTGTGAATAAACATAATGGAGAAAGCCATGCTCTCGATTGACGATTTCCTGAAGAAGTCAAAACGCCGAGCCAAGATCCACAAGAATTATCGGGGAAAGGCTGACAAAGAGCTGTCCCAAACGACAATGGTCTGCATTCCCGATATGCACCTGCTGGAAAAGGGGCCCAATGATGACTTTTTCGATGGCGATCAAAAATACGTTGATCGATTCTTAAGTTTGCTTGATTTTTTGGTTGAACACAAAGAAGATACACAGCTCATCCAGCTTGGAGATATGTTCGATCTCTGGCAGGCCAGAGGAAATACCAACCTCATCTATTCAAAATACCCAAATATATTGGGCCTGTTGGATGACGAGTTGAAGTCTGTTTACGTAATAGGAAACCACGACATTGATATCTATGATTGGTATAAGGAACAGGGGAAAACCTTTGACAGGGAGTGGAGATATTTTTTATCCAAGAACGAGGAGAACAAAAGACGGGTGATGTTTGAACACGGGTTTCAGGCTGACTTTTTCAATAACCAGGATAGTTGGTCAGGTGCTATTGGAAGAGAAGTTACCGAAATAGTGGGCTACATGGAATACCTCTCCCCTGATATTGATTTAATCCTGAGCGAATCATGGGAACGGGTCAAGAGAACCTTTACGATTTATAATGCGGGCCTTACCGCCAAGAAAAAACCGGATTTCAACGAGCACGAATATTTCAAGTACTACATAGACCTCATGGAAAAATATAACGCTGGCGATACGGATGATATTGAAGAACCAACTGATTTGGTTCTCGCTGTAATAGGACACACCCATAGAGCAAGGCTCGTATCGAGACCGAGAAGAAACAATGTTTACTACTTGATGGATTGCGGATCTTGGGTCAACGGGGGGCATGAGCTTGGGATTATAGCCGGGAATGAATTTGCTGTTTGTGAATGGAACACTACGTGAACGAAGGTGTTGCTCCCCATAGAGATTCTAGGGTCTTAGGTCGCACCATGAAGACCTGACTTTGGAGGGATTGGTGCTTAACAACGACCGGATACGGCGGGTTCTAATTTTAGGAAGGTGGGCGCGCCCTCGGCGTACGAGATGCTCTACAGCCCCCTGGACGAACAGGTGCTCTATGTCGCCCGATACATCGCGGCACAGCGGGAGGTCGCCTCGAAGAAAGACCCAACACCAGAGGACCTTCGAATGATGGCGTGCTATTATAACGGGGTGGCCTATGCCTCGCCCCACTACCACGAAGGGCTTGAAACGTGGTTCAAGGAATTTCGTCGGTTCCTCTGAGGAAGCAATAACCCCCTCCTGGGGGAAGTTGATATTTCCCTCCTCTTCCGGATGACACCCTCGCAAAGATTGCTAACGAGGTCAAACCTTTTCTATCATGTCTCCATCGATTCGGGCTGAAGCCCGGATTTCCGCCACAAAACCGTGATCGTTGAAACGAGACGCCATCCAGCCACTCCCCCATTACCTATTTCCTCTTCTCATACTTCGCACGCTTGGCGACATATTTGATGAGTGGTTTCAGACTATCAGGAACGCTTGACCTGTTCATGGTGATCCTACGCGAACGTCCAACCGCCTCAACTTCAACGAAATATTGTTCTTCATCTGGCATCACCCGCTGAACAGGTTCGGGAAGGTCAAAGAACCCCGATTGATCCAACAATGACTGCAAAAGCTTGGCCTCGTCTGCAGGGATCTCATCACAATCAATCTCAATGGACTTGGCCAAGCCAGCGAAACCACCAGTTTGTCGAAATGTAATCTTCATTTCTCATGCCTTATCGTGAGAGATTCATAAAACCTTTACTTCTTTCCAAGCTTTTCGGACAGCCTTTTCTTCCGGACTCCCTCCCCCGAATTCCTCTCGGGCAACGAGCATGGTCGCTCTGGCGGCCCGTGTAAATGTCGCGCCCTTACCGAGTTTGTCGGAGAGGGTGCGGTACCAAATCAATCCCGCTTTTTCCCAGGCATAACCTCCCATTTCCATCGCAGCCAGGTAAAACGCATGATTTGGGATACCCGAATTAATGTGGACTCCACCATTGTCCTCCCAAGGCGGCAGTGTATAGTAATCATCCATCGTTGCAGGCTGAGGATCATCTCCTATTATTGGGTGGTCCTTAAAGGCCGTGCCCGGAGCCTTCATTGACCGCAGAGCATAATTTTCCCCTATTAAGACATTGGCCCCGATCAACCAGTCAGCCTGATTCACATCCTGCCCCAACTTTCGCTGCTTCACCAACGAGCCAAACACGTCTGAAAATGATTCGTTCAGTGCACCGCTCTGATACCAATAGAACAAACCTGCCTCGAATTGGGTAACACCATGCGTCAACTCATGAGCAATGACGTCTATATCCATGGTAAACCGGGTGAAGAGCTCTCCGTCACCGTCACCGTAGACCATCTGCTCGCCGTTCCAAAACGCATTGTTGTATTCCTCCCCGTAATGAACGGTTTGATCAATGATCATCCCACGATCGTCTATAGAACACCGCTCATACACACCCTTGTAGAGATCCCATGTATCTCCAGCTCCGTCGTACGCCTCATCAACAGAAGTATCGCCTATTGGATTATCTCCTTCGCTCCGGACGAGCACTCCTGGTAGCGTTTCGCCATTCTTGGCATCATAGACACGACGAGTCAGTTCGCACGAATGAGCCTCGACTCCTGGAATCAAGCTTTGCCGGTCTGCACGGGGCTGTTCCTGTATCAGCGAGCGCAGCATGCGGAGATGATTGGACTGTTTAATTGTCTTGAGTGTAGCAGCTCGGATCTTATCCGTACCCTTTTCCACCATCTTTTCAAGCATATATGGGGGTATTATGCAAAGAATGGGACTGTGTTGATCACACATGAGATTACCTCCTCTCAGTTGGTCATTTGACAAATTGTTCACCTCAATAATTCGTGAAACGCTCATCCAGCAGCTTTCTGTTCCCGTACGCTTTACCTGAAAGGTTATTTCACGTTACATTTTCACCATTCTACCACCCCCTTTTTTACCACTGCGAGACAGATTTCTAGATGGACTGAGTTAATAAAAAAATCCTAAGGCTGGCGCAACCCGGCAGACTACAGAACGGCAATACCGATCCAGAATATCTCTCAATTTCCTCCCCATCTCCAAACAAATTTGGCTAAAATGGATGTATGAATAGACGTATTTCGAACGTTGCAAGGCTCTCTATTCAAGGTTTTTCTTTGCTTTGACCACTGACAGACCGTCAAGCCCGCTACCCCAGGGGATTTTTTGGTTAAGCTCTTCCTTATTCTTTTACCCTTATCCTACAAAAAAATCCACCCTGGCTCGAAAGAGGCTGCGATTTGCGCGAGACCGAGCGAAACGTGCCCTGAATCGCCTTTTCTCCCCGTGCTCGTCTAACTTGCTAGCCGTATGCAAATATGTATATATATAAAGAGTGTACCTTATTTTAATAAAGAAGTGCCTTAGGTGCGTTTGACAGCGAGGGAAATTGTGCCCTCCTATCGTTCGCTCCGCTTTCGATTCCAAAAGATCGATTATTAAAACGGTTATCCTAGGAGAGGAAAATGCCACTAGACATAAACCTATCCATTTTGCCCTATTATATTTTGGGATTTTTACTCCTCTTAGCATCTTTCATTCTTCTCGTAATCATATTCCCTCTTGGCAGAGTCATAGATAAGGCCGCACATTCCCTGAAAAGGGAAGCCATCGTAAAACACATCAAGGCGAAGTTCGAGACGATCCACATCGGAGATAATGAGGAATTGATGATAGAACGGGCGGAGAAGTTGAAGGAGCAGCAAAGACAGGAAATTCTGGGCCCCTGGGCCCTAGACGCTAGAGTAAAGCCTTACACCTCTAAAGCTTTCCAATACCTCAGAGCAAAAGAACTATTGGAAACGAGGGGGGTTAGAACGCACAAAGACGCTATCGGGGCAGGAATTTCTGGAATGTATAAGCCCAAGGTGGTGAGCCTTAACCCCTCGATCATCCTGCCGATGAGTGAGCTGCTGTCCGACGTGATTGACATGTCGACCGTGGAATTGGTGGAGCTGTCACCGGGGGCATCCGATGAAGAGATTTATCAGGCATGCAAAGGTGCTACGGTGATCATAGGTGACTATTCGGCCCAGCACTTTATCTCTCGAGAGATAATTGAATCAGCGGAGAGACTACGTCACATCCAGTTCGTCTCTGCAGGCTACAATGGGGTGAACATCGAGGCCACCAGAGACTTGGGGGTGACTGTATCAGACGGGTTCTCGGACAGAGTGTCCGTGGCCGAGCATACCATTATGCTGATTCTGATGCTCCTACGGAAGGCGATCTACTCTCACAATGCTACCGTTGAGGGGCAATGGGTGCAGTGTGACATCTGGACCGATATCGCGCCGTTCAGGGGAAAGACATTGGGAATTGTCGGTCTGGGAAACATCGGTAAGCAGGTGGCCAAACGAGCCAGAGCTTTTGCCGTAAATACAGTATACACTAAGAGGAATCGCCTTACGCCAGGTGAGGAGGCAGAACTGGGCGTGGAGTACCGCTCATTTGACGAGCTCCTAGAGCATTCAGACATCATCACCATTCATGTGCCCCTCACAGATCGTACTCGGGGCATGTTCGGAGAGAAGGAGTTTGAAAGGATGAAACCGGGTGCCTTCCTTGTCAACACCGCTCGAGGCGGGATCCTCGACGAGGCGGCATTGGCCGAAGCCGTGAAAGCGGGAAAGTTGTCCGGGGCCGCTGTCGATTACGAACCCATTTCTCCGGAGAGTCCACTGAGGGGTCTGGAGGAAATCATAATCACCCCTCATACAGGCGCTGCTGGAAGTACTGAGGAAGGGCAAAGGACAAGCGCATCCAAAATAGCCGACAATATTGCCATAGCCCTTGCCGGCGGAAGGCCCCTGAATATCGTAAATGGTCTCTAACGCCTTTGAATGGCCGGCGGCATGTTCCTCTGTGGTATGCAAAGGGATCCAGACGAGTCAATACCGAGCTCCAAAGAAGGTCCAAAGGCTATACCCCTTTGTTACCAACTGATAACTAATTGCCCATATCCATCGTATGGACACTACTTTTGTCAATGGGTATAGCCCCCTTTTTCGTTCTCTACATTCATAGCGTATCCCCATGAGTCGTCTGTAATAGAACGAATAGCACACGTTATTGGAGAACTTGAACTCGCCGGTGTTACATTTATGAGGAGTCATAAATCGAACGGAGGACAGGATGAAAAAGCTCAAAGCAGTTGCACTATCGGACCTACATTTGGGTGAACCGGAAGGTATCCTATGGCACAAGGATGAGTTTAATGTCATTGATATTCTTTCGACCACAATCGAATCCTTGGCGAAAGGTTCTAACACATTTGAGGACGGTGTTGAGGAGTTAATTCTGCTAGGTGATATCGTCGATCTCTCCGAAGCTCCGGACCAAGAAGCGTACGAAAATACGAGGGTTGTACTGGACAAAATAATTGAGAAAGTGAAACTCGATAAGATTGTCTACATCCCGGGCAATCATGACCACCACCTCTGGGTTGAATTGTTAAAAGAAGAACAGGGAAAGGACGACTACGGTGAGTGTAGTCCCAAAATTAAGATTGATAAGTCGTTGAAGAAAAAAGATTTTTTTCTTTCTCGATGTCTCCCAGAATGGCCCTCAGCGAAGTTAGACATACGGTATCCCAACTACAAGATCGAGACACAAAATGCTTTCTTTCTCTTTGACCATGGGCATCTCTTCTCAAAAACCATAGAGAATATGACGAATGCGGAGGAGGCTGAAGACCTAGACGATCTGGAAGAGCTTACCTATAAGTTCGTAGAGTTAATTTGGTATGAAACCAAGAGCAAACCACGAGAATTCATTTATGATTTACTGAGAAAACTGGGGCTGGAACTGAGAAGATCGGTTAAGGGAAATACGTTTATAGAGGATTCTACTCCTCTCATGGATGACTACGTCAGGTCCAAGGTACGTTGGTATCTGAGGGAGATCTATGGTATCAAGGACGAAGTCCGGAAGGATTTCCATCTTATTTTTGGCCATAGCCACTATGGAGGGAGGCTCTTACGGGCTGACAGAAAAATCAGGCTCAATGGCAGGTTTATATCGCTTTGGAACACCGGTGGCTGGTTAGTTCCTTCAAAGGTGTATTCCCCTGATGCCTATATTTTCCATATCGAGAATTCCTCGGAGGGCATGAAACCGGATATGTACAAACTGGTAAGCGTGGAAAAACCCGAGGACGAAGGGGATTACCCAAAGAAGATTTTGCGCAAAAGGGCCCTATCTATTGGATAGGGAGAACTGAGCACTCTCACCTTGAGGAAGGTGGGAAAGAGGATCCCAAATTCATCACGCTCCGCTGAGCCGCGCGCCCAAGCGGACAGGCCCCATATTCCTTCGGCTCGTCGAACTCCTTCCTCCCCTTTCTTGCAGCAGTCTGCCGAAAAGCGTAACGATCTCCCTCTCCTCATCAGGTTTCATGAATCCCGCTGGAAGAGGCGGCTTGGGCCGTCCAAGGATCACAGCCATTTCTATTCCAAGAGGGTTGTATGGGAGTAAGGAGACATCCCTCGCCCCCGCCTCACGGAGGAGATCGATTATTTCCGAGAGATTCTCCCCCGTTGCCGTGATGCCCGGCACGAGGGGAACCCTGGGATGTACTTTTACACCCTTCTCCTGTAGGAGGAAGCGCAGGTTGGTGAGGATCTTCCGGTTCGACCTTCCGGTATACCTCTTGTGGAGCTGTGGATCAGCGATCTTGATATCGTAGTAAATGAGGTCTGCGTAAGGAAGTACCTTTTTTCTGAAGGCCGGGTAATCGAAATAGCCCGATGTCTCTAGGGTAACATGGATCCCCCTTGCCTTCAGGAGTGTGAGCAAGGATTCAAGGTAGTCGGGATAGAGCGTACATTCACCGCCGGAAAGGGTTACCCCGCCACCCGAGTGGCGGTAAAAGGGGAGATCTCGCAGGAGAATCTCGGTAAGGGTCTCTGAGGGATAGTATGAGCCTATGCGCCTCAGTCCCTTCCCGGGGCAAACACTGGCGCACCTGCCGCAGCGAGTGCACAGCTCCCTATGAATACGCTCAGGAAGATCGAGGTCTATGGCACCCTCGGGGCAGGCATCAACACAGCTCCCGCAACGGATGCATTCCTCAGCGGAAAAGATGACCTCTGCTTGTGGGTCCTGAGTCTCAGGGCTGTGACAGAAGATACACCTGAGGGGACATCCCTTGAAGAAGACCACGCTCCGAATGCCAGGGCCGTCTTCAAGGCTACCTCTTTTGATATCAACGATGAAAGGGCGTTTGCTCATTTATCAAATACCGAGTCTGCGCCGGAGGTCTCTGACCATGAAACCGAACTTGTAGATGTAGTTCAGATTTCCATCCACCTCGACATCGTTGGCGAGAACCGAATCGAGGATGTCCTGATCCCGGGAAAAGAGGAAGGCGTTCAACGCCTCGTAATCTTTAAAGGTCACCCTCACATCCCAGTCGTCTATTGCCTCTCTGTGATATTCCATATCACCATCCTTGAACGTAGCGGCGGCAGCAACGACATCGTTGGCCGTTCTGAAGAGGTACCTTCCCTGGAAATCCCTTATGTTCTTGCGATAGTCCTTTGATAGGGCAAAAGCCAGGTCCATCCCGGCCAGGAGAGATTCAAGGAACTTATCGGTCACTTTTTCGGAGAGTTCTTCTATCAACCCCTTCGACCAACGCCGCATCAGAGTGTGCCTCGTCCTGTTGGAAAAAAGGCAGGGGATGATGCGTAGCGTCTTTCGTTTCATCTTTGAAGCCATGGGCTATCTCCTTCACTCCGGCAATGGGAATGGATCGTAGGGGACCATTTGTCCGGTGGAGAGGCGGTATTCTGTGCGGTCAATGATTTCCTTTTGCATCTGGGGATTGAGGTCCTTGAAGTAGGCCGTATATCCAGAGACCCGAACAAGGAGTTCAGGGTATTCTTCCGGATGGCGTGCCGCCCTGGCTAGGGTATCGTGGTCTGCGATGATGAACTGGACCTCCATCCCCCCATCCCGCGCTCCATCCGCATCGTCAAAGTATCCCTCCACGGAGGCAACGAAGTTGTCGAGAACGGTCTCACCAGATTCAGGTGTGTACTTAAGATTGAGAGCCACCCCGCTCGAGAGGCCTTCTGCAGGCTGTTTTGCAACGGAATTAAGGGCCTTCGTGAGATAGGGGGTAACTCCAGAGACCGGGGTGATGCCACTGGTGAAGTTCTCATTGGCCTTACGTCCACTGGGGAGGGCGCCCATCAACCGCCCAAAACCGGCATGGTTCGTCATGGTCCAGTACCCAACGCGGTAACGTCCGCCCCGGTAATTCTCTCTGTTTCCGAACTCCCTATCCAACAACTCCACGATCCAGGTGACGTTGGCATCGGCCGCCGGATCCTCGTTCCCATATTTCGGGGTTTTTTCCGGATTCATGAGCCGCTTTTGCAAAACCTCGTACCCGTTACCCTCGAAGTCCCTCTCAAGGCCATCGAGAAGTTCAGCAAAGGAAACTGCTCCCTTCTCAAAGACGACCTTCTGGATAGCGCTCAGGGAATCTGCAACATCCGCAAGTCCAATGATTGCTGCGCCCGAGGAGTTGATGACGGCCCCTCCCTGAATGAGGTCTTTTCCCTTCTCCATGGGCCCCTCGAAAAAGGCCGAGAGAATGGGTGTGGGATAGAAATCCTGGTGAACCCTCCCGAGAATGTTATTTAGCGTCGTTGCCCGTTCGATAAGCCAGCCTGTTTGTTCGGCAAAGGCGTCCTTGAACGTATCGAAGGTGGTGAAGGTCCTGGGATCACCCGTCTCTCTGCTAATCAAGAGGTCCATCCCTGTATGCCGATGTCTCCCATTGAACAGGGCAAGTTCGAGGGCAGAGGTTAGGTTCAACAGGATGGCTCCAGAGTGGCCATAGGACCTCCCGTTACTCCCGGGCTCCACACACCCAATCACGCCGTAATCCCTTGCCTGTTCAATCGTCTCACCCTTCGAGGTAAGGGCCTTGATTATTGCCCTGTCGTTGTGAATCGCGGGAATGGCTCCCGTGTTAAGATTCACGGCACAGAGTCGCCGTAAGTAATCCTTGGAGTTTATCCCCGGGTAATATCTCGCATTTGGGTTGGGGTCACGGAGCTTCATCAACTCCGTGGCCCTGAGCATGACGTACGTCAGGTCATTCACGGCATCATTACCATCCTTATCAACACCACCGAAGGTAATGGCCTGGTTGGACCCCGTCCCGCCAAAGAGCTGTTCGCCTGCATCGGGGATGGACGGGACATGGTCGCCAATCTTGAGCCATAGGCAGCAGGTCAATTCCATGGCGTCCTGTAGGTCAATAACACCACCCTCGATATCCTGCCGGTAGAGGTCGTAGAGCACCTGATCCAGCCTTCCGAGGCTCAGACCAACGTTGGGGTTTTCGAGGTGAATGGCGGTCCAGCAGATCCACACGGTGGTCAGTCCTTCACGGAAGGTGCGCGCTGGAAACTCAGGAACGCGTCGATTGACCTCCGCGATATCGAGGAGCTCCTTCTTCAGGGTTGGATCAGCCTCTCTCTCGGCCAATTGCTCGGCCTTCGCCGCCAGGTTGCGGGAGTATCTGATAACACCCTCAAGTACCTCTGAGATTGCCTCGTAGAACTCCTTCTGGAAAGGATCGGAGGTCCCCGTGCCCCTCTGATTAGCCTCATCAATAAGTACGCCCAGGCCAACCTTGATGGCCCTGGAGAAGTCCGGTATGGTGTGGGAGATGCAATTGGGTTTACTGGCCATGAAGAAGACAAGGCGTTCAAGGAGCTTTATCTCAGGGGCATGGTTCTTGAGTTTGAACCTCTCCCAGTTCTCCTCGAAACACCGCTTCCTGGCAAGTTCGAGGATGGTATGCTCCATCCAGTGGGGAAAGATCTCGTAGTTGAGCTCTTTCACCTCGGAATCGGTAATGTGGAAGGGGTTGCTTGCCCTCTTTGAGATCGTCCAGAGTTCGGGCCAGAGGGTCAAGGCGAGAAACTCGGGATAGAGGGGTACCCCCTTGAACTTGCTCGTGGTGGAACCCGCGAAAAGAGGGGCCTCTTTGAATCCAAAGGACTTCATCTCCCTTTCATATGCCCGGCTGTGGCGGACTATCGGCGCGCGGTTTTCCAAGACATACCGGTATAACCTTGCCTTATCGAGTATTGAGATGCGCTCTTTGTCAAAAAGCCCGTTATCGAGGCTGAAACGAGTTACCAGCCGTGGCCTTTCAATACATATCTCAGGCATCGCCCTGAAATAGATATCCTTGAGATGGGAGACCCGTGGGGTAAAGCCGTAATCCTTGAGTGAAATATCCCTGAGCGTGACGTGTGCCATTTTTTCCTCCGGGGACTGAGATCGAATACGAATTTGTAGGGTAATTTCAATTTACAACCTTGAGAGCCGTTTTGCAACACGACTCTGCAACACCCGCATTTCCCGTATCTGCCCGCCCTCCCAATCCGGTCCACAAATCATCCCCTATTCTTATCCTAAAGACCTCAGGGCCTCCTTTGCCTTTATCAGGTACCCTCCAGCCTCGCACTGTTCGAAGACCTGAAAGGCCTCGGAAATGCATTGCTTGGCTTGTTCGGTTCTCCCCTTTATCTTTTTACAGCAGACCCAAATTGAGATATGCCTGGCTCAGAATCCCTTTAGCTCCGATGTCATGTGCCACCTCAACTGCTTTGTTGATATGATCTTCCACCTTCTTGCTGGCAAAATTGATTTGCTCCCCACACGGCAATTGAACGGAGATGTGGGATGTAAGGATTCTTGGTAATTTTGGTGATGGCGGGTAGGATCGGGCTAATGATTTGCGTTTGAAACATGGAATGATCTGGATCCGGGCTGGATAATCGAATTCATCTTAATCAATGTTTCTTCTATCGGTCCTAGAGCACTGGCACCTGGCACATTCATTGCAAATCAGTTCTATAAGCAGGGAATAACGAAAATGAAAGATTGGGTGAAACCGTACATTCTTGGGAGAATTACCGAATATCTGAATGAATTCGCACAGGATGAACCTGAAAAGGAACAATGGCTAGCGCTAAAGGCGAAGGCGTTGGAGGATACAGAAATCCTATACTATGAACTGACATCCTATCTGAATTGTCATTTTGGCAGGGAATTGGGAGACCCCCAGGAATTTTTTTATAAGATATTTGGCTCTGTTCTAGCTGACCTTCCAGAAGAGATATTCAAAAAACTCTGTAATATGAAAAACCTGTTCTTTACCTATGCTCCAAACCCAGGAGCAGAAGTGAAAATATTCGAATTGGAGCACAATATTAAGGAAGGAAACCTAGAGGTAGTAACCTTTCCTTACCGTTGGGGTTTTTTACCCCCCAACGCTCTAAGGGGGGTTATCGTCCACGAGTTGGTGCATATTTATACAGGCCTGGGAGCCATCATTGATCAAGAGGATCAGATTGACTCGATCGCAACAGAATGGGGATTCGGGGAAGAAATAAAGGCAGCCAAGAAATACAAGAAACAAATCCAATCAGAGGAAGGAAGGCAACCTTTTGTGGTGGAAAAACGGGTAATTCCCCCCAAGACTCCAAAATCTCATCTCCTCGTAATGAGAGGGAAAAAAATACCTGAGAGAACGGTTTATGAGATAAAAGCGGAGGTTACCTGTATCGGGAGAAACAATGATAATGACATCGTTTTGAAAGATCCTTACGTTTCAAAGCACCATGCCAAAATCTGTTGTGAGCCTGATGGCAACTTCCTCTACGATTGCGGTAGCACTAATGGAACACGAGTGAATGGCCGAAAGATAGACAGGAAAAAACTCGTCGACGTGGATATCATTGAGATCGGACGCGCCACCTTTACTTTCATATCAAACGAAACTTGTGGCGAGGACATACATGTTGATTCTCCTAAAAAGCTAAACCTGTGAGTCATCGATTTTCCCATGATCTTGGTTTTTAGTTTCTTCCACACATAACGCACACCATAGTGCGGTGTGCGTCCTTTGCTTCTATGAATTTCCGCAGACCCACATAAAGGCAAGATTTCTTTCGCTAATCGATAATTTTGGCTCGTCTCCCTTCGCAATGATCCATCTACTATGTATTCGAAAGCAGGATGATAGTTGACTGTTGAATTTCCTTCTCTTTTCCGTTTCAATTCATATAGAGAGAGTTCACCAGGGATTCGGCTATGCATTCCCGGTTTGGAGGGAGTCTATGAAATGGAAATGGCTTTTTACTACTATTATGGTATTTATCATTCCTTTCCCCGGCTGGGGTAGCAAGAATGTGTCTCCATATGCTGGCCAAGAGCAGCGGGAGATAAAAGCGCTCTCGGAGGAGGAAATTAAGGGCTACCTCTCTGGAAGCGGCATGGGCTTCGCGAAAGCGGCGGAGCTGAATCATTATCCAGGTCCCAAACACATCCTTGAGCTTGCTGAACAACTCCACCTGTCCACCGAGCAATATCAAAGAACCCATGTGCTCTTTGAAGAAATGAAGGCTAAGGCGGTGAGTCTAGGTCAAGAGCTTGTTGAGAAGGAAAGACTGCTTGATTCTTTGTTTGCAAAGGCAAGGATTTCTGAGGCCCAGTTGCAGAAGCTCGTTACCGAGATTTCACTCATTCGAGGGAAACTGCGGTTCGTCCATCTCAGTGCCCACCTGGAGCAAAGGAAGATCCTAACGCCAGCTCAAATTCAACGCTATGACAAGCTCCGGGGATATGATAGCTCCGGCCATATCCATCGTCATCGTGGTCACAAGCATTAATGATTCTCGGCCCTACAGGGTAAATGGATGTTAAAGCAATCGACCGGTCGCTTTGAGCACGCGGCGTAGATCGCAGGCCTTGAAGGAGTCTAACTGAATTAGATAGTCTTTCCAGCCTCTGCCTTTATTGATTAGCGATTGAATTAATTACCCTCTTAACCTCTCCTACTCCAAAACACTTGGATAATGAAACCGTAAGAAAAATCGGGGTCATCCGGCCCTTTTATACAAGAGTCAATAAAATTGGGGGATTCAAGCCCAAACATTTTCAAAAGGTTCATCCGTTTCACTCGGTCACTCTCGAGCCCAGGGTGAAGATGACTCCAGCTAGGACCGCGACAGAAAGCACTGAGGCCTGGAACGTGCCAGTGACGTCAATCAGGAAGCCGAAGACAACTGGCATCACCAGCGGTCCAATATTTCCAAGCGAGGAAATGAGACCAATGACACCTCCCACGGAGGCAGAGAGGCGCTCGTGCTCCGCTGGCACAGCAAGACTAATTGTGAGCACCCCGATAACCGTGAAACCTGAGAGAAAAATACATAAGAGCAGCAAAGGAAAAGGGGCATAGTTTATCCCCATGATTGATGCGGCTGAAACTGCCCCGAGCAGAGCTACAACCGCCCTTCTGTCCCGAAACCTGTCTGATGCAAAACCCACGGTAGGGCCAGCAAGAAAGAATCCCAGGGGGAACAAGGATGCAAGGGTCTTGTTGAACCCCTTCATCTCTAGAACCTTTGGCATCCAAGTAGCGAGGGTGTCATAACTTCCCATCGATGCTATCATGAAGAAAAGCAATACCCAGACATACCTGTCCTTCAGAATCGTTCCGAAATTCTTAAGCTGAAACTCAGATGTGCCTTTCACAGTGCTTCTTGCAAGAGCCCACCAGAGCCCGCATACAACTGCAGCCAGCCCACTGTAAACAAGCAGGACATCTCTCCAGCCCATCATCTCAAGCAGGTGAGGCGTAAGCCCCAACGCAGTAGCGTTGCCCGCAGCAAAGCCAGACACGTAGATACCGGTGGAAAGCCCGAGGGTCTTGCTTGAAGACCACTCCCTCACTAACAGAGGCAGGCAGGGCATCACCGCAGCCAGGCCCAGCCCAAGAAAGAATTGGCTTAATAAGAGGGTCGGGTAGCCAGGCGAGAATGCCCTTAGCACAGCAGAAGCTGCCGAGATGGGTAATGCTATCCTGAGAGCCTCCAGATAGCCTATTTTATCGCCTATCAACCCCCAGGGTATCCTGAAAAGGATGAGGCTTATCATGGCAGCTGAGAAGACAAAGCCGAAGTCAGCGTGAGATAGACCCATTTCCTCCATAATCACTGTGACCATCGGTGCTGTAGCGAATAGCAGTACGTGTAGCACGAAGGCGATTGTGAATGAGAATGAGAGCATTACCCAGTAATATTTCTTACTTTCGCTCCCAGCCATATTCGCTTCCCTTTGCTTTTCCAACCTATGAGATCATAGACTAATAGAGACTTAAGATCAAACAGGGCGCAAACCTGCTCAACATGCTTTGGTGAAAGTTCCCCAAGCTTTCCATTCCCAGGCGTGCGTCGACGCAAAGATCATTCGGTTCAGTGCTCAGATGAGTTTGGAGTTGGGCTTGTCTAGGCTAGGAAGGAATCAGGTGAAGACATGGGAAGAAATCGACTCCAAGGCTCCGTATTTGCCCTCAGAGAGGAGTTTTCCACTAGACTTAGAAAGTTCCTATACGATTCACAGACCATTCGATGGATGGATATCCTTCATGGTAATTAATATAAACGCAAATCAATACTTTTCGCTTTTCCTCCGATGATCGAATCTTGTATTCAACAGCTTAACGTCGCGATTCAGCGGCGCACGCGGTGCGTCCGCTGGAATCGCCTGTTATGCGTTTTCCAGGGCAGCATGGCTCATTCTCGCCCCGCTG
>JABAOH010009755.1_pt2 | contig 27988 bp, 31 predicted proteins | sample 7062181 | NCBI WGS metagenome assembly JABAOH01 (sample SAMN14538630, study PRJNA623070) | marine sediment metagenome | biome: marine biome [ENVO:00000428]; feature: marine pelagic biome [ENVO:01000023]; material: deep marine sediment [ENVO:00002113]; isolation source: pool of 5 deep marine...
CCGGGCGTCAGCAACATTCTTGTTGGTCACGCTTTGAGAAGACTTGACAAGGTTCAAACAGTACATATAATGGTTGGTGGTCTTCCAGAGACACCCGTGCCGCCTTTGGGCTATATCATCACATGGTCTCCTGAAAGCCTCATCGACGAGTATACAAGAAAAGCGAGGATAGTTAAAGATGGTGAGATAGTTGATGTTGAAGCCTTGAGCGGGTTGGAAGAAGTTGAGTTTCCAAATGTTGGAAGGCTTGAAGCCTTCTACACCGATGGGCTTAGAACGTTACTGCACACGGTAAACAATGTGGATAGCATGTGGGAGAAAACGCTTCGATATCCGGGGCATGCGGAGAAAGTAGGGTTGCTTAAGGCTCTAGGGTTTTTTGATGAAAGACAGATTAATGTTGAAGGTGTAAACCTATCGCCGAGAAAGCTCACCGTCAAACTTTTGGAACAAAAGCTCTGGAAACCAGAAGTCAAGGATATCGTAGCATTGAAAGTCGAAGTTTCAGGCGTTAAAAACGGCAAGCAGATGCGTTATATCTATCATTTGTTAGACCGATACAATGAAAAACGGGAAATAACAGCCATGGCGAGAACCACAGCTTATCCAGCATCAATCATTGCACGGTTAATTCTTAGAAAAGCCATAAAAGAAAAGGGTGTTCTTCCTCCCGAAAAATTGGGTATGGGTGAAGAGCTTTTCCAGGGCTTTTTGGACGAGTTGGAGAAGCGAGAAGTGAAAATCACAGAAGAGGAAGTTGTAGGTTAGGCTACGTCATGTTCCTTGCCCATTCGATGAAGTTCTTCGCACGCTACGGTAACATTTATTTATTTAGTTAATCGCATACACTACGCACCCTCCAACAACAAAACTAAGAAGGAGGCAAAAACTCAAACAGGAAAAAACACGATAAAGCAACAATGTCGCAATAATAGTATCGAGTAATACCTTAAGTCTGCAAAAGCCTTTATAAATGTGGAGCGGAAAAGTTCGTGAAATCAAGAGACAAGTTCGAGATTATCAGCGAAATGGCAAAACGTCGAGGCTTCTTCTGGCCTTCCTACGAGATATACGGCGGCGTCGGTGGCTTCATAACCTTCGGCCCCTTAGGCTCGATATTGAAGAGAAGAATCGAAGACNNCTTCGGTCCGCTGGGCTCGATACTGAAAAGAAGAATCGAAGACAAGTTTCGAAATTTCTACATTCGACCCCTCGGCATCCTTGAAATCGAATCGTCGGTGATCATGCCAGGAAAGGTGTTTGAAGCCTCTGGCCATGTAGATCATTTCAAGGAACCCATAGTTGAATGCCTCCAATGCAAACGAAAGTTTCGAGCCGACCACCTACTTCAAGAGTTTGCAGGGNNAAACCGAGAAACTCACTCTTCAAGAGTTGATGACCGAAATCAAAAAACGAAAGGTCCATTGTCCAGAATGTGGCGGAGACTTCGGCAAGACTGAACAATTTATGACCATGTTCACCACCACAATTGGCCCCTATTCCGAAGCCATCGGTTACGGTCGTCCCGAGGCAGCCCAAGGAATCTTCGTGGAATTCAAGCGCATCTACGAAAGTGCTCGAGGAAAGCTTCCCTTCGGAGTTGTTCAAATCGGCCACGCCCTGAGAAACGAGATTTCTCCTAGGCAGGGTCCAATAAGGCTAAGGGAGTTCACGATTATCGATATCGAGTTCTTTCTGGACCCCGAGGACCTCCATTGCCCATTGTTGAAAGAGGTGGAAAAGGACACGTTGAGGTTAATAATAGCAGAAAACAAGTTGAAAGGTATAAAGGAGCCCATAGAAGTCACGGTTAAGGAGGCCTTAAGCAAAGGCTACATAAAGGCGGAGTGGCAGGCCTTTTTCATGGCTTTAGCCAAACGTTTTCTTGTGGAACTGGGAGTGGCAGAAGATAAGCAGCGTTTCATTGAGAAACTAGAATGGGAAAGGGCCCATTATTCTGTGCAAGGCTTTGATCAAGAGATATACTTGGAACGGTGGGGATGGGTGGAGGTTTCAGGCCACAACTACCGGACAGACTACGATCTAAGTCGCCACATGCAGTTCAGCGGCGTAGACATGAAAGTCTTCAAAGAGGCAGAAAAGGGGGGAAGGAGATTTATCCCCCACGTGGTTGAACCTAGTTTCGGATCAGATCGGTTAGTTTACATCGCCCTAGAGTATGCCTACAAAACCAAAAAAAACCGAACCTTGCTAAGTCTCCCACGTGAACTTGCACCCATACAGGTTGGCGTTTTCCCTTTGGTAAGCAAGGACGGCTTACCCGAAAAGGCGAAGGAGGTTTACCAAATGCTGATCAGAGAGGGCTTCACGGTGGAATGGGACGAGTCAGGATCCATCGGAAGACGATATGCACGAGCCGACGAGGTGGGCACTCTGTTGGGAGTGACCATCGATTATCAAACCCTTGAAGATGACACTGTGACTATACGTGACCGTGACACTTGGAGGCAGGTTAGAAGCGAAGTTGAGGAGCTTCCGAAGATGCTTCACGCCTACTTCCGTCATAAGATAAACTTTGAGGACTTGGGGCAACTGATTAAGCGTTAAAAGTTTGTCGTAACCGTAACGAGAGCCTCTTTCTTTCGGTACCTTTTTTAAGACTTTGCCATACTCTATTGTAGGTGACAACGAAGACTTTCGCGGGGCGGAGACGATGGTATTTCCAGTAGAGACTGAAGAACGGGTGAAAAGGAGAGCCCTCAACGTTTCTCAGGATCATCTGAGGAGGGTGGTAGACATCTCCCGCAAAATTTCGCAGATGGTGGATAGTTTCGTGAAGGGAGACAAAAATTTGGCTCGAGAATTGTTCGCTGATATCAAAAAGTCAGAGGATGATGTGGACGCTGCGAGACGCGCGGTTTCACAGGAACTCGCTGAAATAGGAGCCATCTTAATGAGCCGAGAAGACTTCCTTCGCTTCACCAGCTTGACAAGCGAGATCGCGGACTTTTGTGAAGGCATAGCTTTTCGACTGCTAGAAATAATGGAAAGGGGATGGGAAGTGCCTACAGACATAAAGGAAGGCTTGGTGAAGCTTTGGGATGCTGTGTTTGAAACCGTCTCCAAACTCCGTGAAACCGTCATGACATTGAATTACGGTGCGTCTAAAGCTCTAGAGAAAGCCAGAGAGGTTGAGGCTGCAGAACGAATAGTGGATGATCTTTACCGAGAACTGGAAGTGAAGATCATTAACAGCAACATGGATATTCCTCCGATGCTTCTCTTGAGGGACGTGGTTCAGCTTCTGGAGGATGCCGCCGACAAGGCTGAAGACGCCTCGGACGCCGCTCGCATACTGGCGTTCACACTTTAGAGTGAACATGGATGTCTGAGAAAACCGAAACCGAGTTCATAGACAATTTTCTGGTGGTGTGGGATCCTCAGAAAGGATCTGAGCTTTACAGGCTTGGATTTTATGGAAAGCCAATAGGTATTCCTAAGCCAAAGGCTACGGACTTCAATGTCCCCCTCATCCTAGACCTTATGGAAGGCCTCTATCTGGTGGAGAAAGGAGTGGTCACGGTTTATGAAGGCCCGGAAAGGAAGAGGGTCAGCTTTGCGAAACTGCGGAGAAATGCGAGAAAGTTGTATGAAGAATTTGACTTGAAATATGCGGTTTATCGAGACTTACGTGATCAAGGGCTCATTGTTACGCCAGGCATAAAGTATGGATGTGATTTCGCTGTTTACAAGCAAGGACCAGGAGTGGATCACGCTCCGTATATGGTTTCGGTGAGGAAAGCGAGGGATGAGGTTACGGCGACGGATGTTGTGAAGGCTGGAAGGTTGGCTACGACTGTGAGGAAAAGGTTTATCATAGCCGTACCTGACTTGGAAGCTGAACGAATCCGGTACCTTATCTTCAAATGGTTTAAAGCTTAGATCAAAATAAACCGTCTTCTTGCGCGCGCACTAAACCTCATGATGTCACCGCCTATTACACACGATCCTTCCCCTAACCTTTTCTGGGAGTTCTTCTTCCTTGATTGGCTCATCTTGATTCTTAAGAGCATCAGCGCAAATATGTACACCTGTATCAATTATGCTTATTGGAAGATTCACCCTTTCCTTTGGCTTCACCTTTTCAAGCTCCAACTGCACACCACCCCTAAAAATATGTGCTCAGCCTCTTGATTTAAGTCAAATGAAGGCATAATTTTGCCTTCGAATTTAGAAATAACTTATTTCTGAACTTGAATAGTTTGACTTATCCCTGAACCCTTTCTCGAATTTTAGGTAAAGCTTCTTCTTGGAGGCGTTTGATTCCAATCGTTGTTATTTTGTAGTTGCCTTCCTCAGTTTTTTTCGCTAATCCCTCTCGACAGAGTTCACCTAGTCGTGTGCTCGTTATTTTTGCACTTTTTCCAAGCCCAGCTTGCATTTCTTCTTTGGAAAGGAAATCCTTGTTCAACAGTCCTAGTTTGTTACCGATGTAGGCCGCTAGAAGATGTAACGCTAGGGTTTCGCTATCCGTGAGCCTTTGTTTGGAAACGAGGAGGCTGGGGCCTTCAGGAGCAACAGCAATAATGTTTTTGCAGTCGTCAATGAGTTTTTCAAGGTCGACTGTGAGAAGTGCTTTCCGTGCTACTTCAAGGGCGGGAATCATCTCGCTAAAGAATCGGTTCACGCTGATCCAAACATCGTTCACGTTGCCCGTAAAGGTTTGTTCCATATCTCGGTACTTGACGTGCACAGTAATTGTTTCTTTGCTCAACCCATTGCGCCTCGCAGTTTCACCAACACTTCTTCCTCGATCCATCTTTCGCCCTGGGTGGTTAATTTGAACTGTGGCCTAGCAGGGTCTGGTTTAAAAACTATTCCTCGCTTCGTCATTTCGTTGAGACGGGCTGGCACCATGGATCTGATTCCACTTGAAGCCAGCAGTCGAGTGATCTTGGTGGCTGTGTTGGTTTTTTTGTCGGAAGCAAATAGGACTAATCCGATGGCTTCGTAGTGGGTTAGCTTCTCTCTAGTAGTAATAATCGGTCCCTCGGTTGTGAGTTCCACTATCCCCTCCAGCTTCGTCTTTATTGGCGGAGTCAACTTTGCGGATATTAGATTGCTTATCTCACTAATGAATTCAGACGGCATGGTCCTCAGCGTTGCGAGAATTTCTTGAGCACTGTCCCCTTCAACAACAATTTCTCCGAAAGGAGCTTTAATTCGCACCCGAATTTTCCCCATGTTCACACTTTTCCTCCAGCCAAAACATACACATAACCCTTATCAGTCTTCCACCTCTTTATCTTGTTTTTTCTAACCAACCACGACAACACCCCTGAAAGGGTGGTGGATGGATAATGAAGGGCGTTGGCCTTCAAGGCTTCTCCAAGCTCGGTTAGGGTTCTGGGCTGCTTGCCCCAATCTGTTCCGAGCAACTGTAAAACAGCTTCGCTGCAACTTGAAGAAGAAATGGAAGGATAGGTGGAAGTAACGGACTTGGAAGCTGTTCCCATATTTTTCGTTGACTCAAAAGCCTTTGAAATGCTGGCCACCAAACTCGGAAGCTCCTCAATGGTTTTTATCACCTCTTCCCGGGTTCCACTGATTTCAATCTCCTGCTGCCCCATCTTTACGCGAAAAGAAAAAGGCATTTCCATCAAATTCTCCACAACCAAATACGACATAACTACTTTTAGAATTTGCTTTAGCGGGAATCGTAAACGGAACCCTCAAAATTATTCTTGTACCAGTATCCCAGCCTTGGGGTTCCAAACAATTTTTTCTTTTGGCACCCAAAAGACTACTATCTCCCCGAAGACAAAACCATCATGTAACAAACTCTTCTAGACGGTTCTTCAAAATCTCGCTCACTAACTCAGCCTTCACTCGTCCTCTAGCCTTCTTCATAATCATACCCATGAGGGGTCCAAAGGCGTCCTTTCCGCGCTTTTCTACGAGGCTCTTGTTCCGCTCTATCAGATTATCTATCATCTCCTCAAGTTCCTTCTGAGAAATCATTGCCAGCCCCAAGCTTTCAAGGGCTTCTTTCACCGTTGCTCCTTCATGTTTTGAAAGCCAAGTTATAATTTCAGGTGTAGCTTCCTTGGTGGTTTTTCCAGAGCCTACGAGACTAAACAACTCTCTAAACTGTTCATCCACAACCTTCTCGACTTCTATTCCTTCTCGTCTCAACGCCTTCAAAGTTTCCGTCAACGTAACCGCTATAACAGTGGGTGAAACCCCTGTTTCTTTAGCCACAGCCTCAAAGAGGTCACCGTATTCAGAATCCAAAATCTGCTTGGCGAGCTTCCGATTAAGCCCATATTCTTCCATTAATCGCCGCATTTTTTGCTCAGGCAATTCGGGAAGCTGACTCCGCAATTTCTCAAGATACTTTCTCGTCAACTGAATCGGCGGAACATCAGTTTCAGGATACATACGAGCAGCTCCAGGCCTCGGTCGCATGTATCTGGTGGTTCCGTCCGGATTCGCTGCACGAGTCTCTCCTGGAACACCCTTCACGGCTTCTTTTGCTCTCTGTGTTATGGCTTTTAAGGCGTCAGTTGCGTTTTCTAGAGTATCTGCAATAAACACCACGGCGTCTAGCGGTTCCTTTTTCACAAGCCGCCCAAGTTTATTCACTTCGCCAACCGTTATGCCATAGGCTGGCAATTCATCCGTGTGAAAGATGCCTCCAACCCTTCCCCAGAAACGTGCAATTTCAGCCATCTCAGCTCCGAGTCTCATACCAAGCGCAAGCTCCCTCTTGAGAAGTCCAGCAAATTTGGGTAGTTTAACCGCTAACACCCGTTTATTTTGTTCAAGGGCTTTTAGAATAACTTCGCATTTCGTTTGTTTGAAGACGGAGGTGACGTCAACAATTTCTTCTTTGATGTCTTCTTCCTTCACTCCCCGCTCCTTTAGTTCGTCACTTATTTTTAGAAGGCTAAGTTGACGCCGAACTTCGTTTTCAATGACTCGAGAAACCAACTCTAGTTCTTGAACACCCTTTATTTCTATCAGAGCGCCGTCTCGAATGGAAATGTTTAGGTCTTGACGAATTGTTCCCAGACCTCGTCTAACCTTACGGGTAGCCCTCAAGATTCTTCCAATGACTAGGGCTGTTTCTTCTGCCTCTTGAGGAGAATAAATAACCGGGGCTGTCGTAACCTCGATGAGGGGGATTCCGAGGCGGTCGATGCGATATCGAATTGTCTGACCGTCTTCTCCCATTTTTCTGGCGGCGTCTTCTTCAAGGCTTACGTGTTGGATAGGCACCTTCTTTCCCTTGATGTCTATTTCTCCATTTAAGGCTACGACGCATGTTCGTTGGAACCCCGTTGTGTTTGATCCGTCTATGACGGTTTTGCGCATAACGTGAATTTCGTCTACGGGTTTGGCTTGCATCATGAGGGCGGCGATGAGGGCGTTTTCTACAGCCTCTCGATTAAGGTCGTGGGGTGGTTCCTCATCCATTTCTACGAGGCATGCTGTTTCTCTGGTGGCTTCGTAAAGTATTTTCACTCCTTTCTGAAACTCGAATAAGGCCGCGGGATCGATTTGGCCAAGTTCGCTTTGGGTCGGTCTTAATCTTCTGAGAAAGGTGATTTCGGGTTCTCCCTTGAAAAGTTGAGGCTTGCAGGAACAGAAGAGTTTCGCTGCTGTGTCTAACTGTTGATGTACTTCAAGTCCTGCCTTCAAACCGATTTTTGAATAGTCGATGCTCATGTTCTTTTTCCTCAGCTTGTTCTTTTCATTCATGAAGGGTTCTCGGCGATGTTTCGTGGGCTATGTTTTCTGTGAGAAGCCTCTTGGCTTCTTCGATGTTGGTTGTTTGACCGAAAACCCACATGAGTTTCACGAGGGCTGTTTCAGGCAACATGTCTTCGAGGGGGAGAACTCCCATGGCTAGGAGGTCTCGACCTTGATCGTAAACGTTCATTCCTAGGCGTCCCCAGATGCACTGGGAGGTCATGGCAACAATCACGTCGTTTTCAATAGCCTTCCGAATAGCCGAAAAACAGTAGTTTCCTACGTGACCCAAACCGGTTCCTTCAAGGATGATGCCTCTATAACCGTTGTTAACGTACCACTCAATGATCTGTGGATTTAGGCTTGGATGAAACTTGACGAGGGCTACTTTTTCGTCGAAGTTTGGTTTTAGGTTTAGTTTTCGTGAAGGATTCCGTTTCTGGTGTTTTTTGACTAACATTGTGATTTCATCGTTTTCCATTCTGGCAAGGGGCGTAGCGTTTATAGACCTGAAGGTGTCTCGACGACTCGTGTGGCATTTTCTCACTTTTGTTCCTCTGTGAAATACTATGGATACGTCTGAAACCGTTTCGTGCATGGCGACGACCACCTCTGCAAAGGGAGCGCTTGCCGCTGCTTTAACGGCTCCTATCAGATTGGTTGCGGCGTCTGAACTGGGACGATCCGCTGACCGTTGGGAAGCCACCATTATCACGGGCACCGGCAAATCTTGAAGTGCGAAGCTTAAGGCTGCGGCGGTGTATCCTAGGGTGTCTGTTCCATGGGCTACCACAACTCCAGCTGCGCCTTTTTCGATGTGTTTGGCGACGTTTTTCGCTGTTTCAGCCCAATGCTTAGCGGTGATGTTTTCGCTGTATAGGCTGAAGAGAATCTCTGTGTCTACTATGGCGATTTCTGAAAGTTCTGGAACGACGCTGTAGAGGTCGCTGGCGGAAAGGGCTGGGCGCACTCCTCCTGTTCTGTAGTCCACTCGGCTGGCTATGGTGCCGCCTGTGCTTACGATGGCTACTTTGGGCAAACCTGGCTTTTGTTTTGGAAGGGGTGGTGGAGTAAAGGTTGGTTTGACTCCTACTCCAATCTTTTCGACACGGGTTGTGAGGTCAACGCGAACGCCGACGTTGTAGCCGCTTTTCAGTTTTATTATGACGTGTTTTTCGTCGCCGTATTCTGATCGGGGAATGAGAATGCCCTCGTAGGTTTCGCCATTTTTTGTGATACGGATAATGTCACCGATCTCGGCTCCCGCCTTTTTCAAAAATTTTAGTGCTTCCCCCTTGTAGCCTGGAAATTCTTCACTCAAATTTGTTTTCTCCTCTCCTATTCTATACATGTGCTCACTGAAAATATCTTCCACTTATTTGAATATGTTTGTTTAAACACTTTTATATCGACAGATGTTCGATGTTTTGTTTTCGCTTTTGGAGTATAAAACGGCTTGACCGCGTTTGGTGAGCTGAACGTTGGGAGTACTTAAAGAAAAGACTAGGGGGTCTACACAAGAGGGAAGGAAACAGCGGGAGACATCTTCCAAACTTTCTTTTCTTTATAACATACTCAATGTTTTTTTGGCTTCTTCGACCTTTTTCCATGCTTTGAATTTAACCCACTTGTGAGGTCCCAGCCTCCTGTAAACTTTGAAGAATTACGCGGTGTCTTTTAACCTGGAACAATTCCAATTCTCGTTATGGAAACGTTTCTTTTTTCAAGTTCATGAATTAAGGGATTCATGCCTACAGAATCACTTGCAATATGCCCCGAGATTACGAGGTTTCTCACTTTTTCAGTTTTCAGTTTTTCCAAATCCCTATGGTTTATGTGAATGTATACTACTGTTCCGACGTCATATTTGAAGTACGTTTTCGCAATCTCATAACCACCATTCGTTCCAGCACCATGCGACACCACAACTCTTCCAGCAGGGTTTTCAGCTTTTCCTAGTCGAATCTTGATTTTGGTAACTGCGTTTTTGAATTCAGAAAGCTCTTCTAAAGCAGAAACCACATCTTTAACTTTGGAATTTTTTCTGATTCTGCTGTTGATTTTTTCAGCCATTATCTTTCTTCCAACCTCATCTAAAGGCGTGTGTATGTTCATGTAAGGCATTTTCAAAAGCTTTGCAACATCAACTGCGTGACCATAGTTTCGTGTATGCGCTTCCACCTCTAATTCTTCAAGTCTCTTCTTAACAGCATTTTCCGCTTCTTCTATTGGAACCCCAGCTGCAACCATTTGTTGAATATGTCTTTTGAAAACTTGATGGAAGTTTATGGTTGCCGTTCCGCCTTGTGGATGATGAGCAATCACGGCATCATAACTTAGTTGTTTCGCAAGCAAAAGTTCTGGAACACCAGCGTCTATGCCGAACAGAATCTTTCTAATGCTGTCACCGCTTACGTATATGGCACTATCTTCTGGAACTTTTTTTAACCCTGCAAGTTTCAAAGCTACCTCCATAATTTCTTCAGTATTCATCCTATGTTCACCTCCAAATTCTTCTCTATGTTCGCGCGAGCTTATAGTTTTTCAAGCGCATAAATTCTCTATTTCTCTAGTGAATTTCTCAAGGCAGCATGCATGCAAATTGTTATAGGCTGACCCTTGGCAAAGTGTCATTGAGGTGAGTAAAGTTAAAAGAATATGAATGCGTGGAAGTTAAGCACCACAAAGACATCGGTCGAACAATTGAGGAGTACCAAAGGAAGGGCTGGCGTCTCTATACCTATCAAGTGGCTGGGATGGGTGCTGGACCGATGGCATACAATGTTAATCATTACTTGCTGTTTGAGAGAGGCGAATGAGTGGGGATAAGCCCACTCTAAACTTTCCCTTTTTTGTCTAGGACTAAGCTTCTACTTTTCCAACCTTTCAATATGCATGCATGCAAAGGCCGTCCATTATTCCACTTTTCCGCATAACTTCTTCGACACTACGGGTTATTTCAACAAGTTCAGTTCTGTTTCTCGTTGATACGGGGACTTCTTGGAAGAAGACTTTCATTGCATCACACCTATACAGAATTTAGCAACTCTCCTTGAAAAAATTTAGGGAGGTAACAAACTATCCTTCACGCTAAAAACGAACATGAAAAAATTGCTAAACAAAAATTGAGGGAGAGAATCTGGAGCGAAATGGATGAATTAGGAGTTAGTAGGTTTCCGGGAACTTTCGGTAGAATACCCAACTTCCAAGGAGCGGAAAATGCTGCGCGAAGCTTGGGTCGTCTGCCAGAGTTTCAGCGGGCGAAGGGAGTGAAGGTCAACCCGGACTCGCCTCAGGTCCCTGTTAGAAGAATGGCTCTTTCCAAAGGGAAATTGCTGATAATGCCCTCGCCAAGATTAAGGAGGGGGTTTCTGGTTTTAGACCCGAAGAAAATTCCGGAAAGCGTTCTTAGAAAGGCCTCCACTATAAGGGGAGCCTTCAGATACGGCAAACTCGTTGGCTTATTAGACCTTCCAAAGATAGACTTGATCGTTGCTGGATCAGTAGCCGTTTCATCTGATGGCGTTAGAGTAGGGAAGGGTGGGGGATACAGCGAGATAGAGTATGGTATCCTGAGAGAGCTACGTTTGATCAGCGAAGAGACTCCAATAGTTACGACGGTTCACGATGCTCAAGTCGTGGATGTGGCTCCGGTGGAAGATCACGACTTCTCCGTCGACGTTATCATCACCCCTACAAAGGTGATTAGGACCAAGAGACAACGTAGCCAGCCTAAAGGTATAATCTGGAGAAAGGTCACCCCAGTCATGCTAGAAAAGATGCCTATCCTCAGAGACCTTAAGAGAAAAATCTTCGAGGTGGATGGATATTAAAGCCTTGACCTATTTATTTTGGGTAAAACGTAATCAGTAGGTTGGTTCGCGAGTGGCTCATGAGGTTGGGCTTGTACTTTCAGATGTCTCATGATGATAGGGAGCAGATTGACAGAGAGATTGGACGGAGATACGGTATGTACTGCGACGATGCAATACGGATGGGACTCGCTAAAAAGGATGAGTTCCGCGAAATCGTTCACATGATTTCAAAGAGGAGAAAGAAAAAGAAGGTCGTAGGAATGATTGTTTAAACACCCGCGCCCGTTGGCTGGAGAAAATTGTAGCAAAGTGACTGCTGGGACGGGAAATAGGTTGTTACGTGCCCGACCAAGACCCCAACTACTGGAGGAACAGAGATGGACTTACATCAGTTGCTAGAGGAATATGGAAAGCTTTACTCTGAGGAACTTGGAATAAATCCGAAGAACGAACCCTTCAAATGGTTTTTAGCTTCTATACTCTTTGGAGCAAGGATTTCCACAACCATCGCAAAAAACACATACAAAGCCTACAAAGAAGCTGGACTAACAACTCCCAAGAAGATCGCTCAAATCGATTGGCTCCAATTAATCGAGGTGCACGGTCGCGGAGGTTACGTTCGATACGATGGAATTACCGCAGAATATATGCATGGAATTGCCGAGAAATTGTTGAGAGACTACAACGGAGACATCGAGAAGCTTGATGAGTTAAGTAAAAACTCCGAAGAATTAGAGCAAAGACTCTTTGAATTCAGGGGGATCGGACCAGTCACCGCAAAGATATTCCTTCGAGAACTGAGAGGAATCTGGAAGAACGCTGATCCAGAACCAACACCCATCGAAATCTTGGCAGCCAAAGCACTGGGTATTGTAGAAGTGGAAGAGAACGTTTTAGAGAAATTGAAAACCTTTTGGGCCAAAAACAAAATAGAAGGCTACGATTTCAGGAACTTTGAAGCAGCATTGGTCAGAATTGGTTTGAAGCTGCGAAGAGGAAAGAAGTTAGGGGAAATTATCTGATACTGTGGGAAGAGGAGGCTCGGTTAGACAAGAACAGAGTCTGCACCCAAACACGCTCGAGAGTTTGCGCACATGCGCATGAGGAAGCTGAGGGCAAAGTTCTACTGGTTTAGTCCAGCCAGTTTGAGAATGTCCATTACATCCTCGTCCTCCAAGTCATACCAGATTTTGTATGCGTCGGCTACAGCGAAAAAAGGTCCAGATCTGATGTTTAGGCAAACAATCTTATCTGCATGAGGTCCTACGAGCTTGATCGCGCTTATTGGAGCTGTTGGAACAGCGACTACTATCTCTTTCACACCTCTTCGTTCAATCGCCTTAGCGGTAGTTAGCATCGAAAAACCGGATGCCAATCCATCGTCGACGATGACGGCGGTTTTGTTTCTGAGATCTGGGAAGGGTCTATTGCCTCTAAACATCTTAAGCCTTCTCATGATGATTTCTTTCTCTTCTGCAACGCATCGGTCTATATCCTTCTTGGTTAGTTCAAGAGAAGCGACGAGGGGTTCATTAAGGAACACGAGCCCGTCCCATGATATAGCTCCGAACCCAGCTTCCTTGTTCCATGGGACGTGTATCTTTCTAGTGACGACGAGGTCCAAAGGAATTTTCAGTTTCTTGGCAACTACGGAGGCTACCTGCACACCGCCTGCTGGAATGGCAAGGACATAAGCATCCTTCTTGCCTCTATAATCCCCGAGTTTTTCGGCTAATAGCTCACCAGCATGAAGGCGATTGTTGAATACCTGAATTCTATTCCTGAAGACAGGTTCATCTACAACTTCAGCCATGCCCGATCTGATCGGACTTTTACTTTTCCTGTTATAGCGCTTTCCACATCTCCCATGGAACGTCAATTCATTCCACATCCAACTTGCAGATAGCCTACTACTGAATAGAAAAGTCACTCTAAGAATTATGCCTAACTGTGGATTTCAGTAACTCAGGCGGAAACATAAACCCATCCGTTCAGCTAACAATCTAGATTTTCACTTATGTACTTGCGCCCGCATGTGGAGGCTTTAGTAAAATAATACCACGAGAATTATGAAGTTATAATAGCATAGCGTTCGTTCGAAATGAACAAATCATTTTAACAAACGATTCAAAAACTCTCTGGCCAGCCGTACCTTCCCCTCAACGCGACATAAAGGACTTTCTCAACGATTTTAGTTTTCAGCGTTCCACCTCGACGTTTTTCTAGAAGAACGAGATCTTGAACTAGTTCTGGACGGCCGATCGGAGTTATAAGCTTTCCTCCAGCCTTTAATTGGCCAAGCAGGGAATCTGGAATCTTTGGACAGCTTGCTGTAATGCAGATTTTCTCGTAGGGCGCCTCCCCCGCATAACCCAATGAGCCATCCCCCAAAACCAATAACCCCTCCCTATATCCAGATCTTTCAGCGTTCCTTTTGGCAAACTTGTAGGTTTCCCTATCTATCTCAATTGTGACAACTTTTCCACTATTCCCAACTATTTCCTTCGCAAGGGCTGCTCCATATCCAGAACCCGCTCCCACTTCCAAGAATTTGTCGCCTTCCCCCAACTTCAATGCCTCATAAAAGAGCGGATAGCTATGGGGACACGAAATTGTGGCATTGGATCCTGGAAGAGGTAACGGAACCTCTAGATAGGTGTAGTCCTTATACATTTCTGGTACGAAATCTTCTCTTGGAACTTTAAGCATACCATTGGCTATCCGCTTGGATGTCAAAAAGCCATGCTGCACTAACCACTTTACCTTTTCTTTCCTCTCTCTCAGCAACTGTTCTTCGGTCTTTATTGGTTTCCTTGGAGGAGGAACAATCCATCCAAACATCCCGATTTACCTCGAGAAAGATTGAGCGAGTTATCTCGCCCTTTTCAAACGAGTTTTTGAAGCGACAGGGATGGAAAGCATACATGACCGGATTAGACTCATCCTCCTACATATTTAAGTTCGACTTAATATATGGAACCAAAGGCAACCAATGAATTTGCTTTTTATGGCATGACCTCATTCTGTAGGCGCCTGTACTACTGTCCTAAAACACTTTGGTTTAAAGACAGCTAAGTTCTCTTAAGGTTTCATAATCCTTTTCTGTCTCTACAAATCTTCCGATATTTCCTAGCTTGATATTTTTTAGCCCAGCATCCCTTGCAGCATGATAAGCCTCTATCATTTGTTGAAAGTTTGGTGAAGGAACATTAGTTAGTTTATGCTCAGGAAAGAACGCTAGAATAGTAAAAGGAATAGTTGAATCAACCTGAGTAAGCAATTCTGCAACCTTATCAATTTGATCTGTTTCAACCCAACCAGGTATGTACAAGGATAAAACTTCTAAAACAAAATCCCTATCTACCATTTCTCTAGGTAATCTTAGAATCCACTTGTTAGAAGCACCTGTTAATCTTTTGTGGACTTTGTCATCATAAGCTTTAATATCAAGCCAAAAAGAATCGATTCCCGCTTCTTTGAACAAATCCAGATTTTTCGGTGTAAGGCCGTAACCATTTGTCTCGAACAAAACCCATAGATCTTTGCCTAAGCTCTTAATCTCTCGTGCAGCTTGTGCATACCATTCTGGTTGACAGGCCAAATCTCCGCCTGTAAAGGATATTATATTTCTAGCTGGTCCCCATGTTCTTCCATCGTCAAGCAAAGTTATTTGGTCAAGGTCAAGTTTTCCTGGACAATATTTTGACCTCTTTCCCAATAAAATGCATGAACCACACGTATGACAAAGTTCATGAGCATGCCAACTCGTTGCGTGTTCTCTAGGCTCTTTGCACATATTGTCTTTATTCAACTCAGCGTAGTCAAAAGCAAGCCTTGCTATATCCCCTGGTGACATCCATACCCCTGAAGCATGTTGTGAAAAACGCCAAGAATGACATTTCATACAACTCCAGTTACAACCAGATTGGTAGATCGACAGATAACACTCAGGCGCTTTATGTGCGTATGAATGAATAAGTCTATGAGGAGTACCATCTTTCCATCTAAGTGTAACTCTACAAGCAAGACCCTTCTTGTCGTTATGAAATGTTAAACAGCTTCCTGGATCAAATCCTTGCTCAACCAAACGACATGCGGTTTTCATTTCACTCTCCATAGATTTCCACACTTTTCAAGAATAATCTAAGCCAACTTCTCCTTAAAATTTCCATAGCGTCTTCAAAAATCGGAAGCGCCCGATCAGACTCGATGGGTTAAGGGTTTTATGCGCGCGCATAACAAGGAGAAAATCGGTTTATGCAAAGAAAAATGGGAAGCATTTAACGCAAGCCGCCGGGCTGGTTGTAATATGACCTATCGCGGAGGCACTCAAGGGCAAGTGCTCCTATTTCGCGTGGCTGCTGAGACATAAAGCGTTCCTGAGATTCAAATACGACCCTGACGCGGTCTTTTCCGAGAAGACAGACGATTACGGTTTCATAGAGTGAAGGCGCACGAAAATTCCCAGGGTCAACCTACTTTTCTTGCGCGCGCGCATTCATCTTTTGATCTGTTTCTTCCCATGGTATGCATGCAAGGACAATGCAATTTAATTACTTTCTCAAGAAAAACTGCGCTCAGTGTGGATTGATAGCTTTCCTTCGCAGCGGGGACATATTCCATAGCCAGCATCCATTACTGCCTTGGCTTCTTCCTCTTTCAAAAACAACACCTGAGGTTTCGTTCTCTTCTTTCATTAGAATCTCATGTTGAACTACTCTTAACATTTTGGGTATAATCTATAGTTATAACACTTAATAAGGATGCTTTTCCCACCTTTAATTAGGAGGTGTTTGGGTGGGTTTCAAACTTCTAAGAATTGCTGAGGTGTTTGTCGCTGCACTTGGAGGGGCAATTTTGGGATTCAGCTATGGCATGACAGACATGTACAGTAAAACCTTGGGTGGACTCGGTTTGATTGAGGGAGGCACGCCCTCGTATCTTGACATGGAAACACTTTACTACGTCGAAAGGCTCATGTCAAACATTTTTCCGGCGTCGAAATTCTACATCTTCGGTATAGCTGGTTTAGTCATCATTTCAGCAGGTATCCTGTCCGCGTTCATTATGAGCATGTGGCGTCCGCGTAAATATTAGAAGAAACATGAGCGCATGCATGCATGCGAGTATCTTTGTTATGGCTTTGTATTTTTGGATATTTGTCCGATGCATAAAATTAGTCAGGAAATGGGCAAGTTTTAGTTGGGCACCCACCCGCATATTCTGATTCTGCGGCCACGAATTTTGTCTCTCTAGTTTCTATTTCTCCTATGTGTAGAACTTGTTCTGGCTTACTTCCATATCTGAAAACAGTGACGCCTTTACATTTTAGCTTCCATGCTAGCTCGTAAACCTTTTTAACATCTTCAACGCTTGCATCGGAGGGCATGTTGACAGTTTTTGACACGGCATTGTCGGTGTACTTCTGGAAGGCAGCCTGCATTCTAACATGCCATTCTGGCTGAGTATCTAATGCTGTAAGAAATAGCCTCTTAATGTCCTCCGGTACTCCATCAATTTTCCGAACTGAACCAGTTTTTGCTATTTCTTCGAGAAGTTTGGCACTGTAGAAACCTCTTTCCTTTGCTATTATTTCAAACAAAGGATTAGTCTCAAAAAGCCTCGTTCCGCTTAAAACATTTCTTATGAAGGAAATTGCAAATATAGGTTCAATTCCAGAAGAACATCCAGCTATTATGCTTATGCTTCCTGTCGGCGCTATTGTTGTCACTGTAGCGTTTCTTATAGCATCGTACTTGTCTTTCCAAACGCTTTTCTCAAAGTTTGGGAAAGACCCCCTTTCCTCACCAATTTCAACAGATTTTCTATGAGATTCTTCTTCAATAAATTTCATCAGATTTTCAGCTAGATCCAAAGCTTCTTCAGAGTTATAGGCAATTTCAAGTTTTATTAGCATGTCTGCAAATCCCATAACTCCCAAGCCTATTTTTCTGTTGCCCTTAGTCATCTGTTCTATTTGTTTCAAACGGTACTTGTTTGCGTCTATGACGTTGTCAAGAAAGTGAACAGCATTTCTCACAGTTTCTCTTAGTTTTTCCCAGTTTATCTTTCCGTCTTCAACCATCCTTGAAAGGTTTATTGAACCTAAGTTGCAAGATTCGTAGGAAAGTAGGGGTTGCTCACCGCAGGGGTTCGTCGCCTCTATCCCACCAATTTCCGGCGTTGGGTTATGTCTGTTAATTTCATCGATGAAGACTAGTCCCGGGTCTCCGCTTTGCCAAGCGGACTTCGCCATCAGATTCCAAACGTCTCTGGCTTTAAGCTTTCTTACTTTTTCTTTGTTTCTTGGGTTGATTAGCCAATATTCTCCATCCTCTTCAAGGGCTTTCATAAAATCGTCAGTGGCTGCAACAGAAATATTGAAGTTTGAAAGTATTCCAGGTCTTTGTTTGCAAGTTATGAACTCAATAATGTCTGGGTGGTCAGATCTTAAAACTCCCATCATGGCGCCTCTTCTTTTTCCTCCGGCCTTTATGACTTCTGTAGCTGCATTGAAAACACGCATGAAACTTACAGGACCGGACGCCACTCCCTTAGTTGATTTAACTATGTCACCCTTTGGTCTTAACTTAGAAAAATCAAAACCGACTCCTCCACCAGTCTGTTCGATCAAAGCCATGTTTTTAATTGCGGCGAAAATGCTTTCCAAAGAGTCTTCAACAGGTAAAACGAAACATGCTGAGAGTTGACCCAGTTCTGTTCCCGCATTAAAAAGGGTTGGGGAATTAGGAATGAATTCGAGTCTCGCCATCATCCCGTAGAAATTTTTTTCGCTTTCTTTTGGGTCTCCGCCGTATTCTCCGTCAACTTTTGCTACGGCTTTGGCAGTTCTCATAAATAATTGAGCAGGAGTTTCTATAATTCGTTCCATCTCGTTTTTCAAAAGATATCTTCTATTTAAGACCTCAAGAGCGTTAACGGTTAGTTTTTGCTCTACTATTCCAAGTTTCTCTTTTAATTTCCTTATCTCGTATTTCTTCTTCCTATAATCTTGATATTCCTCTGCAACTTTATCGTAGCCATTTTTCTTTAGAACTTCTACAATAATGTCTTGGGCATCTTCAACTGACGGAATTCCCTCCTTAAATTCTTCCTTTAAAAGCCTAACAACCTCTCTCGTTATGCTTTTAGCCCTTTCTCCATCCTCAAGTTCAACAGCAATGAAAGCTTTATGAACGGCGTCTCTGATTCTGCTAGAGTCAAAATCGACGACTCTTCCATCCCTTTTCCTTATTCTTGTGATAGACATAGACTAATCCTTTCAAAATCAGTTAAATTAGGATATAAAGGTTTGAATGCGCGCGATCTCAGCGACGTACATCTAGGTACTCCGCTATTTTCTCATATCAATCATCTTAATGGGTCCGTTAGGGGTGATTTCTTGTGCTATAACACAACTAAACATGCATGCATGCGAGCGCTATCGATATTCTTAAGATCACTAATCTTCTACACATGCTTGGTAGTCAGTATCAAATACGTAGTGTAGCATCTGCACTCAGAGCACTTGTATCTATACTTGTTTTTGCCTATCTCTTCCACATCGGTGTGACCACATATCGGGCAATACATTTTACCCATTTTTTCTGCATGCATGCATGTAGTGTCCTGGAAGAAAAGGAGAGGCAGAAGGAAGAGGGATACACACCGCGTTATAAGCAATATCAAAAATCACGGTAGTCACAGTTATCTTCATAGATAAATTAATTAATTAAGAGACTGAAAATTAAAAAATTTCTCTATCTTTTAATGGTCGGACGCTTAAGTGAGCGTCGGACAGTTTTGGGACAGTTTCTCTATCTGTCATACGTGACAAAACACCTGAAATCGGTAATGGTCATACGCATAGAGAAAATAGAGAAAAAGCGTATGACACCCAAGAAAAACTGAGATTGTCACACCCCTGTCACACCTTTTTGTGACAAAACATTGAGTTTTTCATGCTTATTTCTATGCGCGCGCATCTCTACGTTTGTGTTGTAGTGTATTGACGTAGAAAGATTTTTGCGGAACAAAATTTAAATTGGACTAAAATGATGGGGCAGAAGAGGGAAATGCGAACTATAAAGGTTTCAGGCAAAAACAACAGGCATAGAGTTCTAATGTATGCTATAAGCACATGTGGATGGTGTAAAAGAGCGAAGAAATTTCTGAGAGACAACAACATTGAATACGAGTATGTTGATGTCGACCTCTGCAGCAGGGAAGATCGAGAGAAAATTAGAAAGGATATTCTAAGCCGTGGAGGACACCTTATCTTTCCCACAATAATCGTAGACGACAGAATCTTGGTCACTGGTTTTCAAGAAGAAAAGATTAGAGAGGCCTTAGAGATTTGACAACAGTGGAAAAAGTGAGACAAAGAGCAGAAAGTGATGCAAAACGCCAAGGTTACCACCTAACCCCTGATCCTGAGTCTCTCCAAAATCTTCTTGAAGGACTTAGGCGAAACGAAGAGCGATATGGCTATCCCTCATGTCCATGTAGACTCGCCTCTGGAACGTTTGAGTATGATAGAGACATAATATGTCCATGCGACTATCGAGACCCTGACGTGGAAGAATATGGATACTGCTACTGCACGCTTTATGTTAGAAAGGACGTATTCGAAGGAAAAACCTCGATAACCCCAATTCCGGAGCGGAGACCAGTGGAAAAACAAGCCAGAGCCTACGCAATTTCTTCAGAGACTCCCACTGAAAAGGAATCTAAGAGAAATGACGTTGTTATCGAAAAACCTTCTAAAGCGCGCGCGCATAAAATGAAGATGTGGTACTGCAAACAATGTGGCTACGTATGCTTCCGCGAAGAGCCACCATATCTGTGCCCAATATGCAAAGCAAAAAGAGAGATGTTTGCTGAAATGAAAATACGCGCAGATTTCTACGGATAAGAGTTTTACTCGCGCTATACGGTTCTAGTTGTCGACGCAATCATCTTTTGCCCCGGGCGCGCTTCGCACTTCGACTACAGTTGCGCGCGCGCATTTTTGCGTGTCTATTTAAAACTTTGCGCGTGGATCAATTGAGAAAAAATGGGAAAGGTTAGGCTATCTAAACGTAATATGGCGCGCGTACATGATTGCCACGGATCGCTTCCGTTCAACGTCTAATTGGTGAGCCTTAACAACCCTCCTTTCTTCGTTGCTTAGGAGAGCAAGTTGAGGAGCGAGGACACCCTTAAGTGGTGGTTTAAACACGCTTGAATGCTTCCAAAAGGCGTTGTGGTTCGCTTTTTTTCTGGGTTGCGTGCAAGGGTATTGAATTTTGTCTACTTCTTCGCACCCCATATCAACCACCGTTTTATTAGCCAAACACTTGTTTTATTAACGGCGAGACCGACTCTTATAAAGTTTATGTTTTAATAAGACAAAGATTTTTATACTAATTTAAATCTCTTCTTTATTTGTGACGCACCTTGAAGCCGATAAAAGCGATAAAAGATCCTGAAGCGTTTAAGCTGTTAGGCGACGAAACTAGGAGGAAAATAGTGTTTCTGCTTCGAGTTAAGGAGATGACCGTGAGCCAGATAGCTGCGGAACTGAACATTACTCCTCAAGCGGTTTATCACCACATAAAGAAGCTTCGGAAAGGAGGTATGGTTGAGGTGGCGCGGGAGGAACGTATTGACCACCTCATTGAGAGCTACTACAGAGCAACTGCTGAGACTTTCTTTTGTAGCGTGGGGAAAACGCTCCGTAGTAAAGAGCTAGCCAAGGACCAGGTGATGACCGTCCTCAACGCTCTGAAGAGACTCGGTTTCAACCTTGAATTCGACGAGAATCAGTTTTCTCAGTTGATTGATGTGTGGAGTGAGCTTGATAAGGGTGGCAGTTCTGAGAAGTTTGAAGATGCGATCTCTAACTTAGATGATGTAGACTTTCTTACGAAACAGACAGTTCACAAGTATGCTGAAACTCTTTCGATGTCTGATGAAGAATTTGTTAGACAGCAGGAACTTAGGAAGAAGTTTAGGAATTTGCTGATTTCCCTCGTCAAGAAATAGAATGCGCACGCATTTCTTGTTTTGGACTAATAGAAGTAGAAAACTATCCAATTAAGGATTTGGAAACATAAGGTCCCTCGTAGTCGTAACCAAACCGCTTGTAATAGTGTTTTGTTCCAAGGGCGCTTGTAACAACAACCTTCTTCCGATCATAATCCTCCACAGATATTCGCTCAGCTTCAGATAGAAGGACACCTCCATACCCCTTGTGTTGCCACGCCTTAGCCAAACGTCTCCCAACAGGAACCAAAGGACCATAAACACGAAGTTCACGAACTATCGATGTCGTTTCAGAAACAATTTCAGGTCTATGAGCCTTCCCTGAAGGAATACGCAACCTAAGATAACCAATCAAAACATCACTAACCGATTCTTCAGCTGAAATGAAAACCTCGTCCCCCTCAGACGCCTTCTCTCTAACCGTTCGTATCTCAATATTATCTGGATCAGCCTTCACTTTATCCCTCAACCATCGATGTCCAACCTCCCGGCATCTTATGCATCGACATCGCACCCCTTCTTCCCTAAGCCTCTGCAAAATCAATTGCCGAAGGTTGCTTCTATTCACTCCCGCCTCTATAAGATATGCTGGAATATCCCTTTGAACCCTCATGATTCGAATCCAAGGAGGAACCATCTTCTTAACTTCTAAAATAAGCTGAGCCGCCTCCTCCGTGGTGTAAGGCTGGTATTCTCCCCTCCTCCACCAATCATAAGCCTTTGTTCCCTTCAGAACGAGGCAGGGATATATCTTAATCATGTCCGGCTTGAACCGGAAATCCGTGAATATCGTCTGAAAACCTTCAAGGTCTCTTTCGAAACCAGAGCCCGGCAAACCCGGCATAAGATGATAAGCCACCTTTAACCCAGCATCCTTCAATATGCGAGTGGCTTCGACGACATCCTGAACGCTGTGACCTCTTTCAACCAGCTCGTAAATGTCGTCGTACACGTTTTGAACGCCCAGTTCCACGCGGGTTACGCCCATAAACAACATTTGGTCAACGTGTTTCTCTTTAGCCCAGTCTGGCCGTGTTTCCACAGTAATTCCGACGTTACGAGTTCGACTGACCTCCGCAAGTTTTTTAGCCTCCCCTAAAGATCGAGTTTTCTTTTCAGCGACGGCATCTAAGCACCGTTTAACAAAATGCTCCTGATAGTCCAAGGGCATGCTCGGGAAGGTTCCGCCCATTATGACGAGTTCCACCTTGTCAACAATGTGTCCGATCGCTTTGAGCTGTTCAATGCGGTTTCTGACCTGTTCATAGGGGTCGAAGCCGCTTTGCAATCCCCTCATGGTGGCCGGTTCATGACCAGTATAGCTTTGAGGAACTCCGTAGGGCGGACCGCCGGGACAATATGCACACGGATTTTTTTGTGGGCAAGGCCAAGGCTTAGTCATAACAGCAACTATGGTTACTCCAGAAATTGTGCGGACGATTTTTCTTCGTAGGATGGGAAGCAGTTTGTCCCTTTCATCTGGTTCAAGATAGCGTATGAGTTCAGAGTTGGAGGGAACCTTTCCCAGATCGTGTTTTCCGGCAACCTTCACCTTAATGAGGTTAACGTCATCTTTTGTTGGGCTAGGAATCTGCATTAGATGTTGGATGATTTCTCTGTAGGCCTCTTCACTCATTGGAACTCATCTACGAAATATGCACTGGGAGCTTTCAGATAAATCTACATCCTTGCTCAACGGTATCTTACAAGAACCAACTGCCAGAATGAGCAAAATAGAATGTAAACTAGAATTTTCTCTCAATTTTTGCATATGGCAAGGTGTCCTTTTAGTTGCGGATTTGTTTTCAGTGTGGAAATTTTCAGTCTTGCTTTCTTGAGGAGTTTTATGAAACGTTCTTGGGTGAACTTCTTTTTCAGTCCTGTTACGACTATTCTGGATTGAGGTTTGCTGATTCTTTTTATTTCTCGGAGAGTTTTAAGGGGGTTTGGCATGTTTTGCAGAAGGGTTAAGGCAAAAACCTGGTTGAAGGTTTGGTTTTGAAAGGGTGTGTAGTCGGCGTCGGCGCGGATGACAGCTACATTGGGTAGTTGTTTTGTGTGTTTTCTGGCTTCTTGGAGGATTTTTGACGAGACGTCTATGCCTGCTACTAGTTTGGTTGACTTGGCGAGGTGTTGGAAGAGGAGGCCTGTTCCACAGCCCATGTCTAGGATGAGTTCGTTTTGGCTGAGTTTCGTGTTGTTTAGGGCGGCTTCTATTTTTGCGTTTTGTTCCTCTGAGTATTGAGCGTCGTAGACTTTGGCTAGATGGTCGTAGTGGCGCATGTTTCTGCGTTTTGTGTTCCATTCTTGCATGTTTCTCAGAAGTTTTATCTGTGTTTGTTCTTCTAAAGATTGTTGGCGGTTTGTGTGTCTGGTCGAAAGCCTGTTGTTGTTTTGGAGAATCCGGGTGTTGAGAGGGCGGCGGAGTTTATTAGAGACGCTGTTTCGGAGCGGAAGGTGGTGGTTGTTGTGGGTAATTGTTGGGTGGATTATAGGGGGAGGGCGAGTTCGAAGTTGGATCCGGGTGAGCGTATTGTTGTGATCAAGGAGGATGGTTCGGTTTTGGTTCATCGTCCGGCTGGGTATGAACCTGTGAATTGGCAGCCTGCTGGGTGCTTGTTTCAAACCCGTGCGGATGGGGCCGTTTTGCGTGTGCGCGCTGTCCGGCAGAAGCCTTCCGAGTCTGTTAGAATATTTTTTGACCGTGTTTACCTCCTTTCCGCTATGAGTCTTGTTGACAGGGGAGAGTTTTCTCTCTACGCCAGTGAGGAGGATATGCAGAAGGCGATTTTGCTGGAGCCGTCGATTTTGGAGCAGGGTTTGAAACCTATCACTTATGAGAAGAAGGTTGAGCCTGGTTTTGTGGACGTTTACGGCATCGACAGGAACGGAAAGCTTGTGGTGGTGGAGATTAAGCGGAAGACGGCGGGGAGGGATGCGGCTTTGCAGTTGGCGAAGTATGTTGACTTCGTGAAGACCGTGGTTAGTCGGGAGGTTAGAGGCGTCCTAGTTGCTCCTCGTTTGGCTAAGGGTGTTCAGAGGCTTTTGGCAACTTTGGGGCTGGAGTTCAAAGCTTTAGACCCGAAAAAGTGTACGGAAGTTTTGCGCAAGTCTGAAACCCGCAAGCTTGCTGAGTTCTTTGAGGAGAAATAGTTGACTTCTTTTTATGTTTGTCGCAGAAATTCCGGGGAATGCAAAGACTGTGGCTTCTGCATGGAATATTTTTCTTGTCCAGGCGTTGGGAAGCCTACCATTGACCGTTTTGAAACTGCCTGCATAGACTGTGGCGTCTGTCTCGTGGCTTGTCCCTACCAAGCGGTTGAGCGTGTAGTCGATACTGTTCCTAGGAAGGAGGTTAGGGTATGTGTTGACGGTGACGACTTTGTTGTGCCTGAGCGCGTTACTGTCAAACAAGCTTTGGCTCTGCTTGGACTGGAGTTTGGGAAGTTTCCAAGCGGAACAGAGATTTTTGCTCCTTGTGGAACTGGGGGTTGTTTTGCCTGCGCCATGGTGGTTGATGGGGAGGCTAGACCTGCTTGTGTGACGGCCGTTCGTGATGGGATGGTGATCAGCTTAGATTTGCCTAAGGGTTATGTGCCGCTCAGGAGGGTTTCTGGTTTTCAGCCTCATCCTGTTGGAGGCGTTGGCACGCCTTGGTGGGTGAAGAAGAGTGGTAAGGGCTGGATTGAAGTTGCTTGTTTTGCCCATGGATGTAATCTGCGTTGTCCTCAGTGTCAGAATTACAGGGTGACGTATGATAATGTGGCGCCGGCTTTGACGCCTTTGGAGGCCGCGGCAACCTTGACAGCGCAGCGGAGGAAGCATGGTGTGGATCGTATGGCAGTTTCTGGTGGAGAACCTACGTTGAACAGGGCTTGGTTGACTAGGTTTTTTGAGGAATTGCGTCGGTTGAATCCGGATGAGCGAGCTAGACTGCATTTGGATACTAACGCGACGGTTTTGACGCCTGAGTTTGTGGATGGTTTGGTGGAGGCTGGGGTGACTGATGTTGGTCCGGATTTGAAGGGACTTAGAACCGAAACTTTCATGAGGATAACTGGAATAGCTGATCGTAAGCTTGCTGGGCGGTATTTGGAGAACGCTTGGTCTGTTACGGAGTATATTATTGACCGCTATTATCCTGAGCCTTTGTTTGTTGGCGTCGGCATTCCTTATAGCAAGTATTTTATAACGTTGGAGGAGGTTCGAGAGATGGGGGAAAGAATAGTAAACATAAACCCTGAGGTTCAGGTATGCCTACTAGACTATTTTCCTACCTTTCGTCGATTTGGTATGGAGAGGCCGTCTGTGGCTGAAATGAGGAAGGCAAGGGAAATGCTGGTGGAAACTGGACTGAAAACGGTGCTAGCCCAAACAACAATAGGACACCTAGGACCATAACGTTTGTTCACCTAGCCTGTAGAATCAGCTTACCCGCAATGCTCGTTTTGCTTAACGTTTAATTGGTAGCACAAATAGACGACTTAACGAAAACATCACACCAAAATGGCATACGCGCGCTTAGGAAAAAGTTATAATTCAAACCAGAGCTTTGGCTTGCCTGAGGAATCTGCATGCTATTCGTCACTTTAGCGAAGGCAAGAAGAGGAGCGACTGAGGAAGATGCCCGGAAGTTCTTTCTGTTTCCACCATCTAATATTAAAATTCGCAGTATACTCAGCATGCATGCATGCGGCATGCACTCTGGGACGATTCGACATAGTAATGATCTTTGAAGCGCCAAGCGAGAAGGAAGCCCTTGCATGGCTTCGCAAGTTCAACGATACAGCCGCGACAGAAACATTAGTGGCTACGGAATATGTCCCCGAGAAAAAGCAGTGAAAAATAGCATTTTCTCAGTGAGAAAATCAAATTTCCCTCTTTTTTATCGCGCGTGCATCCAACCCGCACGCTATTTTTTTATGTAGAACGTTGATTATATGAGACCAGAAGGTGTTATCGTGGTCACTGCCTTTGTACTAATAACTGTTTCTCCGGGCGCTGAGAAGCCTGTAAGTAAACTGCTCTCAGACATGAAGGAAGTAGTAGAGGTCAACGAATTGTACGGCGAATACGACATTATTGTTAAGGCAGAAATGTCTTCACTGGAAGAACTCGATACATTCCTGACAGACAAAATTAGGAGTATACCAGACGTCAAACTTACGTCTACTATGCTCGTGTCATTCAAGCATAAATGAAAAAACTGCATCTTGGAGCGCGGATATTCAAACATCAAAGTAACCGGAGAAGACTGTTAGGCTTGGCTGTGCGCCTTAATCTTCCCTCTTTTTTCTGTTATGGTTTCTGTCGAATATGCAGAAATCATGCAGTATGGCTGGCATATCTGCAATCTTTATTCACGGTTCATAAGGAATAAATGCTTTCAAATAACTGTTTCTCCATAGGCGTTTCCCTTGTCTCTTCAGGTTAAAAACATTATGGTAAGCAATGTAATGACTGTGAAAATCAACACTTTGGTAATAGATGCTGTAAAGGTCATGAATCAGCATGGGATTGGATGTTTAGTTGTGACGGATAACGGAAACCCAGTTGGAATCGTGACTGAGAGGGATTTGTTAAAAAGGGTTCTGGCTTTGTCCAAGAACCCAAAGAAAATTAGAGTTCAAGAGATAATGTCAAGGCCTCTAATTGTTGAAAAGCCAGATCTTGAAGTCGAGAAAGTCATCGAGCTCATGTTTGATAGGAAGATTAAGAAGCTCCCCATAGTTGAGGATGGAAAGCTTCTGGGCTTAGTGACCTTTACGGACCTCCTCAACTTTCAACCCCAACTCATAAGGGTGGTCAAACAGCTTACACACCCACATTCATGGAAGAAAGCAGATGAAGAGAAAACTTCACCGTAACCGCGTACGATGATACATCATCGGTAATCCGATGAAGCCTAACCTTCCCTCTTCTTTCTGTTCCTTCTCCTCAATCTGTACTACTGGTTCATAATCCTTTTACCCTCACAACTGAACGAGAATAGGAAAAGTCTGTGTGCGGAGAGATAGAAATGCACAAAAAACGTCTCCTAATCATGTTTCTGCCGTTTCTGTTTTTGTTGGTTATTCCTTTTGTTGTGCAGGCTGCAACAATCACCGTATGCAACTTTGATAAGGGCACGTACCGCCAAGGCGAAACAGGTTACATTACAGTCACGATATACAACGATAAGAACGACAAGATCAGAGTTACTGAACTAACCGCGACCATTGACTACTACTACACTGACGGAAACGTCTACCTACAGTCATTCTTCGCCAACGCGACTCTGCCCACCGAAATTCAACAAGGACAATCAAGCACCTTTTACATCCCGTTCAGCTTACCAACCAACATCGCGTCAGGCTACACGGATGTTTATGTAAAAGCCAAAACCGAACTATGGGGCCCTCGTTTGGAAATGTGGTTCCCATCAGACCATC
>JABAOH010011067.1_pt1 | contig 27985 bp, 31 predicted proteins | sample 7062181 | NCBI WGS metagenome assembly JABAOH01 (sample SAMN14538630, study PRJNA623070) | marine sediment metagenome | biome: marine biome [ENVO:00000428]; feature: marine pelagic biome [ENVO:01000023]; material: deep marine sediment [ENVO:00002113]; isolation source: pool of 5 deep marine...
AGAACTGGAAGAGCCCGAAGTGCAGAACTGTGGCCAGCACGATGCTGCCGAAGAACCACTGTTTGGATGATTTCTTGAACCGGTCGTTCGCCGTCTGGGAAAGGATGTGTCTTTGGCCGACGCTGCTTGTTTCGCTGGCCATGGTCTCGTCGTCTGTCGCGGTCGCTTACGGGCGTCCAGTATCGGGGCGGCGGTCGGACCCACTCGGCCTTAAGTATACACTACGGGGTACGCCACGGGGAGGGAGTCTCTGTTTCCCCCTGAGGGTTCTGCTGCCTGCGCTAGTCAGATTCGTCGTCTGCGTCTTCGTCAAGCAAGCGCGCGCGTCTCAGGGCGCTGTGCCCGTACTTGTCCGAGATCTCATCCATTACATCGGCGACGCGGTTGTCGTCGAACAGACCGAGCTGCGATTCGGACGCGTGCTCGTGCAGGTTCGCGACGCCCACCCCGATCAGGCGGATGGGGCGGTCGCGGGGGTCCGCCGCCTCCAGGAGCTTGAGGGCAACGGGGTAGATGGCCTCGGTCGTCGTGAGGTCGGCCTCGACCGTCTTGCGACGCGTCAGCGTGTCGAACGGTGCCAGCCGCAGCTTGATGGTGACCGTACGAGCGGCCAACCCGCGGCGGCGCAGGCGGGCGGCGACCTCCTCGGTGAGCGCCAGCAGGGTGCGCCCCACGTAGTCGCGGTCCTCGGTGTCGGTTAGAAACGTCGTCTCGCGGCTGATCTGCTTCCTCTCATGGCCCGCCTCTACGGGCCGGTCGTCCTCCCCGACCGCCAGCTTCTTGAGATGTTCGGCGTGGCCGTGGCCGAGGTGGCGCTCGAGCCGGTCGAGCGGGAACTCGGCTATATCGCCGATCGTGTGGATGCCCAGGCCGTGTAGTTGGCCGGCCGTCTTCGGGCCGACGCCCCAGAGTCGCTCGACCGGGAGCGGGTCGAGGAACTCCCTCTCTCGGCCGGGCGCAACGACGACGAGCCCGTCCGGCTTCTCCAGGTCGGATGCCAGTTTGGCGAGGAACTTGTTGGGCGCGACGCCGACGGAGACGGTTAAGCGCTCCTGCTTCCAGACCTGCTCCTTGATCTGCCGGGCGATCGACTCGCCGTCGCCGAAGAGTTGCGCCGAGCCGGTGACGTCGAGGAAGGCCTCGTCGATCGAGAGCTTCTCGACCAGCTCGGTGTAGCCCTCGAGGATCGCCATGATCCGCTCGGAGATCTCGGCGTAGAGCCTCATGCGGGGCCGCAGGTAGACGGCGTCGGGGCAGCGGCGGTAAGCCTCCGAGATCGGCATGGCCGAGTGGATCCCGCTTTTGCGGGCCTCGTAGTTGCACGCTGCAACCACGCCGCGACCGCGACCGCCCCGTGGATCGGCGCCGACGACGACGGGCCGGTCGGCGATGGCCGGGTCATCGCGCGCCTCGACGGCGGCGAAGAAGGCGTCCATGTCGGCGTGGAGAATCGTTCTCACGTCCCGCTCCGCGTTGACCCCTAACCGTACCCCCTCTAACGTACTACGCGTGATCATGAAAGACGCAACACTTGGCGGGTACTTCGGCGAGCACGAGCGGCCGCCGGCCTTCGAGGGGCCGGACGGCGACTCGTACACGGTGGAGATCATCGTCGAGCCTGCCGGCCTTGGTGACCAGGGCCCGTGGTGTGCCTACTTGTTCTTCCTCAAGTGGCGCGGTAACGAGCCGGTCGCCCATCGAGAGACCGAATATCTGGCCGAGGCGGCTACCGAGGGGGAGGCGCGGGCCGAGCTGGAGAAGCTCACGCTCCACGAGGTGAAAGAACTCCTGGACAAGCTGGTATCGGGATGAGCGGCGGCCCGGAAAAGTTGAAGGGTCGGGTCCTGCGCACCGTGGGCGGCATCTACGAGGTCGAGGTGGGCGGTGAGACTCTGGAGTGCGCGCTACGCGGGCGGCTGAAGCGCAGGCGCGGCATCGGCCGGGTCGCGGTAGGCGACGAGGTCGAGGTTGATCGCCTTACGGACGGCAGCTGCGTGATCACCGAGCTCTTGCCCCGCAGTGCCCGGCTGTCGCGGCGCTCGGCGGACGGCCGGCGCGAGCAGATCATCGCGGCGAACGTCGACCGGCTGGCGGCGGTCTTCTCGGTGGCGCGGCCGGAGCCGGTGTTCGAGTTGCTGGACCGGTTTTTGGTCCTGGCCGAGTCGTGCGAGATCGCCGCGTTCATCGTGGTCAACAAGATCGACCTCGCCGAGCCTGACGAGGTCCGCGAACGCTTCGCGCTCTACGAGGAGATCGGCTACCCGGTCCTCTACACGAGCGCGAGGGGCCGCCGAGGTCTGGAGGAGCTGGGCGGCCGGCTGGCGGACCAGATCACGCTGTTCGTCGGCCCGTCGGGTGCGGGCAAGTCGAGCCTGCTGAACGCGCTGCAGCCGGGTCTGGGTCTCAGGGTCGGCGCGATCAGCGAGGCGATCGAGCGCGGGCGGCACACGACGGTGACGGCATGGCTCCACCGACTCGATGCGGGCGGCTATGTACTCGACACGCCGGGGCTGGGTAAGGTGAAGTTCTGGGAGGTGGGGACCCACGAGCTGGCGTGGTGCTTCCCCGAGTTCCGGCCGTATCTCGGCCGCTGCAAGTTCCAGGACTGCTCGCACACGCACGAGCCGGGCTGCGCGGTGCTGGGGGCGTTGGAAGCCGGCCAGCTAGTGGGTCGGCGGTACGAGAGCTACGTGAAGTTTCTCGGCGAGAGTTCAGACCAAAGTCAGTAGTCGATGGCGATGGAGATGGAGACGGAGATGGTGAGTGAGTCCTGAGTCCTTGCTGGAGCGGATAGCCGGGGAGCTGGAGGGCCGGGAGCCGCTACGGGCGGAGCCCGGCTCGTACGATGTCCAGGCGGCGGTGGCGCTCATGTTACGTCCGGCCGGCGCCGGGGTCGAGTTCCTGGCGATCAAGCGTGCCGAGCACGATCGGGACCCCTGGTCGGGCCACATGGCGCTGCCCGGCGGCCGCCGAGAAGCAGGGGACGAGAGCCTGTGGGTGACCGCGGTGCGGGAGACGAGTGAGGAGATCGGCGTCGACCTGGAAGGCGCCGGGCGGCTTTTGGGCCAACTGGACGACGTCTACCCGCGCACGCGGCGGATCCCGGCCATCGCCATCACCCCGTTCGTGGTTGCGGTGGGTCCCGAGGTCATCCCGCGCACCAGCTCCGAGGTCGAGTACGCGGTCTGGGTACCGCTACACGTCGTGTTGGACGAAGGCGCTCGAGGTACGCTCGTACACGAAGCGGCGCCTGACCGCGAGTTCGAGACGATCGAGTACGGCGGCCACACGATCTGGGGACTCACGCTGCGTATCCTCAGCCAGGTGGAGGAGCTGTTGGGCCGCATCGGTTACGGCGGGGAAGGCGGGCGATGAAGCGGGCGCTGGTCGTCGGCTGCGGGTACACCGGGATGCGTCTGGCGGCGCGGCTGCGCGAGATGGACGTTCGGGTCGTAGCGACGACGCGTCGCGCGTCGCGAGGCGCGGAGTTGGAGGCGGCGGGTATCGAGCCGTTGGTCGGCGAGTTGGGCGCGAAGGAGACGCTGCGGCGGATCGATGAGCTGGGTCCCGAGCTGGTCGCCTACTTCGTGCCGCCTGGCGGTGAAGACGACCCGCTGACCAAGATCCTGGCGGCCACAGCGCGGGCGCCGCTGGAGGCGTTCCTCTATGCCAGCAGCACGGCGGTCTACGGCGATCGGGGCGGCGACTGGGTGGACGAGACCTCGATGGTTCAGCCCGAGAGCCCAGAGGCGGAGGCGCGACACGCGGCGGAGCGGATCTGTGTCGAGGCGGCGTGGAGCTACCAGACGCCGACGCGCATCTGCCGGATCACCGGGATCTACGGCCCGGGCCGCACGCTGAAGAAGGCGCTGGCGAGCGGCGACTACGTGCTGATCGCGGGGCACGACAGCTGGGTGAGCCGAATCCACGTCGACGACCTGGTGAGCGGCCTGCTGGCGGCTTGGACGAAGGGCGGCGACGGCCGGGTCTACAACCTGGTGGACGACGAGCCGCACCGCGCGTCGGAGTTCGCGAACCTGGCGGCGGACCTGCAGGGTCTGCCGCGACCCGAGTGGGTCGAAGAGTCGGAAGCCCGTCGGCGACTCGGCGAGCAGCGGCTGCGGCGCAAGCTGGCGAACAAGCGGGTGCGGAGCCTGAGGCTGAAGGACGACCTATTAGTCGAGTTGAAGTACCCGAGTTACACACTGGGTCTCCCAGCCGCTGTGGCAGAGGGGGGCCAAGCTAGGTAGACAGACGACCCGCCGGCGTCGCTAACGGCGGCGCTTCACTCGACCCAGTCGGCGATGAAGATGTTGGTGTCGCCCGGATTCGCGTTGTAGCGGTTCGAGCCCCAGACGAGCTTGGTGCCGTCGGAGTTGAACATGGGGAATCCGTCGAACTCGTCGTGATAGGTGATGCGCTCGAGGCCCGTCCGTTCCGTCGATGTTTACGGCGTATAGATCGAAGTTGCGGCTGCCGGGCTCGTGCATGTTCGAGGCGAAGATCACGCGCTGGCCGTCGGGGAAGAAGTAGGGCGCGAAGTTGGCGGCGCCGTTGTCGGTCAGCTGGCGCTTGTTCGAGCCGTCGGCATCCATGACGAAGATCTCGAGCTTGCTGGGTCGGATCTGGTCCTCGGCCAGCAGGCGCAGGTAGTCCTGCTCCTCCTCATCGGTCTTCGGGTGGTAGGCGCGGTAGACGATCTTGGTCCCATCGTAGGAGAAGAACGGCCCACCGTCGTAGCCCAGCTCGTCGGTCAACTGAGTGACGTCGGTGCCGTCGGCGTTCATCGTGTAGATCTCGAGGTCGCCGCTGCGCAGCGAAGTGAAGACGATCTTCTCGCCGTCGCGTGAGATGGTGGCCTCGGCGTCGTAGCGCCAGGTGTCGGTGAGCTGCCGCGGATTCTGGCCGTTACGGTCGGCGACGAATATGTCGTAGGCCGGGTAGAGTGCCCAGACGTAACCCATGGAGAAGTCGGGGTCGGGTGGGCAGTCGCGGTCGTCGAGGTGCGTCGAGGAATAGAGGATCCTGTCGCCGGCGGGGAAGAAATACGAGCAGGTGGTGCGGCCGCGGCCGGTGNNGCCGCGGCCGGTGCTCACCAGCTCCATTTCGCCGCCGTCGGCGGGGATCGTGAATATCTGATCGCACTCGTACTCGCCGTGGGTCGACTGCAGGATGAGCCAGCGGTCGTCGGCGGAGAAATAGGCCTCGGCGTTTTCGCCACCAAAGGTCAGCTGTTTTGCGTTGGCCAGGTGGGCCTCGTCGGGGAGGGTCAGGCTGGCTGACTCTTGAGCTGCGTCTTCACGGGGAGCGCAGGCCTGATCGAGTACGATCACGATGACGATAGCGACTACGAGCAGGAGCCGGATGCTGGTGCGGGCTATGATAAGGCCTCCTTGATGGCGTTCTCGATTTGGGGGACGAGTGTCTCCCAGTCGGCGGATTCAGCCTTGGTGACGGTGATGAAGTCCTCTGCGATGAGCAGCGAGACGACCCCATCGACCTCGAAGAGCGCGGTGGCGAGGCCGTCGCCGGCGGCGGCCTCCGAGTCGAAGTACGACCTGCTGGGCCCGCCCTCGACGAGGGTGCGGTTCACCGTGAACTTAGCCGCATGGGGGTTCGGCGTGCCCTGAACGTTGATGCTCGGGTCCGGCATGGCCGTCTCCTTTCGCTCCCCGAGAACTTTGTGGACGGCGGAAATATATCCGTCAGGAGCGGGCTAGACAGTCCTCCAGGGTCGAGAGGGCAAAGTCGAGCTGCTCCTCGGTGATGGTGAGGGGCGGAGAGAGCTCGATGACGCCGTCCCCGGCCAGGAGTATGAGGCCAGCCTGCAGGGCCCGCTTCACGACCCGGGCGGCACGCTCGGGATCCGGTCGGGCGCCGGGTTCGCGGACGAGCTCGATGGCGGCCAAGAGGCCGCGGCCGCGTACGTCGCCGATTTGCCGGACCCGGGAGCGCAGCTTTTCCAGCCGCGCCAGGGTCGTGGCCCCGAGCCGGGCCGAGCGCTCGACGAGTCCGGCGGCCTCGATCTCGTCGATATGGGCGAGTGCGGCGGCGCAGCCCAGCGGGTGGCCGAGGAAGGTGCTGGTATGGAACGCCTCGCCGGTGCTGGGCGGCCAGGCGGCCATGACCTCCGGGCGCCCGATGCAGGCGGAGAAGGGTAGGGCACCGCTGAGCGCCTTTCCGACGCAGATGATGTCGGGGACGACGTCCTCGTGCTGGCAGGCGAACCAGCGACCCGTCCGTCCGAAGCCGGTATAGACCTCGTCGAATATGAGGACGAGGTCGCGGCGGTCACATTCCTCGCGCAGGCCTCGCAGGAACCCGACGGGCGGAACGACGATGCCACCGCGGCCCAATATGGGCTCGACGATGATCGCGCCGATCCGATCGTCGGCGTCGAGCTCTTCAGCCACGGCCTGGAGAGTGGAGCCCAGCAAGTCGCCGCCTAGCGCCAGCTCGGGGTCCGGGCGGTAGGGGTCCGGGAACGGGACCCGCGCCACAGGTATGCCCAACTGATCCTCGAACGGCGCCCGGAAGAATTCGCCGTCGGTGACAGCGAGGGCGCCGTAGGTCAGCCCGTGGTAGGCGCCGCGGAAACTGAGCACGCCGGGCCGGCCGCTGGCGAGTCGGGCGGTCTTGAGTGCCGACTCGACGGCTTCTGAGCCGGAGCTGGAAAGCACGGCTTGGCTCAGGTCGCCGGGTGCGATCTCGGCCAGCCGCTCTAGGGCGCGGACCTTGATCTCGGGCGGATGGACGTCGCCCATGCCGTGAGCGAGTAGGTCGAGCTGCCGCTTGACGGCCTCAGTGACCCGGGGAGCGCGGTGTCCGGCGGCGGCGACGCCGAAGCCGGCGGTGAGGTCTATATAGATGTTGCCGTCGACGTCGAGGACGTTGGCGCCGAGGGCCTCGCGCCAGAAGATCGGGAGCTCGTCGTCCACGAAGGTGACGTTGGGCGACTCGTAGCGGCTCAGCGTCGCGGCCAGACGCCGCGACTCGGGGCCGGGTGGCGGTACGTTTATGCGGGGCAGTTGGTCGCCCGCCGACAGGTCAGACATGGCAGCAGCGGATTCGCCGGATGCTAAACCTTGCTGTACGTCACTTCGACGACCTCTGTCCCATCGTCCTGCGGCACCACGCTGAAGTCGCCGAAGACGTCGGGCGCCTCGTCCTGGAGGGTGCGAAGCGTGGCGATGGCGAGCTTGCGGATCTCGGCATCGGCGGCGGGCGAGCCGCGCAGCTCGATGAAGTGGCGCCAGGCGCGGGCGTTGGCGGTGACGACGATCTTGGTCTCCGCCGAGTTGGGCAGCACGGAGCGTGCCGCCTGGCGGGCGCGCTTGCGCCGCATCGTCGCCTTCGGCTCGTCGGCGACCTGCTCGCTGACTTGGGCGAGCAGGCTGCGGTAGTGCTGGAGCGAGGCCTCGCAGGCTTGCTTCCAGATGTCGAAGGCAGGCGTACCGTCGCTGATCTCGGGTGGCAGCACGAAGGCGATTTGCGACTCGTCGACGTAGCGCTGTGAGAGCTGCGAGTATGCGAAGCCGGCTCGGTGACGGACGAGTTCGTGGGTCAGCGCTCTGGAAATCCCCTCGAACAAGAAAGTGAAAACCGCGTGCTCGAGGACACTGCCGTGTTTCACCTGCAGCAGGTTCGTGAGGTATTCCTTGTTGGTGGTACGGCCCTGAATCGTCTTATGGCCGCCGGCGACCCCGGATTCCTTCCCGAAGCTCAGATAGCAGAGCCGGCCGGCGAACTCGACCAGCGCCTGCGCATCGACATCGCTATCGCTCTGCCAATCGATCTCGGGATGCCCGAGATACTGCTGCCGGGCCAATAGCGTCACCTTCGGATCGCGAATGATCTCCATCGCCTTCTCGAGTTTGGGTCTAATGGTTTTGGGTCGGGTCGGGCGTCATCGTCGCCGCCACCAGCCGGTAACAAGCAGGCCGATGGCGACACCGGCGATCGCGGTCAGCCAGAGCTCGCGGTTACCAGGCAGGGGGAGCCGCTCGCCGATGGCAGAAGTCAGGTGCGCCTCGCGCTCCGCCGCCGGTGGCGGTGCCGCCGGGACTTCGTCCTCCGGGATCTGAGTAACAGCTCCACACTCGGGGCAGCGGCCGCGGTTGGCCTCGCGATCGGAGCGGCTACTGAAGGTCAGCGGCTCGCCGCAGTCCGGGCACTCCACATCGAGGCTGAGCGGCTCGATCAGGCCATAGAACTTGGAGCGCGAGATACCGAGCTCCTCGGCCAGGCGGCCGGCGGCCTTGGTGGTGCCCCAGTAGAGCTGGTTGGCTCTGGCCGCGAGGCGGCCGGCATTTCCCTCAGGCATAGGCACTTCCCAGCGCGCGACGTGGACTTTGGACGTGCTGGCACTCGCTTGCCAATGTAAGTTGGGCGTACAGGAAGGGGCAATCTGGGGGTGTAATGCCTGGGATACACAAGCTGAGGGCGGTACGCGCCGTCGTTAGACCCGACAAGCGTGACGACTACTTGGAGCGCTGGAAGACCTACGCAGTCGCGGCACAGGCGGCCGGTGCGCAGGTTTGGCTGTATGAGGACCAGGTGTTGCCGGGTCGGTTCTTCGAGTTTACGGAGCACGAGGCGGCGGAAGGGATGGAGGGGAAGTTGGAGGGGGCGTTTCGAGAGGCGGAGGTGAAGGACGCGTGCGTGCGTCGGGAGGGGGATGAGGTGTTGTATAGGGAGGTGGTATTCGGTGGCCGGTGAGCGGTAGCCGGTAGCCAGTGAGAAACAGTTTATGCATCACCGGCTACCGGCCACCGGCCACTGGCTACCGTGCGCCCGGCTGCCTGCGTTGCCCAACGGCAAGGGACCCTATTTTGAACATAGGGTGCTACCAATTATACACCGTCCAGCGCCGGCAATCGTCGCTCGTGCAGACTATGCGAACCCGGAACGGCGAGCCGGTTGTAGGCGGCCCCTGATGCTCCTCGACCAGGCGGGCCGTCTTGGCGCCACAGACTGGACATGGCGGTTCGCCGCCGGGGATCGGATTCTCCCGGTCGGCGCTCTCGAGCTCGGCTGCGTGGGCGGCCTCGTAAAGCGGCCCGGGTTCGTAGCTGGGACCGCCGTCCTTCGATTCGTTCATATTTGGGAGCCGTATCGTTTATGCCGAAGTCAGAACTTTATGAGCTTGCAGAAAGGTACCGGCCAGAGTTCCCGATCTTCCGCTCGGCAAGCTACCTAAACTCTTGCTCGCTCGGCGCACTGTCGCAACGGTCGCGGGCAGCGCTGAGCGAGTTCGCCGACCTCTGGGACCGCTGGGGCGCCTCGGCCTGGTACGAGCACTGGTTGAACGCCTGCGACGATACCCGTGCCGCGTTCGCGCGGCTGGTCGGTGCTGATGTTAGCGAGACCGCGCTGGCGCCGAGCGTCTCGGCGGCGCTCTCGTCGATCGTCAGCGCCGTCGATTTCGGCGTACGCCCCAAGGTAGTGACAAGCGAGCTCGATTTCCCGACCCTGGTCTACCAGTTCCTGGCGCGCGGCGCCGACGGCATCGAAACGGTTGTGCTGCCGTCGCCGGACGGTGTGAGCGTGCCGCTGGAGTCGTTCGCCGAGGCGATCGACGAGCGCACGGCCCTGGTGGCCACCTCACACGTCTACTTCACCAGCGGCGCGATCCAAGACGTTGCGGCGCTGGCGCGGCTGGCGCACGAGCGGGGCGCGCTCTGCCTGATCGACGCTTACCAATCTACGGGCCAGCTTCCGGTGGATGCCAGGGAGCTGGGAGTCGACTTCCTACTTAGCGGAGCGCTGAAGTGGCTGTTGGGGGGTGCAGGGCTGGCCTACGTCTATGTGAGGGGGCCGCTGATCGAGGGGCTAGAGCCCAGCGCCGTGAGCTGGTTCGGTGTCGAGGACCAGTTCGCTTTCGACCCGATGGGGTTCAGGCTGCGGGCCGACGCCCGGCGCTTCGAGCTGGGCACGCCGGCGGTGCCGACGGTCTACACGGCGCGGGCGGGGCTGCAGCTGATTGAGGAGGTGGGGGTCGAGCGGATCCGCAGACGCGTGTCGTCGCTGACGGAAGACTTGCTGCAGCGGGCGCTGGCGACGGGATTAAGAGTGCGAAGCGCTGCCGATCCGGAGAAGCGCTCGGGGATTGTGATGGTGGAGCACCCGGACCCCGCGGTTGCCGTGCGGCGACTGGCGGACGCCGGAGTTATTGTCGATCACCGGCCAGGGGCCATCCGCTTCTCACCGCACTTCTACAACACTACCGATGACAGCCAGAAGGCGATCCGGGTTCTGGGCAGCTGAAGCCGTAGTGAGGCGCCGAAGCGACGCCCGTTGATGAGGGCGGGGCGGGCTCGTAGGTTCTCTGGTCTCGTGCCCGAGGAGAATGAGATGCCGAGATACTATACGGTAGAAGAGGCGAACAGAACGCTGCCGCTAGTGCGGCGCATAGTGACCGACATCGTGGCAGCTCATGGGGAGCGGGCGGAGCTCATCAAGGAGTACGGCCACCTCGATCACGATCTCGAGACGATGAAGGAGCGGCGCCGCGAGCTGGACGGGCTGCTTCAAGAACTCACTGACCGGATCAACGCGCATATCGACGAGCTCGAGAACATCGGGGTCGTGTTCAAGGGGTTCGAACCCGGGCTGGTCGATTTCTATGCGATGATGGACGACCGCGAGGTCTTCCTCTGCTGGAAGTTGGGTGAGGCGCAGGTCGACTACTGGCACGAGCTGGACGCCGGCTACGCGGGGCGCCAGTTGTTGCCCGGGCATGTAGTGGACGAAGACGAGGACGACGGCGATGGCGATGGAGATGGAGATAGAGATGGAGATGCAGATGCAGAAGGTGATGGGGAGGAGTAGGAGCGGATGGGAGTGACGTTCGAGAGTACGGCGAGCGGCCCGACCGTCCGTTTCGAGGGTCGGGTTCTCTTTCTGACCGAAAGCCCCGAGCTCATCCGTCGGCAGTTGGCCGGCGAAGATCTCGATTGGGATCCTTCGATCAAGCTGCGCGACGACATCTCGACCGACGAGATCACGCCGGGCTGGGTCTGCTACCACTACGACGAGAAGCTCGGCGAGTACCCGTACGTCGGCCTCGAGTGTCGGGGCGAGCGGCCGGTAGGACAAAACGACGTGAAGAAGGGCGGCTTCGTCGCCTGCGTATCGGGCAAGCGGCGCGGTAAGGGCTCGAGCCGGGAAGCTTCGCCGTTCGCCGAGTTGAATGCCGGGATCCGGATCGTCATCGCCGAGAACATCGAACGGATCTATCGCGAGAACTGCCAGAACCTCGGGCTCTTCACGTCGACGGACTTCGGCCTGATCGACCGCATCCGCAACGGGGCGGCGATCCCGCTGGCGGAGTTCACAGAGGGTGCCGATCCGATCACCAAGGAGATCGTAGAGCGGGGTGGCCTCTTCGCCTATAACGAGGCGCGCGCGAAAGGTGAGGTGTCGCCACCGTCGCCGGCGACCGCTGCCGAGCGGCCGTTGACGCTTGCGGAGAAGATCCTGGCGAGCCGCTGGATAGCGGACCTGGCGAAAGGCGAGCTGGGCGTGGCCGCGGTCAAGCCGGGGGACACAGGCTTCGTGAGGACCGACATCCGTTTCTCGCACGAGTATGTGACGCCGATGGCGGCCGGCCTATACGGGCAGTACACGCCGGATGCTGAGATCCGTGAAAAGGAATCGGTGCTGCTGTTCCGGGACCACCTGGGGATGCTCGACCTGGTGATCTCGGAGGAGAGAAAGGCTGCCGGCCTGCTCGACCTGGCGGGCGGCTTGGCGAAGCGACAGAAGGAGTTCTCCGAGGAGCAGGGGCTGCGTCTGCACGGTGACTTGAAGGATAGGAAGGGCTCGGAAGGGATCTGTCACTCGATCGTCTATGGCCATTACGCTATACCCGGCCAGGTGATAGTCGGTAGCGACTCGCACACGCCGCATTCCGGCGCGTTGGGTACGGTAGCGTTCGGCGTCGGCTCGACGGCGATCGCCAGCGCTTGGGTGACGCAGGACGTGCGGATCTCGGTGCCCGAGACCATCAAGGTCGAGGTCGCGGGTCGCAAGCCGGATAACGTGACGGCGAAGGACATAGTGCTGGAGGTTCTGCGCCGGCCATTCGTGAAAGATGGTGGAGCTGTTGCGAAGATCCTCGAGTGGACCGGCCCGGCGGTCGCCGCCCTGTCGGTCGATGAGCGCGCTACGCTCACCAACATGTCAGCAGAGATCGGCGCTTTCACCGGCATCTGCAACGCGGATGAGAACACCGTCGAGTTCTTGGTCGAGCGGCGCGGCATGGATCGGGCGGAAGCGGAACGCTTCTGCGAGAGTGCGAGGAGCGATCCTGGCGCCGAGTACGCCCACGTCATCGAGGTCGACGCGTCAAAGCTGCGGCCGATAGTCGCGATTCCGGGAGATCCGGGGCGCGGAGTGTTCGTCGACGAGCTGGAAGGGCCGGTTGACATCGACCTCGTCTACATCGGTTCGTGTACCGGTGCCAAACGGGATGACATGGACATGTATGCCCGGGTGTTTGGGCCGGCGGCGGCAGCCGGGCAGCGCATCCCGGAGACCGTGACCTGCTACATCCAGATGGGCTCGCTGGACGTCGAGGAGTACTGCCGCAGACAGGGTTACCTGGAAGCCTTCCGGGCGGTTGGCGCGCAATTGCTCGCGCCGGGCTGCGGTGCCTGCATCAACGCCGGTCCCGGCGTTAGCACGTCGCCGGAGCAGGTGACGATCTCGTCCATTAATCGGAACTTCCCGGGCCGGAGCGGGCCGGGGAAAGTCTACTTGGCGAGCCCGTACACGGTGGCCGCGAGCGCGTTGGCGGGGCGGATCGTGGTGTGGGAGCCGAGATAACGGTGGGCGGCGGTGCGGCGCTGTTGAAGAGACAAGCCCGGCATTCGGGATTTGGGCGTTGGGGCGGGCCGTTTCGCTCCGGCCTCCGCCGCGCTCCCGGCTACGCCGGGAGCGCGGGCTCGCTAACACCAGCTCGACTCGACGACCCGCCCCGACGCCCGCAACCGGTGGGTGAGCACAGACCGGTGTCATCACCTCGATCCAAGCCGGGAGGAGGCGGGGGACCGACTCGCGGAGCTGGGGTTAGCGACCCGGCTCGGATTCTCAGGGCAAAACTGCAGGTGGACTTGCCAGATGCACTCGCGGGGTGCACCGACCCCAGCTCCATTTCCCGGCGCGAGTAGCGCAACCATCTTCCGATACACTGTGTCATAAAGACGGAAGCGGGTGAACCGGTCATTCCGGCGAGGGAGCTAAGTGGAAGAAGGCCATTTAGTTAGACGGGTTCTGGAGGGAGATCCGGCGGCGGAGCGCAGCCTTTACGACGCGCACGTCGACCGAGTCTACCGGCTGGCCTACCGGATGACGAAGGATGACGACCTGGCTCAGGAGTTCACCCAGGAAACGTTCATCCGGGCTTTCGATCGCTTGAAGCAGTTCCGCGGTGAAGCGGCGCTGTCGACCTGGCTGCATTCGATCGCGGTCTCGGTGGTCTACAACGGGATGAGGAAGGTGAAACGGTTGCAGAAGCGGCAGGTCGATCTGAATGAGACGAGCGGGATGGCGAGGACCCCGGTCGAGGCGGAGCCGGACCTGAAGGAGCGGCTGGCCGCGGCGATCGACGATCTGCCGCTGGGATATCGAACGGTGTTCGTGATGCACGACGTTGAGGGATACAAGCACGAGGAAATCGCAACAGCGCTAGGCGTGTCGAGCGGCACGTCGAAGGCGCAGTTGTCGCGGGCGCGTGCCAAGCTGAGGAAAGCGCTCGCGGAATTTGCCGAGGAGTGGGCGTCATGATGGAAGATCGCTTCGATGAGGTTCTGATCGAGGCGGCGCGGGACTACAACGAGCCGCCGGAGACGCCGCGTGAGCTCATGTGGGCGCGGATCGATGCGACGCGCCGCGAGCGGGCACGGCGCCGCCAGCAGCTTCGCGTCCTCTACTCGCCCTGGACTCGCTGGGGGATGGGGATCGCGGCGGCGCTGGCGATCGGGATCGGCATCGGTCGCATAACAACCGATCGGGATATCGAATCGGGGCCGCCCGTGGCGGTGACACCGGGTCCGGAAGTCACGACGACTCCGGCCGGTGCCCAACTGGCCTATCGGGTGGCGGCAACCGAGCACCTGGTCCGGGCGGAGACGTTTCTCACATCGTTCCGCACGGATGCCCAGGCCGGCCGCGCCGACGCAGAGTTTTGGTCGGGCGCCGGTGAGCTGCTGGCGAGCACGCGCTTGCTGATCGACTCGCCGGCGGCGGAAGACCCCGTGTTCCGATCGCTGCTGGAGGAGCTGGAGCTGGTGCTCGTCCAGATCGTACGACTGTCGGCACAGCGGGAGAATGGTGAACTGCAGTTGGTTACCGAAGGACTCGAACATAGAGCGCTGCTGCCGAGACTGCGCTCGGCGATTCCCGCCGGGCCGGTGGTGGCGATGGAAGGAGCACTCTGATGCGTAGGAAAGATCTGCTGAAATCGATGATGGCGATGGCGATCCTGCTCGGCGTTGCCGCACCGGTCGCCGCGGCGCCTCAGGTGGGTACACCCGATGAGGCGATCCCCGAGGTCGGGAGCTTCTACCAGCAAGACCCCGCTGATCAGGCGTACCGTCTGGCGCGCGAGCGGCTGAACCAAGGTGAGTACCGGCGCGCAGCCGAAATGTTCGCCGAGGTCTACCGACGGTACCCGAGCTCCAGCTACGCGGCGCAGGCGCTCTACTACCAGGCGTTCGCCCTCTACCGTAACGGTCGCGAGCGTGACCTGCGGGCGGCCGCCGAGGCGCTGTCCGAGTTGCGGAGCCGCTACGCCGACTCGGAACTCGCGCGCCGAGACGCCGACGAGCTGCTGGCGCGCATCGAGGGGGCGCTGGCGCGGCGGGGTGACTCGGAGGCGGCGGCGAGCGTGGTCAGGGCGGCCCAGGAACCGTGTGCCGGTGAGGATGAGATCCGCATCGCGGCGCTCAACGCACTCTTGCAGATGAACTCGGAACGGGCGTTGCCGATCCTCGAGCGGGTGCTGGCTGATCGCAGCGACGACGCCTGCAGCGTCGAGATGCGACGCAAGGCGGTGTTCCTGCTATCGCAGCACGTCGATGAGGAGAACGTCGACCTCTTGCTCGACATTGTGCAGAACGATCCGGATCCCGAGGTGCGCCACCAGGCGGTCTTCTGGCTATCTCAGGTACCCGGCGAGCGGACGGTAGACGCTTTGGAGAACATCCTGCAGACATCGGACGATCCGGAGCTACAGAACAAGGCGATCTTCTCGCTATCGCAGGTGCACAGCGACCGAGCAGGTCAGATCCTGCGGGACTTCGCGATGCGCGAGGGAGCGGACCCGGAGCTCAGGGGGCAGGCGATCTTCTGGCTCGGGCAGTCGCATGCAGAGGAGAACGCGGAGTTCCTGCGGGAGATCTACGCGAGCGCCGACGAGTACGAGATCAAGGAGAAGATCATCTTCTCGCTGTCGCAGCTTGGCGACGATGCGAGCGCGAGCTGGCTGCTGGAGGTGGCTGGGGATGCCAACGAGCCCATGGAGATGCGCAAGAAGGCACTCTTCTGGGCTGGCCAGTCGCACGTCCTGTCAATCGATGAGGTGGGCGAGCTGTACAACCGGATGCCGGAGCGCGAACTGAGGGGGCAGATCATCTTCGCGATGTCGCAGCGGCACGAGGATGAGTCCGTGGATTGGCTGCTGGAGATCGCCCGGACCGAGGAGGATGTCGAGCTGAAGAAGAAGGCGATCTTCTGGCTGTCGCAGTCGGACGATCCGCGGGTCGCCGAGTTCCTGCTGCAGCTGATCGAGGGTGGCGGGTCATGAAGAAGCTAGTCGTGATCGTCGCCGGGGCCGCAGCGCTGACGCTGGCCCCGGCGGCAAACGGGCAGTCGATCGCCGACGCCGTGGACGAGATCGGTGACGGCAAGGTGCGGATGAGCTTCGCGTCTCGGCCCGGCGTCTGTGGTGATGGTTACCATAGCATCTCGATGGACGGTGGACGCAGCTGGCACATGCGCCGCGGGCACAGTGACGATTGGGATTTCGAGTGCGAGCACGGCCCGGTGCGCGTGGTGCTCAGGGTGCGGAACCGGGGGGTCACTGACGTCGACACGTATGTGGGCGGCCGCTGGCGCGAGCCCGGCTCGAGCACGGTGGACCTGGGTACGGTGTCCGTCCAGCAGGCGACCGACTACCTGCTATCGCTCGCTCGCCGGTCACGGGGCGACGCTGGGGAAGAGGCGATCCTCACGGTGTTGCTGGCGGACAGCGTCACCGTCTGGCCGGAACTGCTCGACATGGCGCGTGACAGGTCATTGCGGCGCGACACGCGCAAGAGCGCCGTCTTCTGGCTGGGCCAGACCGCGGCGGCGGCGGCGACCGAGGGGTTGACCGAGATCGTCTACGATGACGAGGCCGAGCTGGAGATTCGCAAGATGGCGATCTTCGCCCTTTCACAGCGCCCCGCCGCTGAGGGTGTGCCGGCGCTCATCGACGTCGTACGAACCACGCGCGACCCTGCTCTGGTAAAGAACGCCCTGTTTTGGCTGGGCCAGTCGGACGATCCGCGAGCGATCGAGCTGTTCGAGGAGATTCTCCTGCGGGGTGGGGATTGGTGAATCGATAATCAGGATAACTGCTGGACCGGCAGAACCTTCGATTTCAGAACCCTGCTGGCCACTTCTGATTTCGAAGCTTACGTGTTCTACCGCTCATCCTGATCATGAATTCACTAATTCCCGATCCTCCATCCACCCTTGACTCTTCAAGCGTACTAAGGCGCCTGGTCACCCCAACAAAGCTGAAACCCGAGGTTCCCGCGTGCGTAGTGAGTAGCAACTTGAGCATCGGGAGGGTTTGTCGGCGGCCGGAGTGCAGGAGGAAACATGAGAAAGGCAGTTGTGTTGCTCGCTCTTGTGCTGAGCACTGGCCTGTTCGCTGGGTGCGATGACGGCGGGCCCAGCGGCGTCACGCTCGCCGACCTCGTCGGCTCTTGGATTGGCGACGAGTTCGAGTTCACGAACCAGGCGAACCCGGCGGAATCCGTCGACCTTGTAGCGGCGGGCGCTGTCGTGACCATGACGGTAGCCAGCAACGGCAGGTATACGATCGGGGCGGCAGATCCGCTCGGCAGCGGCGCCGATTTCATCAAGGGGGCTATGCTGGTCGAGGAGGGTTTCCTGCTCGCGACCAATGACGATGAGCCGGGAGAAACGGCGGCCTTTTCCGTCCAGCTGACGGCGAACAGGCTGACCATCTTCACCGACGAGGTGGACTACGACTTTGACGTTCCGCCTGACGGCATCAATGAGCCGGCGGATCTGCTGGCAGTCTTCGAGTTCGCCACGGGCTTGACGGCGGCAGACCTCGCCGGTACGTGGGAGGCGACGGAGTTTCGGTTCGTCAGCACTCCGACGCCGACGGACACGATAGACGTCATCGCCCAGGGCGGAGGCCTGAGTGTCACGGTCGCCGCTGACGCAAGCTATGAGCTGACCCTGATGCTCCCGGGCGAAGTGCCCGAGATTCAGAGCGGGGTCGCTCTGCTCTTCGGCGATATGATCGTAATGATCGACGAAGTCTCGCCGGAGGGCTCGATCAGGTTCGAGTACGGACTCGCCGGGCAGACGATCACTTTGCGCGGTGAGGACTCGATCGACTTCAACGACCCTCCGGATGGCGTAGATGAACCGGCAGTTGTCGAGCTCGTTATGGAGCTACAGTAGACTAGCGGATCAAGCCGGCGCCCGAAGCCGGCCGGAGCGGATGAAAACGGGGGCGAGTCCGACCGGGCTCGCCCCGTCTATTCGACAATCACCGTAGGAGCCGTAAGGCGGTCGCTGATTCGGGCGAACGCTGGTGCGAGCAGCGTACTGGGATCGAGGGCGGCGCCTTGCAGGTAGAGGCCCCAGTGGAGGTGCGGGCCGGTGACCCGGCCGGTCGCGCCGACCCTGCCGATGAGCTGGCCTTTCTCCACCCACTGACCTTCGGTCACCTCGTGTTTCGAGAGGTGGAAGTAGCCGGTGACGATGCCCAGTCCGTGATCGATATAGATGGCGTTGCCGGTGTAGAAAAGGTCGCGTGCCAGGATGACGCGTCCGCTGTTTGCTGCGTATACCGGGTCGCCGGTACGGCCGCGGATGTCGAGCCCGGTGTGCCGGCTCCTCAGCTGGTTGTTGAATAGGCGACGCTGACCGTAGGGGCTGGTAGTGGCGTCATCGCGCGGTATGATGAAGCCGCCGTTCCACAGGGGCACGGTGGTGACTGTCGCCAGCGCGGTGCGGACGATTTCGCGCTCGCGCCGGATTCGCTCGACGGCTCGCTCGTCGGGCGCGGTAAAACGGCTCGCGACGCGCAGGCGCGTAGCCGGGAAGTCAAGCGTTTCGACTAGCAATGTAAGGCGTCGGGTGATGCGGGTGCCATCGGCGAGCGTGATGTCGATCTCGACCGGTACCTCGGGGACATTGAGCGGCGCGGCGACGAGTCCGATGTAGGCGCCGCCGTCGAGCGACGACAGGGCGACCTCCCTGTCGCGGGCGCGGGCTCGGGCCTCGAAGACGGGCAGACCCCTGGGCTCGGGTTCCAGCGTCAGGACGACGAAGCTACCTTCGTCGGGGACGGCGGGCGTCCAGTGGATACGTGGCGCCAGACGGCCGGGCGGCTCGATCTCGCGCAGCCGCTCGTCGAGCTTGAGCTCGACGACGGGGGGGCCTTGCGGTGGCGGCACCGGTTCCGGCGGTTTCGGCACCCCGGCGCAGCCTACAGTGGCTAGCAGAGCGAAGGCGCAGAGCGGCGCGGCCAGTACGAGGTCGGTGCGATGCCGTCTGGTCACCCGGGGTCCGCCAGGAGATTGGAAACCTGCATCTGATCGCGTTTCGCCCTTGGAGTGTTGTCAAAGGGGCGCCGCAGCGCCGAAGCGGCCAGACGAACAATACGAGCCTTGGCGGGAGCCACAAGGTGGCGGCGTGCGTTGATTGATCATGTGGAGGGCGTCGACTAGTTTCTGACTGAGCGTGCTAAATACATTCCCAACCGAGCCGCGAGTGTGCGATGGTAACGGAAGATCAAGTCAGAGAAGCGCTGAAGCAGATCGAAGACCCCGAGGTCGGCCTCAACATCGTCGATCTCGGCCTCGTCTACGATATCGAGATAGAAGGGACCAGCGTCCACGTCCGCATGACGCTCACCAGCCCCGGTTGCCCGGTGGGGCCGCAACTCCTCAACGGTTCCAGGATGGTCGTGCAGGAGCTCGAGGGCGTCGAACATGTGGAGGTCCAACTCGTCTGGGAGCCGTTCTGGTCTCCCGACCGGGTCAACCCCGAGTACCGCGCTATCCTGGGTTTCTGAAAAGCCGGTAGTCGGTGGCCGGTCGCTCTGCCTCACGATCTACTGTCTACTGTCTACCGTCTACCGGCCTGCCGGCCTACCGGCTACTGTCTACCGGTCAAGGTGAGTCGCAGACGATGCGCTCGGAATTGCTGGCGTAGCCCAGCGGTGAGGAGATGTCGCGGCCGACGTAGAGCTCGCAGCGTTGGTCGGTCGCGTCCATCCGAGTCCAGGAGGCCCAGCCTCGGGCGTGGGCTTCGGTGATCGTGATGGCGCTCTTGGGGCTGGGGTTCATGCTTTCTTGGACGAGAGCCACGTCGTCGGCGTACGTCATGTGCTCCCGATAATAGATCTCCTGGGCGGTGGCCAGGTTACGGAGGTCCGACATCATGGTGGCCTCGAGCGCCTGGTCGTATGACTTACTAAACTTTCCCCAGGCGATGACCGTTAGTACGGCGAGCAGGGCCAGCGCCGTCATGACTTCGACGAAGGTGAACCCGCTGGTTTCGTTACGTTTCATTAGCTACGCGCACCCTCACCTCACTAACACTCGTCCGGGGCGCATCTGCGGAGGGGAGAGCCAGGAGGCCAATCCTTGCCGACCGAGCCCTGAGCGGGTAGAATCGGGCTTATCACCCGACAGGGTAGTGCCAATTTAGCAGGAACTTAGGGCGCTCTCAACCTCCCGGGGGGAGAATGCATATACTCGACAAATGCCGCAACTTCACACGTGCCCGTGAGGTTATGGCATCGGGGTACTACCCTTATTTCGTGCCGATCGAGGGCTCGTCCGACACCGAGGCGTACGTCGGCGGCGAGCGGAAGATCATGATCGGCTCGAACAACTACCTCGGTCTCACCCATCACCCCTGCGTGGTTGAAGCAGCGCAGGCTGCTATCGAGCGATACGGCAGCGGCTGCACCGGCAGCAGGTTCCTGAACGGTAACATGGATCTCCACGAGCAGCTGGAGGCGCGGCTGGCAGAATTCATGGGCAGCGAGGCGGCGCTCGTCTTCAGCACAGGTTACCAGACGAACCTTGGGGTAATCGGGACGCTGGTGGGTCGGAACGATCGGGTGTACTTGGACAAGCTGGACCACGCTAGCATCGTGGATGGCAGCCGCCTGGCGTACGGTGAGGCGGCCCGGTTCAAGCACGGCGACCTGGAGGATCTGCGGCGCCAGCTCGAGGCGCGAGTCGAGGCCGATGGAGACGAGTGCGGCCACATGGTCGTCGTGGATGGAGTGTTCAGCATGGAGGGTGATATCGCCGACCTGCCGAACCTGGTGCCGCTGTGCGAGGAGTTCGATGCCGTGCTCGTCGTCGATGATGCGCACTCGATCGGCTACCTCGGCCCGACCGGTGCAGGGACGGCGGAGTACTTCGGTCTGACAGACCGCGTTCCGCTGACAGTAGGGACGTTCAGCAAGTCGTTCGCCTCGATCGGCGGCTTCGTCGCGGGCCCTGAGTCCGTAATCCACTACCTGAGGCATCACGCCAGGAGCCTGATGTTCAGCGCCAGCATGCCGCCGTCGGCGGTCGCCACCGTGCTGGCCGCACTGGATATCATCGAGCAGGAGCCGGAACGGCGCGAGCGACTGTGGCAGATCACCCACCGGATGATGGATGGGTTCCGCAGCCTCGGCTTCGAGATCGGGCCGACCCAGACGCCGATCATCCCGATCATGATCGGACCGATGGAGAAGACCTTCGTATTCTGGAGGGCGGTCTTCGACGCCGGAATATTCACGAATCCGGTCATGCCGCCGGCGGTACCAGAAAACAGTTGCCGGTTGCGAACGAGCTATATCGCGACGCACACGGACGAGCAGCTCGACCACGTGCTTGCAGTGTTCGAGCAGGTGGGCAAGGAGCTGGCCGTCATATAGATCGAAGAACTCACCGTCATCCTGATTCCAGCGAGCCAGCCAGTGAACGTCGAGATCAAACCCGCAGAGACGCGGGCTGAGCGGCGAGCGTTCGTGCGCTTTCCATGGCGGATCTATCCGGGTCGCTACCCGGCGTGGGTGCCTCCGCTACTGGTGGAAGAGCACAAGCGCATCGACCCGAGCAGGAATCCGTTTTTCGGCCACGGTACTGTGCAACTCTTCCTCGGCTACAAGGAAGGGCGCATCGTTGGCCGGATCGCGGCGATCGAGAATAAGCTCCACAATGAGTTCCACGGCGACAAAGTCGGTTTCTTCGGACTCTTCGAGTCGGTGGATGACCAGGAGGTCGCGGACGCCTTGCTCGACAGAGCCGCCGAGTGGGTCGGCAGCCGCGGACTCGACACCCTGAGAGGGCCGGCCAACTTCTCGACCAACGAGGAGTGCGGGCTGCAGATCAACAACTTCGACTCGGCCCCCTACGTGATGATGACCTACAACCCACCCTACTACGTCGACCTGTTGGAGGGCTGGGGGCTGGAGAAGGCGAAGGACCTGCTGGCATACGAGGTCAAACAAGAGGAGTTCGATCAACCGCGCTTCGCCAAGCTGCAGCAACTGATAGAACGGTTCGGCCGCGATATCTCGGTGCGGTCGTTGCGGATGGACCGCTTCGAGGAGGAGGTGGCGCTGGTCCGCAAGCTCTACAACTCGGCTTGGGAACGTAACTGGGGGTTCGTGCCGATGACCGACGCCGAGGTCGACCACATGGCGAAGCAGCTGAAGCCGGTGGTCGATCCGGACCTGGCGTTGATCGGCGAGGTCGACGGCGAACCGATCGGCTTCGCACTGGCTCTGCCTGACGTTAACCAGGCGATCCGTCAGGCGAACGGGCGGCTCTTTCCTCTCGGGCTGATCAAGTTTCTCTGGCACATTCGGCGGGTGACCAGAATCCGGATCATCACCTTGGGCGTAGTAGCGGAGTATCGAGGCGGCCCGATGGCACCGATGTTCTACCTCGAGATCTTCAAGCGCGGCAGCCGCAAGGGAATCCGGCTGGCGGAGAGCTCGTGGATACTCGAGGACAACCAGCCGATGCTCCTGGGCGTGGAGAAGATGGGATTCAGACCGTACAAGACGTATCGGCTTTATGACAAGGCATTAACCAGGTAAGAGGGAACCGAACATCGGACATTGAAGTAGCAGATCGATGTTCAATGTTCGATGTCCAATGTTCAATGTTCAATAGACATGAGTGAAGGCAAGACGGTCCTGGTAACGGGTGGCACCGGCTTCGTCGGCAGCCACGCCGTCGATCTGCTCCTCGAGGCTGGGTACCACGTCCGTTGTACGGTGCGGGCGACCAGTAACCGGCGCTGGCTGGAGGGCAAGCCGGCTGAGCTGGTCGATGTCGACCTTCAGAAGGACGGTATCGAGGAGGCGGTGGCCGGGGTTGACGCCGTCGTTCACTGCGCGGGGCTAACGCGCGGCTCGCGACGAGCGCTGTATGCGACGAACCGGGACGCGACCGCGGCGCTGGCCGACGCCTGCGTCGATACGGGACGGACGATCCGCTTCGTCTACTGCAGCAGCCAAGCGGCGGCGGGCCCGAGCTCGATATGGCGGCCGCGCGAGCTGGACGAACCGCCGCAGCCGGTGAGTGATTACGGACGGAGTAAGCTGGCCGGCGAAGTAGAGGCACTCAAGCGGTCCGAGGCTCTGCAGGTCGCGGTGCTGCGGCCGGCCGCGGTGTACGGACCGCGAGACCAGGACACGCTCCCGTACTTTCGGATGGCGAGGCGCGGCGTGGTCGTAGTGCCCGGGTTGTTCACGCGGCTGGTGCAGATCGTACACGCGCGGGACGTGGCGCGGGCGCTGCTCCTGGCGATCGAGAGACCTGAGGCCACGGGTCGGACGTATTTCGTCGCCCACCCGGAAGTGATCACGTGGCGCGAGCTCGCTGCGGCGATAGCCCGAGCCGTCGGGCGCAGAGCCCTGAGGTTCCACCTGCCGGCCTGGACGATGCAGCTCGCCGGGGTGGTCAACGGTCTGGTGGGAGGCGGCAGGCGGCCGGGTCAGCTCGACCGGCGGCGTGCTTGGGAACTGACACGGCGTGCGTGGACCTGCCGAGTCAACGAAACGGTGGAGGGACTGCACTGGATGCCGGAGTACGACAGCGTGCGTGGGCTCAGAGCGACGGTGGAATGGTATCGGGAGGAAGGATGGCTCTGACTGGGTTGAAGGGGAGGCTGGCGGCGGCACAACCAAGCGACATTGTCTTCATAGCGTATGTATCCCTCTCCGGCCTGGCCGTAGCGCTCTTCGGTTGGAGGCTGTCGACCGGGCTCTGGATCGGTCTCACCTTCTCGCACCTGACGCTGATAGCGGTTGCTCTCTGGTTCGCCGCCCGGCCACTGCACTACCCCTCATTCGGTGGTATCCTCCGCGACATCTACCCGTTCTTCGCTATCGTCTTCCTCTATTGGGAACTCCGCTATCTCGCCCTCCTATTCAGCAGCGGCTATAACGACCCGCTGATTTTGCGGCTCGAGGAACTGCTGTTCGGCGAGCAGCTGGCGATGACGTTCAGCCAGCGGTTCCCGTTCATCTGGCTCAGTGAGGCGATGCACTTCTTCTATGGTCTCTACTGGGTACTCCTGCCGGTGGCGGCGGCCCTCCTCTACGCCCGGCGGCGGCCGGAAGGCGCGCGCGAGCTCGTCTACGTCGAGCTGGTCATCTTCTTCGGCTGCTACCTCGTCTTCCTCTTCTTCCCCGTCCAGGGACCTCACTACGAGTTCCCGGTCATCGGCCCTCCCCTGGCCGATGGGCCCATGTACCAGTTCGTCCATTGGGTGCTGGAGGACGGCGGCAGCAAGGGCGCGGCGTTCCCCAGCTCGCACGTGGCGGTGGCGGTGGCGATCCTGCTGGTGACCTGGCGCCACGACCGTGTGGTCTGGTGGGTGATGTTTCCTTTTGTGGTCGGGCTTACAATTGGCACCGTATATGGCCGGTTTCACTACGCGATCGACGCAGCGAGCGGAGTCGCTGCGGCGGTGCTACTTTACTGGGTAGCCCAGTATCTGCGCCGTTGGCTGGAAAGGCCGCGGGTGGGGGCGGAGTGTTCGGAAACGGGCAACTCCGGGGGCAGGTCACCCGTCTAATCGAACGGGAGACGAAGGGAAGGAAGGACCTATTGGTCGAGCTGACTGAAGCCAGCTTGGTCCGCAGGGCCCGGTCGGGTGAGCTCGAGGCGATGCGGCAGCTGTACGAGCTGCATGCGTCGCGGGTATACACGGTAGTGCGGCGATTGGCGGCGGATGATGAGATGGCGGCAGATCTGGCTCAGGACGCATGGTGCAACGCGTTCCAAAAGATCCGGGACTTCCGGGGCGATGCGGCGTTCGGGACGTGGGTACACCGGATCGCGGTGAACACGGCGCTGACGCGGCTGCGACAGCGGTCGCGGCGTCGGGACCTGGAGCAGGGTTTCGATGGCCGCACGACGTTGGGAAACCCGGACCGCCAACCGGCGAGCGAGGCAGTGGAGCGGGTGACGGTGCAACGGGCACTCGACTTGCTGCCGGACGGGTACAGGTCGGTCCTGTGGTTGCACGACGTAGAGGGCTTTACGCACGAGGAGATCGGTGCGCGACTGGGAATAGCAGTCGGCACATCGAAGTCGCAGTTATCAAAGGCCAGGGCGCGGTTGCGTGCCCTGGTGTTGGAGTCAAGAACTGAGGTAGTCGATCATGGTGCATCTCAGTAACGAGACGCTCTCAGAGCTGCTCGACGGCAGCCCTGCGCCCGGAGTGCAGGAGCATTTGGCTTCCTGTTCGGTCTGCCAGGGCGAGTTGGAGGTTCTGAGGCGAATGCGAACGCAGCTACGTGACCTGCCGCAGCTGGATCCGCCGCCCGATCTCTGGTCGCGGATCGAGGAGCGGCTGCCGTACGGCGATGAGCAGCGGCGGCTGGGTCGGCTGGGCCGGGTCGCGCTGCGGGTCGCGGCGATGGCGGCGGTGTTCGTCATCGGGCTGGCGCTGGGTCAGGCGTTCCAGCTTGGCGAGTCGGGTGACGAGGTCGCCCGCCCGGTAGCCGGTGTGCCGCCCACCGTGGTGGACGCGAGTGAAGCGGCGTCCCCGGCCTCCTTGGCCGACGCGATGGCCGAGGTGCGGCGACTGGCGTCGGAGTACGACGCGGCGCTGATGAACCTGCAGCGTATGACACAGGGGCGGAGCGCGCCGGGCACATCGTCGCTGGCGCGGCAGCGTTTGGCGAACCTGGAAGCGTTGGTGGAGGCATCGCGGGCGGCGTTGGCCACGGATCCTGCCGACCCGGTGCTCAACGCCTATCTGTTCACGGCGGTCGCGGAGCGTGACGCCATGATGAGTCAGCTCAGCTCGGCACGCGGCTCGGGTTCAGGCGTCGTGTGGCGCTAAGCGAAAGTCGGCGAGGTATAGATGAGTAGATCTAGATTGGAATCTGTAGGCCGTTCGCTGCTTCTGCTGCCGGCTCTCGTACTGGGGCCGGGTACGATGCTGGAGGCCCAGGAGGAGCATGGCTGGATAGGCATAAACTTCGACGAGAAGGTCTGCCGGCAGGAGAAGCGGGACGAAGGGCGCATGTTAGTCTGGGTTTGCACCATTCCGCCGATGATCGACACGGTGTACCAAGGCGGGCCTGCGTATATAGCCGGGATAAAGGCCGGTGACTTGATCGTCGGAGTCGACGGCTTTGAAATAGCGACCGAAGAGGGATCGCGCCGATTCTCCAACATGCGGTTGGGCGTCCCCGTGACCTTCTGGCTGCGCCGCGGTGACGAAGAGCTGGCGCTGACCGTGACGCCAGCGACCAAGGAAGAGGCGTTCCCCGAAGACGTTCAGGAGTGGGTTCCCCCCGGACCGTGGGAAGAACCCGGCTGGGATGCCGACGATTCGTTGGCCGTCCAGATGAGGGTGCTCTTCGAGGGGCAGCAGAGGTTGCAGTACGCCCTGAAAGAGGCGGAGGTCGCACTCCGCAGGGCGGAGTCGCGGATGCGGGAGAACCCGAGCGAGAGCCGGCGGGCCCAGGTGGGGGAGCTGCGCCTGCAGATCGACTCGATCAACATGAAGCTGGCGGAATCACATACGGAGATACGACGACAGGTAGACTCACTGGCGAGGCGGGCGTGGATGAGGGTGCCCGAGGCGCGGGTGGAGGTACGACCGGAACCCAGACGCGTAGAACGGGATGAGGCAGGAGTCGTCTCCGTCTACAGGGACGCGGTGGCGGGAGCGCGGTTTGAGGAGTTGGCCGAGAATAGCCCGTTGATGGACTACTTCCCCGGTGTCGACGGGGGCCTGCTAGTTTTAGATGTCGTTGCCGAGACTCCGGCCGCACTTTGCGGACTACGGGCCGGCGATGTAGTCCTCGAGGCGAACGAAGAGCCGGTGAGAACGGTTGCCGAGCTGCGACGCCGGATGCGCGGCGAGATGGATATCAGGTTCATGAGGTGGGGGCGGGAGCATACCTGCACGATCCCGTCGCGCTGAGCCGCGAGGAAAAGAACTGGAAGAAGGGGGCATGTCTCGTCGGAGCAGCTCCCTTTCTTCATCTAGCCGGCGACCGATTTTACAACGGTCTCGACGCGATCCAGCGCCTCGATCAGCTCGGGCCGCGGCACCCCGTACCCGATCCTCATGAAGCCGTCCATGTTGAAGTGGTCGCCGGGCACGATGAGCACGCTCTGCTCGTCCTTGAGGCGCTGGGCGATCTCGCTGGAGTTGATCTCGAGCTCGTAACGGGCGTAACAGATCGCGCCGGCGCGCGGCGCTCGGTAATGGAAGATGTCGGGGCGCCCCGACAGCCACTCCTCGAGCGGGCCCAGGTTTTCGTTCAATATGCCACGCGTGCGCTCGTAGATCTTGGGGCGCGTGTCCGGGTCGAGCGCGATGCGCGCGCACAGGTCGCTGAGCGTTCCCGGCGCGATCGATGTGTAATCCTTGTACGACCACAGGTTCGCGATGAACTCCGTCGGTCCGACGGCCCAGCCGATGCGCAGGCCCGGAAGCCCGTAGGCCTTCGAGAGCCCGGCGGTGATCACGAGGCGATCGTAGCGGCCCCAGAAACTCGGCGACCATGTCCCGTCCAGCTCGGCGCCGGCATAGATCTCATCGGCTATGATCCAGGCGCCGGCCCGCTCGGCGACGGCCACGATGCCATTGATCTCCGCCTCCGTCAGGATGGCACCCGTGGGATTGTTCGGATTGGTGACGATGATCAGCTTGACGTCGGAATCGACCTGTTCCTCCAGTTCGTCCAGGTCGGGGGCCCAGCCGCGCTTCTCGTCGAGATGAAACGGGCGCACCTCCCGAGCGAAGGCCTCGGCCTCGCCCCAGATCTGCATGTAGTTGGGCACCTCCATCACAACCACGTCATCCGGGCCGATGAGGCTCCAAGTCGTCACGTAGTTCGCCTCCGAGCCGCCGTTGCTGACGAGAACATTGTCGATTGTCGCCCCGGGGTAGATCGCGGCGATGAGCTCGCGCAGCTCGTCTGTGCCGTTCGACTGGTTGTATACGAGTCGCTGATTCAACAGAGCCTGTGAATCGGCGCCGGCCAGCTCGAGCAGTTCAGTGGGTGTCATCGGGTGGACGCCGCTCTCGGAGAGGTTGAAGCGGACCCGGTTCTCCCAGGTCGACTGCCAGCGTTCCATCCGGAAAGGGTTGATTTTCATCGTCGTCAACGTCTCCGGGTTTTTCGGCCTCGTTCGGGCCGGGTACGCGGGTACAATAGAACCAGTGCGGCGGCGAA
>JABAOH010050774.1_pt1 | contig 27967 bp, 25 predicted proteins | sample 7062181 | NCBI WGS metagenome assembly JABAOH01 (sample SAMN14538630, study PRJNA623070) | marine sediment metagenome | biome: marine biome [ENVO:00000428]; feature: marine pelagic biome [ENVO:01000023]; material: deep marine sediment [ENVO:00002113]; isolation source: pool of 5 deep marine...
ATCAGGTCCACCTGCCGGAGCTGGGCCAGGACGGACCCCTCGACGTCGCTGCCCTTGCCCGCGCGGGTCAGGGCAGGGAAATCGAGGCAGTCGGCGGTGACGGGAGTGACTTTCTTGGGGTGAAAGATGGCTGCCAGGTGGTCCAGGCGAGGCTCGGCAATTTTCGCGGTCCCCACAGCCGGCCCGACGCCTTTCGTCACAGAGGCGTGCTCCCCGACGAGAAGGTGAAAAACGGTGCTCTTTCCTGTGCGCGGAAGCCCGGTGATCCCAATGCGCATGGTCTTAGGTGTTTGGTGTTAGGTGTTGGGTCATAGTGCTCAGCACTTGACCCTCGAGTCTTAGTTATGCCCACCGGCTGATCGATGACCGATTCGGACCCGTTCCTATATTAGCACGTAGCTCGTTGCAATTGGCGCATAGTTCATGGTCGAGGTCTCTCAACTCTGAACTCTAGACGCTACACTCTCACGGCGAAATGTGGTAACGTATTCCGTCGCGGGAGTCCAAAGGTGAAGGCCTATCTGGACATTGAAACCTCTTTTCACGGAGAGATCACCGTCATCGGTCTGCATGCCGAAGATCGAGGCTTTGTCCAGCTGGTCGGAGGCAGCATCACCGACTTAGCCTTGTGGAAGGCCTTGGAGGGGGTTCAGGTAATCTGCACCTACAACGGGACTCGGTTCGATCTTCCCGTGATTCGCCGCCGCCTGGGGCTCGATCTCCGCACCTCCTTTACCTCGCATGACCTGATGTATGACTGCTGGCGCCGGAATCTTTACGGAGGCCTCAAGCGGGTAGAGGAGAAGCTCGAGATCCCGCGAAGGACTCGCGGTGTTGACGGAATCGAGGCCATGCGTCTTTGGCACCGATACGAGACCACACGGGATCGGGAAGCATTGATGACCCTCCTGGAGTACAATCGGGAAGATGTCCTGAACCTGGAAATCCTTGATCGGGTCCTTCAAGGGATGATTCCGTGCGCATAGCCTTCACCACGCTCGGTTGCCGGCAGAATCAGTTCGAGACGGATATCATGGCCGACCAGGCCCGGACGGCCGGCTTCACCCCAGTCCCTTTCACCCAACCCGCCGAGGTATATGTCATCAATACCTGCACGGTGACCGAGCGGGCGGATGCCGATTCGCGCCGCCTCATCCGGCAAGCGGCCCGGCGCAATCCCGCGGCCTTTGTGGTGGTCACCGGCTGTTATGCGCAGTCGGCCCCCGAGCGGATCGCGGCCATGGAGGGGGTCGATCTGATCCTGGGCAATGCCGAGAAGATGGAGCTGTTGCGGCATCTGAGGAGTTTGGCTTGGGAGTGGCAAGACCTCGAGGTCGAAACGAACGGGTCAGAAGGCGCCGCTCGGGACACCGCCCGTGCAGTTAGAGGTTCTGCGACGTGGGATACGAAACCTCGGGATAATGGCAAAGTCCACGTCTCGGTCGGCGACATCGGTGCGGTCCGCACCTTTCAGGATGTCCCAGCGCCGGAGAGGCCGGATCGTACCCGTCCCTTCTTGAAGATACAAGACGGCTGTAACTTCGCCTGCACCTTTTGCATCATCCCTGCGGTGCGGGGTCCCAATCGGAGTCTCCCCCCCGATCAGGTCGTGGACGAGGGCCAGCGCCTCGCCACCGTCGGGCATCCCGAGATTGTGCTCACCGGCATCAACATGGGAACCTATGGCTGGGATCTGAAGCCGCGGACGTCCCTGTCGGCACTTCTCCGCCGCCTCCTGGAGGAGACAACGATCCCGCGCATCCGGCTGAGTTCGCTCCATCCGCACGAGATCACGCCAGAGATGGTACGACGCTTGAGCAGTTCATCTCGCCTCTGCCGCCATATCCACCTGGCCCTTCAAAGCGGAGATGACGAAGTCCTTCGACGGATGGCCCGCAGTTACCGCGCCCGGCACTTCCGAGAGATCGTGACGCGCCTTCATCACGAGGTGCCGGAGATCGCCATTGGCGCCGATGTGATCGTGGGCTTTCCGGGCGAGACCGAGGCCGCGTTCGAACAGACCCGACGGCTCCTCGAGGAGCTCCCCGTGAGCTACTTCCACGTCTTTACCTACTCCCGCCGTTCCGGCACGAAGGCGGCGGGGATGCCGGGCCAGGTCTCTCCCGAGACGAAGGCCCGCCGTAACCGCATCTTGCGGCAGCTCGGTGCACAGAAGTTTCTCGGCTACAAGCGCCACTTTCTGGGACATACGCTTCCGGTCGTCATCCTGGAGGAGCGTGACAAGCAAACCAGCCTCCTCCAAGGGGTGAGTGATAACTACCTTGGCATCCTCCTGGATGGATCGGATGCCCTGAAAGGAAAGCTGGTGGAGGTCCATGTACAGGACGTGGGCCCGGGCGGCATGCTGCTTGGTCGATTGCCGGTCCGGCTCGCCTCATCCAGGGGTACCCTTCCACTCATGGTTCGAGGCTGAGATGGCGGAGCCCGTGATCGGCATCGTCGGGGGAAGCGGCCTGTACCAGATGGAAGGCCTGANNGTTCGGCGACCCCTCCGATGTCTACATCCTGGGGCGACTGGACGGACACCCGGTCGCTTTTCTGGCTCGCCACGGTCGGGGCCACCGACTGCTTCCTTCCGAACTCAACTTTCGGGCGAACATCTATGGGTTCAAAGCGTTGGGCGCCCAGTGGATCATCTCGGCCTCGGCGGTGGGGAGCATGCGGGAAGAGCTCCGGCCGCTGGATATCGTCCTCCCCGATCAGTTCTTCGACCGGACCAAGGGGAGGGTGAGTACCTTCTTTGGGGAGGGCCTCGTGGTCCATGTGAGTTTCGCCGATCCGGTATGCCCCCACCTGAGCGAGTTGCTCCACGGCGCCGGCACCGAGGCTGGGGCGACAATGCACAAGGGGGGGATCTATCTTTGCATGGAGGGCCCGCAGTTTTCGACGCGGGCGGAGTCACGCATCTACCGAAGCTGGGGGGTGGACGTTATCGGGATGACCAATCTGCAAGAGGCAAAGCTCAGCCGGGAGGCGGAGATCTGCTATGCGACGATGGCGCTCGTCACCGACTACGACGTCTGGCATGAGGAGGAGGAGGATGTGACGGTGGAGAAGGTCGTTGCCATTCTCAACCAGAATGTCGCCACTGCCAAGGCCATCATCAAACGCGTCGTCCCGGTGATTGGGCCGGAACGGACCTGTGGCTGCTCCCACGCCCTCAAAGACGCCATCATTACCGCCCCCGACGCGATCTCAGAGGCGACAAAAAAGAGACTCTGGTTGTTGATCGGCAAATATCTGGAGCCGCAGTCCCCGTAAGCGATCGAGGACAAAGGATGCAGATCTTGGTCGTCGGTTCTGTCGCGTTTGACACGGTCAAGACCCCCTTTGGCGAGGCAACGGAGGTCCTTGGCGGCTCGGCAGCCTACTTTGCGTCGAGCGCGAGCTTCTTCGCCCCCGTGAGCGTGGTGGCGGTGGTCGGGGAGGACTTCCCACTGGACGACCTCCAGTTTCTAAGGGGGCGCGATGTCGATCTTGCCGGGATCGAGCGGCGCGCCGGTCGGACCTTCCGATGGCAAGGGGAGTACGGCTTTGACCTCAATGAGGCAAAGACCCTGGAGACGCAGTTAAATGTCTTTGCCGAGTTTCATCCCCGGCTGCCCGAGGCGTACCGGGAGCATGACGTGGTGTTCCTGGCGAACATCGATCCTGAGCTGCAGCGCGAGGTGCTGACCCAGGTATCCTCTCCCGGTCTGGTCGCCGCCGACACCATGAACTTCTGGATCCAGGGGAAGCCGGAGGCCCTCCGGGAGACCCTTAAGCATGTGCAGATCCTCCTCATCAATGATGCGGAGGCCCGGATGTTGGCCAAGGAGCCGAACCTGGTCCGCGCGGCCAAGACAATTCTCACGTGGGGCCCGCGCTCGTTGGTGATCAAGCGAGGGGAATACGGGGCGCTCAGCTTCTCGGATGGGGGCTGGTTCGCTGCTCCCGCCCTTCCCCTGGAAAATGTCTATGACCCCACCGGGGCGGGGGATGCCTTTGCCGGAGGCTTTCTGGGCTTTCTGGCCAGTACGCAGAATTTCGACGAGGCAAATCTGCGCCGGGCCGTCATCATGGGCTCGGTGATGGCCTCCTTTGCGGTCGAGGCCTTCTCGCTCCGCCGCCTCGAGCATCTGACCTATCCCGAGATCGAGGTCCGCTACCGCCAGTTCAAACACCTCGCCCATTTCGAAGATCTCTAATACCGACGACCGATGACCGACGACCGGTGACCGTCGGGATTTGGAATTGCGAATTTCGAATTTCGGATTTACGCTTTGAAAGCCCTGGAACGTTGCACCTTTAACTGCCCTGAACCATGAACCGTGAACTCTGAACCGAACTAAACCCTCAACTCTCATCTCTACGCTCTCAGCTCTCACTAGCCACCAGCCACCAGCGACACAGTTCTGAGGACTATCTTGTCTCTGGAAAAATCTGCGGTATAATGAAAGATCGAGTTCATACGCTCGGGAGGGTCCCTATGCTGGCTGAAGCGATCATTGTTCGGGGAGCCAGAGAGCATAACCTCAAGTCGATCAATCTGGAGATTCCACGGGGGAAGCTCGTGGTGATCACGGGGGTCTCCGGATCCGGGAAGTCCTCCCTGGCGTTTGATACCATCTATGCCGAAGGGCAGCGGCGGTATGTGGAGTCCCTGTCGGCCTACGCCCGCCAGTTCCTCGAGCAGATGGACAAGCCGGATGTGGATCTGATCGAGGGGCTCTCCCCGGCCATCTCCATCGAGCAAAAGACCACCAGCAAAAATCCCCGCTCCACCGTGGCGACCGTGACCGAGATTTACGATTATCTCCGGCTCCTGTTCGCCCGGGTGGGGAAACCCAATTGTTATCAGTGCGGCAAGCCGATCGCCTCCCAGACGGTCCAACAGATCGTCGATCAAATTCTCACGTTTCCCGAGGGGACCCGCTTCCAGATTTTGGCCCCCGTGGTCCGTGGGCGGAAGGGGGAGTACCGGCACATCTTTGCCCAGATGCGCCGAGAGGGATACGCCCGCGCTCGGGTGGATGGCAGGCTGCGGGACTTGGACGAGGAGATCACCCTTGACAAGAACAAGAAGCACACCATCGAGGCGGTGGTCGATCGGCTGCTGATCAAGCCGGACCTCCGCCGCCGGCTGACCGATTCCCTCGAGGCCGCCCTGCGGCTCAGCGAAGGGATCGTCACCGTGAACGTGTTGGGGGAGGGGGAGAAAGATCACACTTTTTCCGAACGGCTGGCTTGTATCGATTGCGGCGTCAGTTACCCCGAGGTCAGTCCCCGGATCTTTTCCTTCAACAATCCCCACGGGGCCTGTCCGTCCTGCGGCGGACTCGGGACGGCGCTGGAAACCCGGTTCGACTGGGAGCAGGATCCGGATTTCTTTGGGTCGAGCCTCCACTCCCTGGATCGCCGCTACAAGGCCACCGACTCCTCCAAGGTTCGGGAGGAAATCGAAACTTATGTCGACCGCCTTTCGACCCTCCGCCCGTGCCCGACCTGTCACGGCGCCAGACTGCGGCGGGAGTCACTAGCGATCACGGTGACTGGCCTGAGCATCGCAGAGGTCGCCCGCTTTTCGGTGAAGGAGGCGCTCAAGTTCTTCACCGACCTCCGATTGAGCGAGAAAGATCAGGAGATTGCCCGCCGGATTCTGAAGGAGATCCGGGAGCGGCTGGGCTTCCTGGTCAACGTGGGCCTCGACTACCTGACGTTGGACCGGACGGCGGCCACGCTGGCGGGAGGGGAGGGGCAACGGATCCGCCTGGCCACCCAGATCGGCTCCAGCCTGGTGGGTGTCCTGTACATTCTGGACGAGCCCAGCATCGGGCTCCACCAGCGCGACAATATCCGCCTCCTCAACACGCTGAAGCGGTTGCGGGACCTTGGGAATACGGTCATCGTGGTCGAGCATGATGAAGAGACCATCCGGAACGCCGATTTCGTCATCGATCTCGGTCCGGGGGCTGGGGTCTCCGGCGGTTGGGTGGTCACCTGCGGCAGCCCCCGCGAGATTATCGCGTGCAAAGCGTCGCTCACTGGGCGCTACCTGGCGCGCGAGCTGGAGATCCCGGTGCCCCGGGTGCGCCGCCCGCCCAGCGGGCTTTACCTGACCGTCGTCGGCGCCCGGGAACACAACCTGAAGGGGATCGAGGTCGAGATCCCGCTGGGGCTCTTCACCTGTGTCACGGGGGTCTCGGGCTCCGGGAAGAGCACGCTGCTCACGGACATCCTCAAGCGGGCCCTCTCCGTGTATCTCTACGACTCCCGGGAGCAGCCCGGAGCCCACGACAAGATCCTCGGGATTGAGCACATCGACAAAGTAATCGACATCGATCAGTCCCCTATCGGGCGGACCCCACGGTCCAACCCCGCGACCTATACCGGGGTCTTCAGCCTCATTCGGGATCTATATGCGATGATCCCGGAGGCGCGGATGCGGGGATACAGACCAGGGCGGTTCAGCTTCAACGTCAAAGGGGGGCGCTGCGAGGCCTGCGAGGGGGACGGCATCATCCGGATCGAGATGCACTTTCTCCCCGACATTCATGTCACGTGTGACGTCTGTCGGGGCGCCCGCTATAACCGGGAAACGTTGGAGATCCAGTACAAGGGCCAAAACATCGCCCACGTGCTGGACATGACGGTCGAGGAGGCGCTCGACTTCTTTCGGCATCTCCCGCGGATCAAGGAAAAGCTCAAGACCCTCTATGACGTGGGATTGGGCTACATCAAGCTGGGCCAGTCCGCCACGACCCTGTCGGGCGGAGAGGCGCAGCGGGTCAAGCTTTCCAAGGAGCTGTCCCGGCGGGGGACCGGCCGGACGCTCTATATGCTCGACGAGCCGACCACGGGGCTCCACTTCCACGACATCCGGCAGCTCCTCGAGGTCCTCCATCGCCTCGCGGATGCGGGCAACACGGTGGTGGTAATCGAGCACAACCTCGAGGTGGTCAAAACGGCCGACTGGATCATCGACCTCGGACCCGAAGGGGGGGATGAAGGGGGCTTCGTCGTGGCCTGTGGGACCCCCGAAGAGGTGGCGGAGGTCGAGCGCTCGTTTACGGGCCAGTTCCTCCGCCGGGTGCTAACCCGTTCCCGCCGCAAGAGATAAACAGACAAAAGAATAACAAAAAAAGCGGAGGGATTGCTCCCTCCGCTTCTCGTTTTCGTGTACGTCTAATATCGCCAGATCGATTCCTACCTTACAGCTGGCCCACGTCGCAATCGTCGTTCGCCGTCCCCGTGATGCTTTGCGTCGTCGTACACGTGACGTCGATGGCGGCGGTGATCACGGGCGCCAGCGGAGAGGAAGCGGCTGCGGTGCTTCCCTGGGTCACCAGCCACCAGCGGAACCCCTCATTCGGCCCGGAATCGTACGTGGTCGGGTAATTCGGAGTCCCTTGCATCAGACCTTCGATGGACGTCACGTCGGCAGCCACGAATTTCGCGCCCGCAGTGGAGTTGGATGTCGTTGGGGACAGGTAGCTGCCGGTGTTCAGGACGTCATCGGCGAAGTCCAGCAGGATCGCTGCCCGGCCGGAATCGAGGGTCGCCTGGGCATTGGCGATGACCGCGTTTTCCCTCAGATCCACGTACCTCGGGACGGCGATGGCTGCCAGCACCCCGATGAGGATGATAATGATCACCAGCTCAATCAGGGTAAATCCTCGTTCGTTTTTCAGGATCCGTAACATGTTGCTTTCGCCCTCCTTTTTGAAGTTTGGTGTCCGATTCTAGGACAGTTGATTATTCACCGATTCTTATGGTTGCAAGGTCCGTACCAGCTTGCTTTTCCCTTGTGATCACCTCCTCCCTACCGATTGCTCACCGACGTATGAGGCTGACCATGTCCCAAAGGGGTAGGAAGACCGCAAGCGCCAGGAACAGCACGAAGACCGCCACCGTGACCAACAGAATCGGCTCGATGATGGTGGGCAGGTTCTTGATGGTGTGGTTGGCCTCGTTCTCGTAGTGTTCGGCGATCGCGGCCAGAAGCGTGTCCAGCGCCCCGGTCTTCTCGCCGATCGCCACCATCTCGGTAAGGAGGGCAGGGAAGAGGGGGCTCCAGGATAATGGCCTCGCGAGAGATTCGCCCCCTTCTACCGCCTTCCGGACGCGGAGGATCTCGCGGCCTACCACCACATTGCCGATGGCCCGGGAGGTGAGGTCGAGGGCCGGGATGACGGGGATCCCGGTTGACAGCATGGTCCCCAGGGTGTGGGCCAGGCGCGCAAAGGTGAGCTTGATAGCGAGGGGCCCTACCACCGGGAGCTGGAGCTTCCAGGCATCCCACGTTCGGCGCCCCCAGGGTGTGCGGAGCGCCCACCGGACTGCGAACGCTATCACGAGGAGGGCACCCGCAACGAATGGCCACGCGGTACTCATGAAGTTTCCCAGGGCGATGACCATCCGGGTCGGCAGGGGAAGTTCAGCCTTGAAGCTGGCATAGAACTGGGCAAATCGGGGGATCACGAAGGCGATCAGGATAAAGACGCCAATCCCTAATGCGATCAATACAAAGAAGGGATACCGGAAGGCTGCCGCGACCCGGCGCCGGGTGTCCAGGTCGTTTTCGAGCATCGTGGCGAGGCGGGAGAGGGCCATGTCCAGAAAGCCTCCTTCCTCCGCGGCCCGGACGGTGTGGATGTAAATCTCTGAGAAGGTTTTGGGATGGTGGGCTAACGCTTCGGAAAGGCTCATGCCCCCCTCTACACGGCGCTGGATGGCGTCGAGGATGGCGCGGAGGCCTGGGTTCTTGGCTTCCTTTTGCAGCGCGGTCAGGCCCTCGGTCAAGCTGACCCCTGCCCGGATGAGGGTGGTCATCTGGCGGGTGAAGAAGATGAGTTCTTCGGGTCGAATCCGTTTCTCCTGTCCCCGGATCGCGCGCGCCTTCGCGGGGAGGCGCACTCGTTCCCGAGTGATGGAAATAGGGATGACCCCCGCCTGGCTGAGTCGCATCGCCACCGCATCGGGACTTGCGGCATCCATGACCCCTTTGACGGGAGCCCCTTGCGGATTGCGGCCCATATAGGCAAACCGGGTCATCGGAAGATCCCCTTTTCGACCAGGGGAAGGAACCGGGTCTCCCCGTCTTTCTCAAGCTCGACCCCCTCGGAGGTAATTCGCACGACGCGGGCCCCATTCACCTGATCGCCAGGCCGCACCACGTGGTCATTAACCAGCGCCTGGTAACCGTGGGGCCCCTTGACGACCCCCGTGATTTTGAACGTGGAAAATTGGTCTTTTCCTTTGGGGCGGCGAGGCAATCGGATCTTCGCGATGGCAAAGGGATCCCGTCCCCAGGGTGTGTCTGGGGGGGGTGGGGGGGCAAGGCGGCGCCCCGAAGGGGCGGCCGGCGCTGCGGCCGGTTTCGCGGAGGCTGCGGCTTCGAGGGCGCGGGCGACCTCAGGCGAATTCGTCGCCGTGCGTCGCGGACGGGAGGCCTTGCCAGACGTCGTGAAATCATAGACCAGGAAGGCCGAGGCCAAGAGGGTCAGCCCCACGAGGATCATCGTACGGCGGTTCAGATGTTCCTTCATCCCTACGACTCCTGCTGCATCCAAGATGTCAGGATCGCGTGCATGCGGAGGCGACGCGACTCTCCCGGCTCACCGGCCTGTAGCTGAAGATCACTGACCGTTAAGAGAAACCGGCTCTGGAACAGCTCCTCCAGATATTGTCCCAGCGCGAGGTAGGTCCCTTCGACGACGAGATCGCAGGTGACCTGTCCGTACTGTTTGGGATCCGGCCCCTTGGGCGAGAAGGAGACGATCCGAATGCCCAGGCGCTTGCTGGGGCGGGAGATCTCCCCATAGAGCAAGGAGAGGCCGCCGGGTGGCAGCAGGCGGGCTCGGATTTTCTCCATGCGCTCCCGAGTCTCCTTGAGCCCTTCTTTTCCTTTCGGGACTGCCTGCAGGAACTGGTGGATCTTCATGGATTTCTGCGTGAGCCGTTTGGATTCCGCAGTGACACGCGCCCGCTCTTTGGTCGTGGGGGTCAAGAGGAAGAACCAGAGCGCGGCCGCCGCCACCACCAGGCTCCCCAAAATCATCATCTCTCGCTTGCTGAGGTCCATCCTCACCTCCACGCCACGACGAGATCGAAGGCCACGGTCCGTTGGGGATACCCCGACTGTTCCTGCGAGGACCCGAGGGTGATCACCCCGAAATACGGCGACTCAGAGAGGCGGGTCATGAACTCGGAGAGCGAGACCTCCGGGGGATCCGCATCGGCGAAAGCGAGGCCCTTCAGCTTGATGCCTTGCGTCCCGTCCGCCTCCAGCGAGGTGAAACTGATGTTCGGAGGGGTGACAGCGCTCAAGGTCTTCAGGGCTCCAAGCCAGCGAAGGTTGAAGGCCAAGGGCTCCTCATAGACGTGCAGGTGGGGGTTGAGATTGGCGCCCACCTGTTCAAACATGCGGAGCTCCTTACTCACGGAGCTCATGCGCTCCAAGGCAGCCTTCTGCTCGGCAATCTCCTGGCGTTGCTGTCGCACGGCTACGACTTCCATCCCTGTCCAGGTGAAGACCCCGAGGAACAGCGCGACCACTGTACCTCTTACCGCGGTGCGAAGGATTTTCCTTTGCTTGCTGTACCGGATCTCGCGCGGCAGGAGGTTCAGATTTGAGTGGTCAAAGAGAATCCCTGCGGCGGCCGCCAGCGCAGGCGGCACCGGCTCATCACGCCCGACGGGGAGCACCGTACTGAGATTCACCGGCTCCACGGGGATGCCTACCGCTTCACTCAGGGCTGGCTGGACCTCCTCCAGGTCGTGGGAGGACCCGGCGACCCAGAGACGCTGAATCCTCTCTCCCGAGAATTGCTCCTGGTAGTAGGCGAGCGAGAGCCAGATTTCGTCGACGAGTCGGGACAGCGGACCCTTCGCTCCCCCGTCCCCCTTCGCGGTGGCACGTGCCTCGGCAGAGAGGGTCCGCACGAGATGGAGGGTGCGTCCGTGGAAGAACATCAGGGTGGCTAGATTGGGGCGCAGATCGATGAGGAGGGTTGTCTCCTTCGACTTGACGGGCAGGGCCTGCATGAGCCCGTTGAGGGCGAGCGGAAGCAGACTAACCTGGACCGGGCTGAGTCCGGCCTTTTGGACGATATCCACCGACTCGTCGAGAGCCGAGCGCTTGACGGCAGCGACCAAGACCGTCTGCTCTTGATCTCCGGGCTTTGACCCAAGGGATTTGTGGTCCAAGATCGCCTCCGTGAGGGGGAAAGGCATCACCCGCGGCAGGGACCATTGGACCGCCTTGGGGATTTCCTTGGGGGGAAGGGGGGGGAGATCGAGCGGCAGGGTGATCGTTGTAGGTCCGGAAAGCAGAAGCCGGGCGTCTCGCGTCGCGATCCCGTGATGTGTGAGCAGCTTCCGAAGGGCCTCGCTTGCGGACAGCCGATAGGACTTGCCATTACTCCGATCCAGCTTGGTCGCCCCCCACTTGAAGAGGTATCCCTGAGTCGAGGGACAGACCTCAAGAACCCGAACTGCCGCCGGGTCGAGATCCACCACCAGGAATGGTTTCGACCACTGATCACGCTTAAACGGCATTTCGAGCACGGCCACGTTTCTCAAAGCCTCCCGGGATTGACCTGCATGTCACACAGGGAAGAACAGGGCGCCCCCTGAGTGCTCGTTATAGCCCGAGGAACCGGCAGGGCGGTGATCCTTGGCACCCCTCGATCACATTCGGGTGAGGCGGAATATGTATTCAGCGAGAATCCCAATTCAGTTCCTCCATCGCCTTCTTATGGGCGATCTTGTGCTTGAAGCCCTTTTTGAGGTACTTCCAGATGATTTTGATCTTCATCACATCTTCGGCGCTGTATTCCCGCGCCTCGAGGTCGCCCATGGGGACCCGCCGCGGCGTGATGTACCCCTTTTGCTCCAGGTAGTAGAGCTTGTGTCTCGGGATATCTATCTGCTCAAGAATCTCCGCGGTTCTCATTGTTCCCGTATGAGGGTGTGACGGCCCCTCAGTCCTCCAAGAAAGCGGAACACCTTACGAAGGGGATACCGAATCTGAATTCATTCTTCTAAGGATACCCTTTTCAAAAAACTGGGCGTCCGTCGGCCCAGTTCAGGACCTTCGCTCATTTGCTCCATCCCGTCCCCTGATCGTGCTGCAATAAGGGGGCCAGGCGGCGTCGCACCAGGGAAAAAAGGGGGCGGGAGTCTTTTCTTGGCCTGAGAAATAAGAGATAGGGGATGAAGAGCAAGAACAGCTTGCGGGATTCGAGCGTGTCGGCGGCCCGAACGAATCGGGCGCTGCCGCCACCTGAGGCGGGCTGCCAAACCGCTCAACCGGGTCACCCCATCTGGTCGGGATGACCAGAGGCCAGCGACCCACCGGGCGGCATGCCCCTAGAGTTCCCGCCAGGAGAGGATCTTGACGTAGCCGATCGGGTCCCCGCCGGGCATGCCGGGCGGCAGGTTCTTGTCCATGTCGAGAATCTGGTAAATGCCGGGGACGTTCACCCCCATATCGAGAAACTTGCTGACCAGCGCCCCGGCCACGTTGTACTGCTTCGTGATGGAGATTCGGTTTTCAGCAAAGATCGCCGCCGCGACCTGGTTATTCGCTCCAGCCATGTCGATTCGATCCTTGGCGATCAGCCCGAGGGTGTCCCCCGTGGGGAAGACCCCTGCCGGCAGGAGATTGGAATTGATCGTGATACTCGTTTCGTGGGCCCCGGCGTCTCCGGTCTCATCCCAGTCCGCTCCCGCCTTCTTGGCGTAGAGCGTCCCCCCGGCAGCCCCCGTGGTGTAAGTGGTGGTGGGAACTTTGGTTTGCGGCGCGCCCATGCCGCCGACTATGATTTCGCCGGGGATCCGGATGATCCCCTCGACGATCAGTGCTGCATCGAATGTGCTGGGGTCTGCGTCGGGGTCCGGATCGAAGGCAAGTCGGTTGCCCATGCCGTCGGTGACGTCGAAGGGGGTGGTGTTGCCGTAGAGTGTCAGGTCACTGCCACCCGTCTGCTTCGCCAAGGCGGGAAGGGACGGGGTGGGATCCCAGGAATTGGCATCCAGGTATCCCTCGAGCGTCCCGCAACAGCCGGGGGACGGGCCGGCCAGGGAGGGAAACGGAAGATCCATACCGGGCGGGACGTCGTACTTGGCGTGCACCCCGTTGTCGGAATGGACTTCGCTGTCGCCCTTCGTCCCGCCGAAGCCGTAATTGGTGTAGACCCCGTCCATCCGGCGCTTGGTCCCGGCCGGGACGGCATCGGTGGGCTTACTCCCCACCCGGGCACCGATGCTGTTCATTTCGATTATGCCCTCCTTCACCCGTAGCTCGGCATTCAGCGTGGTGGGAGCGAAGTCCGGGATCTTCCCGTTAAGAATTGGGTTAATCCCGAAATACCAGTTGTAGATGCCAGCGGTGCCTCCGAAATCGGCGGCGGTGCCGGCCGGACCCAGGTCTGTCCCCAGGATGTGGACCGATCCGGCGAGCACCACGTTGCCATTGATCCGGGCGCCCGCCCCGGCGCCACCAAGGAAGGCCACGTTGCCCCAGACCGACAGGTTCCGCAACTGCACGCGGACATCGACCGCTTTGGTGGTCGCCTGCGGGCCGTTGGCCGTCGCCCGGATGGTCATCTTGTCACTGTCCCTGTCCCCCAGCTGCACGGTATAGGTCGAGCCGTCGGCATAGGTGTCCACATTGGCGTTGGTGTAGAGGGTCACGAAGCCCGCATTCGGAATCGGCCCGCCCAGGTCGTAGCACCGCTGTTGCGGCGGGCTCCAGATCCAGGTGACGGTCCCCGAGCAGTCCGCCGGCGCGCCGGCGGCCACCGGGGTCGGCGAGGCGATGTACTGGTTGGTGATGCCATCCTTATCGTGGCGGACCTCGTACTTGAGATCGCGGCGGGCGCGCTCGACCGCCATCTCGGCCACGTAGAGCGCGCGGGTGGCGTCCCGGTCGTAGAAGGCGATCTGGCTCTCGGTCTGAGAGACGGTCAGGAAGGCCAGCCCGAGGATCGACAGGACGATCATGACCAGGAGGGCTACGATCAGGACGGAGCCTTTGTTATGCCGCATGGATTCCACCATTCCCTTCTCCTCACATATTGCGCAGGCGGACGTCCGAGATCAGGCGAAAGGCCTGCATCCCCGCCATCAGCGCCTCATCCTCGGTGCCCACTTGGATGGTAATCCGCTGGATCCGCATCAGGTCCGTGGCCGCGACAGGGGAGGCCAGCTCTTTGAACTTCAGACTGGGATTCATCTCCGCCGCATCATAGTAGAAGTAGCGAAAGACCGTTGCGAACGCCGGGTCGAGCTGCTCGGCGATGGGCGGCGGCTCGAGGCACCCGTTGTCGGCGGGCGGGGCCACGAAGTCGGGCGGCGGGCCTGGGGGCGGATCCCAGACCCAGAGCTTCCGCCGGATCTGCTGGCAGGCCGGGTCGTAGGTGTACTCGAGCATGTCCCCCCAGCCATCGGGCCCCGTCCCCACCGGGCTGTTGACGTCCGCGATAAAGCGGATGCCGGTCGCGGTGGCACTCTGGATCGCTCGCTGCGTGGTCGCAGGATTGGTCCCGGCTCCGAGGAGCGGAATGATGTGGTTGGGGTCATAGCCGATCATCCGGAGCTCCCGGGAGATGAGTTCCAGCGCCGCACGGGCATTCTGCTGGATGCTGATCTTGACTTCCCCTTTGGCATAGGTCACCCGACTGGTCGAGTACATGTGGAAGACCGGAAGGAGGACGATGGCAAAGATCATCGAGGCAACAAGGACCTCCACGACGGTGAAGCCTTCCTCTTCCTTTCTCCGCTGTCCTTGCACTGTGCTCATCTCTTCACTCATTCGGCCACCCGGGAGTCGAGCCGGAGAGTCCTGGTGCCGAACTGCCCCTCGACCCACTGCACGATGACGGTGATGTCCGCGAACCGGTAAGGGGAGGTCCCCTGGAGCCGCACCCAGGTCTGCCGGGTGAAGTTGTAGCGATCGCTCACCGCGGGGGCGGCGATCGTCTCGGCCTCTGATGCCGCGCCGCCCGGCGGGACTCCGGCCGTGTTCTGGCAGACCAGGTCGGTGGGCGGAGCCGTGCAGGCCACGCCGAGGTCGAATGGGAAGTGCCGCAGCGCTTCGATCTTTTGCTGCCCCAGATCGGCCGCCGTGGTCATGCCGCCCCCGTAGGCGATGTTCTGATAGGCGATGGGATACATGCTGACCAGGGCCAAGAGGGCCACACTCAGGATCGCCGTCGTGATCAGCACCTCAATCAGGCTGAATCCGCTCGCCCTTCTATTGTGCATTGTTTCCCCCGTTCCTCCTCCGCTACTGGACTCGCACATGGCCGGTCGCCAGGGAAACCCAGACTTGCCGCGTCTGTCCCGTACTAACCTTGGTGATCGTCAGCGGACTGAACCCGTTAGCACACTGGCTGAGGGGAGTGCAGAGCCTCCCAGACGGGTCGAACCCCGCGAAAAACTTGGGGCTGCCACTGCTGTTATTTATCCAGATCCCGGGATAGTTCGCGGCGATCTCGATCCACCGCCCGACGTACTCATCAGCCGTCTGTTGCGGGGGGTCCGTCTCGCTCGGCCACGCGATCATGGAATTACGGCGGCCCTCGATCCGATACCGGTTCTTAGGGTTGCTTGGACTGGACTGGTCGCGGCCGCGGATTCGGTACTGCCAACCGGTGCTCACCGCCTTGGACCGCGCGAGGCGCATGTCTCCCACCACCTGCCCCGCCACCGCGTTCAACCGGGCGCTCTCCACGCCGGTCATCAGAACCGGCGCGGCGGCCCCAATCAGAACAGCGGCGAGGATCATCGTCACTAACAGCTCGATGGCCGTCATGCCCTTGGTTCCCATGTGTCGTACCCACCTGCTCACCGGCGCTCCTTTCATCCAGATGGGGTATTCCTAAGCAATCGATGTGCCAGCACAGACACGCGTGAGACCTTGATCGGCAACAGAGCGTATCTCTCCGCAAACAAAAGCTTTCCAGCCGTACACGAGACACTCGCGAAGGGCAGGGTCGGCCGTCCAGGTCACGGTTTGAGGGCAGCACGCCCGGATTTCGGACATGGTGTGGTAAGGAAAGATCCCCCGTACCTCGTAGATTTGTGCGACCTGGACGCCTGGATTGAGCAAGCGCCAAGCGGAGTGGAGCAGGATCTGATGCCGTCGGGGCAATGCGGGTAAGGCACGACCGCTTTCGTGCTCAAGTGAGGCCGCGGCAAGAAGTACTGGGAGTGTCCAAGGACTGCCCCACTGATCCGCGTTGGGAGTGGGTAGTACGCGGGAATCAGACAATTGCGTGGCTTGAGAGCTTGCACGCTTGCCCAACAGCTTCTGAGCATTTTGAGGTCAGCCAGCGGCTATCGCAATAGGAATACAGCCATCAGCAGTCAGCTTTAGTGCCCTATGGGTGGGTTCGAATTCCTGCTGATAGCTGCCGGCTCTCCTCATCGGTCATCGGTGATCGGTCTCAGTAGACCTCCCGCCAATCAATGATGGTCAGGTCACCCCCCTCCGCGGTGGTCACCGTTACACGAATCCAGTTCAGCGTGATGCCGAACTCTTCATCATCGACGTTGCGGAAGCGGACGGTGAAGTTCGACGAGTTGATGTCCGCCGGGGTCCAGGTCAAGCCCCACAGATCTGTGGGTCCCCCATAGGTCTCGATGGGCATCGTCCCGCACCAGCCCTCCGACACTTCCGTCTGCGGGCCGCCCGTTTTCTCCGTCCCTAGCGTCGTCTCATCTTTGCCGATCGTTACGCCGAGGCTGTTTGGAGTGGGGGGGTCCTGCTGCCAGGCCTGCATCAGGTCTACCTGGATACCTTGAATCGTGGCACAAGCTGGGATTGCGAAGCCGAAGTCGTTCCAGAACCCAATCCAATTCACATCCCCGCAACAGCCATAGATCTCCGCACACTGCGCCTCTTCCGAGCCTACCGCGCCGGCCGGGTTCGTGAACCCGCTCGTTCCCACCGCGCCGGCGTATTCCACGTATTGCCCAGGTGTTACAGACGCAGACACTTCCACCACCCGCTGGGCATCCCCCAAGCCCCCACGGACAGTTCCGGTGGAGCTGATGGTGCATTGATCTTGATTGACCGGGGTTCCACTGGTGTGGGAGGCCGCCGTGGTATTGTTGGCGCCCCTGCGGGCGCCGGTAAAGCTGTTGGCCGTGGTGCCCGTGTAATCGATCTGCTCCGAGTCGATAAGTATTCGCCCATGGGGAGCATAGCCGGCGGTACTGTCAACCGGAATCGTGGTGTGGTGTCCCCGATCGCACCGGAGAGGGTGGTGGACGCGGGGTTGTATCGGGTCCCCGTCACGGTGAAGGTCCCCCGGCTTAAGGCGACATTGGTAAACTCGGGAGCGCCCGTGATGGCCGTGCAGGCACCACACTCATTCGAGATGTACGTGAGGGCCCGATGGGCTCCGGCCTCGGCCAGTGAGGAGGCCTGGAGCGGTTGCCCCTGATTAAGGACACTGTAACTTTCCTTCCCGACGAGGGAGACGATGACGACCCCCGCGAGGGAGAGAATCAACAGGGTCGCCACTGCCGCGATGAGGGCGACCCCTTTTTTATTGGTTATAACCCGCCTGGTCATCGTATGGCCCTCGTCAGCTTTCGCATCATCGCTTCTCACCAGAGGTGCATAGCTTGTGCCAGAGGGCCAATGTCTGCCCCCCCTTTCCGCCCGCTGAGGAGCCGGCCATCTGCGCCTATGTTTTTAATAAGATAGAGCGCCGGGACTCCCTTTACCCCAGGCCACGCCGCATACGCGAACTGCTCTGTTCTGACCGAAAATCGCTCTGGTGAGCCTGCCAGGGGCCTGGCGGGGAGGCTCCGACCTTTTTCCGAATTCGGAGCTGAACCCACGCCACAGGCGGCAGGTACAGGTCATTCGACGAGATTCACACGGAGGGCGAGAGCGGATCAGAACACGGGCAAGTGGTGAGTGTTGAGTGCGGAGTGATGACTGTTAACTACTGCTGAGAGCTAAGAGTCGAGAGTTAAGGGTTTAGTTCGGTGCAGAGTTCACGGTTCATGGTTCAGGGCAGTTAAGGGTGCAACGTTCCAGGGCATTCAAAGCGGAAATCCGAAATTCGAAATTCGCAATTCCAAATGCCGACGGTCACCGGTCGTCGGTCACCGGTCATCGGCGGACGGTCAACGGTCTAGTACGCTTCTCGCCAACCAACGATGGACAGGCCACATGAGGGATCAAGCGACAGCGTCCCCACCTTCAGATCAAAATTACTGCCGTTTGCCACCCGATCCGCCCAAACGCCTTTGCTAGGGATGATGCGGGAGGATGCGGGCGGCGGCTCGCCGGTGCGCCACACGGCAGGACTCGTCGTCCTCAGAAGCCCCTCGGTCATGGGGGCCTCACGGCGAGTCTGCCCCCACCGTTTGGACTTCCACGGTTTGGAGCGTTCAGAGGAGCCGGGGTCGATTTTTCCATCGGCTGAGGACACTTGGGTCGGCTTGGATCACGCTGGGACCGTTTGTCTGAATGGGCGTATCGATCCGAGGGCATTCCAGTAGGGGTTCGTTAGGAGAGAGACGTCAAGGGACATAAGCGAAGAGAAGGCTCGTTAATAGACCTCCTGCCACGCGATGATGTTGGGTTCAGGCGTGCTCCAGCGGGCCGTTTCCTCATTGTTTCCCACCGCAAAGCCCTCGCGGGCGTTCGCAAAGGAGACGGAGGCAAGTCTATTGTTTGTCGGTGAAACCACGGAAACCCAACTCGTACAGGCGTACCGCAGGATTTCTCCAGCCATGCCCACCGCCCAGCCGGCGGTGGCGGAGAGCATCTGGACCGATAAGAGGTCACGTACTGTGGGCGAACTCACCGTGCTCCAGCTGCTGCCGTCGTAGTGGAGGATGGTCCCTTGTCTGCCCACCGCCCAGCCGTCGGTGGCAGAGACCATGCTGACCCCGAAGATTTGTCTGTTATAGGGCGAGCTCACACTACTCCAGCTGGTACCGTCATAGTGGAGGATGGTCCCGCCGTCCCCCACCGCCCAGCCGTCGGCGGCAGAGAGCATGCTGACCGCGTAGAGGTCTCTGTTCGTCGGGGAGCTCATTGTGCTCCAGCTGGTGCCGTCATAGTGGAGGATGGTCCCTTGTCTGCCCACCGCCCAGCCATCGGTGGCAGAGAGCATCTGGACCGCGTCGATTCTTTTAACTGTGGGCGAGCTCACCGTGCTCCAGCTGGTGCCGTCATAGTGGAGGATGGTCCCGTTCTCTCCTACCGCCCAGCCGTCGGTTGCCGAAACCATGCTCACCCCATTGAGGGAATTTTGCGTCGGCGAGCTCACCTGGATCCAATTGGTGCCGTTGTAGTGGAGCATGGCCCCATATTCGCCAATCGCCCAGACGTCGCTGGTGGACACCACGCCGACCGCATTAAGCGACGCAACGAGGGGTAACACGTGGACCGCGAAAAGCGTGTTACCGGTCGGCGAGCTCACCGTGGACCAACTCGTGCCGTCGTAGTGGAGGATCGTACCCCCATCCCCTACCGCCCAGCCATCGGTCTCCGAACCCATGCTCACCCCGCGGAGGGTATTGCCCGTCGGCGAGCTCACCGTGGACCAACTCGTGCCGTCATAGTGGAGGATGGTACCGTTCTCTCCTACCGCCCAGCCACCGGTCTCCGAACCCATGCTCACCCCGTAGAGCGCATTGCCCGTCGGCGAGCTCACCGTGGTCCAACTGGTGCCGTCGTAGCGGAGGATAACCCCCGCGTTGCCCACCGCCCAGCCATCGCTGGTTCCGAACAGGAAGACAGCGTTAAGCTGTTCGCCCGTCGGCGAACTGACCGTGGTCCAACTCGTGCCGTCGTACTGGAGGATGACCCCCGCGTCGCCCACCGCCCAGCCATCGAAGGGGGAGAGCATGCTGAGCCCGTTGAGCTTGTTGCCCGTCGGCGAGCTCACCGTGCTCCAACTGGTGCCGTCGTACTGGAGGATGACCCCCGCGTCGCCCACCGCCCAGGCATCGTTTTCCGAGTTTATGCGCACCCCGTAGAGCGCATTGCCCGTCGGCGAGCTCGTCGTGCTCCAGCTCGTGTTGTCATAATGGACAATTGTCCCCGCCTCCCCGACCGCAAAGCCGAACGCGCGGGCGGGGGGTTGCGGATCGGCCGCCCACGCGGGCAGGGATGCTGCTACCTCGGTCACTCGTTTGGCGTCCCCGAAGGAGGAGTTGCCGACCACGCCGGTGGAGGTGATCGTGGCCTGGTTTTGTCCGACGGAGGTGCCGCTGGCATGGGAAGCAGGGGTGGTATTGTTGGCACCCCGCCGCACGCCCGTAAAGCTGGTTCCAGTGGAGCCGGTGTAATCGATCCGCTCCGAGTCAATGGTGATCCGCCCATACGGGGCGTAGCCCGCCGTGGAGGCGACCGGGATCGTCGTATCGCCTGGATCGATGTTCGCCGAGAGGGTCGTGGGGGTCGGCTGATACTCGGTGGCGGTCGCCGTAAAGGTCCCGCCCCCAACCGGGACGTCCGTAAAGGAAATGGCGCATCCCTCTCCCTCCTGGAAGAGGTTGGTTAAGGCCCGATGGGCCCCGGCCTCGGCCACCCAATGCGCATTGCGCGATTGCGCCTGGTGGAGGGCAGAGTAACTTTTTGTCCCCACCATGGAAACCACGACTGTCCCCACGAGGGAGAGGATCAACAGGGTCGTCACTGCTGCGATGAGGGCGACCCCTTTTTCATTGGTTATAACCCGCATGGTCATCGTATGGCCCTCGTCAGCATTCGCATCAACGCTTCTCACCAAAGGTGCAACGTCCGTACCAAGGGGTCAATGTCGCCCCGCCATTTCCGCCCCCTGAGGAGCCGGCCATCTGCACCTATGTTTTTAACAAGATAGAGCGCCGGAACTCCCTCTGCCCCAGGCCACCCCTCATACGCGAACTGCTCTGTTCTGACCGAAAATCGGTCAGGTAAACCTGCCAGGGGCCTGGCAGGGAGGCTCCGACCTCTTTCCGGATTCAGAGGTGACCGGCCGCCACGGGCGGCAGGCGCAGCTCATTCAACGAGGGTCACACGGACGGCGAGAGGGAATCAGAAGGGGGACAAGTGGTGAGTGTTGAGAGCGGAGTGATGATTGTTAACTGCTGCTGAGAGTTAAGAGTCGAGAGTTGAGGGTTTGGTGCCGATTGTTGCGGAGAGTTGGGAGTTGAATTACAGCAACTCTTAATTCTACATTCTCAATTCTGCATTCTACAGGCGGTCGTCGGACTCCGGCGGACGGTCAACGGCCTAGTACACTTCCCGCCAACCCACGATGGACAGGCCACATGAGGGATCAAGCGACAGCGTCCCCACCTTCAGATCAAAATTAGTTCCGTTTGCCACCCGATACGCCCAGACAGCTTTGCACGGTATGGTGCGGGACGAGGCGGGCGGCGGCTCGCTATGTTGGGTCACGGGGATACTGCGTGCCGTACTTTCAGCATCGTCGGCTGCAACGCGCGTTCCCCAGGAACTGGCGCCCGTATTTTTATACTGGTAAATCGGGGTGTTGGCTTCCCCACTCGCCTGGGCAAAGACGTAAAGATCCCCGTTGACCGTGTCGCGCATCATCGCCGGCTGTCTGTACGTCGTGTTGGTGGCATCGATGACAGTGCTGGTCCAACTGGAATCATTCCATTGCCAGTCGGTGAGTTTTCCGGCGGTGGAACCATCACTGGCAATCACGACTCGAAAATCAGTATCACTGATCCGTACCCCCGCGACTCCTCTGTCACTCTCAATGCTTGGACTGTCACTGAATATCGTGATCATGTCACCGACTGTTGTGCCATCCCACGTGACTGATCGCTCCCCATCATTGTGTGTTCCCCCTGCATTCTCGGCGAATACCGCAAAAATTTTCGCGGTGCTATAAGGAATAATTGTGTAAAGATCAGTGTTAGATTTAGAGAATGGAAACTGTAATTCCGTATATGTACCCGTCCCATTAGGAAAACCGTCGGTATCGCGCTTTAAAACCAAGAGATCGTCGCCAATTGTCATCGCAAAAACACGATTTCCTGCCATAGTAAGAGCAATGCTCTTCGTGCGGGCGAAATCTTTCGTAAGCTTGGTAGTTTCGGCGCCGCTTAAGGTTATACTTGGTCCAGCACCTATAGATATTTTGTGAAAAGTCATCTCAAATGAATCCCCAGTATCAATAGCGTGTCCAACAACGAGTACACCAGTGGTATCGTTTTCCCACCAAATATCCCAGCCTATTCCCGCGTCTCTTTCTGAAGGAGAAAGGGTTTGTTCGGCACTCCACGTAACATTATCAGAACTATACTTCCAATAGATGTTGGTGTCATTTTTCTCGTAGAACAGATAGGCATACGTCCCATCATAATGCGTGAGGTGCTGCGTGTTCGCAAAAAAGCCGACCGGAACGTTTGTGACCACCGTTACTGGGTCAGTATCTGGACCTCCGGTGACGATCACCTCCGACACCCGCCGGGCATCCCCGAAGGCAGCGGAAATGGTTCCGGTGGAAGTGATGGTGCATTGATCTTGATTGACCGGGGTGCCACTGCTGTGGGAGGCCGCCGTGGTCTCGTTCGCGCCCCTGCGGACCCCGCTAAAGCTGGTTCCCGTTATGGCGGTGTAATCGATCTGCTCCGAGTCAATGGTGATCCGCCCATGGGGGGCATAGCCTGCGGTGCTGGCGACCGGAATCGTGGTGTCGGTGTCCAGGATCGCGGCGGAGAGGGTGGTGGACGCGGGATTGTATCGGGTCGCGGTCACGGCGAAGGTCCCCGGGCCCAGGGCGACATCAGTAAGCTGCGGTGCCCCCGTGATGTCCGTGCAGGCACCGCCCTCCTTCGAGAGATAGGCGAGGGCCCGGTTGGCTCCGGCCTCGGCGAGGGACAAGGCCTGGACCGATTGCGCCTGGTGGAGGGTAGAGTAACTTTTTGTCCCCACCATGGAAACCACGACTGTCCCCACGAGGGAGAGGACCAACAGGGTCGTCACTGCTGCGATGAGGGCGACCCCTTTTTCATTGGCGAAATGCGGCAGGGTCATCTCAATATCCCGTGAGCCCTTGGAGGTAGGCCTGGTCGGTCAGCGAGATTATCTCGCTGCCCTCCGCAAGCATGAGCACTACGAGGATTCTCCGCACGCTGTCGCGATCTGCGCCGCTGAGCGGCAGACTCGTCAGCTCAGTGTTGCTGCCGTCGAAATATCGAAACTGCAGGCTGGAGACGTTGTCGACCAGCGTGTCCGCGTTCCGGTTCACCGCGGGGCCGGACAGAGCAAAGGTGATGGTGTTGTCCGAAACATCCACGAAGGTGATACTGCTCGCATCGGCGCTCGTGATGTTGGGGGTATTGTCCCCCTCCTTTTGGATATTGCGCAGCTCCCGTACCATCCGGGTGGCGGCCTCCCGGGCTTGAGCAGCGAGATGACCCCGGGTCTCGATGGAAGAGTAGCCCTGCACCCCCAGGTTGAGAGGCGGGATGAGGATCGCCGCCAGGATCCCAACCAGGACCATCACCAGAATCACCTCAATGAGCGAGAATCCCTCTTTTCCTCTGACGAATGCCAATCGCGCTCGAGACATCTTTCCCCCTAGTACCTCGAGATCACCGTCACCAGTTGGGTGGCTCGCCCTTCGGGATCGGTGGCCGTCACGGTGATCTTCTTATAGTTCGAGGTCCCTCCCTGACAGGTGTCGAGATCGACGTTCGGGTCCACATAGCACACCGAGACCTGCTGCCGAAAGCCAGCGGAGGCCGCCAGGTCGCTCCCAAGCGAGTCCTTGGGTGGGGACTCGTCCAGCCCATCGAAGTCATCCACGTCGTCGAAGGCGGCGCGGCTCTCTCCGTCGGGCCCGAGGGTCGCGCTTGCCGTTCCATCCGTATTTTCATCCCATCGTTTCGACCGGACCTCTTCGAACAAGGTCGAGGCCATGCCATTGGCGCGGGTGACGGTAACCCCGAAGGTGCTCAGCCGCGTCCCCTCCATGAGGAGCGCCATCATGGGGGGTACCGCGAGCGAGACGATGATAATGACCAGGATGAGATCGATCAGGGTGACGCCCCGCTGATTTCGAATCAGTCGTGGAATCCTCATGACTCCGTCACCTTTCCGGTGTTCGGTTCGACGGTCACGGTTCGGGTGTTCGCGGGATCGGTCACAGTAATGGTGCCTGCCGCGGCGAGCGGAGTATCAGAGCCGTCCAAGGGCGTGCCGAGCGCATCGAATTTCAGCGTGTCGCCAAAACTGCTGGTCAGCGTCACATCCGAGAACCTACCAGACATCGTGACCTCGAAATCTCCTCCCGTCACCGGATCGACCGCTGGGTCGTTCGTGTCGTTATTCTCGAAGACGCGGTACGAGGTGCTGTCGATGAAGAAGATCCCGCTCATCGTCTGCAGCCGGATGGCCAGCTCTTTGGCATACCGAATATCCGAAACGAGTTGTCTCGCGGCTGCGCCTGCCTTGGGGATCGTGGGAAAGCGAAGGACAACCACGGCGGAGATGATCCCGACGAGGATCACCACGAGGATGACCTCGAGCAGGGTGAAACCTCCCTCTCGGGTTCGCTGGCCTCGGTCCATCCACTGTCTCCTTTTCCGACGCCGCAATGCCTCTCTCTCGGAGCATGTTCCGCGGGACCAGTCTTGTGTTTTCAGTGTCTTGGGCACTGTTTCCCCCATATCCAATCTGAGGGAGTTTGCAATAACTGTGCCTCCAACGACAAGCGGCGAAATGACCATCTGTGGCCGATCCACAGGTCCCAGGGGAGCGACCGGACGACATCACGGCTTTGCCGCACGCAGATCGCGGAGTGGCCCCTCTCATGCGGCGAGGGAGCGGTGCATTTTTTTCTTGCATTTTCGCCAGAACCTTGTATAAGCGGGGGGGTGTTTGCGTCATGTTTGCGTGATGTTTGCGTGTCGTGGGAGGTGAGATCGAAAACGAAATCGCAAAAGAAAGGGGGTAGTTAATTGAGGGCACTGGGTAGACACCTTTTGGTGGAGCTGTACGGGTGCGATCCGGAGTTACTCAAGAAGGTTGACGCTGTCCGGGAAATCTTGGTCTCAGCGGCCAAAGCCTGTAAGGCCACGCTGGTCGATGTGGCCTTCCACGAGTTCAAACCCTTCGGGGTGAGTGGAGTCGTGGTCATCGCCGAATCCCACCTCTCGATCCACACCTGGCCCGAGTATCGATACGCGGCAGTGGATATCTTCACCTGTGGTGAGACCATCGACCCGGAGCGGGCGGTCCAACACATCGCTGACCGTTTTCACTGCCCCCATCCATCGATCATGGAGGTCAAGCGGGGGATCATCCCTGGATCCGGCCCGCTGCCCCACAAGGTGGAGCAGAGCGCGCGACGGTCCCAGAGCTCTCGCGAGAAGGTCCCAGCGGTTCCCTAGGCCCTCCCGGACCCGCACCGCTGGATCGACAGGACTGGTTTCTCTCGAAGGACGTTTCCGGTGAAAAGGCATCTTACCTGGAGGGCAAGCCTCGTGTTGGTGGCTGCCCTCCTTTCCTTTGTCTACGTCCTCCCCTCGATCCCGGGATTTTCCCCCGTCCCAGGGTGGTGGAGGTACGTGCGCCCCCTCATCTTTGCCCCGCCGCCCGAGCCAATCAGTTTAGGGTTGGATCTTCAGGGCGGCATGCATCTCGTCATGGAGGTGGATGCCGAGAAGGCGGTGGAGAGCGTCGTGGAGCGGCGGGTGGCGGAGATCCGGCGGGCCCTGGAGCGGGACCAGATCGCGGTAGAGACGCTGGAGCGCCAGGGAACGGACCAGATCGTGGTCGCGGTGCAGGAGGAAAAGACCCTGGAGCGCGTGGAGCGCGTCCTGGCGAGCTACCCGGATATGGCACGGGCTCAGCGGGGAACGACCGGGCTCCTCCTCACGCTGAGCGGACGAGAGGTCACCGGAATTCATGAGCGGGCGGTCGAGCAGAACGTCGAGAAGATCCGGAATCGCGTGGACGAGTTCGGGGTGCGGGAACCGCTCATTCAGCGAGAGGGGGATCGGCGGATCATCGTCCAGCTTCCGGGGATCAAGGATCCGGAACGCGCCATCGCGCTCATCGGGAAGACGGCCCTCTTAGAATTCAAGCTGGTCGATAACCAGCACAGTCTGGAGGAAGCCCTCAAGGGACAGGTGCCGGAGGGGAGCGAGATTCTGTATCAGAAGATTCTCGATCCGCAGGGACGCGTGACCCAGCGGATCCCCTTTCTGCTCGAGAAGGAAACTCTGCTGACCGGCGATGTGATCACCTCGGCTCGCGCGCGGCCGTCTCAGGAGACGGCGGACTTCGAAGTCGGCCTGGAATTCGATCGGGAAGGCGCCAAGATCTTTGATGAGATCACCGGGAAGAATGTGGGACGGCGGTTAGCCATCATCCTGGACAACAACGTCTATTCCGCCCCCGTGATCCAGACGCGCATTCCTGGTGGCCAGGCGCAGATCACCGGCCGATTCACCCCGGAAGAGGCTCGGGATCTGGCGATCGTGCTCAGGGCGGGCGCCCTGCCTGCCCCCGTCGAGGTCATTTCAAATCTGACCGTCGGTCCCTCGCTGGGCGAGGACTCCATCCAGGCCGGCGTCAGGGCCAGCATCCTGGCCGGGATCTTGGTGATCCTGGTGATGGCCGTCTACTACCGCCTGGCCGGCGTCATTGCCGACCTGGCTCTGTTCCTCAACCTCCTCATCATGCTCGGGGTGTTAGCGGGGATCCAGGCGACCCTGACCCTGCCGGGGATCGCCGGCATCGCCCTCACCATTGGGTTGGCGGTGGATAGTAACGTCCTGATCTTCGAGCGGATCCGGGAGGAGCTGAGGCTCGGAAAGACGGTGCGTTCTGCCATCGACAGCGGATACAGCAAGGCCTGGGTCACCATCCTCGATTCACATATCACGGCGCTCATCACGGCGATGGCCCTTTTTCTTTTCGGGAGCGGGCCGGTCCGAGGCTTTGCGGTCACGTTAGCCCTGGGCGTGGTCATCAACCTGTTTACGGCCACCGTAGGGACCAAGGTCGTTTTCGACTGGTTGATCCTTCGGGGGATGAAGCGCGTCAGTATCTGAGCGTGCGGTCCTCCGCTCGTGAGGGACGATAGAGCAACGAGGGTAGCATGGAGATTGTCGGCAAAACAAATATCGATTTTCTGGGGCTGCGACGCATCGCCTGTATGGCCTCCACCGTCCTCGTCCTGATGGGCCTCCTCGCCGCGGTGCAAATTGCCCGGGGGCAGGCCAACCTGGGGATCGACTTTGCCGGGGGCACGTCCGTCCAGGTCCTCTTTGATCGCCCCATAGAGCTCGCCGAGGTCCGTCGCGTCCTCGCCGCCGGTGGCTTCGCCGAGAGTGAACTCCAGCAGTTCATCGGTGGCCGTCGGCTCTTTATCCGGGTCAAAGCGTCTGGCGAGGCGGTCGCTGGAACCGGCGCTACGATCGAAGAGACCTTGCGGCAGGCGTTTTCTGGAAACCCGTTCATCGTGGAGAGTACCAACGAGGTCGGACCGGTCATCGGCCGGGAACTGCAGGTGGCGGCCCTGTGGGCCATCGTGATTTCTCTCGTGGGCATTGTGAGCTATATCGCCTGGCGCTTCGAGTTCCGGTTTGGGATCGCCGCCACCGTGGCGACGTTTCACGACGTCTTGGTAGTCCTTGGCATCTTTTTTCTTCTGGGCAAGGAGATCACCCTGTTGATCGTCACCGCCCTGCTGACGCTCGCGGGGTACTCACTGACCGACACGGTCGTGGTCTTCGACCGGATCCGGGAAAACTTTCGGGCCCGACGGCGAGGTGCCCTGGCCGACATTATCAATGCCAGCATCAATGAAGTCCTGAGCCGGACCATCATGACCTCGCTCACCACCGGGCTTGCAATTCTCGCGATTCACCTGCTAGGGGGCGAGGTCCTCCGGGATTTCTCGTTGGCTTTACTCCTCGGGATCGTCGTGGGGACCTATTCCTCCGTCTTCGTCGCAAC